>Ga0209186_1003747_pt1 | contig 10347 bp, 8 predicted proteins | sample SidtaG_FD_187426 | JGI IMG/M metagenome (GOLD analysis project Ga0209186, IMG submission 187426) | Marine algal microbial communities from Sidmouth, United Kingdom - Sidmouth_Male2 metaG (SPAdes) (version 2) | ecosystem: Host-associated > Algae > Red algae > Unclassified | place: Sidmouth, United...
TGATCGCATAGTTGATCACGCAGGTGATCGCATAGTTGATCACGCAGTCAGAGGAGGATAAATTCATCATAGAGCTTCGTAGAAAAAGCATACACAGGTCAGAAACGCTTTACACGGTCCAACTTGACTTGGCTCAGAGAAATCCAAGCCTCAAAATCGATCCAGAACATACTCAGAACATACACAAAACCACTCCAGGAGAAAAAATAAATTCCTCTATCTCCATAATGGGAAAATGTGGTACGATTACGAGGAATCAAACTGGAAAGACGAATGGGAAAGAAACGCAAAAATAAATCGGGTAAAAAAGCTCTCAAGAAACAAGCCAAGCTACAAAAGGCCGCTATTGAGAAGCTCAAAAAACGTCTAAAGAAGTACGAGAAAATCACAGCAAAGGCTGAAAAGAAGCTTAAGAAGGCGAAGAAAAAGGCGAAAGCAGTTCTAGCCGCTAACACCACATCATCCAAGAAGAAGCCTTCGGCTGCAAAGCCGAGTACTGGAACCGCTAAAAAGAAGCCCCCGGCGAGGAAAAAAGCGGTTACCAAACGTAGACCAACGGCCAAAAAAGCCCCTGTAAAGAAAAAGCTTACGGCACGGAAAAAGCCTACGGCACGGAAAAAAGCCACGTCCAAGACCAAAACCTCCGCTTCCAAGACCAAAACCTCCGCTTCCAAAACCAAAACCTCCGCGTCTAAAACCACTACGGCTAGAAAGAAAAAGGCCGCGTCTCGCGGTGTGAGTAAAAAACGCCCGGCCACAAAACGGAAAACCACCACGTCGCGGGTGTCCGCGAAAAATACGAATCGACGAAGTCGAGGCCGCTAAACCTCACTTTACCTCGTAAATAAAACGCTTCGGAGCCCACATCGGCAATCTCCAGAGCGTTTTTGCATTCCTAGTCGGCTGTTCAAGAAGTGCTCCGCGCAGAAAACCGAGAGACGTTATTTCAAGTCTGTCCTGAAAACGTAATCCTTGGATGTTGAGCCCAACGGTGCAAATTTAAGGTAGCCGAGGGTTCTGGTCCCCACTGAACCGTAGAGCGCTGATCGTGGGGGTTTGATTGATCCTTCAGGTTGAATGAGTCCTTCAGGCTCGATGCTTCCTCCGCAACATATGCAAAATAGATTTCAGGACAAACTCTACTTAGGAGTACAAAGAATGCAAAAGACGCGCCGACGCATTTGAAAAAAAACTTTCAAAAACGAAAATGGCTCCTAAGGAAAGGTATATGAAGATCACAGACATGGACGTTTGGGATATCCGCTTCCCCACCTCGAAAGAGCTGCACGGGTCGGATGCAATGAATAAAGACCCAGATTACTCGGCAGCATACGTCGTTCTTCAGACGGATGGAGAGCACGAAGGTCATGGACTTACCTTCACCCTCGGCCGTGGAAACGAGCTTTGTGTAGAAGCCGTAAAATCCCTTTATCCATTGGTTGTGGGCCGCAATTTACCGGATATTATCGCTGATATGTCCGGCTTTTGGCGCAGTGTTGCCTCGGATAGCCAAATCCGTTGGGTTGGCCCGGAAAAAGGCGTCATTCACATGGCCACCGGCGCTATCATCAACGCAGTTTGGGATTTATATGCCAAACAAGAAGGTAAACCACTCTGGAAGCTTTTGGCAGATATGCCAGCCGAAGAGATTGTCGCGGCCATCGACTTCCGTCACATCACCGACGCCCTCACCCCAGAAGAAGCCCTCGCAATCTTGAAAGAGAACGACGCAACTCGCGGTGAACGCGAAGCGGACCTCCTCGAAAACGGTTTCCCGGCGTACACCACGTCTGCAGGATGGCTCGGATACCCCGACGACCTCATGCGCAAACTTTGCCGCGAAGCCTTGGCCGACGGCATGACCCACATCAAAATCAAAGTGGGACGCGACATCAAAGACGACATGCGTCGCTCCGCGCTTATCCGCGAAGAAATCGGCCCCGATCTCAAACTTATGATGGACGCAAACCAAGTCTGGGATGTGGGCGACGCGATCGAAAACATGAAGCAACTCGCGGAATTTGACCCGTGGTTCATCGAAGAACCAACCAGCCCTGACGATATTCTCGGCCACTTGGCGATCAAAAATGCCATCTCCCCGATTCGGGTTGCGACCGGCGAAATGTGTCAGAATCGCATCATGTTTAAACAGTTCCTCATGTCTGGCGCCATGGATGTTTGCCAAATCGACTCCTGCCGAGTCGGTGGCGTAAACGAAGTCCTCGCGATTATCCTCATGGCGAAAAAGTACGGCGTCCCAGTTTGCCCACACGCAGGCGGAGTCGGACTCTGCGAGTACGTTCAGCATTTGAGCATGTTCGATTACATTCGCGTTAGTGCCACTACCGAAGATCGAGTCATCGAATTTGTTGACCACTTGCACGAACATTTTGAAGAGCCCGTCGTCATGAAAGACGGAGCCTACATGCCTCCTAAATTGCCAGGTTACAGCATCACGATGAAACCGCAGTCCCTCAAGGACTACGAATTTCCTCATGGGCGGATCTGGAAAGAGGAAAACGCTTGAGCCAACGCCTACTTAATAAAGTAGCCGTTATCACCGGCGGCGGATCGGGCATTGGCCAAGCCATGTGCCTACGTTTCGCCGCCGAAGGGGCAAAAGTCGCAATCTTGGACATGAGCCAAGACGCCTGCGACGCCACCACCGCTCTTTGCGACGAGAGTGCAAACGTGGCTGGCAACTCCAAAGGATACGTGTGCAATGTAACGGATCAAGCCGGCATGAACGCGATATTCGACCAAATTAAAGCCGACTTAGGCGAGATCGACATTGTGGTAAACAACGCCGGCATCGCACATGTCGGCAACGTGGAAAATACCACCGAAGCGGACATGGATCGCCTTTTCGCGGTAAACGTCAAAGGCGTTTACAACGGATGTCAGGCCGCCGTGAAGCACATGAAAGGCCGAGGCGGTTGCATTTTGAACCTCGCTTCGGTCGCATCAAGTGTCGGAATTTCCGATCGCTTTGCCTACAGCATGACCAAGGGCGCGGTGCTTACCATGACCCTTTCGCTGGCAACCGACTATGTCAAAGAAGGCATTCGCTGCAATTCCATCGCTCCCGGACGGGTCCACACCCCTTTCGTGGATGCCTTCATCGCCGATAACTATCCTGGCGAAGAAGACGAGTGGTTTAAGAAGCTTGCCGCCAGCCAACCTATCGGTCGCATGGGCCAGCCAAGCGAAATAGCCTCAATCTGCGTCTTTTTATGCAGCGACGAAGCCAGCTTTATCACCGGCAGCAACTACGCTATCGATGGTGGCTTTGTAAGTATCAAAGGCTAGAATTAGACCAACGGCCCTTCCCTGCCACTCAATGGCAGAGCAAAAACAGAACGCTGCCACTCAATGGCAGCGTTTTTTTAAGTAGCCGGGGCGTCCCGCCTCTGTGCGAGCGCAACCGAACCCAGCTATATCCTGAGGGGAGACGCCTGAGGTGAAACGCCTCAGCCATTTTATTCTGGCCGTTCCCTGCCGCCTAAGAACCAGGGGCGTTACAACCTAGGTTGTAATTTTTACAACCTAGGTTGTAACGCTCGGGGCTTAAAATTTATGCGTAATTTTTATAAACCACCTAAAACAAGCATCTTACATGATTTTACCCGTTTTCAAAATTCGAGTTGGCACGGTCCTTGCAATGTGAAGGTGCAAGCGAAGCGGATGAACCGCTTCCAACCAACCCGAATACAGAAAGTACCAATATGAAGCTCCTCAGCCCAAACCACCACGCAAACCACCTCGCAAACCTCCGCAGCTCAGCTAGCCTAGCCACTCTTCTCTTCCTCCTTGGAGGCACAGCCCTGCAGCAATCCGTCCAGGCTGAAGAAAAGACTCATACCAGCGAGTCTAGCCAGTCCATCATACTCCAAAAGAAAACCATCCTCAAAATCGATCCCATTATCTGCAATCTCATTCAACGCATAGCGTATGATGCCGACGAGCGCGTCTTGGATATTCGTATTCGTCATCGAGGAACCTACAGCTTCGAAGCCATTCCCCCGATGCTGTTTAACGAATTCATGGAGGCAAAAAACAAGGGATACTTTTTCAATACGTGGATCGCGCCCGAATTCACCGCTGAGCTGATTCCAATTCCAAGCAAAGAGGTCGAAACCCGCACACGAAACATCCACCCAAAAGGCGATAGCACCCGACTTGCTGTGGTTGCAAAGTAAACGCTGTATTGAGAAACATGGATCCTCAGGCAGATCTCGGAGCCTTCAGCCTTCACTAAAAGGAGGCTCCGAGGAATACCTACCTGAGAATCGTTTTAAAACTGCCCTCAGGATCTTCCTCTGAATCGATTCAAAGATTGCAACCCAGAGCACAATCGCCATGTTACACACTATGCGGCCTCCTTCACTGCCCCCTCAAGCCATACCGTCTATGGTTCGTTATGCGTTCCTATCCCTAATGACATGTCTCTTTTTACCTACATTCCTGCAGGCGCAAAACCCGTTCGATCAAGCCTACCGCTTACCTGTAATTCAAGCTCTCGCGCTCAAAGGCGAGTACACCAATGCACTCGAGCGAATCAGAATTTCTTTGCAAGTTGGCTGGCGGAGCAAAGAGTTCTACCAGACTCAACTCGATCTCGAAAGAGTGCTGGGACAAACCAATGCACTGCAAACCGCAGAAGTGATGCTGGAAAAATTCCCCGAAGACCTCGTGGTACTCTGCGAAGCCTGGAAAACCGTCGCTGGCGCTGGAAAAACAAATGAAGCACAGGCGCTGCTTATTGAGCTAAATGATCTGGCCAAAGAATTGGATCCCAAGAAACTAAAGCCGGAAGAACTCGTGGCCCTCGGTGATGCAGCTCGAGCCATTGGCGCGGACGAAAAATTTCGGCTACAAACCTTTTATCTTCCCGCAACAGGGAAGGATCCATCCTATGTGCCGGCATTTCTTGGCGCGGCCCGCATTGCGGTCGACAAACAAGACTTCGCCTATGCGGCCGAGCTACTTGGCAAGGCGAACAAAGCCCAAGCCAACCATCCAGATGTGCTTCATCTCCTCGCAAAAACCTACAAGCCCAGCGACCGCAAAAAATGCAACGCTTACCTCGCCGCCGCGTTGAAGGCCAATCCGAATCATCCTCCGAGCCTACTCCTGCTAACCGAAATGGCCATGGATCGTGAAGATAGCGACGCCACCAGCGAAGGCTTGGCCAAGATCTTTGCCATCAATCCAACCCATCCTGAGGCACATGCCTTGGCCACGGCACAGGCTGCGCTTAGCAATGACACAGCTCTCTTCGAGAAACACTTAGCCATCATCACAGAAAATCGCGCCACGGCCCCTGCCCTGCTTCACCTGCTCGGGAAAAAGATCTCACAAAAACGTCGATTCTCCGAGGGCGCGGCCTTCCAGCGTCAAGCCCTTGCCATTGATCCAACCTTCATCCCAGCCAAAGCAGAGCTCGGCCAAGACCTCTTACGCATGGGAAAAGAAGACGACGCTTGGCCATTAATTGAAGCGGTGCATGAAGCCGACAAATACAATGTCGTGGCTTACAACTTGATGATGCTCAACGATCACCTGAAAGGATTTCGTAGCATTCAAACAGAACACTTCCTCCTGCGCATGACCGAGAAGGAAGCTGCTGTGTACGGAAGTCGTGCCGCCGAGTTGCTCGAGGCTGGCTACAAAATACTCGGCAAGAAATATGGGCATGAGCTTGAGACGCCTATCGTGGTCGAGTTCTTTCCGCAGCAACAAGACTTCGCCATTCGCACCCTTGGCATCCCTGGCGGGCTCGGAATCTTGGGCGCATGCTTTGGCCAAGTCATCACCATGAACAGCCCGGGTAGCCTTGGCGCGGGGGATTCGAATTGGGAGAGCACGCTCTGGCATGAGTTTTGTCACTCCGTCACGATTGGAGCCACCCGCGCCCGCATCCCGCGCTGGTTCACCGAAGGTCTGTCCGTGTACGAGGAAGGCGAACGCGATCCGGTTTGTCGTCGCGCTATGCATCCCGGTTACCGCAAACTGCTGAAAGAAAACGGTCTCATCCCACTGGAAAAACTAAGTGGCGCGTTGCTTGCCTTTAATGAACCGAGCCTAATTGACCTCGCGTATTTTCAGTCGGGATTACTGGTGGAGTTTCTCGCGGAGAAAAAAGGCGGGACCGCGATCAATGACATCATCAAGGATCTCGGACATGATGTGCCCATCGATGACTCCATGAAAAAACATATCGGAGATGTGCCGGGGCTATGGGAGGAATTCGAGGCCTACGTCATGAAACAGGCCGACGACTTGGCCCCAGATCTCGACTTTGAAGAGCCACCAGAAAGCCATCCAGCCCGCAGCGATGCCATAGCGCTAACGGCTTATGTAACCCAAAACCCAAACAGCTTTTGGGGGCTGACACGACAGGCCATCGAACTGCAAAACCAGGAAAAATGGGAGGCGAGCAAAGCCCCTGCGAAACAGATCATCACCGCCTACCCCGCCTTTGTTGGCGACAACAATGCCTACCTCATTTTAGCGAGAGCACATCGCGAGCTTCAGGAATCCGAAGCAGAAATAGACGTACTCCAGACGTTTGCGGAACGCTCTCCAAGAGGTGCCACCGCTCGTGGACGCTTAATCGAACTGCATCTTGAAAAGGAAAACTGGGGGCAAGCCAAAGATCATGCGGAACGGTTGCAAGCGGTGAACCCGCTACTACGCATTTGCCAACGTGGCTTGGGCGAAGCGAACCAAGCGCTTGGAAATTCAACCATCGCAGTGCAGGCCTTTAAAAGTTTACTGACGTTGCAACCCGCGAATCCATCTGAGGCGCATTACCGACTGGCACAGCTCTATTTAAAACCAGAAGGCAAAGAAACCGAGCAAACGAAAGCGGATCCAGAACTCGCTAAGCGCCATGTACTCATGGCCCTCGAAGAAGCCCCGCGCTTTCGTGATGCCCATGCGTTGTTACAAGACATACAGCCGGTAAAGAGCCAGCCCGAAGCGAAGCAGGAAACGCCATGAACCGACTCAAGCCATTTCGACTTTGGATTGCCGCTTTCCTTCTCATCGGATTGGGAAGCCTCGCTCTGGCACAAATTGTCATCCGTCGCCCCAACGGGCAACTTGTTATCATCAACGACGATGAAGGCCGGCCCATGCGAAATGGGGTTCCGGATTGGCAGCTCAAAGACCATATGCCGGACGATGCCTTTACCTTTGTGCGACTCCGTTATGACAACTACGGGCGCGGCGCGGGTTGGCGGACCGATTACCCAGACAGCGATCTAAACTTCTCGCTGCGGTTACAAGAGCTCACGTCCATGGAAGTAAATCCTGACGGAAAAATTCTCGATATCATGGACGAAGAACTCTTCGACTACCCTTGGGCGTACATGATCGAGCCAGGAGACATTTACATCTCCGACGAGGAAGCGATTACCATGCGCAAGTGGATGGACAATGGCGGCTTCCTCATGGTGGATGACTTTTGGGGCGACTACGAATGGGAAGGCTTTGACTCGGGCTTTCTGCAAAAAGTATTCCCCGACAAAAAGTGGGTCGAAATCGAACTCGACCACCCCATTTTCAACTGCGTATTTACCATCGATAAAAAACCGCAGGTACCCGCGCTCGGCAATGCGATTAGGTATCGTGACCAAGGCATCACCTGGGAATTCCAAAAACCAAACGCAAAAGACCCGCATTACCGCGCTATGTTTGATGACGACGGGCGCATGGTTTGTTTCATCTGCTTCAACACAGACCTCGGCGACGGCTGGGAACGCGAAGGCGAAGACAAGTGGTACTTTGAAACTTTCGCGGAAAAGCAAGCCTACCCACTTGGGATCAACGTCATCTTCTACTCGTTAACCCACTAAGCCCTGTTTTTTTTTACCGACTAAACTTCGCCACCAAGCTCCGCTGATTTAATAATTTCCGCCCCACATATCGTAGACTACTCATGACCGATTCAACTCACGACCAAGAACAAGCCGCGATCGATGCGATCCATGGCGCCCGCGACCGCATCACCTCCGAACTCCGCAAGGTCATCGTTGGCCAACAGGATGTCGTGGATCATTTACTCATCGCGCTACTGTCGGGCGGTCACTGCCTGATTACCGGCGCACCGGGACTGGCAAAAACCCTGCTGGTTCGCTCACTCTCCGAAGTGTTCAGCCTCAACTTTCAACGTATCCAGTTTACCCCTGACCTCATGCCGGCCGACATTACCGGCACGGAAATTTTGGAAGACACGGAGCAAGGTCGTAAACTCCAGTTCAAGCCAGGACCGATTTTTGCCAACATGATTCTTGCGGACGAGATCAACCGAACCCCGCCCAAAACCCAGGCCGCCATGCTCGAAGCGATGCAAGAGCATCAGGTCACGTCGGCTGGAGTACGCTACAAACTTCAAGAACCCTTCTTCGTGCTCGCGACGCAAAATCCGATCGAAATGGAAGGTACCTATCCGCTTCCCGAAGCGCAGCTCGACCGCTTCATGTTCAACGTGATCATCGACTACCTTAGCGAAGACGAAGAAGTCAGCGTGGTGAATTCGACCACAGGGCGCAAGCCACTGCCGATCCAACCGCTGTTCAATGGGGCCGACCTGCTCGCTTGTCATGAAATTGTCCGGAAGGTTCCCATCGCAGAAGACATTGTCCGCTACGCCGTTCGTCTCGCGGCCGCCTCTCGTCCGAATCGCGAAGGCACCCCAGAGTTCATCAACACCTATATTAACTGGGGCGCAGGTCTTCGCGCGGCGCAGAACCTCGTGCTCGCGGGAAAAACCCGCGCACTGTTGCAAGGTCGCTCGCATGTTCGCGTGGAGGATATTCAGTCGCTCGCCAAGCCTGTGCTTCGCCATCGGATCTTGCCCAATTATCGCGCCGAAGCCGAAGGCATGACGGTGCATAAAATCATCGATCAGCTGATCGAGGTCGTCCCCGCGCCAGGCGCGTAATCTCTCAATAATTCGTTTTAGCTCCTCACCGCATCCAACTCGCATGGCCAATCCAATCGATCCCGCAACCTTGCAACGCATCCAGTCTATGGAGCTGCGTGCCAAGATGATCATGGAAGGATTCATGCATGGATTGCACCGCAGTCCCTATCATGGTTTCGCGGTCGAGTTTTCGGAATACCGGCAATACACCCCCGGCGATGATACGCGGCATATTGACTGGAAACTCTACGCGCGCAGCGACAAAGTCTTCATCAAAAAGTATGAAGATGAAACCAACCTGCGGTGCCAGTTTATTGTCGACCAATCGCGTTCCATGCTATTCCAACATCGCGGTGGGTTAAGCAAAGCGAACTACGCTGCCACCCTCGCGGCCACCTTCAGCTTCTTCCTCATGGGCCAAGGCGATGCGGCTGGGGTGACCCTTTTTGACGAGACGATCACCGACTATTTACCCGCGCGAAATCGCCCCGGGCATTTGCGGCAACTTTTTGCCATGCTCGAACGCGAGCCATCCGGCAAAGGAACCGATTTTGGCGCACCGCTGCAACGCGTCTCGGAAATGATGCGGCAACGCGGGGTGATCATCATGCTAACCGATTTGCTCGCGCCACTAGACGAACTCACAAGTCGCCTCGGCATGCTTGCTGCCCACGGGCACGAAGTGGTGGTCTTCCAAATCCTCGATCCAACCGAACTTGATTTCGGCTTTGAAAAAGCAGCTCAGTTTCGTGACCTCGAGACAGGCGACGAATTTTTCATCGATCCCCTCGCAGCCAAAGAAGAGTACGGAGACTTGATGCAGGCGCATATCGCGGAGGCGAAAAAAATCTGTGCATCCATCGGCGTGGCCTTCCATCAAGTGACCACGAGTACCCCACTCGAGTCCGCCCTGAGTGATTTTCTCGCGGAGCGCATTCGCATGCGTCACCATGCGGTTAAACAGCAGCAGCGAGGAGCATCATGAACCTGCTCTTCCCCCTTTACTTGCTCGGGGCACTCGCGGTTGCCGCCCCCATTTACTTACACCTCAAGCGCAAGCCCCCCAGCGACAAGGTTGACTTCAGCTCGCTACGATTTCTAAAACCGCAACGTAAAGTTCGGATTAATCGGCAGAGCAAGTTGGAGCAGCTCGCGCTTTTATGCCTCCGCTCCCTCGCCCTCCTCCTACTGGCGTTCGTTTTCGCCCGGCCCTTCTCCAAGGACGCGAGCAAAGATGCTGATGCACTCACCTTGAGACGAGTGGTCTTAATCGACAGCTCCGCCTCTATGCAGCGGGCCGGGATGATGGACGAGGCACGCGACGAAGCCCTCAACATCGCCAAAGAATGCAAAGACGGCGACGAGCTTGCGATTCTGAACTTTGACCGCGCCCCAGCCACGCGACTCGACCTCGC
>Ga0209186_1003748_pt1 | contig 10347 bp, 11 predicted proteins | sample SidtaG_FD_187426 | JGI IMG/M metagenome (GOLD analysis project Ga0209186, IMG submission 187426) | Marine algal microbial communities from Sidmouth, United Kingdom - Sidmouth_Male2 metaG (SPAdes) (version 2) | ecosystem: Host-associated > Algae > Red algae > Unclassified | place: Sidmouth...
CGATATATTTATCGTATGTCAACACTCTGTTTTGCCTGTGATTCATGCTTGTTTCATTTATCATCTCTTTCCCATCTGTAATTAAGTCCTTTAAAGACCTGCTCTTTCTGGCTTTCGAGCTGGGCAAAGGTTGGCTCTCGCTTCGTGATGAATTTGGAGGTGACCGTCGAACTTTCCCCAAGAGCGGAGCTGAAATAGAGCCTGCCTGAATCTGCCTCGATGGCGCTAAGTTAAGCTGATTCGCATTGAAATGAGTGGAAATCCAGACGGCTAAGTTGCGTAGCGCTGGCACATTGATAGCCATGGTTAACGAGCGAAGTGAGGAGGGCGTGGGCTAATGGTCTATCCTTCAAGCCGCCAAATCGCATAACGCTGATACCTAAGGGGATAAAAGCAGAGGGCAAACGACTCCTAACCCAGATATTTCATGAAACTGATTCTGGCACAGTCGGAAATGAACCGCGAAGCGGTGGCATTTGATATCCATGGACGCGAGTCCATGGATTCGTTGCCGGGACATTCCAGAGTCGCAACGCGACGGCATTGCCCAGAAAGAAGGGATTAGTTGGGCCCTTAACGGATACGTTAACAACGGGATGCCGTCGCGTTGCGACTCAAATGTAGGGGGCACGGTAAACCCCGGACTTGCGTCTGGGGCTATCAAATGCCGCCGCTTCGCGGCCCTATACCTATCTCACAAATTGTCGTCCCAAATTTCAGATTAAGGCCATTCTAAACCTCTTGGATTCATGTGTTTGACCTACGTGTTCGAGAGATTTTGATGAAATATGCGGGCTAAGGTAGTTCTTAGAGTGAATCGGACCGTTCTGATACGGCCCTGATAGGTTTTATCGTCTTGGAAGCTGTCATATTTTATGGGAAAACCCCGATGTATTCCTGCTTTTTACTCTAAAATCAGGTTCTGTCATTTAAAGTTTCAAATTTGTTACATTTACTTGCCTGCAAATCGTCTACATTGATACACATCGTGTAACCATAGAGAGAACCATGAAATTCTTATTTAAAGTCTTCCTCCTCCTTCTGATTTCTGCCGGATTGGGCTTCTGCCTAAATATGTTCCGGCCAGACAAGAAGAACGTCCTGAGCTGGACCGAACCCTTAACCGGGATTGGCCCCGCTAAAGGCGCTTCGGATCAAGAAAAGAACGGGGAAACCTCCGAGCCCAAAAAAGATGCGGACAAACCGGACGAAACCGTGCCGGTTAAAACAGGGGACGCCACGAAAGCACCTCTAGCCGTGACCTCCAGCAAGACGGATAAATCTGACGCGACCGGCGGAGCTGATAAGGCCGGTGAAGCTGACAAAGCCAAGCCGGTTGAAACCAAGACTGCTATTAAAACAGACGCCACGAAAACAGACGCCACGAAAACAGACGCCACGAAAACAGACGCCACGAAAACAGACGCCACCAAAACAGAGGCCACGAGCAAAGAGGCCATGAAAACGGCTGGAATCGTAGCCGGCGGCGCAGCGGCGGTGGGCGCGGGTATTGCGGCTACAACGTCTAACGCGAAAGCCAAAGCGGATGCGAAAACCAAAGCGGATGTGAAAACCAAAGCGGATGCGAAAGTAAAAGCAGATCTAAAAACAAAAGCCGAAGCTGAAGAAAAACTAAAGGCTGAGCAGGCGAAGCTCGCAAAAGCGAAAGCTGACGCGGAAGCGAAGATGAAAGCAGACGCTGATAAAAAAGCCGCGGATGCTAAAGCCAAAGCTGAAAAAGCCAAGGCGGATGTAAGCGCGAAAATGAAGGCTGACGCGGACAAAAAGATAGCCGATGCCAAAGCGAAGGCCGCTGCCGATACGAAGATGAAAGCAGAAGCTGATAAAAAAGCAGCGGAAGCCAAGGCGAAGGCTGAAAAGGCGAAGGCCGATGCGGACGCGAAAATGAAAGCAGACGCAGATAAAAAGGCGGCCGATGCGAAAGCGGATGCGGATGCGAAAATTAAAGCTGCGAAAGCGAAAGCCAAAGCGGATGCCGACGCCAAAGCGAAAGCCGACGCGGAAATGAAAGCTGATGCTGCCAAAAAAGCGTCTGCTGTTAAGCCTGCGAGTGCGGCCAAGCCCGCGAACAAAGTTAACTCAGCAGCCCCGGCCAAAGCGGTCGCTAAGCCAGCTAGTGCGGCTAAAACAGGTGCCATCGCTAAAACAGGTGCCATCGCTAAAACAGGTGCCATCGCTAAAACAGGTGCCATCGCTAAGCCAGCTAAACCTGCGAAGCCAGCCAAACCTGCTAAGCCAGCTGAGGTCTCCCCGGCTAGCAAAGCAACACCCCCCCATGCAAACAGCTCTTCCAGTGCCACCCGGGCCAAAGGCCCTAAAGGTAAAGCGGCTCCTTCTGATGCACGCCAGCGATTGAAAGACGCGGAAATGCGTGCCCGTGAAGCGATTCGCAAAGCACGTGGAAATGAGGAGCCCGCCCCGATAGCCGCACCTGCTTCTGCTGCTGCTAAACCAACCCCGGCAAAGACCAATTCAAAACCCGCTGCTTCTGATGCCCCCGATGCCCCTGCTGTTTCTGATGCCCCCGCTGCTTCAATCGTCGCGGCCGCGACAGGAGCCAAGGCAGCCTCTGGAATAAAAGCGAAAGCGGAAAAGCCAAATCGCATGCCCACTCAAGCCACCAAAAATCAAGTAGCCAAAACCAAAGCGGCAAACGTCTATAACGCCAAGTCGACCCGCCTCTCGGTTGAACCGGCGCCGAAAAAACTCAGCATCGTTGAAAAACAAATCCGTGCTGCTGGCCTTCACATGGCTTCTTTCGCCGATGTTAAAAAAGCCTCCGACGCTGGAAGCGCGGTCATTCTCGATGCCCGTACAACCTTCGACTTTAAACAAGGGCATATTCCCGGTGCGATTTCGCTACCCGAAGACAAGCTCGACGACGGGGCGTACGGAAACGTTCAGGCGCAAGTCAATTCCGGCAAGCCGATCATCGTCTACTGCTCAGGAACTTCCTGCGACTCCGCCTTCATCGTGGCGCAGTACCTCAGTAAAGACCTCGGTCTTCGTGATGTCTCCGTCTACAGTGAAGGACTCAACGGCTGGAAAGCCGGCCAAGGAAAGGTGGTTCAGTAACATGCAAGACCTAACCAAAACTTCATTGCGAGTTCGATTGCTAGCTCCGTTGCTTAAGGGGTTGCCATTGAGTGGCAGCGCTTCTTTTTTCTCAGGCATTACAAAGAAACAATCCTTTGGCAAAAAGGATGTTGTTTCTTTAAGGTCGAAACCCGAAGAATTCGGGCGAGGGCTTGACTGGCAGAAATGTCTCGGCGCCTTCGTGTTTGGATTCATGCTTCTCGCGGGTCTCAATGTCTCGGCTGCGGAATCCGAAGCCTCGATCGTGGAAAAAGAGATCGCTGAATCTGGCTTTCCGGTTGTTAGTTTCGAGCAAGTCAAAGCAGTGGCGGGAAAAGACAGCCACTTCATCCTCGATGCACGTCCGAAGTTTGACTACGTCAAAAAAGGTCATCTGCCAGGGGCGTTGAACATGCCTGAGGACAACCTCGACGACAGCTTCGGCGAACTCCAAGGTGCGCATGATCTGATTAGCGGCATCAAACCAATTATTGTCTATTGCTCCGGCAATACCTGCGACGCGGCTCTAATAGCGGCAAAATTTTTACGGGATCTTGGTATCCCAAACGTCTCTATTTATACCAACGGCTTCACCGAGTGGACGGAGAAAAAAGGAACCATTGAGAAATGAACGACCACGAAACTAGCCCTAACTTCCTGCTCATGATTGGGCGCATTGCCTTCGGCGCAATGCTCGTCTATTTTGGGATTTCCTTCGCCATGGCATTCGCCAAGGATTCAACTGCGTTAATGGATACATTTTCGCCGCTAAAAACGCTTTGGGCGCAAGACACGACCCCGCTCGGCATCTCCGGTGCGGACCTTGTCGATAAATGGATTGTCCCGAACTATCACTGGTTCTTGATCGGCCTGGGTGCGTTGCTGCTCATCATGCCTCGTGGCATGATGGTGTGGGTCATTCGTGTCATCGTTGGCGGATGGTTTATCTACGCCGGCATCATGAAGATCCTCGAGCCAAAAGACTTTGCGGTCAACATAGCGCAATATGGCTTGCAAGATAGCTACCCAGCCTTCTTCCCTGCGGCAGTAATTAATCCGGTGGCAATCATCCTGCCTTGGCTCGAAGTCCTCACCGGCTTGGCCATCATTTTGTTACCTGCCCTCCGGGCCGCCTCGACCTTCTTGATCATGGGCATGCTCTTGGTGTTCATCGGGTTGCAAAGCTACGCGGTGATCAATGGCCTGGATGTCAAATGCGGCTGTACCGGCTCAGATAAGACAGTCAGCTGGATCAATGTGGCGGTTAACTGCGTCTTGCTTTGGGGCTGTTTTGTCTCCTTGGCATGGGCGGGTTACAAGCGCCGCTTGGCTGATTTCGGACCTGAAAAGAACTAGACTTACAACCGCATGAGCCAACCAGACGCCGACCCCTTTGATTTTTGGTATGCCGTAAATAATACGGAAGTAGTGCAAGGTCCCCAGAAAACTCTGGAGGCCTTTGGCAACACACACATTACCTATTATCTGCTTAGTGAGTTGATGGATAGCGTGGACAAAGTCCGCGTGCGCGAGGGTGTGGTCGAAGCGGCCAAGCCTCAAATCATCACTCCGAATATGTCTGACCTTCCGCTGGAAGGTTTCAGCGATGCGGAGTCGCAGCGCTACGTCGATTGGTTGAAAGACAACGCGCAGGATCTCCACTTTTTGCAGTACGGATTTAAAATTCGGAAACAGGAAGTGAAGGACTCGGTGGTGTCGGATCCGATCGAGCAAGTGATCGACAATGTGCGCAAGCAGGTAGCCGATACAAAGCAGCCGTACTCCGCGATTATTCACGGTGTCGAATCACCGTGGGAAGTTTGTTTGTTGAAACTGATGATCGACATGGTTGAGCAGTCCGGCCCCGCGCATCACCAGCAGTTTCAGAGTCAGGGTCTGTTGCCGTCCAGTCCGATGGGGCCAGGCGACCAACGCAGTCAAATTGACGCCGCGTTTCTAGATGCCTCGCGCGACCCGAATCTGATTCCTGAGCTACACAAGTTTTTGCTCGGGGTAGGGGCCTTTGAAGAAAACGAAGACCGCTTTTACGCTCTGGTTCGCGCCTCGAAGCGCTAGGCCCTAAAGTTAATTCAAAGGCTAGCGTAGCGGGATAATACCCTTTCATAGTTCCCAAGTCGCCTGATCAATTCATTCTATGATCTAAATGACGCTGGATCCATTTTGGATCTCTGCGCAGGTCGATATCAGCCCTGATATCTACTTCGCCATTTTCGAGGGTGTAAAATATTCCGAAAGGGAATATGCGGCTGAGCAATCGAAATAATCTTTGTACGAGTGAATATGCATTCCGGCAGAAATTTTCAGGCCATCAATATCCGAACGCAAACAGCTTGCAAATAACCACCGAGACCTTGCTCTTGTGCTTCGTAAAATGCAAAACCATCCTTCAAGTCTAGGAATGCATCTTCCGAAATTCTGATGCGATTCATGCTTTGCCAATAGCGGCCTTGACGGTGTCCCAGTTTAACAATCGAACTTTTCCCGCCTCGACGCGTTTGCGACGCAGGTCAAGTAGGGCTTTATGCTCATCAGCCAACTCATTTTGTTCGAACCGTTCTCTCAGGTCTTCCCACAAAATTTCCGTCATGCGCATTTTTTGCTCAATCGGAAGGCGCACTATTTCATCGGTCGTCATGCTATTGATACTACAATAATTTTTATGAACTGACGAAAATGTAACAAACAAACAGGGGTCAAATTTTGAAGCTATTTGGTATGGTCCGATTTGTTTGAAGATGAGTAGAATGTTCCTGTGAGTAAAAGATGATTTTTTCGATTTGCCTTTTCCGCTATGTGGTTTTTCTGGTCAATAACCTGGCGACATTCTTTGAGGTGGCATGAGTCGCAGCGCTTCGTGCATAGTGCACGGGATATTTGTCCGAGTAGGTCACTAAAATCTCCTTATCCCAAGCGTAAGGTTAAAGGTTGAGCTACGATATATCTCTAATGAAACCTATATTTTGTCTGCTTTCGATTCTAACCGGTAGCTTTTTCGCTGGAGGCTGCGCCACTCACGCGCCAATTCGGACCGCTCCGAAGGTCGATCTTAATCGATTCATGGGGGATTGGTATGTGATTGGCGGGGTCCTGACGCCATTTGAGAAAAACGCCTACAACCCCGTTGAGTCCTATGCGCTCAACGAAGATGGAACGATTGCCACGACCTTTCGATTTAACAAAGGAAGCTTTGATGGTCCGGTAAAGAAATACCATCCCAAAGGGTTCATTCGCGATTCTTCCTCAAATGCGATTTGGGGAATGCAATTTATTTGGCCGATCAAAGCGGACTACCGCATCGTGTACCTCGATCCGAACTACAGCCAAACGATCGTGGGGCGGAACCGCCGAGATTTTGCCTGGATCATGGCGAGATCCCCGAATATTTCCGAAGCCAGCTACCAGGATATGGTGGAGATTCTCGTAGCCGAAGGCTATCCGCGTGAAAAAATTCGCAAAGCGCCACAGTCAACGACTGACCCTAGTGCAAACGAAGCATCGGATTGATTGCACAGACCGCGGTCGAATCTGCAGACGGTGCAGCAATCCGATTGTACGCTTTCTGACTTGGTGACGACGAATCGGTTTTATAGGTCCGTGGTGATGCGCCTCTCATTTTTTCCACTTGTTGTTTTTGTCGCTAGTTTGCTCACGCCTATTTCTGGGGTGCAGGCAGGTAGCTTATCGCTTTCGATTGAGGAGTTGCCTGAGTCGGGCACGATCACTTTTCTTTTATACGACAACGCGAATGCGTTTGGGGATATCCGCAATCCCTATCGGCGGGTTGGTTTCGATGTCGCGGCGCCACAGCCTTTTGTGATTGCTGCGCTGCCGGCGGGTGAGTACGCAGTGATTGGATTCCATGATGAAAATGCCAATGGAGAGCTGGACCAGAATTTCATTGGTATTCCGAAGGAACCCTTGGCTTTTGCCAATGGCTATGTGCCGCGTGGGCCGCCGAGTTTTGAGCGCGCGCGGGTGTCGGTGACGGCAGATTCCGAACAGGAATTTGATATGGCGTTGCAGCGATTTTTGGGCAAGCGCGGGCGCATCGGAGTTGGGGTCGGAGTGATCGGCCGCAGTAGTCCGTATCGCGATTACGATGGGTCGGTGACGCGGGTGATTCCGGCGATTACCTACATTGGTCAGCGGGTGCAGATTTTTGGTCCAACGGTTCAAGTGCCGATTAAAAGCATCGGTGAAACCGATCTCGCGATTCTCGCGCAGTATGAAATTGGCGCCTACGAAGAAGGGGACAGTGATGTGTTGGCCGGTATGGGGGATCGCAAAGATACCCTTGTGATGGGGCTTGCCTCACGCACGGATCTGGTGGGCGGGCTTCTTTTATCGATGCGCTATTCCCACGATGTGTTGGATCGCATTGGCGGTGGTGCGGCGGGAATTTCGGTCAACAAACGTTTTCAGGTCGGACTGTTTTCCTTTGCGCCAGAGATCGGGTTGAACTGGTTGAGCTCTGAGCGCTCGTCGCATGATTTTGGGGTGCCTGCAGCGAAGGCGACAGCAGATCGCCCAGCTTATAATTTGAGTGAAACGGTGAATTTCGAGCTTGGGCTTGGGATGTCCTATGAGATTACCCCAAAGGTTCGGCTTTTGTTGAACGTGAGTTCCGAGCTGTTGGACGACGAGGTGCAAGACAGTCCGATTGTGGATGAAGAGTTGCTGTTCCGAGGTTTTTCAGCCATCACCTATGTCTTTTAATCCTAAATCATTTTACGAAACGAAGGAACGATTCTATGAGCCTCGAAACAAGCCCTGCTCCCAATTTTAATTTGCCTGGTTCCGATGGCAAGACCCACGCGCTCAGCGATTATGCGGGCAAGCGAATCATTCTTTTTTTCTATCCAAAAGACAACACGCCGGGTTGCACTAAAGAAGCTTGTGCGTTTCGGGATTTTGAATCCGAGTTGAAAAAGTTGGGCTACATCGTTTTTGGTGTGAGTCGGGATTCGCTCAAGTCGCATGACAAGTTTATCGCCGATCATGATTTGAATTTCGTGTTGCTCTCAGATGAAGACACCGAGGTGATGCAGGCATACGGCGCGTGGGGCGAGAAGATGATGTACGGGAAAACCGTGGTTGGTTGCATTCGTTCTACGGTGGTGATCGGCGAAGACGGAAGCGTCATCAAGCATTGGCCGAAAGTCTCGCGGGCAGCGGATCATCCGGCGAAGGTGATCGAGGGCTTGCAGGAATTGGGCTAGGGGTCTGTCTCAGACAGGCTCTTAGGCCGGCGCGATTAGTAGGTTCGGTTTGCCTCAGCAGGGCCTTGGTGTCGCTTATGCTTGGCTTGTTCCACTTTTTAAATCGGCCGGGGTTCAGCCAGCGAGCTGAATGAGGCTACGCAATCAAGTGGAACGTCGTCACTTAATGAGGCTGGACAGAGGCTGGACAGAGATTGGGCAGAGATTGGCCCAGAAAAGGGGCATCTATGCGCATGAGTCTTTTCGGGTCACCTTGTGGTTTAGCGATGAATTTCAGTGACTAAAATTTCCCTGTTTAACCTCGTTAGGTAGAAAGGGACTCGGTACAAATTACCCCACAACGAACCCAATCGGTTAACCGTGGTGCATTTGCTGTGATAACGGTGCATTTGTTGCGATCGTGGTGCACCTGGCTATGCGATCTGCCGGGGCATTTTAAGCGCGTGCTTCATCTTGCAAAGGTTTGACCCTGTGGGATCTTTTTGGTGACTTATCGACATGTCATTTAAACGATTGCTCAAACGGGTCATTGAAGATGAAGAGAACATTACCTTAATTGATAGTTCTCCGCTTCTTCTTATGCACCTTCTTGCCATTGGTGTTCTCTTTACCGGTTTTAGCTGGGTTGCCTTGGGGGTTTGCATCTTCCTCTACTGGCTGCGTGTTTTTGCCCTCACCGCTGGCTATCACCGTTATTTTTCGCATCGTAGTTATCGGACGAGTCGTTGGTTTCAATTTATCATCGCTTGGACGGGTGCGATGTCGGCGCAGTGTGGTCCACTTTGGTGGGCCTCGCATCATCGGCATCATCACAAGCATAGTGATCAGGAAGACGATGTGCATTCGCCGGTACAGCGTGGTTTTATTTGGGCGCATATTGGCTGGCTGATGTGCCGTAAATATGCCGATCCGCTTTTGGATCAGATCAAAGATTTTGCTCGGTTTCCGGAGCTTCGTTTTCTCGATCGCTTTCACATCATCCCGCCGGTACTGCTTGGTTTTTCCCTTTTCTTTATCGGCAAGTATTTGCCTGCGTCTTGGGGGACGAGTGGGTGGCAGATGCTTTTTTGGGGATTCTTTCTCAGCACCGTTTTGGTGTACCATGCGACCTTTTGTATTAATTCGTTGACGCATGTGATGGGGAGTCGCCGTTTTAATACGGACGATGATTCGCGCAATAATTTGTTTACCTCATTGATTACCATGGGTGAGGGATGGCACAACAATCACCATCGTTATCCGGTCTCAACTCGCCAAGGGTTTTATTGGTGGGAAATCGATTGCACCTACTATGTACTCAAGGTGCTATCGTGGTTTCGATTGGTTTGGGACCTTCAGGAGCCACCTAAGGAAGTGTATCTCGAAGCGAAGCGATTGAAGGCGTCTTAAGTAGGTGACTAAAATCTTACCTTGGTAGTCTAAGCACCCATAACGATGGGATCAACAAAACGTTTTTCTCAAAACACATAAAGGAAATGGTATGACCAAATTCGAAAAAGTAATCGAGTCCTGCAAGAAGCAGATGAAAGCTCAAAATATCGCTGTTGACGAAGATCTTCTCACCAAGATCGCAAAGTCACTCAGCCCATCGATCTACAATCGCGATTCTGCATTGGTAGCTGCGGCTCAAAAGAGCGAACTTGAAACCATCAAGAAAAACTTTCTCGTGAAAAAACTTGGATGCGAAGATGGACCTGAACTCGACAAGACGATCGAAAAAGCTGTCACCAAAATTGGTAAATCCAACCGCGCAAAATTGCGGGTCGTATTTTACTACATCATGGTGAAAGACCTCGGCAAAGAAGCGATATACAAGTAGAACGTACACGCTTTTAGTTGGTAGCTTCGGCTGCATGAAAACTCTCGTCACATTGTGATCGGGAGTTTTTTTGTGTTAAGGGGTTTGTGCGAGGTGTGGCGGCAGGATTGGCAGAGAAATGACGGCAGATGAATGGATGGAAAAGCCGCGGTAGAAATGTGGACGAGGAGCCTGGGAGCGCCGACGTCCCCG
>Ga0209186_1003749_pt1 | contig 10347 bp, 8 predicted proteins | sample SidtaG_FD_187426 | JGI IMG/M metagenome (GOLD analysis project Ga0209186, IMG submission 187426) | Marine algal microbial communities from Sidmouth, United Kingdom - Sidmouth_Male2 metaG (SPAdes) (version 2) | ecosystem: Host-associated > Algae > Red algae > Unclassified | place: Sidmouth, United...
TGGGAAAAGTATGTATTTATGAAAGCGATATCCACGATTAATATCGCGATAAAAACAATGATTATTTATTTAAACAAGAATGAACGAATACAACATTGACACGACCGCTTCAACGTACAACTGAGCGCACACATTATTTACTCATGTTTTGTAACAAAGTAAGCTGTAAAATCAAAGGAAGTATTCAATCATTCAACTTATTAACAACGATTATTAAACATTCTTAAAACATTGATTATGAAAAACTTAAAAATTAAATTCGGGCTTTTTAGCCTATTGGCGGTACTCGCCGTTTCGGTCTTTTTGACTTCTTGTGAGCAACAAGAAATCCTTAGTGATTTACCGGAAGTTCAACTCAAAAATTATGAACTGTTCACGCTTAACTCACAAGAAATTTTCAACGAAGTCAAAAAACAAAATAGCTCCACAGTACAAGTGAAATTGCCGTATGATAACCTCAGTTTTGAATTAGAAGAGATTAATATTTTTGATGAAGATATGAAAACTCCTTTTTATACGATTGAAAAAGATGGCACTAAAATACCCGTAGAAATACCGGAAATACATTTTTATGGTAATAAAAAAGGCGCGGAAGAAACTGTATTTATGAGTATGCTTGAAGATGAATTTCGTTTGGAATACACGAAGAAAGGCAAATCATATACCATTGTTCCTGCTACTGACATCCTTGATGACCAACCCAAAGGCAAGTACATCGCTTATGATTCAGAAGAATTAATTGATGCTAAAGTAGAAATGGATTGCTTGCATACAGAAACGGAAGAAGACATCATGGATTCAGACAATCTAAACTTAGAGCTATCCGAAAGAGCAGGCTATTATAAATTGAGAGTTGGTGGTATTATTGATTACGCCATGTACCAGCATTATGGACATAACGGTGCCGTTAGTCAAGTACTCAACCAAGTAGCTAATGCCAACCAAATATTCGCCAACAACGGTATGAATATAGATATTATCTGGGGCGGTGGATATATTGATTCAAATAACACCCTCAGACCAACTACCGAAACCTACTATTCTCAAACTTTCTTCAATCAATGGGCTGCTTGGGCTACAGGTACAGGTGCTTGGGCACGCGCATGGAACGTAGATAACTTTTTTGTATGGACAGGACACTGGCTACAAAATACAGGAGCAATGGGTAGCACAGGATACTGCTGTCGAAGCAATTACTATACTTCCGGATTTATGAATATGAGAAAAGCAAATAACGGCGGCTGGACATGGAAAAACCGCGTATTGGCACACGAAATCGGACATTCACTCGGTGCTCATCACGATTCCGGGCTAATGGCATGGAATACCGCAAGCGGTACTTTCAGCTGGAATTCTAAAAACCAAATCAACAATCACCTAAGCTGGTATTCTTCATGTTTGCATGATTAATTAACGACAAATTTTACAAAATACAATATTGACAAACCGCTTCAAAGTACAACCGAGCGCACCCTTTATTTTACTCGGATTTGTTTACAAGATAAGCCGTAAAATCAAAGACGTATTCAATCATTTATTTTATTAACAATTATTATTAAACATTTTTTTTAAAACATTGATTATGAAAAACTTAAAAATAAAATTCGGGCTTTTTAGCCTATTGGCAGTACTCGCCGTTTCAGTTTTTTTAACTTCTTGTCAACAAGAAGAAATTATTGAGATGGCGACAGTACAGCAAGTGGAAGACAGAACCTCTGAAATTATGATTATGCCCTTTGGTATTGCTACGGATACTGAAGAAATCAGAAAGAATTACATCGAAAATGCCAGCCCTGAACTCTTGACAAAAATGGCAGAAAATGGCAGAGTTGCTTACTATTTAACAAGTATCAACAAACTCGAAGAAGCCGCTACACAGATGTCTTACGGTGATTTCTTTTGTGATGTAAACCTGATTTCAATTCTCACTGAAGCCGAAATTGCAGCACTGCAAAATTATGACCTTAGTACTACAAGTAACAACATTGAACTACGATGTAGTAGCTGGGAAGGTACTGGAGAATGCGAGTGGCGTAGGATAGGCTACTATTGGGAACGGTGTTGCAAATTCACTAGAGATTGTGGCTGGAAATTTTGGGCAAGTGAAACCAAATGGGAATGCTCATAATATAACTCAAAACCATAGTCCATTATAGTTGAATAGACAAGTCTTTTAGGCTTTTCCCAATTACTCATATTTGTTGCTATTAAGCCATAATGTCAAAGTAGTATTCAATCATTCACTTTTTTAACAATATTTATTAAACATTTTTTAAAACATTGATTATGAAAAATTTAAAAATTAAATTCGGGCTTTTTAGCCTATTGGCGATACTCGCCGTTTCAGTCTTTTTGACTTCTTGCGAACGGGAGAATATTGATATTATAGAAAATGTAGATTTTAGTATTTCTGAATCTGAAAATGTAATAAACTTCATTTTACCAGAGACAATGAATGACAAATCTCAAGATGAGATAATTCAATTTATTGAAAACCTATCGAAAGAGGAAATTAAAGAATTGAGCGAGACTTCTCATATCAATGAAGTTGAGTCTAGATCTTGTGGAAACTGGTCTCACTATGGATGGGGATGTAGTAACAACTACGGAGTCCAGGTCAAAATTGAAAGAAGATGGTGTGGACCTCCAAGTTATGGTGCTTATGAATATAGTGGTATTTACTATTGGAATTCTTCCTGTTAAGTAACGAGAATATTTTTAAACACGCACAAAACAAACGTGATGTGGTTATCACCACAGCATGTTTGTTTTACATGCTGTAAAATGTTGCCGGACGCCGAGAAGTCGTCTGGCAATATTTACACTCACCCTTTAGAACATTGACTAAAAGCTAAATACAAAATTATTTTTTATTAAAATTTCATTTAAACAGCTCCCCAAATAACTCCAAAATACAATGTATTATGGTCGAGTAGGTAAGCCTTTAAGCAAAAAACTTTTGGGCTTACCTTAATTAAAATCACAAAAGATAAATATCATAAATTTCCCTTTTTTGAAATAAATATTTTCAACATATCATTCAACAAATTCGGGCTTCACACAGCGTGTGAAGGTAGGCGAAGACTGTACGGTTATCACTATAAATATTATGATATTTCATTATCCAAAATTCAATTAAACAAAAAACAAGAATTATGAAACAAAAATCAACTATTACCTATAGTGTAATACTTATCGCGTTATTTTACGCCTGTACGATACACGCACAAATGACTGTTAATCAAATATTTACAAAAAGTGAAACTCAGGTAGTTACTGTAAACTATGACGATTTTGACTCTAAAAAATCTAGTGAATTTAACCAATCCATTGACCTCGGTACGTATGGTACATACCAATTATCATTGGAGTCGAGTCAATTATTCAGTGAGGGCTATATCAGCAGAAAAGCAGCTAAAAATAACGACAAATTACCGCTTACCTTTCAAGGCACAGTTCAAGGCAATCCCGATACAAAAGTAGCCCTGACTGTCAATGAAGGCTTTTTGAGTGGTTTTATAGACACGGGTAGTGAGGTGATATTTTTTGAACCTTATAAGACCTTCAACGCTGATGCAGGAAAAGACGAACTGATTATTTATTATCAAAAAGACGTCATTGACCGCGAACACGCCTGCACTTCCAATCATACCGACCTACAAGCCGAGCAAATTGAAACGCAAAGTAATGACCTCAAAAGCGTATCAATGGCTTGTTACGAAGTCGAAATGCTCTTGGTGGCAGATTATGGCATGTATCAAAAACACGGTGGCAATACACTCAATCACATCACATCGGTACTCAATAATGTCAAAAGCAATTATAATAATGACTTCAACGACCCCATTAATTTTACTGTTGTCGATGATTATATTGCGACCAGTTCGGGTATGGATTTGTGGTCAAATACGGCACATGCCTCGAGTTTATTAAGTGAATTTGGAAATTCCGATTATACAAATATTGCCCACGACTTAGCGTCATTATGGGTAAGTCGTGATATTTGGGATTATGACAGTGACGGCAATGTAAATTATAGTGTGGTAGGAGTAGCATATAGACCGGGCGTTTGTGGAAGCAAATATAATTTGATGGAGGACTTTAGCACGAATGCTGCCAGTTTGAAAGTAGCATTCGCACACGAAATCGGTCATAATTTTAGTGCGACACACGATGCAGAAGGTAGCTCAACCATCATGGCACCTTCCGTAAGTGCCACCAATACTTGGAGTGCCCAATCAAAAAATGAAATCAATGCTTTTTATCCGAATGCCAGTTGTTTGTGTGCTTCGGGTGATGCGGCTGATTTGGCTTTTAAATCTTGTGGTACTTCAAGCCTTAGTGGTAGTACGCTCTCCATTAATGGCTTACAAGTGCAGAATGTCGGGACGATAGCTACCGGAACTACTGTCAAAACACGTTGGTATCTTTCTACCGACAATACGATTACTACGAATGATTATGCCATAGCTACGAGAACAGTGACATCATATCCCCCCGGCTCATATTCAACGCACACCTTTGATATAAATCTGAATAGTACAGGTGTGCCTCCCGGCAATTATTATCTCGGAGTTATTACAGATTATGACAATACTGTTGCGGAATTCAACGAAGATAATAACACAGGATGTGTATCACCCTCGGCAAATATTACCATAGCTGCTACGCAGCCCGATTTACAAATTTCAAACTGCGGTCAGTCGGTAGTTTCCGGTACGACCCGTTTTTACCTTAATCTAAAAGTAGAAAACTTTGGAACCACTACTGCTGGCGCAAGTACTCTGGGGGCATATCTCTCCTCTAATAATACGGTCAATACAAGCGATTATCGTGTAGCTACGGCAGTTGTTCCTGCTTTAAGCGGCGGCGCCTCCTCCTTGATAGATATTGACTTCAATACCGCAGCGGTTAATGTCCCGCCGGGCAATTACTACGTAGGATTTATAGCGGATTATGATGATAATGTAACAGAAAACAATGAAAGCAATAATGTAAATTGCATTAGTGCCTCCGCTTCAATCACTATACAAGGGCAGACAGAACCCGACCTCGACATTACCACTTGCGGCACAGCAAGTGTTTCTGGCAATTTGCTGACAGTCAGTAGTGTAGTCGTCAAAAATATCGGTACGGCAACTGCTGCTGCTACTACATTGGGCTATTATCTTTCTGCCAATACGGTCATCAATTCAAGTGATTATTTAATTGGGACAGATGCCGTGGCAAGTCTAACCGCAGGTAATACAAGTACGGAAAATATTACCCAAAATATTTCGGCAATAATCAATCCGCAAATTCCCGCAGGTACATATTACGTAGGTATACTTGCCGATTATAATTCGACTTTAGCAGAATCCAATGAAAATAACAATACTTGCTACGATAGTTCACCCCAATTTACAGTAACTTACGATTGCAAAGATGCCACTGCACACAACTATAATCCCAATGCCACTTATGCCGATAATACGACCTGTCAGACTTGTTCCGATGGTGTCAAAAACGGCGATGAAACAGATATTGATTGTGGTGGTACAAAATGCCAACCCTGCGGCAATATCACCGTCACCAATCCCAGCACAGGCAACACTTACGCGCCCGGTGATGCCATCAACATTCAATGGACGGATGATATATCTGAGAATGTACTAATTAGAATGTATAATTCAGGTGGATCTTATTGGAATGTTTCATCTTCTACAAATAGTGACGGCACTTACAATTACATCATTCCATCTTATATAGCTGCCGGACAGTACAGAATGTATATACAAAGTACCACCAATAGTGCAGTCAATGATTATGGAGATTTTTTCACCGTGGAAGAAGCACCCACTTGTACTCTGGTAACACCTGCACAAAGCTACACCGAAGACTTTGAAACACTGGCGCAAGGCAGCACCAGTTGCGGAGCTACAATCACGCTTACAAATGGTTGGACAAACGATACAAATGATGATGTCGATTGGACGGTTGATTCGGGCGGCACACCTTCCAGCACTACCGGACCTTCGACCGACACCAATCCCGGCACTGCTACCGGCAAATACCTCTATGTAGAAGCAAGTAGCAGTTGCAGCAACAGCAAAGCGGTACTGTTGAGCCCTTGCTTAGATTTGAGTAGTCTCACTGCCCCAGTCTTGAGTTTTTCTTATCACATGAACGGCAGCCAGCAAGGAACACTTGAATTAGGTGTTAGCACTATTAATACTCCCAACATTACATGGATACCTATTGCCACAGGCAACCAAGGCAACGAATGGAAAACAGTAGATGGTACAACCTTATCTCCGGTCGATGACTTTCAAATCTTATTTCGAGTAACTACGGGCGATGGCTATATGAGTGACATCGCTATTGATGATATACAAATTAAAGAGGCTTCCACCAACAATTGTGGCGATGATGCAAATGCACTCCTACTGTTGCCATTCGATGATAACCTCAACGGCACCGCAGGAGAAACACCTGCCGTTTCGGAGTACGTATCCCTCACTGCCGGAAAATATGCCAACGGTGTGAATGTAATGGAATATAGCGATGTACCCGCACTCAAATACAATGCAAATAGCAACATTAATTCGCAACAAGGCACAGTAGAAGCATGGGTAAAACCTACGTGGAATGGCAACGACGGCGCGGGGCACACCCTACTCCAATACGGCGGAGCAGGCGGTATCCTCATCTTAAAAGACGGTGCTAATAATCTGCGCTTAATCATAAACAGATGGTCACCGAGCGGCTATCCTGAAATGGGCGTCGGTTATAATATTTCCAACTGGCAGGCTAATCAATGGAAGCATGTTGCCTTTACTTGGGGCGGCGGTCAGCTTGAGTTGTACCTTGACGGCAGTCTTATCGCACAGCAGCAGATTGACAGTACTCCACTCTTCCCGATTAGTGATGCTGACTTTAATATCGGCACAGACGGTGGTAACAACACTTGGCAAGGAGTCGTTGACCATTTCCGCATCAGCAATACAGTACGGTCGCAAGCACAGATTACAGATTTCATGAATAATTGTGCGAGCGATAAAGTCATACAAAATCAGACTATCGACACCCACAATTACCCCAATCCGTTTGCAGACCACACGACGATTGAATACACACTAGTAAAAGACAGCCCCGTCACCCTAATGGTCTATGACGCAGCAGGTAGGCAAGTAGCCGTATTGCACAATAATGAAACAAAAACAGCAGGTACACACTCCACTACCTTCGAAGGCAATCTTTACCCTGCGGGCGTGTATTATTACACCATTCAGGCAGGCGGGTATTTTGGTACTCAGAAAATGGTATTGATGAAGTAATTAATGTCTTTGCCAAATTGAAAATTGATAATGAAGAATTGATAATTAATTCACGAACGTAATTTACAACTAACTTTATATCAATGATTTACAAAACAATTTTCATAAAAATTGTTTTGATTTAATGTTGAAATTTTTATTTAGTAACACATTGAAGTAATAACTCGTAATAAAAAACTGTGATGTGGTTATCACCCGGCATGTTTCTTTTACATGCTGATAAAATGTTGCCGGACACCGAGAGGTTGTCCGGCACATTTTTTTAAATTTATTTATATTTTATGTATTACATCCTTATTATTTGAATATTATTTATTAATTTCACTATAATTTATTTATATAAAAAAAATAACGCCGATGAGTTTTTTCGATAATTTAAAAACAAAATGGGCATTGGAGGAGTCAGTGTCGAACTACACGCACCCGACCATGTTAAAAAAGCTGATAATTTCGTATCCGGTATGTTTATCATTACCACAAAAAGTGATCAATACGTAAAAGGTATCAGCGTGAGGCTAATTGAGCGACGCACTACCGACAATGGGAAACAAAGAAAGAGCAGAACAAAAATACGCGGCGAGCAGAAAATCAGCGAAAGTTTTGCGATCACTCCCAGAGACATCAAAGAGTTTAACTTTGAATTACCTTTTCGGGCGGGAGCAGAATGGAGAGATTTGAAAGGAGGAGAAGTCGAACTTGGCGGCGTAAAAACCGACTTGCTCAAATCCGTAGGCAGTCTCGCTGCCATTGTTTCCAGCGAAACGATAGACCACTACATCTCCGTAGTCACTGACGTAGAAGGTGCATGGCGCAACCCTTCTACCAAACAACGCATTACACTACTTCGATAGACGAGAGGTGAGATAGGAAATACGCTTGTCTCACGTCTTATTTCAACTTTTTCAACGCTTTATTTTCCTCATTCCAAGTGAGGTGCAATATCATATAAAATAGTTGGTGGTCAAAATTTCCAAAATCCAAACCTTCCTCGCTTGTCATCAACAAACTGGTCGTTAGCTCTTGGGACAACACCTTATTTTTGATGTAAGATTCCGTAAAACCACCAATAAAATCACTCTCCTGCGCCACTTCTTTATAATAATCCATCACCTTCGCAGCCGCATCTAGACAGAAGTAATTCATAATGCCTTCATCGGTCTGATAGCCGCATTTATTCGTCCATACAGCTGACAAAACACTTTTCGTTTCCGTTTCATCTAATTGAAAATCAGTCTTATACGGATAACTCATCGTAATCGGAATTTTCTGGAAGAAATCAGAGCGAATCATTTGAGCATGTCCTGCGTAACAGGCTTTCAGCTTATCTATTTTCTGCTCCTTGCACATTCCTGCCTCAAAACGCTGTTTCAATTTCAATAAAGCGGCTTGTTCTTTTTCGTTGAAATGACGCTCAAAACTTTCGCTTTTCGCTCCCGCAACTGGTGGTGCGTAGGGATTTTTTGCTGTCATATCTACCTCAATTGCTTGGTTTTGTCATGCTATTTCCGCATTGACATTATCTTTTTTTTCGGTAGATGACTCATTTTTGCAAGCAAAAACAGTCAGCAGCAAAGCTGCTAAAATAATCATTCTCATATATGTGTGTGTTTTTTGTTTGAAAATAAAAAGACGAGAGACATAAGAAGTAGTATTTACTGCTTCTCACCTCTCTCGTCTCACGTCTCTCGTCTCACGTCTCTCGCCTATAACCCTGCTTTTGCAGATATTTCCATCATTCTATTAATCGGTGCGATACCGTCGCGGATGATGTGTTCGGGCAAAATAATTTCGGGCAATTCGTATTTCATACAGAGGTAGAGTTTCTCCATCGTGTTGCGCTTCATGTGCGGACATTCGTTGCAGGCACAAGTATTGTTCGGCGGTGCAGGGATGAAGGTTTTATCTGGCGAAGACTTCTCCATCTGATGAATAATCCCAGCTTCTGTACCTACGATAAATATCTTGGCGTCACTCTCTTTCGTGTAGCGAATCAAAGCACTTGTAGAGCCGATAAAGTCAGCTATATCAAGGAGTTTGGCTTCACATTCGGGGTGTGCGATAAATTTTGCGTCAGGATGACGCTCCATCAATTTTACGATTTTTTCCATCGCAAAAATTTCGTGTACCATACATGCGCCATTCCACAAAACCATGTCGCGTCCGGTTTTTTTGACCAAATACGCGCCCAGGTTTTTGTCCGGTGCAAAAATAATTGGCTGGTCTTTCGGTATACTTTCGATGATATGAACGGCATTGGTAGACGTACAAACGATGTCGGTCAACGTCTTGAGTTCTGCCGTACAATTGATGTAACTGACCACTACATGATCGGGATATTTTTCCTTAAATTTACGAAAAAGGTGGGGCGGACAAGAATCTGCCAACGAACAACCCGCCTTCAAATCCGGCAATAAGACTTTCTTATCAGGACTCAACATTTTTGCCGTTTCCGCCATAAAATGTACGCCCGCAAATACGATAATATCCGCATCCGTTTCGGCTGCTTTTTGCGACAAACCGAGGCTATCGCCCGTGTAATCGGCAATATCCTGTATTTCGGATTCCTGATAATAATGCGCGAGAATAATCGCATTTTTTTCTTTCTTTAGATTTTCAATGGCTTGCACCAAATCCATCGTGGGGTCTATATCAAGGTCAAGAAAACCGTTTACGTGGAGGTCTGCCTTGGCTATTGCTACGTCTGACATATTAAGTTTAAGATTAAAACGTAACACAGACATTCTTTTCTGTGTCGCGTGGAAGTACAGACAAGAATGTCTGTGTTACGTGTTCGTAATTTAGTGTAAATTTTACACAATTTCAAATAAAGATAGTTTTAGTATCAGGAACAAAATAAAAGTCATATTTTACCTCAAATCCATTAGACTTTATTTAGAAATATTTTGTATGCAGCTAACATTGTCTTTTTCCGATACTCTTCCCCTATTTTTCGCTCCGTACCGTAGGGTATGCAGCTCAAAATGAGGCTCGATTATCGAAAAAATACAAAATTCCATGCATACAAAATATT
>Ga0209186_1003752_pt1 | contig 10345 bp, 5 predicted proteins | sample SidtaG_FD_187426 | JGI IMG/M metagenome (GOLD analysis project Ga0209186, IMG submission 187426) | Marine algal microbial communities from Sidmouth, United Kingdom - Sidmouth_Male2 metaG (SPAdes) (version 2) | ecosystem: Host-associated > Algae > Red algae > Unclassified | place: Sidmouth, United...
CGAAGCGACAAATTAACACATCTGACCACATGGGTGGGATGACCAATTTCCGTAGTCTTTTCAAGGTTGGTTTGTCGGTAACTTTGCTACCATCTTCATCATAAAACGCAAAGCCTTTTCCCGACTTTCGTCGCGAAATACCCAAGGCAGAATCATCTATTTCTCTTACTTTATTCATTTATCTATTTATCTATTGATTAAGTGAAAGAAACAAAATAACTTAAATGACTACTTAGTACATTGTTTAATAAATTTCTTTACGTTTTTGAGTATTTCTTTTAAAACGACTCTTCCCCAAAAAACTCCTTATCCCGAAAGCATTCGGGACGCTCATTTTTGGGTCGATTCATTTCAAAATAAACGTCAAAAACGATAAGAAATTTAATAAACAATGTACTAAGTAAATCTTCTTGTTGAAAGAATGTTCATTTCTTAACCAAAAAAATAAAAAGCTCCCACATACTACTTCTGCTGCTCCGTTTATTCACAGCAATCTTGGGTAATTAGAATGCCAATTTTTGAACAATTCAAAATCGCAAGTGTATTGTATTTTCTGTTAATAGACTATGCAAGCATTTTCAATAATTTCAAATAAAAATTTTCATTACTTAATTAATTAATTAATAATTAAACAAATTCTTCCCATATGATGAAATCAGACAAAAGAATTGCGAATTATTTATCCGTAATCCTAATGATATTTGCGTTGAGTACGCAATTATCAGCACAGTCAGGTGCTTGTGATACGGATTACACGCTCAATTTTTCAGACCCCGGAAACGAATGGCATGTCAATGATGTATCAGGCTCTTATACCGTAGGAGCACAAACTTTTGGTATTGCCATTGACGATGCTGACCACATTCTGGAAAGCACCAACGAATCAAACGAGGGCTTGGAAGTTCGTATTGACCCGCACGACAGAAATGATGTATTGACAATTACATATACTTTGTCTGAAACGGCGAATAGTGTGTCATTTCCAATTATTGATTTGGACAAAAAATCCGGTGGTTCGAGCCAACAGGAGCAGGTTTGTGTGTTTGGTTATTTGGGCAATAATCCGATAGCAATTATGCCTATGATTATTTCTTTGGACGGTGCTGTTGCTATTAACGGCAATTGTGCAACTGCAACGACCAACTCCGCAACTTCAGGGCAAGATGAAAGCGTACTTGTCGAATTTAATGAATGTATTGACCGCGTAGTAATAGAATACGGCAGCGGACCAATGGCACCACACTATCCCACCTCATCAAGAATATACATAGGGCAGGGGAGTGGCTTCACCTCAAATGTTTGTGATACCTGCGATGAAAATTGTACTTCCGAAAATGTGTTGGATTTTACAGAATCGGGACAAAACTGGATAGATGCTACAATTGCAGGTGTCTATACCGTTGGTACACAGACTTATACGATTAACTTGGTGGACGACGATGGTATTTTAGCAACCAATGCAGAAGACGGTCCGTTTTCAACGGAATCTCATGAAGGTATCAAAATCGGTATCAATCCGCACAGTAGCGATGATGAAGTGATAGCTTGTTATGCACTTTCAGAGGTCTCCAATAAAGTATTTTTTAAAATACGTGATTTGGATAAAAAAATGAACGGGTCTAACCAACAAGAGCAAGTCTGTGTATATGGTACTTTGGGCGACGACGCAACGATTATCTCTCCTAACCTGACTTCGTATGATGGCAGCGTAATGATTAGTCAGACCGCAGATGGCATCGCTTGTGCCACGGCTACCACCAATTCCGCAACTTCTCATCAAGAGGAAAGTGTCTTAGTGGAGTTTGATGAATGTGTTGATAAAATATTCATCGTATATGGCAGCGGACCAATGGCTCCTGACAATCCTACTTACTCTTCAATTTATATTGGTGAAGAATTTGGTTTTTATACAGGTGTGTGCGGCGAAGGCTGTACCGCAACCTGTGATGCCGATGCAGGAACATTAACACTGAATGGCGATGATGCTGTGTGTATTACAGATGGTAGTGAAGTATCTGCTTCTCCGAATGGCGATGCGGTTATTCCATTCGGTTATCAGGTAGCATATGTATTGACGCAGGGTAGTGATTTGCTTATTGTAGATGCGGGTATTGATCCTTCATTTAATATTCCTGAATCAGGAGAATATACGATTCATACTTTGGTCTATGACCCAAGTACACTGAATTTAAACGTTATTGAATTAGGCGTAACAACAGGTATTGAGGTGAATAGCTTGCTGATACAAGGCGGCGGTGATATTTGTGCTGCATTAGATGTGGCAGGCGCACATTTTACGGCAGAAGTACTCAATACCGGCACATTGACTCCCGTAAACTCAAATATCTGCTTCGATAGTAGTAATAATATACTCACTGCTGTACCTGATGGCGGAGCAGTCATTCCGGCTGATTATGAGTTAATTTATGTCTTGACATCAGGTAATGGCTTGGTGATTCAGGATGTAAGTGCTACGCCTGAATTTATGGTAAGTGGTACAGGTATTTATACCATTCATACTTTAATTTATGATTCTGCTACATTGGATTTGGGTGATATTGAATTGGGAGTAACGACAGGTGTTGACGTAAATTCAATGCTTGCACAAGGCGGCGGCGAGGTATGCGGCGCATTGGATGTGGCAGGTGCGAGTTTCACAATTGACAATCCGGATGCCGGCAGTATTGCGCCGGATATTATGGGAGTTATTTGTACGAACGGTGGATTAAACGTTCCATTAGTCGGAAATCCTGACGGAACTGCTATCGTGCCTCCGGGCTATCAGTTGATTTATGTGTTGACATCGGGCGAGAACTTAGTGGTTCAGGGAGTAAATGCTGTTCTACCGCAATTTACCGTTAGTGTTGATGATCAGGGTAATGGCAATGGTATTTACACTATTCACACATTAGTATTTAATCCTGCCACCTTAGATTTAACTGGTGTGACTACTGGTGTTGAGGTGAATGATCTACTTATACAAGGCGGTGGCGATGTATGCGGCGCATTGGACGTCCCGGGGGCGCGTTTTGAATTGACAACTTGTCCATTAGCAATCGATAACGATCTGGATGATGATGGTATTTCAAATATTCAGGAAGGAAATGGTATAGATCCAAGTATGGATATGGACAACGACGGTATTCCTAACTACGAAGATCCTGATTTTCCCGGTTTTGAAGACATTAATGGTGACGGTATCAATGACAGATTCGATAAAGACCTTGATGGTATCGCAGATATATTTGATTTGGATAGTGATAATGACGGTATCGCAGATATTATAGAAGCAGGCGGAACGGATGAAAACGGCGATGGTCTGGTAGATAATTTTATAGATGCTGATAATGATGGATGGACAGATATTTATGATACTGATGATGACACTACCCCTGAATTGAATGATGGAACAGGTACTGCCTTACCTCATAGCGACGACGATGGTGACGGCTTGCCCAATTCAATTGATTTGGATAGCGACAGCGACGGTGTCGCAGACATCGTAGAAGCAGGCGGAACGGATTCCAATGGAGATGGTTTTATTGACGATACTGCTGATGCAGACGGAGATGGCTATGCTGATATCGTAGATACTGACAATAACAACATTGAAGGCCCGAATGATGGTGGTACAGCCCTCCCAAGTCCCGATTCCGACGGTGACGGGCGTATAGATATAATCGATTTGGATAGTGATAATGATGGTGTGGCAGACATCTCAGAAGCCGGTGGTGTGGATGCCGACGGAGATGGGCGGTTAGATATTATTCTCGATGCCGACGGCGATGGTCTGGCTAATTTGGTAGATACAGACAATAATAATATCGAAGGTGCCAATGATGGCGGTACAGCTCTCCCAAGCAGAGACTCAGACCGCGATGGTTTGCTTGATGCAGTTGATTTGGATAGCGATAATGATGGCGTAGCAGACATCGTAGAAGCAGGTGGAATGGATGCTAACGGCGACGGCTATATTGACAATACCGCCGATGTAGATGGTGACGGCTATGCCGACATGGTAGATACCGACAATAACAATATCATAGGCTCAAATGATGGTGGCACGACACTCCCAAGTCCTGATTCGGATAATGATGGAATTATAGATGCACTTGATTTGGATAGTGATAATGACGGTCTTTCTGACCTCTTCGAAGCAGGAGGGAAAGACCTTGACGCTAATGGACAACTAGACGCTCTCCTCGATACAGACGGCGACGGGCTAGCTGATTTGGTAGATACAGACAATAATAATATTGAAGGACCTGGCGACGGCGGTACAGCACTCCCGAATGCTGATTTGGATGGCGACGGTGTTGTCAATCGTATTGACCTTGATAGTGATAATGACGGTCTTTCTGACTTGAGTGAAAGCATCAGCGACCTTGCTATTATTGCAACAATTGACCCCGATGGTAATGGTACAGTTAGCGGAATGGATATGGACAAAGATGGTATCATTGACGGTATGTTTGATGATGCTCTGGATATTTTTGGTGGTTCGCTGACCATTGCTATGGATACAGACGATGATTTAGTCCCAAATCATCTTGATATTGATTCTGATGGCGACAATATTATTGATATTGCAGAAGGGCAACCGACCTTTGGTTACTTCGTCCCGATTGAAGGCGCAAATGCCGATATAGATGGAGATGGTATCAACGACGCTTTCGACAATAATGTTGGAATCAGAGGTGGTTTCCTTGTCACTGCTATAGATACCGACAGCGACGGTACGCCGGATTATCTGGATTTAAACTCGGATAATGACGCTGAGCCCGACTTTATAGAGGGTTTTGATTATGATGGCGACGGCGAAGAAGAAGCCCCGAACGCCGGAATGACCGGAGACCCGGATTTTGATGGACTGGATGGGGAATACGATTTGGTAACCGATGTATTTGACCCGACGAATAATGAGTATTATGCAGATCAACTGGCAAATGTAGACGGTGGTTCACCTGAAGTTGATTTTCGCTCTGCTTTCGGCATCAATCTCATCGTAAACCTATCCGGTGCTATGGTTGACCCATTTGATGGAAATATTTACGCTGCCGAGATGCGTTCTACATTGAAAAGCAGAAGACTGCTACCCGGACAAAATTTAATAGGACTCGGTACACCCACTCCTGCCGGACAGCCTTACAACACCGAACCCTGGAACTATACAGGCACAGAAGGCGCAGGTTGGACGGATGCACAATATGACCAAATCGCAGCACTCTACGGGCGTCAGGTCGTTGATTGGGTACTTGTTTCTTTCAGAAGAACGTTCATGACAAATAGCCTTGTAGAGCGACATGCAGGCTTGGTACTCGAAGATGGAAGGGTGGTCTTTCCGCGAATTATTGACTTATCAGGTGAGCAGGAACTCTATATCGTTGTAGAACATAGAAACCACATGGCAGCGATGACACCCGAACCGGTCACGGTCAATATGAATGGTCGTATTTTCTATGACTTCACACTTGCTGACAGCTATGTCGGACCAAACCCCGACAACCCGCTTGGGGCAGGTCAATTGGAGGTACTTCCCGGTGTATTTGCTATGTATAATAGTGATGGAGAACAGGTTTTAGATGCAAGTCAAGCCTTCAATCCGAGTTATAATATCACAGGGGCAGACAAAACCGTTTGGCAATCACAAAATGGTGTATTCAACTTATACCAAGCTGCTGATTACAACATGAACGGTGATACAAATGGTGCAGATTTGATTCCGTTTGAGATATTTAACGGTACATTCTCTGTGGTGCCGAGATAAACGTAACACAGACATTCTTGTCTGTAATCCATCCGTTTTTCTATAAAAAAATCTCCTTGCATCAATGATGCGAGGAGATTTTTTTTTATTGTAACGTTCTACGTCCGCTAAAAGATGATAGGGTAGCATTACATTTGTAGCACTACCGATGATAGTTAAACAAAAAACTCCCAACGCTCATAAAACGTTGGGAATTTTTTATTGTAGAAATGTTGTATCTGTAAATTTTAACGCTCACGCGCAATCCCGTCATACCGGACATTTATCATGCCCTTTAATTCCTTGCGTGCAAAGAAAATCCGGCTTTTTACCGTTCCTAATGGAAGTTCCAATTCATCTGCAATTTCCTGATACTTAAAACCTTCATAGTGCATCTGAAACGGCACTCGCGTACTATCGTCGAGCCCACCAACCATACCTTCCAATTCGTCCAACATGATATTGGAATACGCACCATTTCTGACCGTATTTTTACCTGAATTGATATAATACTGATTGTCAGTCGTATCAATAATTGTATTCGCTTTCATACGTCTGCGATAATCATTGATAAAGATATTCTTCATAATCGTAAACAACCAAGCTTTGAGATTAGTGCCCGGACTAAATTTCTCTCTGTTCTTAATTGCACGATAAGCCGTTTCTTGGTACAAATCCCTTGCTGCTTCAGAATCTTTTGTCAGATTGTATGCAAAGGAGTGGAGAATAGCTGATAGCTGATTAAGTTTGTTGTCAAATTCAAGTGTCGTCATAACATTTAGTAGTTTTGTTTAACCAAAGGTATTAAAAAGTTAAACAAAATGCAAGGTTTTGTCTAACTTTTTTAATTATTTTAGCTTATAAGGTTAAACAAAATACTTATTATTGGTTACTTTTTCAATGTAAACATTTAGTAATCAATTACTTAGAGTTTATTTACTTTATTTGACTAACTATTCATAGTTCAATATTTTTTGAAAGTTTATTGTTTTATAGACCTTTAACCCTTTTTAAAGTACAGAAAAAATTAGTATAAATGATGAATCAATCATGTTTCCTTATCTTTATCAAAAAAGAATACCTGAACTATTGATTTAATTTAATAAATTTCATATATTGCAGTTGATAATTTTTTTTCTAATTAATAAAAATAAATTCTGAAATATCCTCGCACCATTTTTCAAGGAATTTGTCTCAAAATTCCCACTAATTAGAATGTAATGTGAATTATGGGAGAATCTAAAATCCTCCTTACAAAAAGGATACTCTCCTATATTTTTTTTCCTAACCACATTACTCATTCTCCATCTATTAACCATTAAACTTAGTTCTCATGCCAAAGAAAATCGATATTCAAATTAAAGAATCCAAAGCAAAGCTCGCAGAGTTGCTTAAAGATGAATGGGACAAAAAAAGATCCCATCGTATAGAAATGCTCTATCTGATCAAATCCGGTGAAGAAAACTATAAGCGCAACCTCGCTGATAGGCTCGGATACAGTCGTACTACCATCGATGAATGGCTCAAACGATACGAAGAAGGCGGTATGAAAAGCCTCCTGAGTATCTCTAAAAGTCCCGGCGCACCGACCAAATTCCCGAAAAATGTAAGACAAGGCTTACTCAAAAAACTTAATTCTAAGCACTCATTCAGAACTTATGTGGATATCCAACGCTATCTGAAAGATAAGTACGACTTAGAATTGCCGTATAGCACTGTACACGATTATGTACGCTATCAACTGAATTTTGACTTAAAAGCCAATGTCAAACAAGTAGCAGCCGGTAGTCGTTAAAAAATCTTACCATTACGACTTTCAAGAAAGAAGAAAAACAGCCTGTCGTCCGGATTCACTCCGGATGGCGGGCTTCCTGTGTTCAAAAACTAGCCACAAACAGAGTGCACTCTACCATTTACGATATTTGGTTGTTAAATGGTACAAGTTTGTGTTCCTACATACTCTTAAATTGGCGTGATTAGTTAATTAGTTATTATTCAGCACACTATAGAATTAATTCCACTTTGGCATTTTATCTTTTATACTGTCCAAGTGGGTTTTAACCCCTTGTCATTCACACAGGCAATGGGCTAAAACCGCATTGGAAACTAAAATGCCAAAGTAGAACCAATCACCAATCAACTAATTACTAACCCCAACTTAAAATAGGCTGCTTAAAGGCAGCCTTTTTCATTTTTTTATCAACATACTTCAAGACAGTCAATAAAAACCTTAGTTTTGCGGGAAGCAATGCGATAATGCTTAAATGCGTTAATACAATCAATACCCTGAACTATCGGGACATTTATTATTAACACATTACTATCAATGTCTTCGCCAAATTGAAAATTGAGAATCCCGTCATTCGTCGGGACAAGTTGTATAATTGATAATTAATTTTAATTAATAATTTGTAATAAAAATAATTTCAGACATTTACAAAATAAAAAATAAATTAATTATTAACTCTCAATTATCAATTTTTCATTTGGCGAACATATTGTACTATCATTGACGTATTAAAACCATTCACTCATTCACAATTCGCTCATTCACTCGTTCATAAATGGGAAAAAACACAAATAAAGAACTCATTGAGCTATTTAATACCTCACCTCAAAAAGCGGTGGAGGTATTATTTGATAAGTATCATTCAGATTTATGCAAGGTAGTATTTCGGATACTCAAAGATGAGTCTTTGGCAGAGGATATTGTGCAGGATGTGTTTTATGAACTCTGGAAAAAACGCGACAGGCTCGGTGTCAATACCTCTTTCCGTGCCTATCTCAAGCGGGCTTCTATCAACAAATCCCTTAATTATATCCGCGACAACAAGATAAAATTTGACGGCGACGAGCAGTACGCCTACATCGAAAGCAAAGAAAATCTCCAGAAAAATATAGAAGGCAAGAACCTCCGCGAAATCGTTGACCGAGAGATAGACAAACTGCCCCCTAAATGCCGGGCGGCATTTATACTTAGTCGTTTTGAGGATATGTCGTACAAAGAAATTGCAGCAGAAATGAACATTTCTGTAAAAACTGTCGAAAAACATATCTCTAAAGCCCTTAAGATTCTTAACAAAACCTTACGACCTTATTTATAAATCCCAAGCACCAAATTCCAAAATCCAAATAATGAAGTTTTTATTTTGGAATTTGTTATTTGGAATTTGGAATTTTCAAAAGATAGGGGAAAAGTCTAACTTGTGTGTCATAGATACAAAAGTTCGGTTGAGCATCCAAGCATTACTATGGACTATCGACTATCAACTATGGACTAAATATGAAAGAACAAGATAAATACCTCATTCTTATTCACAAACGCTTGACCAAACAACTGTCTTCCGAGGAAGCACAGGAGTTGGACACATGGCTTGCATCTGACGCCGAACATCGTACACTCTACGAAGATACAGCGAAATCATGGGGGCAAAGTCAACAGTACAAAGCTGATTATCAGCCCGATACAGCAAGCGCGTGGAATAAGTTGAATGAGAAAATAGATACCGGAAAAGTCGTTCGTATGCCTGCGCGTCGTCGTTGGGTAGCAGCGGCAGCGGCTGTTTTATTATTGGTAGCAGGTGGTTTTTGGTGGTTGAATAATGCGGCTACACCCGAAAATTGGGTCGAAATTCAAACGAATGACGCTGGGCAAGAAGTTACTTTACCTGACGGCAGTAGTATTTCTTTGAATAAAAATACCACATTTGCCTATCGTGAAAATTTTGCTGACCACGCAGAGCGTATCGTCAAAATGACGGGCGAGGCATTCTTCGACGTGACTAAAAATACCAAGCCGTTTATCATCCAAACCAATCATGCGGATGTGCGTGTATTAGGTACAAGTTTTAATGTAAAATCTGATATAGACGATACGCAAGTCACCGTACAAAGTGGTAAAGTACAAGTCACCGACAAGGCAAAAACACAAAAAACCATCCTGCAAAAAGGTCAAAAAGCGATTGCCGACAAATCCGGCAAACTACAAAAATCGACTCCGAAAACACTCAACGACCTTGCATGGAAAACTCGCCAACTGGACTTCAATGCTACACCTCTGAAAGATGTGGTGAGTGATTTAGAGGATTACTTTAAAGTGAAAATAGACGCTACTAAATTGAAATCAAATTGCTTGCACACCGGAGACGTTATTGAGGAAGATAAGATAGAGGATGTATTGGAAAACCTAAAACGTCTTCACCAAATCAATGTAAGCAAAACCGCAAAAGGCTACACCCTTAGCGGAGGTAAATGCTAAACATACGTTTTGATTCAACATAAATTTACGCCCGTAGGATTCGCATCTTACGGGCTTTTTTTATCGTAACGTGAGCTTCCAGCTCGCCACGCTATAGACGAAACCGTAGAGAAAATTCATGAATTTTCTCTACGGGTCATAATGGAATTTTGGGTGGACTCTCCTTTAGGAGTCGGAGGTGCGCGAGAGCGGATTAGCGTTTAGAAATCGCCAACAAGCCCAAAAACGTCAACACCCCATTCAAAATCAACAACTCAAACCCAAACGTATAACCAAACAATAACTCCTTTGAATACATATTAATAATATAAGTCAAAACAGGCGCAGTCAAACAAACCACC
>Ga0209186_1003754_pt1 | contig 10340 bp, 13 predicted proteins | sample SidtaG_FD_187426 | JGI IMG/M metagenome (GOLD analysis project Ga0209186, IMG submission 187426) | Marine algal microbial communities from Sidmouth, United Kingdom - Sidmouth_Male2 metaG (SPAdes) (version 2) | ecosystem: Host-associated > Algae > Red algae > Unclassified | place: Sidmouth...
CGTCGCCATGTCCCTGAATTTCGCGCCAGGTCTTCCCTCCTCGATGCGGAGGGTAGCCGTCGGGCGGCGCCGCGGTCGTGCGCCGCCGCCGCCGTCGCCGCCGCCGCCGCCATCACGAGGCGGTCGGCTACGCCGCGCGCGGCGAGCGGCGGGTGGCGGCGGGCGGCGGGCGGCAACAAGGTCGGCGCCGCGGCGGTGGTGGCGGTCGGGCGGCCGGCGGGCCGCGCCAAGGCGGGCGTGTCGGCGGCGCCGGCCGCCGCCACGTGGGGGAGGGGGGGGGGGGGGGGGGGGAGGACGTTGTGGGGACTTTATGCGTCTCGGTCAGGTATTGTCGTATGCTGCCAGACTTGGTTTACTCCGGGACGTAAGACAGATAGCGTCGGACGGCGGCTTTCACGAATCCGGCGCACATGTCGGGTGTGATGTGCAGCAGCATGGATGTCAGTGTCGTGAATGGCCACACGGAGAATTGCTCAGAGGTCACATGACGGCGTAACCAGCTACTGCCCACCGAAAACACGTCCTCCACAGGGTTAAAGTCCGGGCTGTAGGGGGGAAGGAAGCGAACCATGACCCCCGCCGCCTCCACCACCGCCACCGCAATGTGGTCGTGCACGCGCGCATTATCCAGGATCAACACGCAGTTAGGCGCTTGCTGGTCGCATGGTATCCCGGGGTTGTACGCGCTCATCGCCGGCAGCACCGAGTTCATCAAAAAGAGCAGGAAATCAACAGATGACTGCCCGGCGGGAGGCTTGGTCAGCTTCCAGTCGATCAGCCCGCCGTGCGCCATCGCCACGATAAAGCTGGTTGCCACGCCCTTAGAGGCGTCGACATAGCTTTCTGCGCGGGCGCCACGCAGCGACCACGCCCACCTGCGGTTGGCGGCCCGTCCGCGGCGGTGCGCCTCGTCGATATAGACGCGGCAATGCAGTGGAATGACCCACTGGGCGGCCACCCACGCCGCTCGCGACGCCTCATTCCGCTGCCGGAAGTTGGTCTCGATGACCTTGCGGGTAAAGCCGTTGGCGGCGAGAACGCGCCGCACCGACTCAGGGGACACCCGCACGTCTTCCTCCATCAGGTCCTGCACCTCATTCACAAAGACGGCTGCCTCGTCTAGGAAAGCCTCCAGGTAGGCCTCGACGGCCGCACAGACCGCGCCCAGGATGCCCTCGTGTGTTCGCAGGTTGTCCCTGTGCACACCGCGCGTTTCCATGTTGGGGTGCATGTCCCCGTGCACGCCCTGGTACAATAGGAAGCGCTCAGCAGATCTCAGGGAGATGCGAAGCTCAGCGGCCACAACAGCGACGGGCTTGTGGAGCTCGAGCACTTGGTAAATAACCGCCCGCCGAATGTCGTCGGGGATAGTCATTCTTGGGGTGCGACGGGATGGGGGGGGCGAGGCCGGAGGCACCAAGACGAATACTGGGGTGCCAGAAAGCAGCTGGAACGTCCTGGTGTGTGCCAGCAGTTCCTGGCACGTCAGAAGAAATCTGAGGCTATGTGCGGATCTCCTCGATTTGGCGCAGGCTTCGCCGCGATCGGCCGGCTTTTCCGGAAAGGGCTTGTTGCAAGGCGACAAAATCTCGAGAAATCTCCCAATGGATGCGGATCGCTCCAGGAGAAGGCCGAGACGGCCGCTGCAGAGGCGACAGCGAACGACTAAATGGCACAGGGCTCCGATTCCAATACCGAACCTGGAAAGATACCAATTAACGAAGAAGTTAAGGTCGAGATCAAGTCGTCTCCTCTTCGTTCTCGTCAAAATTTAAACACTAAACGAAAGTTTAGTAGCTTCCAGACGCCCAGCCGCACTCTGCAACCACACTGCAACCGCCAGTTTTTGGAGGTCAGCAATACTTGGTTGTTCATGTTCTCGAGTCGCTTTCATTGTCTTGCGCTGAAACATTTCTGGCCGCGTGCTAAGTGTTACTCACAAATGGCCATGTGGGTCGCGCGTAACTTCTTCTGGCGCCCTCCAGCCTCTACACGGTTCCTTCTTTGGCCACTTGAAGCCAAACCTACACGAGTTGCGGCCCCACGCGTGGCACAAGCTGTCGCGGTAAAGGGGACGTAGTTCCTGCATCGCACTCTTGGCTCTGTTTTCCCCTCGTGGACGCTGCTGTCACGTGCCGCGATGGCGGAGCAGCACGCCATGATGCAGGCTGCGTTTGACATTGCACATCAGCTCAACGCTGAGGGCGGGGGGGGGAGCGACGACGAGGGAGGGAGGAGGAGGACTTTTGTCTTGGTGCCATTGACCCTGCGAGGATGCACCCTGCCGGCGTTCCGGAGGTGGGACGGCTTCCATTCGAGGAGGAGTGCGTTCAGATAGCTGCGCGACGCGCGTCCTCGAATAACGCCGCGTCGTTTGCAATGACCGAGCAGTCATGGTCCGCCGACGACCGCGCGGCGGTGCGTTTTCTCCGCATTCTCGTGCTCGCGTATGAGGTGGTGGGGAACGGAGAGGAGCCGCTCGAGGACTCGGCTATTTGCCTTGCATCCTTCCTAAACGCGGCACTGCCCTTTCGCATCTTTTGTTTTTTTTCTCTGTTGCGGGAGGGAGGACGGGCGTTTCTGGTTTGTGGAAAGGGTACCCCGCTCTCCATGGCGATGATTTCCAACATGGCCTCATCTATCAGACACTTCTACGCAAAGGGGTCGCGGGATTTCGAAGATCAGACGCTCTATGTCGTTGGCTGCTATCAGCGCAGGGAGGTCTACAAGGCTCTTTTCCAGTCCGCGCTGTCGGCGGCGCAAGTCGCAGCTGGGGAGACGCACCGGGGCAACCCGCTAACCCACGAGGCAGTGGCCGGTTGGGTGTCTGGGTCAACCAAGCGGGCGACTCGCTTAGTCGAGTCGCCCGCGCAGACCCCGCCAGTCACCCCGGACACCATGAAGTCAGCTTTCTTTTTGGCGATGGAAGGGCTGGAAGACGGGGAAGCGGACCACCCGGTCACGACGCTGATGATGGAGCGTCTTGTACTTTTCGTTGTTATGGTATATTCGTGGTGCAAAATGCTGAGACCGGACAACCTGTTGGGGCTGTGCTGCCGGAAAGTGGCTCTGGCGCCAAATGAAGACGCCACCAACTGGGCTTTTATGCAGACGCATGGACATCTATGGTGGGTGCGACTCCAATACTCCCAGCTCAAGACCAATGTAGCGGGTACGGCGCCGATACCGGCTTACTACTTTCGGTCGGCTATGGCTTCCGACGACGAAATGCGTGCGTCGGCTGAGTTTGACTCCACCGGCGTGTGTGTTCGTTGTCCCTGGGCTTGGTGCAATCTGCCTTTCTTCACCTTCCTTTACACACGTCTGCGGGAGGCTGCACCGGGGTTCTCTATGAGCGCGCCCGCACCCTTCTTTTGAAGCCGGTCGCTGCAGCGGCGGACGGATGTGGGGAGATGAGCCACGTGTCTATCACAAAGGCGTGGTGGCAAACCCATCTTGACGCTTTCGTGCTCGCCTTTGACGCCGCGCTCAGCGCTCGGGTGGTTGGGGGGATCTACGGCTTCCGAAGGGGTGCCACGCAGTTTTGGTTGGCGTACACTGGAGACGTGGAGATGGTGATGCGCATAGGGGTGTGGAAGGCCAAATATACTAGAATCTTGTTTGATGTGCTCAACTTTAGATGCCGGGGGACCATCCGCCCGCGAGTGAAGGACTGCTTTCGAGTTGACCGTCAGGATTTGATGGACCGTATGGAGGGATTGGTGGAGACTGTTATGGAGCGGTTTGAAGAGCGCGTGGTGACCCTGATTGACGAGGGCCATCGCAACTTTTTTGCAGGAGGGCTCGGATTAGAGGTGATGGCGAAGCTGATGACATTGGTAGACACCCTCCTTCGTTCTCACGCTGGTATGGTGGATGGGGCCATCGCTTGAGACGCCCACAACGGGGGATGTGTGTGATGTCGTGGCGGCCAGATATCGCAGTGTCATGGTATGTTGGGAGCGCATCATGGTTGGGTGGACAATGTGGGCTGGCGCGACGTTGCCGTCTCGCTTTTCAAACTTGGGCTCATTGAGGAGGGGGCGACGGCGCACCCCTACTCGCAGCTCCTGCTAGGGGTTCTCGAACTCACGGCTGCACCTTCCACTGTTCTCCCGCTTCTACGACACCGACAGCTCTCTGCGTGTTGCCTCTTCTGTATGGACGGATGCCGACGTTATTGTTTTGTTGTTGAGCTCTACTTCCCTCTCTTCGATTGTCTCATACGTAGAAGCGTCAAGACGTGCTGTGGACATAGGGAGCGGAAATTGGGGCCGCAAGTCGCCGCCGCTGGCCACAGACGCCGACAACGTCCCAGCCTTGCCGCCGCGCGTGGTCGGCAGCGACAGCAGCAGCACATCGCCAGCGCTCGTGCGCGCAGCGACCAAAACCGCCAACGCGCCTTTGTGCGTAGGCCGTGGCGGCGGCAGCAGAGCTCCGCCACCGCGCACAACCAGACGCCGACAGGCTTTTTGCCTTGCTTTTGCGCGCCGGCGCCTTCGGCGGCTACAGCACGTGGTCGCCACCCACCACCGCCGCCGAAAAGGTCCCCACCTCGCCGCCGCTCGCGGTCGGCAGTGGCAGCAGCAGCACGTCACCGGCGCTCGCGCGCGCAGCGGCCGAGCCCGCCAATAGGCCTCAGCGCGTAGCCAGCGGCAGCAGCTGCAGCATGTCGCCGCAACCCGCCACGGACGCCGACACGGGCCCCGAATCGCTACTGCGAGCAGGCGCCGGTCTCACCAGCCGGTCGTCACTGCCACCGGCGCTCGACATCTACAAGGTCACTGTATCGCCATCGCTTGCGGGTGCCGTCGGCGGCAGCAGCACGTCGTCACCACTCTCGAGCGAAACCACCTGGCCAACCAACACGCCTCTGCGCGCAGGTGGCGGCTGCGGAAGCAGCAAGCAGCCACCGCCCGACACCAACGCAAAAAGGGTCCCCGTCTCGTCGTTGAGTGTGGGCGGCGGCAGCAGCAGCAGCCCGTCTCCGGCTCTCGCGCGCAAACATGCCAAGCACGACAACACGCCGCGGCGCGAGGGCGGTGGCAGCGGCAGCCGTACGTCGCCACGGCGCGCCAAGAACACCGAGAAGGTCTCCTCGCCGTCGCTGCGCCCTGTTGCTGGCGGTAGCAGCACCTCGTCGCCGCCGCCCTCCACATATTCCGGCACGGTCGCCGCCTTGTGGCCGTGAGCGGGCGACGGCACCGGCCGCAGGGTGTGGTCGCCACTCACCCTCTTCACATCCTAGTAAGCCAACACGCCGCTGCACGCGAGCGCTGGCAACGGAGTCAACACGAAGCCGCCGCGAGAAACCGTCTCCGACAAGGTCCCCACCTCGCCGCGGCGTACCCGCAGCGGCCGCGGCAGCAGCACGTCGCCGCCGGTCACCACTGCAGCTGATACCAGCTTTGCTTCACCGCCACACGTGGGAGGGGCCGGCGGCAGCAGCGCGTCGCTGCCGCCCGTGCGTATGGCCGACAATGCAGTCGCCTTCCAAGCGCACGCGGGCGGCGCCAGCGGAGGCAACAGTACACCATCGCCGCCGCTCACTTGCACGCCGCCCGAGCACTCCAACACGCCGATGCACGCGAGCGCTGGCAGCGGCAGCAGTGCGACGCCGCCGCCAGATACTGTCGACGTCAGGGTACCAGCCTCGACGCGGCACGCCCGCAACGGCCGCGGAAGCAGCACGTCGCGGCCGGCTACCACTGCGGCTGAAGCTCTGCTTCGCCGCCGCGAGCGTGAGGGGCCGGCGGTAGCACCACGCCGCTGCCGCCCGCGCGCATTTCCGACATCTTCGCCGCCTGAAAAGGGCAAGCGGGCGACGGCGGCGGAGGCAAAATGGCATTGTCGCCGCTCGCACGCACGGCCAGCAGGCTTTCCGCCCCGAAGCAATGCGCAGGTAGCGCCGTCCGCCGCAACAAGTCGCCGGCGCCCCCGTGAGCCGCGGAGAAGGCCTACAAGGCATCGCAGAGCACAGGAAGGGGCGGCGGCAGGGGCACGTTGCCGCCAAAGCTAATCGCGTCGTCTCCGGTTGTCGCTGCCAAGGCTGCCGCTGTTGCGTTACGTGTGGCGAGAGGTCGCAGCACCGGCTGGCAAGCGCCGCCCCCACAACGTCGCCAACAAAAAAAAAAATCACTGTACCGCTGCACGAGGGCGCTGCGGCCGTATAGACGTTTCGCCACCGAAGGCGGTCGCTGATACTGCGGGAGCAGCAGCGTCTGAAATCGCGGCGGGCTGCTGTGTGTCTCGTCCCAGCCGCAATGGATTGTTACCACCAACTCCGCGACATCACTGCCGCGCTCTAGCGGCTCTACCAGCAGCAGTTCATCGCTGCAGCCTCCTCGCGCCGCTGGCAGAGCTGGGACGTCACCGCCTTTCGAGGGCGTCGGTGGCGCTACGCATACCATGCTGCCGCCGCCGGCCGCCGCCAGTCTGGTCGCCGCCGCGTCGACGTTTTCGGGTGGCAGCGGCGGCACGACCACCGCGCCATAGATATCGACCGCTGCCTACAAGGCCGCGGCCGCGCCGCATATCTCATGCACCGCGGCGCTACCGTCAACCAGCCGCTAGTAGCGGCCACCGCGGACGCGAGGGAAACCGAGCCGCAGATCCGGGGCGCTGGTGGAGCCACGACGACCTCGCTTCGGCCGCCTACCGCAGCTAAAATGGCCGCTTCCCCGCCGCTGCACGTAGGTCGCTTCGGCGGCGCAGACGACGCGACACTGCACGCTGCCGCGGCGGGGCGGCCGCCCCCGCGCCTCCGAGAGCCGAAAGGGGCGGCGACAGAAGCTCTGTGATGCATCTGGTGGCTGCCACCGCAGCACCCGCCGCCGTGTGGCCACGCCGCCGCCGGGGCACTCCCGCGTGCTTTTAGCGATGACAATTCCGGTTGCCCGCCGTAGCTCGCAGGTGGCTGTCGCCTTGACGATGCGGCGCCGTCACCAGCGGGCGGCGGCCGCGTAGCCGCTGCTTGAGGGCGTACGAGGGTTCCAGGGTCTACGTGCTGCCGCTCGTGGATGGTGGGGGTACCACCCAACACACGCCGCCGCCCCCGGGCGGCGGTAGCCACTGCACCGCCACGCCAGCGGACGCTGGAGGCGACGAAGACGCCGCCCGCTCGCCAGAGGACGGGCGCTGGCCGCACCGCCAACCTCTCGCCGCCGCCTGCTCCATCCAGTTTTTTTTTCATTTTTGCACTCGCATGACGTGATGGACGGCGCCACCGACACCTTCGGTCCACCAAGCCAGCGCCACTGCGCGATATGTTTCCGCGAGAACGAATCATCTTGAAACCTGACAATGTCACCCCCTTGTCCTGGCCTCTCGCAGGCCGATTTCTTTGATATTGGGAAGTGGGCCAAACTTGACAATGTCACCATCTGCCCCTGCAAGCTACAAAGAAGTGTGCCGCTGGAAAATAATTTGGCAAGCTTTGAATCACTCGAAACGACTCCATGTCAGATGGGCTTCCGCACCCTCTACTCGAGAGCGTGCATCGGAACTGATCCAACGCGCCGCTGCGTGCCGCACTTCGAGCCAACCCCATCCCCGCACGTCTTCTCTTCTATCCCCCCGTCACTGTCTCTCTCTGGCGATGGCTGTTTCGGGCGCCGAGCGAAATCGGAAGTACAAGGAGTAGAAGCGTCTGGGCTTAGGGCCCGCGCCGCGTGGAGCCCCGCGCATATCCACCACGACCGAGGAGCGAGCGGTCGCTCTCGCCGCTGTTCGGATCTTCAAGCAGCGGAGTCGGGCAACCGGGCGGGGGTGCACCTCCCCCCTGAATGACCCCCGCGTCTCGACCAGGTGCCACCCCAACACACCAGTCAAAGCTGACAGCGGGCCTGCAGCCGGGGGCGCACTAGCCGCGTCCAACGACGCTACCGCTGCCCAAGCTGATGACGCCGTTGCCGAGCGCGATGATTGTCTCCTACCCGCCGCTCGCACCCCTTCTGATCCCCCTTCACTTCCATTGGGTCATTCCTATGTGCATGTGTTTGGTAAGGACCGCGAGGAGCTTCAGAGCAGCTTGTTCCGAAGCGCGGACGCTGAGTCTTGCGCCGATCGTGACGCAGCCACGATGCGGGCGTCTACCTGGGCGGTAGGGGGCCCTTTGGAGATGGCGCGTCGTGCGTTGAGTATTGGTGGACATGGTCTTTGGATGTTCTCGCTGGGTATCTCGCGGTCTCTGACGGCGAGCTTCCAATCTGATATGCGCGCTCTCGCTGGGTCGGGGCTTGTCACGACCATCTTCAACTCGACAAGCGTGAGGGCTATTGTCGCACAAGGACGGTCAGAGGGCCGAGGCCGCGGAATGGTGCACCTGTGCGACGAATCTGCAGCCGCGATTGGTGGCGCGCCCGGCCTCACGGCAATGGTTGCGGCGCTGCCAGGGCTCTCTTTTGTTGTTTCGACTCTGTTTGGTTCTACATATGGCTACCACAAGCCTGTTGCATTGGTGTCTTCTCCGCGGGCATGCCAGCAGCTCGCGCACACTGACGATTGACCACCGTTTGTGACAGCGGATCCCCCTCGCCTTCTTGGAGCTCGCATGTCCGTAGGGCCGGACACACGCGTCCGGATGTGGCCCGACTCGCACCAAGCGGTGCGTGGGGGTTCCACCACTGGGGGAGGACCGGGGGTTCTCGTTGACGTCAACCCGTATGATTGTCTTGCTTCTCGTGGGGATTCTGTGCACTGTGGTGTGCGCAACAGCACCCGTCTACCTCACTTCCGCATCCACGTGTATCTAATCGCCCCTGGGCATGAGACAGATGTCGACTTGGATGCAACCAACCCGCTGCCTCGCTGGGCGGTACCGCGCAGGGCGCGAAAGTGGTAGCAAGGTACGTTCTCTTTGTCGTGGTCGCCTTTGTGGGCGAGTGGTGTGTGAGTGTGTGGGTTATTGTGATTGGTGTGATGTCTCCCATATGCTGCGAGGAGGAAGGCACGGAGCGCACCTGCGCCAGGAGCCACAGTGGGTAAATGAGAACTGACGTCGCGGGGCTCGGTCTACGACTGCGGCGGCCTGCACCACTGTGCGCGGGAGCCACCTTCCCTCGTTCATCTGCGTATGCTTTTTATTGCTACCTCGTCATGTTTTGTGTTTCCCTGCTCCCCCTGGACAGCCTGGAAAGGAGGATCCGACCAAACGGGAATGCCGGCAGACAGTTTGGGTGCCGCGTCGTGAGCCGCTGTGGCCGGGAGGGTGCCGATCACGACGTCATGTTCCGGGAAGGGGGTGGCGCAGCCGGCGGTGCGCGGTCGTTATGTTAGAATAAACGGCAGTGGCGGGCCGGCGAAGGCACTAAACCAACCCTAACTACAGTCGGCGTTTCCATCAGGACATTTCTCGTCCACGCAGGCACCACCCGCTGCACCGTCTATTTTCCACCTCGCCACCCCCAAAACAATTTTCGACAAACAACTGTGTCCCTGCGGGAGGCGCCGTGGCGTAAAAAGAGTTCGTCAAAACATAAAAGAGCGTGGCTCCGCGGTGTCTGTTTTCGCACCGCTAAAAGGCAACCAACCCTGCGGAGACCTCATTCCCGCACCTCGGCTGCCACACACCACCTGACCACACCGTCTGCGTCACCTACTCCGCAACACCTGCCAGGTTTTCTGTTCCGCCGTCGCCTCTTCACCATCGTCGCCGCGTGCGACACGACACTGCTGTGGAAGAGGTACAGCACCAGACGTGCGCGTCCCACCCGGGACACGAAGAAGGTATATGTGTTGTCGGCGGATGACCGAAAAGGAGAGGCCGGCCACGCGTGGTATTCTCCTGTCCCCCACTCTGCTCATTCAGCTCCAGGAGCAAGTCGTCCCCCGCCGCACACCTCCCGCACTCTCCGACCTGCAGCCATCCCCCGCCTCCTACACAGTCTCCCCACCACCCCCTTCAAGTCAACGCTAGAACCGCTCTGCCGTCACCAAGACCTGCAGCTCAGTTGACAACCAGCGGCGACATCCCGCCGACGCCGTCGCCACCAGCACCGACGGCCACGAGGCGGCCGCAGCCAGAAAAGTGGCGTGCGCCACCACCTGGGTGGGCGCCCTCTGCACTCAGAGACGAATACCCCTACCCCTTCCGGACAACAACCCCATCCACGCCACCGCAAAGCATCTCGCTGGCCGCTGCCCCGCCACAACCCTGACCGGTTGGCGCCGCTCGACGCGTCGCAGCCGTCATCTTTGGGCAGCAGTGCCAGCTTGTAGTGGATCCTGCCCTCAAAGCCAACGGGGTATAACCCCGTCAGAAAACCCAGCACAAGATGCGGATCGCTACGCCAGAGTCACAACGCGAACGCCGGGATCACTGGGCGCGAAGCGCACAAAAA
>Ga0209186_1003755_pt1 | contig 10339 bp, 9 predicted proteins | sample SidtaG_FD_187426 | JGI IMG/M metagenome (GOLD analysis project Ga0209186, IMG submission 187426) | Marine algal microbial communities from Sidmouth, United Kingdom - Sidmouth_Male2 metaG (SPAdes) (version 2) | ecosystem: Host-associated > Algae > Red algae > Unclassified | place: Sidmouth, United...
GGGGGGGGGGGGGGGGGGGGGCGGGGGCGGGGATAGACCGCGGCGGTGCAGGATGGGGGGGAGCACGAAGGGCGGGGAGTGAGCGAAGAAAGCGTTTGCGAGGAGCTGAGGATCGTCTGGCGAGACACAGTGCCCGAACTTTAACGCCTCGCGTAGCCCTTTCTTGCCCTGTCAGAGTCCTGGGGCAGCCTTGCACGGCCGAGCGGTGCCAGCCAATCAGCTGTCGAGTTGCGTTGCAAGATTGCCGGCGATCCGCACAAGGCCTGGCGTCCGGATCAACGTCGGACGCCGAGGCCGGTCTGCCGCTGTCCTCACCATCCAGTGCTGACAGTGATCTCGCCTGCGTGCACCGGGGGCGAGGCCCCTTCTGATTTCGTCGACTGACGACTGTCGCTCCCGAATTCGTGAAATTGCATCATTATTGCTGATCCCCGAATTTTGTCCAGGTGGACCGAGACTGAGTTGGGGACCGACTCTCTCCACCATTCAGATGCGCCCCTGGGACTGACTTGGAGCTTCTGAGTGCTTACAAGTGCCCATACGGCCGGGAAAGCGACATCAGCTCCTCTTCCTTTCTGCCGTTCTGGCAAGGAAACAGTAGAAAATCTCAAGATCTCGCATGGGCAGCTTGCTCCGCGCCAAGAAAAGCGGATCAAGCGGCGACAAACAGTGAGTTCTGCTGGGTGCCAGGTCCTTGTACCGAATGCGGGCTTTCTATTGGCTTCGATGTCCTCTTACTGTCGTTTTAGACCAATAGAATGCTCTTATTAACAGTCAGTCTCTGTCCTTGTCCCCCAGGACAAAATTCGGGCATCAGCAATACATTGATACACTAGCCTGGGACTTGGTCATGTGAGCTTTATTCTCGTTGTATTAGCCGTTGGACATGCCATCCGAACCGAATAATTGTGTCGCCAGATCCCCGACCGGCCATTCCAAGTCGTAGGCTGTGGTTTCGATGGGGCACCACACTGTGTCGCTCCCAAATCGCCTGAAAGTAACCAAAGAAGCGCGATGGCAGAATCGCCGAAGATGGTGGACCGCTTCTCCGAGTTGACCCGCGTGGTGGCACTCCCGCGGGAAAACGCGGAAACCGTAGCTTCGGCGTTCTGTGACACCTGGGTGGCATTCTACGGTCCCCCGGACACTCTCCTAACGGACAATGGGCCCCAATTGACCTCCACGCTCTTCCAGGGGGTCTGTCGGCTGATGGGAATTTCCCACCTGTTCTCCACGACCTACCATCCCCAGACGCAAGGACAAGTCGAACGGTACGACAGAACCATCGTGGCCAAACTCAAGGCGTACGTCAACGACCAGCAAGACACGTGGGACGAGCTGGTTTCTGTCCGGACGTTGGCCTACAACTTACAGACACAACAGAGCACCGGGGAAACCTCACTTGAGTTCGTTGTACCTAAGAGAGTACGGAATTCGGCCCTCGAGCGCCTCCTCAAGGACCCGTACCCGCAGACAGTCCCAAGGACGGCCCGTGAGGCGAGGGAACAACAACAATCCCACCTAGGGAACCTCATCACGCAGGTCCGAGCCGCCCTTGCCACGGCCCAACGACGGTACGACCGGAGCTTCGATAAGCGAGTCCGGCCGGTCCACAAGGCCCTCAAGATCGGTGATTGGGTCTTCGTGGACGCACACGACACGGACAGACGCAAGTTGGACCACAAAGTGGTCGGCCCGTTTGAGATTGTCCCCACGGATGGGCACACCTACACGGTCCTCGTGGATGGGCTGCCGGACACGGTGAGGAGCGACCACGTGCCCTGGCCGTCTCCCCCGAAGGGACAAGAACCGAAAGTGGGCGGATGGACAGTCCCTGATGCGGTCGTCCCTGACGGAAATGGACCAGACGGTCCAGCGTTCGTGTGGGACCGCTTCCTCACCCACGAGGTTGACGACGACGGAGACCTATGGCTGAAGGTCCGTTGGTAGAGCTAGGTGCCCAAGGAGGACACCTGGGAGCGCGCACGCGCGGTCGATCCACGCAAGGTCCGCCCATAGTTCCGGCGCAAGCGTCTCCAAGACCCTAGTAGACTGGCGGCCTTCCTGAGTTGGCGACCCGTCCGAGGCCCCTTCGGCTAAGTCCCAGAGCGGCTTCTTCGTCCCCAAGATGGGCCATCTTCTGTTGATCCGCCGGGCTTCTCCCTGCCGCCCCTCCGTGTGTCTCCCTTGGCCGGCTGGCGGCGGTCGGACCCGGTCAATTCCATACAGGACGGCGCGCATCGGCTCGACACACGCGAGTCTCGTGACCGACGAAACGGGCGTAACGGTCGGCCGTTCCATGTAACGGGCCTCTCGAGACTCAATTGTTTGGGTCTCGATACTCCGCGCAGTCTTAAGACAGACTCCTTCAATGTCTACGGAGTGGCAGTGCAAGCAATCAGAACGGTTTTATGACTACATGGAAAGGCACCAACGCAAGAAAAACCCTTGCTACACGACGGACACCCCGGTCAGCGTCACGGACGGTCTCCCAGAACGACGAGCCCCCGGCCGAGAAACGCTGCGCTGGCACACCCTGACCCGAACACGTCCGGTCCTCCCTCAAGCGCACCTGTCCACGAGGGTACATGTCCCGGGTAAACCCTTGGCAGCTAGTCCCACGCGCGTCTGAGGTATGGCGGGGACAGCACGATGAACTCACACGCCGGCGTAATGTAGGACGACGCCATCATCTCCACCCGACGTTGGCCGTAGGTCCACATGTTGCCGACCTTGAAGGGACGCCGGGCTACCGTGATGGTGTCCGAAAGACGTTCCACCGCGGGCACCAACGTGTCCGGAAAGAGTCGCAACTGCGTCAAGAGGTCGTTCCCGGCGGCTCGTACATCCAGGTCCCGGCAGAGGGTGTAGGCCCGCATGCTCTGGGTCTACTCGCTCGTCTCCTCCCGCGGCCAAGCTGCCGCACTGCCGGCGACGTTGGAAACTCTCCCCGACGACGTTGTTGTACCGCTGGTCTCCGCCGAGGTCGGCCGCCATCGTGGTGGACAGGGCGAACGCGACAGGACGACAACGCGCGGCCGGCAGGCCCACCCGACGACAAGATCGACGGACAAGCGACCGGGGGAGGGGGGTGGGAGGGCAACCTACGAGGTCCAACATGCGGCGGATGCGGGCGGGGGATGGTGGAAGACGGGCACCGAGGCGGACAACACCCGCCGGGATGCCGCTGATGTACTTCTGATGACGTCCCACCCGGTGGACCGGCGATGCGACGGCCCGCGCTGGCCCCGCGTACTGAGGACTAGCAGGCCGCGCCCCGCACCACCTGGTGGCGCCTACCCACTCGGTCGTGCGGCCCCTCCTCCCAGCCGCGCTGACACTGTGCGACGGGGCCGGCGGGGCCGCTTGGCCTTGATGTGGGGGCCGTGTGGCGGTTGGGTCCCTCCGGTGGCGGGCCGGCCTGGGCGGTGGTGAACGTGGCCGGCGGATCGGCCTGATGGTGGCTGGACGCCTTTCGTGGGCCCAACGTTGGCCTCGCCCCACGCCCGGTTCGGGGCTGTGATTGTCGGCGGTCGTGCCCAGGGTGACTCTTTTTGACTCCTTATAGGCGACACAATGGCGACACAAGACGACAAAGTGTCGCCGTGGGAGCTCTTAAGGGGAGGTCTCGGCCTCCCCATCGTGTTCAGAAGAAAATCCAACCGTGCCTTGGGTCTCTTGCTCCCTCGGGACTCTGCCGTTATTCCTTTGTCTCCCTCTTTGGGACGGGCGTGGACTGCACTTTTCCCTTGCCGGTTTCTTCTGGGCCTCCCCCCTTTGGGCGCCATGGGTTGTTGATTTCCTCTTCGGACTTACGAGAGAAAACCGCTACACGCGCCTTCGTCTTCCCCCGTCGTCGTCGGCGGGCGCTGTGACGCCGACGGGGCGCGGTCTTCTCGTCGTCCGATTCGCGCTGCGACGACGGCGGCGCGGGCTCGGCGAGGCGCGCTTCCCAGCTGGCGTAGGGGTACGTCGGGGGCCGCAACGGCCTCGGAGTGAGGGCGCGCTGCCCCAGGCGGGCGGCGGCGGCGGCGGAATCGACGGGGTGCTTCCGCTGGCGCGGTGCTATCGCGCCGCCGGAACAAGGGCGGCGCAATCGGCGGCCGTCTTTCCCTGGGGGCGTGGGGCGGATCCCTCGTCTTCTTGAGCAGCGGCCGGGCAATGTTTGCCTATGTCGTCGTGGGGGTTCCCGTCGTCGGTCTCTGATGCCGGTGGCCTTGACATGTAGTCCACAGCTTGGCCTCTTCTCCTGCGCAGCGGGATCCTCGGCGACCGCACCGTCTGGGGCGGTTCTCCGGGTCCCCTGTTTTGAGCTTCGATGCGCTGTGGGCGGTCTCCGTCGTGCGGCGCCGACGCCGCAGTCTCAGATGGGGGAGATATAGTACTACGCCAGAGGGGCTGTACTGGTGGCTGTGGGCGCTGGTGCGCGGAAGCCGGCTGGTCGGTGGTGGGTCGCCTTTGTGGCGTGCCGCTGCGGCTTGTGAGCGCTTTCGGCGCATGGGCCCGGGTGAGCTCGTCGTCAAGTCATGTGCTGACAGCGGGGCGGGTCAATCCAGATTTGGGAGTGTCATGCATTGGAGGGAATTATCTGCATCGTAGATATTTGGCAGCGCAGGACCGGATCAACTAGTGGCCCCTGTCCCCGCGCAGCGGATTCCGTCCTTTTAGGACGAAAGACGACGACGGTGGGAGGCACCGTCGTCGCCGGCAAGTAAACCGTGCCTGTTTGTCTTGGCATTTCAGTAGGCCTGACTTCCTGGACCTCTATTCCCATAGCGGGGGACGCACGAGCGGCTAGGACGGCCGGTACTACCCTCCTCTCCGAGGTGATCGCGATTCATTGTACTGCATCATGGTTAGGGGTGCGAGAAAGGCCAGAGAGAGCTTGGTCCGCAGGAAAGGCCTTGCTCACGTCCACCGCCACCCCTGGTAGCGTTTAGCTTTGGGTGGCGTGGATTGTGGACGCCCAGGCGAGCACCAGAAGAACTTGCGTCCGTGTTGCCACTTTCTTCCAGCCGTCCAATGCGACGGTGTGTGCTGTTTCAGGCAGCACAACGACCGTCTTGGTGTCCCCACCAGCCAAAGAGAAGCGCACGCGCGGAAGCAAACGAGCACCCACGCGAGCGAAAGACATAACGCCCCCACGAGAGCCACATGGCACTCCTTGCGATGCCAGACATCCAGCCGGCACCGCCACCATGGCCCCAACCCTCAAATATAGCACGCGCACGTACTTGACTGACTTTTATAACAGCGACGACGCCCAGTAGTGGGTGAGGTAGTGAGCAAGCGCCTTGTCCACCGCCTGAAACCGTGAAGGCACCGGGTGCAACCCGATTCACCAGAATATCTCGTGAGCGCATTTGGTGAACCCAATTCAGCCAATCAGAAGCCCGAACGGATTATCCCCAGCGCCCCCTGTGACCCCCCTGCGTGTGGCCGATTGCAGGCCAGCTGTCCGTCACCTCAGCGACCGATCGTGCCTCCAATCTATATAACGGTCGATCGTCCGTCGTTGACACCAGTGTCGATCAGACATCAGCAAGACACTCGACATTGACACATTCCTGGTCCCTAGATCCTCGTCGCATATCTCGAGCTGCCCACTGGCAGGAACGAGGATGACAACAAAGAGAGCGGGTAAAGGGGTGGCCGACAGTACCCGTGCCACGCCCGTCGTCCCCGCGGCAGTCTTCCCCGTCGACGGTCGCGCCGCGGCGCGCCGCCGCACGCGGCCGCGCGCCGCGGCGCGCCGCTGCGCGTCGCCGACGTGCGTCCCCCACCTCCTTCACTGGGCTCGCTGCTGCCCCTGTTTGCGCTTCACTCTTGGGTGCGTCACTGCTTCTGGTTGTCCCTGTGCGACTGCCCTGATCGCTGGCCGCCGCCGCGCTTTCCCCCCTCCTCCATTGTTCTTGCCGCCCCCCCCCTCCCCCTCCGCCCCACCGGCTGTGCTTTGATACATGGCAATTGTGCTACATTTTCCTTTTGTCCGCTCCCCCAATTGCGGTCCTATTGCGCCGGGCTGCTCCAGCGTGGTGGATCAGGCGGTTTTGTCGGTGTGCGCGCATGCTGCTCGTGCGCCGCGGTTAACAGGAGCTATGTGCCTGCTTCATCTGGTGAGTGGCGCTCTCGGCGCTTCCTTGGAGCTATTGGCGTCGGGAGGCGCCCGTGGAGCCCCGTACAGCCAAAGAGGTTCGCACGTTGCGACCGGCGTCGAAAGCACCGCTGCTTACGGCGTGTGCTCGGGTACGTGCCGGTGACCGTGTCGCGGAAGCGAGGTGCGACGGGGCACATCAACCGGTGCGATCCCGACGCTCTTAGACGTTGTGTGCGGAGATTTTCTGGCGCTCCCACCGATCTGCTAGTCGACGGCTTTGAGTTTGTTTCCCTGGCGTCTTTTCACGGAGGTTGCAGAGCTGGAGCGGGGGTGGGTGTGCGGGACGTGGTGGGTTGGAGAGGGATGCGGTGTGGCAGAGCTTCTGTGAGAGCGCGCCCGCGGCCGCCCCATCTGCCGAGATGGCAGACCGCGGACCATCCTTCCCGGCTCCCGTCAAGGTCCTATTTGCGGGAAGCATGGAGACAGCTCGAGCCGTCTCGGCTCGGGTCTCCTCTTTGCCTCCCAACCATGGTCTACCAAAGGTGCTCCGTGTTGGTGCGCCTGGATCGTGGTGCACCCCCGTTAGGTCGCAGGCGAGCACGCGTTTGGCGCAAGTGACTCCTCGTCAAGACGGCTCAACGCGGATTTGGAGTGCAAGCCGCGGGAGCCGCCCTCGACGGCGGGGATGTGCCGCCGCCGAACGGGGCGCAGATCGTGCTGGGGAGCAGGGCGAACAACGTGACGGCGGCGGCGGATTGGGGGACGACGATGTCGCCCGTCTGCTACCTCCCGCTCCGCGTCCAAGTCGGGTGAAGAGCAAAGTGCTGGTCAACGATTACGACAACGACGTCCTCGCCGCGTGCCTCCGCCGCGCCTGTGGCGTACCGGTGTCGGAGTCGATGAGCATCCGCCGCTCCCTCGTATCGGCCAAGATCGTGGGGGACGTGGCGTCCCGCTCGCGAGCAATTGTTCTCCGCGTTGGCTTCGGCAAGAACGACATTGCCATCATTCGGGTGTCCTCCCGCAGGGGCCTGCTGTGCTCCTGCTTCTCCGGGACGCAGAACGCCCTCTTCCTCTCGACCTCATCGAGGAGCACCAAGTTCCGACACACTCATCAGTTGCAGTCGGACCACACGACGGCGGGCATCATCGTCCACAAATATCGGTCGCGCATGCGGCTGCAAGCAGACGCACATAGCTTTTCCGCCTGCTCCGCCTACAGCGGGGCATTGGTGTGGACCGTCCTCTACCGGTTGGTCTTCTCGGTGGTGTCTGTCACGGCGGGGAACGTCGCAACATGCACTGCGCCCGGCTGCCGCCGCTTCCGCGGCAGGTGCGGACATGTACAAGCTGCCCGCGACCACTTCAGTCACCTCGGCATGACTGGCCTTACCGGCCTTGCTCCGGGCGTCGAGGTTGAGGCCAAGAAGGAACCCTTTGATAGAGCCCGTGCCGTGCATCTGAAGAGCTCGGACGAGGACGAGGGAGTAGAGAAGCTGCCGTCGGAAACACTGCGGGTGGATGGCGACTCGGACCCGACAGCGCTTGGTGCGCGCCACAAGCGCAACATGTTGCCGTGTGCCGGCGAGATCCGTCACGGCGAGACGTGGAATCGAACGGCGGATTGGGTGCTTCTAATCAACAAGGGCGGCACGTTTGGGGATGCGAGGTCGAGTGAGGACGTCAAGCTGATGCAAGCGTTGATTGATTCGGCCACCAGACGCGACATCATTATCGACACGGACAAGACGCTCGTTTATTCGGCGTGCGGCAGCTGTGGGTGGCGTCGGGAAGACCGGCACGAGGTTGTGGAGGAGCCTGCTCTCCTACACACGCACCATCCGACGGCTCCTGCCATCAAGGTATGCTGAGTGGCTGCACTCCATTGTCTGCCAGTTGGCGATGTTTGTGTGCATCTGTTTGATCTGGGCCGCCGTGCATTGCCTGTGTGCGGCAACGCTCTGTCTTGATATTTGGTTCTCACTTCTCCGTCGTGCTATCCTTCTTTCTTCGCTGCTGTTGTTCTTTTCTTTGTGTTTTCTTGTCACCATCAGGTTACAGTTGGCCGATGGGTTCGTGACGCTCCAACCTGTGGCCAAGTCTTCGAGTATGACAGCTACGCGGATTCTATCTTCAGCTTTCAACGCCGGAACCGCCAGCGACAATGGCTCCTCTACACACGAGGCATCATCGAAAAAATCTTATGCTTTATCATCAACGGGCGCACCATGTACACCGCGGCAACTCGGCACCTGTCGGCAGATGTGTTGTCGTTTTCGCTGCGGCGAAAAGACGTCGTAAAGCTGGGAACCGCGGCGATTAAGTCGTATGTCATCCCTGCGGAGACCGCGCACTGCCCAATATGCGGTCCCAACCCGGACTGCATTTTTATTGACGCTCAAGCGCTTGGGTGCACAGATCCCAGAGACGTACAGCCCATCCGCCCGGCTGAGAACTGCCCCGTCCTCAACATCCCTGCGCCAAGGCTGGGCGTTCAGCCAGACGCCGCATTGCGAGCAGCGGTTGAGAAGATCCTTTCCTCTTCCACCGCCGTGACGGCGGCACAAGAGAGGCTGCGGAGGGATTGGCGTGACTCCTCTGTCCCCGTCGGTCGACCATCCCACAGTGCCGGTGGCGCCGCCGCCTTTTCCCGCTTCTTCCCGCTGGGTCAAGCGGTACCGCCGGTTGCACGCAAGACGGCGGGTGGCCGGTTGCCAGGCAATGGGGTGGCTGTTGCCGCAGGGGATTCTCAGACGGTGCCCGTATCTAAGACAACCCCTGCTACAGCAAGCGGTGCGACGGCTGCGGATGATGCGGCCGCCATGTCGGTTCCTGGCGAGTCCTCAGCCACTGCTGCATCTGCGGCGACCGGGGTTGTCGGTGAAGTACATAGCGCGGCGGGCATGGGGGCCGTCACAAGCGCCCCAAGCTCCGCTGCGCCATCTCGTACGGCCGCACGCAAGGGTAAGCGCAAGGCTGGCAGAGCCGGCTGTAACAGCACGCTGCAGAACGCTCTGAGACGAGACGGCTACGGCAATTTCGTACTCGGCGGGAAGGGCAAGGTTGAGCGGCAGACGGACACGTGGCGGGACCGCACAGGTCTCTTTGCACCCAACTTTCGGCGGTACCCCCGGTCCGACAATGGGATGTGGACGTTTGTGCCCCCTTTCCTGCAAGCCCTGCTGACCGAGTCGGTGGCCGGCATGTTCCAAAGCCATGATGAGAAGGCAGTGCGGCTCTTGGCCGACACTCTCCGCATCGGCGGGTCAAACGGGTGGCGGGATCTGACCGAGGCGCTCGACGGTGTCGGCGTTTTGGCCAGTTTTGTGGGGCTTTCTGGCGACGCCTTGGAGGGTGACAAGCGGTTCCGGTTAAGCGTCGGGGAGCTGCTGCTGCACTTCATCAAGGTAGAGGAGTACGTGTCGGATGAGTTTGCCAAGCAGGCGAGCTCTGCGCAGACGCTGGAGCTGGGCTGGGTCAACGCGGAGTACTGCCGCCGATGGGGAAAGACGCCAACACCCGCCGACTACCAGACGTGGAAGGCGGAGCAGATGCACCTGAAGGACGTGGACGCGGACGACCCACTCGTGTCCTTCGAATCGTTTGCGGGCCTTCCTCGCGTGCGGCCTGTCGTGGTGGACTCGGAGGCGGCCAAGAGGCGTGTCGCCTGCCGTGGCAAAGACAGCCATGTGGCGGACGTGGACGGGGAGGGAAACGCATGCAATAAGGCCTTCTCCATCAAGGCGGGCTTGACGCAGGGCGTGCTCCACGTCGTATGCCCCAACGTAATCACCCTCGGCTTCCGCTGCCTTTTCCGCGCCGAGAGCGTTGGCGAGGCGCTGTCAGTCGTGCTGGAGCGCTTCCCTCGGCTGCCGCGCGTCATATTTTATGACGTTACATGCAAGATTGACAAGAACGCCATGCGGAGAGTGCGACCCATCATGAGAGATCACAAGAAGCGGTGCATCCTCGACAGGTCCCACTCCATCACCCATTCCTGCTCACCTATCTACATGCCCGATGAGAGCTTCGGTCACATGGCGGGCGCGACGACGCAGGCGGACGATTTCTCCCATTCCATCTGTGAAGTCGGTGTGGTCAAGTGGGTGTGTTGCTTTACTATGGCAGAGGTCCTGGGCCGTCTCCAGCCACCTAATGTACCCCAGGCGGCCCCACGACGGGTCGTCGGGAAGCCCGCTCTCGGAGCACACCCACGTGCCACAGTTCTCAGTGCGCGCGGGC
>Ga0209186_1003760_pt1 | contig 10329 bp, 9 predicted proteins | sample SidtaG_FD_187426 | JGI IMG/M metagenome (GOLD analysis project Ga0209186, IMG submission 187426) | Marine algal microbial communities from Sidmouth, United Kingdom - Sidmouth_Male2 metaG (SPAdes) (version 2) | ecosystem: Host-associated > Algae > Red algae > Unclassified | place: Sidmouth, United...
ACCCCTCCTCTCCTACATGGCCGGCTGCTGCGTGAGGGCCTTCCGTCATTGAGTCGATTGGCGACGGTCGAGACTGCATTTGGTGACTCACGGTCTTTGACGGTGCCCCTCTCCCGCTCTGTGCCTTCCTGAGCTCCCCCTAAGTCCTCGACCGCTGGTGGGACCAAGCCGGTGGTTGATGCGTATGGTGGTGGTTCTCGGACGACTTCCAATCGTCCCTTCTAGCACTGCGCCATGGTGGATCCCCCCCCAGCAGCTGATACTGGCGGCAGTGGCGGCGAGGAGCCGGTGAGGAGCGACTTCGTATGCGTTGCCATCACGTCGGTGTTCCCCGAGACCGACGATGACGACAGCGCTCGCGACTGATGGCGCAAGGTGCGCTTGTTTGTGTCGGCGATGCTCGCCGAGCCCGCTCTTAACGTCTGAAACGGCTGCAACATTCTGGACGTGGAGGTGTTTTCCCGAAGCCTTATCGCTGGCGTTCCGAGTGAGACGTGGCTGGAGTACATCGCCTGCATCCAGGGCGTGGTGTTTGTCTGGCATTTCCTTCTGTTGATGAGCGAGCAGATGGACGCGTCGCCGCCGCTGAGCCGTGCGGTGGGCGAGCTCCTGTTTTTTGAGTGCCGGACAGACGCGCAGGCGCTGGCGCTGTGGGAGAGCAAGGCGAGTGCCGACGCCACGGCCTTCAGGGACCAGTGGGCCGACGCCTCTGTTGAGAAGCACGGCGCATGGATAGTGAGCCAGGGCGTCCGCGACGCGGCGACTCATGTGGTTGCGTACGAGCCATTGGCTGCTCGTCTCGTCGAGCAGGCCAATGAGATGCGGTCGGGCCAAGTCTGGCCGGGGCGGACGGCGGTCCGGGCATTTCTTGAGGACAAGACGGCCGAGAGGGAGCGGAAGAAGGCAGCAGTCAAGCGGGCTGCTGACCAGGCGGCCGGGAAGAAGAGAGGCGGTAAGAAGGCGGGCAAGAAGGCGGACAGAAAGGGCAAGAAGGAGCGCAAGGTGTGGGACGAGGATGACTGCCGCCACGACTTTCCCGAAAACATCCTGCGGGCGCCGGGCGTGCTGACGTTTATGTGTGGGTGCGGCTACATTGTGGTCTTTGAACTGCTACGGGAGACCGAGAGCCCGGCACTCGTTGTGTCGTCTTTGGCGCCGCGCTGTAAAGTTCTCCCCCGAGTAGTCTACTTCGACACGGCATGCCAAGCTCAGCGCAACGCCATGCGGCGGGTGCGGTGGCTCCTGCACGAGTCCTTGACTGCATGGTTTGTGGACCGCTTCCACCGCATCGAGCACAACTGCTCACCCGTCTTCAACGCCGATCAGTATCCCGAGCTCTGCCGGGGCCATGACACGTCAGGGGCAGAGCGTGAACATTCTATCAAGAAGAAGTCGAAGAACACCCTGACGTATATGACCCAGAGGCGCTTCATCGTGCGGTCTCGTTACATCGCGGCGCACAAAAACGTCCGGCTGTCGCAGAGGCGGCAGGCACGCAAGCTTAACGCCGCCGGCCCGCTGTTTAATGAGGCCAAGACCTCCAAGGAGATACAGCATCATCCAGTCGAGACGTACTATCACTGGAACATAGTGCAGCACTGCGAGAGAAACACTTGCACCTGCCGCGATGAGATGGGAGATGGGGAGGCATTTGGGCTCGAGACCAAAGCATAGCCGTGGGAATAGAGTGTAGCATAAGAATTTACGCAAAGAGACCTATACTGCCACATTCTACTGCTATAATCCGGTTTCGAGACGGTCGTGGACGCAGTGGGCACGAATAACCCCGCCACCGCGGCTGTCGCGCGGTGGGCGTCACGATGGGGGCGGCGGTGGCCGCGTGCAGGTATGATGCAAGTGATAGGGTATCCAAATGAGTGTGGTTCGCTCGCGGTTAGCTGACTTCCACCGCGGCCGCGGAGAGTCCCCGCAGGGATGGCCACTGAAAACAAGTTTGCTACCACCAACGAGCAGGGCTGGGTTCGAACAGAAGAGGCATGTTGTGCGAAGGGAACGGGGCATGAGGCCAACTAAAGCTCCCTTGAGCAGTGCTGCCGGCGTCTCTTGCCGGGCAATCGCAGGATGGTGCTCCAGGACCACCCGGATAAAGGCGCGCGCCTGCTGTTTGCATTAGCTGTACTCGAAGATCATGTTGCTGGTAACTCATTCGTTTTGGATAATTGTTCTTCAGACTAATCACTTGTACTTTCTATGCGTGAATAATTTCTGTGAAACTCCATGCCGCTCCCAGGGTCGCACTTTTTCCCCCGGATGCCTACCATTACGAGCCAGGCTTCACGATAGAGATGTACCTCTGGAACCTGAATGCGGCAAGGCGAGTGCTCCTGACGCGCACGTGAAAGCTGAATACGCAAGCTCCTTCCATCAGATGCACAACCCATACATATAGCTGACCAACAAACCATGAAAATAGAAACGCTAGGTATAAAAACGGACAGACGACTCGATGCACGTGCACACGAAAGTTCAGATAGAGACGCATCACCAAACAGGAAGAATGCAACGCGAGTGCAAAGATGCAAAAGAGGATCTCGCAGTGCCTCATTCACTCAGCCGCCTTGGACGGTGCGCCCCGCTTCTCGGGGTGACCGGCGTAGGACCTTAGCGGGTGGTTCTTCCCCATCGTGGTCTTCCGCACTATTTCTGTCTCGTCGCCGCTTGTGACTCGTGCGAGAGTCCTGCCGATTGACGGCCGTCTTGACTGTCGTCTTGCTGGCCGTCACGCCATCGTTTCCAGCCCGTTCCAAGCTTGCGGTACCCATTGACGGCAGTGCCAACGCTGAGTTCATGGCGGCCACAGCTGCTGCAATGCTGGCGAGCTGTGGGCTTCGCGGCGCCTGTTTCGGCGATGCATGCTGTCCCCCGGGGGTAGCCGGGCGGGACGGTCTTGTTGTTGCTCCTCGCTCCGTCGACACTGGCGCCGTCGACGCCCACATCGGCCTTGGTGGAGACGAGCCCGCTTCAGTGCTCTTCTGCTGCACCGTTGTTGTCCATGACCCAGGGATTAACGCCTTAGGTATTGTTGGAGGAGCCTTCACTGCAGCGCGGGACTGTCGCATTTCCACCCATCGTGATGAACTGGGCAATGGAGCCGCCGTAGAAGCGCGGGTTTGCCGTGCCGCGGGCGTAGAAGCCCGCTGTGCCGCAGCTGCCCGCTGCCTCAGTGATGGTCGCACTGCTGCCTCGTGCCGCGCCGCGACAGACGGCTTCGTCTGCGCTTCTGGAGTTGCTGCAGCAGAGGAAGCAGACGACGGTCGTGACGGCCGCGTCGGTTTCCTTGCCAGCGGCCTTGGCACTGTCTTGGGAGGTGGTTTGGGCGCAGGTACTTTTGACGGATGCACAGAATATCTTGGGCGAGGTGCGGAGCTCTGTGGGGGCTCCCGTCTTGGATTGGTGGCGGAGGTGCGCGGGCGTGTCGGCCTTGGTACTGTCGCGCCCTTTTCAGGCCGCGGCACGATCGGCGGCTTTGCAGCTGAGGCCCGCCTCCGCCCCGGCGCCGCAGAAGCCGTCCCACCAGCTGTCGCTTCGGGTACACCTTGTGCCGCCTCCGCAGTCGTCGAAGCTACACCCGCCTCTGCTGCCATCAACGTGGTTGCGGCTGAAGATACAACGACTTGTGTGTGAGCCGCTACAGCACTTGGTTCTGACCCCGCCCCAGCATCCACGGCGGGCAGTACAGCGCCGAACTTCGGGTTGCCGGCGGGTGGATACTCGAAGGACGACTTTTCGTGTGGTGCCGTGGGAAGAGGGCCTGGGAGCGACGCGGAAGCGGGCCTGACAACGGCCAAAGGCGCTGCCGCAGAAGTTCCGCGTGGTGGAGGCAGCAACGGGGAGATGGCGGGCGGTCCTCGGCCGCCGGCTCCGCCAGGCACCTGAGACGAACCCGCCGAGGCCGACACTACCACCGGGGGCGACGAATGGTTCGAAGATGCGGTTGGTGCTAGTAGTGTCAACGCTTCCGCTCTTCCCATCGCTTTTGGCAGTCCCACAGACGAAGAAGAATTGGCAGCATGTGTCAGAGCCACCGGCGTGGCAGCACGCGAGGCTTTTGGCAATAGCGCCCTCAGCCGCGGCACCTCTGCCTGTTCCGCTGTGCTCGGCCGCTGCACCGAGGTCGAAGACACAGCTGGTGTCGATCCAGTGTGCTGACTCTGCGCCGGCCGAGCGTCATATGCTATCGCCGTCGACAATGGCGAAGCAAGTAGAGGTCTTCTCGGCGACGTCGCTGGCCTTGATGCGGGGACGGCTGAGGCCGCCGTCTCGGACGCTGTCGCAGCCCCTGTAGCTGGAGTACGCTTGGATACGCCGGCCATCGTCGAACCTGCTGCATGACTCACTGGCGATCTCCCCGCGGGGCGCCTTGAAGCACTTGTGGGGATTGGAGTCGATGCATCGCCACAAGCTGCTGCGGACGCCAGCACCAAGCCGCCATTCGATGCCGGCGCCTTCGAACGCTCTTGAGGCACAACCAGAGGCGGTTTTGCTACTGCTTGCGGCCTGCGCGCCATGGCTGAAGCGGGGGCTGAACGAGGCAGTCGAGCTGCTGACGCCGCTCTTTTCTGTGTGCTTGCGCTTGCCGCACCGCCTTTACCTGTCGTAGACCCATCCATCAGTGCTGCGCTGGCGGCCGCGAGCACGGCACGCACCCGCGCGTTGTCAAACGCCTCGACAGCTACACGTGCGCCTGGCACCCTGCTTGGGCCCGGACGACCGGAGCCAGGCCGAGGGGTACTCTCAGCTACTGTACCTCCAGAAGCCGCGGCAGCTGCAAGTGACGGACGTGCAGCCGTCGGTGGCAGCATTGACGCCGTCGCTGGTGCAGGCGATCCATGCGTGCTGGGCGTAGGAGGGTGGTCAGAAACAGCTGCCGCTGCCATGGGGGCAAGCACGACAACACGGCGAAGCGCCGCCGGCTTGAGCATCAGGTTGAACTTAACGAGGGCGGCCTTGGAGTTAGGCTCCTTCTCCACCATGAGCAGCATATCGGCAACTCGCTGGGCGGCAGGTGCATCGCGTGACGCCATCATCCGCCCCACCTGAACCATCTTCTCTCCTTCGTCGACGACAGGGACCTTGGCGGCCGCGTTCAGCATCTTGTTCTCCACCACCACGGTCTGTGGCCAGAGGGTCTTCCCGTCAGGTGCCGTCGGCCACCACGGACGCGTCTTGCGCATCTTGGAAATGGAAGATATGCCACGCACCGCAGTGGTCATCGAGCTAACGGCGTCCCGCATGTCCGTGAGCGGCTTGGTGGACGCCAGCAGAAATTCCATGACCACCACTCTCGAGTCCGCGCTGGGGATGACAGCAACTGGTGGATGCTCCGTGTTGGGACAACTCTTCACCGACTGGCGATTGCGGCCACAGGTCGGCATCGCCGTCAACGCGTCTGTCGCCTTGTCGATGCTGTTCGGCTTGGCGTCTTCACCACCGCTCACGTCAACCGCGGGGTCTTCGGCCGCAACAGCTTCACCTGAGACCGCCGGCGTCGGTGCCCTAGCAGCCGCAGGCAAAGCAAGTGTCGCTGCTGCTGCAGATCCCGAGCCACCCACCGACTTTCCGGAAGAAGACGGGGCAGCGGCGGGTGGACTCCTGCTTGCTCGAGCAGCAATGGCCGTTTACAAATTCGTTTCCAACGTCGAATCACTTGGCGCAGCTGCTTGAGACGGAGGCGCAGAAACCGTAAGGGCGGAAGCGCCCACCGACGGGGAAGCACCTTTGCGAGCTGACGGCTTGTATCGGGCGTGTTCCATCACGCTGGCACGCTTGGGCTCCGAAGTTGCCGCTGCTCCCCGGCGTTGCACATGTGGGGGTTGTCAGGAGCGCGGTCGAGCCAGGGAGCATGCTGTCTGCGCTCTCAATGTAGCGGTACACCAAGTAGAGGACTCGTCTTGCGGGGCTGTCCAACACGACCTTATCCTGAAAGATCGGCACCCAAAACATCTTGCCCACGGTTTCATAGCCAGAAAGGTGAAGGTGGAAGTTGACGGTCGGGGTGGCAGCCGCAAATTGCTCGACGAGGTCCAGCAAGAGCTCGATCTTGCTCAGCGTCCCGTCTGTGATGCGCTGCCCCCCGAGCAGCCGAAAAAGGTGCGTGCGGATCTTTTCCGCAGTGGAACGCACCGCGGGGGACACCATGCCTCCTCCCGGCCGTGTCGACGATCGTGCGCGTGCTTGGTAGGTTGGTGCTCAGCAGGGTAAAGCGGGCATGGGCAAATGTTGGGGACGGGGTTGGGAGGAGAATGGAGAATGTTGAGGAAGGGGATGGGAAGGGAAGGGGAAAGGGAGTCGTGTACCTACCTCAAGGTCAGCAAAGGTGGGGATGCGTTGTGCGGCAGGTGGTCGACGGGGCCACGACTGACCAGGCGGCCGAACGCGAAGCCGGCGTGGACGAGGCCGAGGTGGGATGCGGACAGGGGGACGCCGAGGCTTCCAAAGCGGGAGGGCGGCGAACCGTGCAGGGCGCGCAAAAGCAGGGGACGCGCAGGTGCCGCCCTGCAGGGCCAGCAACGCGCCCGGTATGCAGGGATTGCGGGGCGTCGAGAACGAAGCAGAGACACGAGACGTGTATGGTTATATGGCCCGCTGTAAAGCTCTCGGACGGAGATGTGCGGCAGGGGGGCGACAAAGTTTGGGGTGATTTTGAGCTGATGCGGGGCAATTTTCTGAGCCTCCCAGGGGCCGCCACAAGCGCCTCTGAGAGCGTTGATGGGGGCCTACGATTGGTGGATACGTCGGCACGTCTCAGATCGGCACGGGACGTGACATGCCGAGGGTCGAATACGGCCTGGAAACGAGGCCAATGGAGCCCGTATAGACTGGTGAAGACGCCATGCCGTCAGGTCGCGAGTATTCCTACGCCGTCGACGGGCACCCCGTCGCGGGCGTCCAAGGAGAAGAGCGCGATGTAGCCGCCGACTTGGCGGCCGACACCCGGGAGCGCCGCAGCGCGTCCGCGACGGCCGCCCACGGCTCAGAGCGCAGGGCAGTGAGCCACGCAGCACCTTCAGCGGCGGCAAGCGCGGTGGTGGTGCCCACAATGTAGCGGGTGCGGTAGCCAAAAGCAGCGTCGCGGGGGTGCGCCTCGGTCGCCCCCGCCGCGAGCGCCTCGACTGACGGAAAAGCATAGTGGGACACCCCCCCCCACGCCCCCAGCCGCACCCCGTACGTTGACGACAGCGCTCGGCGCATGTGCGCTGCTCGCCCCTCAGCCGACGCACAGGCGATGGGTGCAGTAACGACCTGCCGTCTCGGATGGCCGCGTCATCTTCATCACCTGCCCCGCCGTCAGACCGTAGTACCGTGCGACCGCGTCCTTTTTCTGCACCCGCGGCAGCTGGCTGTCCTTGAGCTTGTACCGCGCCAGCAGCGCCCGCTTTTCCTCGTCATTAAGTACCTCGTGCTGAGGGACGAGCACGTGTTTGGTGATGTTGATCAGCAGCTCGTTTTCGAAGAAGAGCTCGAGCCGCACCGCCGGCTCCATCTCCCAGTGCGGTCGCAAGCACGGCTTGAGGCAGCCGGTCGGCCCGCATAGCCGACACGCGGCTGGTCTCGATGCGCCGTCGCTCGCGCTTCTCAGTGACCGCCGCCAAGTCGAGGTGAGGGCGCTTGCGAGGAGATGGCCGCAGCTCTGAACGCGACGCCACCGCCGCCGCCGACCACAACTCGCGTAGCACAGCTTCCGCGGGGGCAGCGGCGATGGCGGCCACGGATGCGGCAACAGGCATGCCACCAAACGCAACAGCCCCCCGGGTGGTTGGCCGACAGACGGCGCTCCCCTCCCAAACTACTACTAACAGCGTCGCCACCGCTGGTGGAGCTGCGTGTCCACGAGGCAAGGGCACCAACAGTGGCGACAACGTACGGACCTCATCAGAGGTCAGGGTCGACGGTCAAGCCACCAGAGTCGAGCGGAAAAGTAAAGACCCGGTTGTGCACCTGTAAGATGACGTAAGCGTGGAGTTCCTTGAAGCTGCTCACCAGTCCTTGCTCGTGGCGACCCAGTTGCTGCATGGCGCAACGCGCAACGTCCCCCACCGTCAGCTGCTTCTCGCTGCGGAACGAGTCAGCCCGCAACCATTCCTCCATGGTTTCTGAGAGTGCATAAGATGCCGTCAAAGGAAGACCACATACCTTCTCGACGGGAATGAAGACGTCCCGGCCGTCCATCTTGAGATAGTCACGCATGGCCGTCAACACACCCCGACCTTGACTCTCCTTCCAGGTGTCCCAGTCAATGCATGACACAGGCACGGCCTTGAGCTCCATCAGAAACCCGCTCCCCACCGCATCGTTGCGGATCAGCAGGTCGCACCGCAGCCGCTGGCCACCGTAGAGCACAATCTCCTCGGCCGTCTCTTGGATGTCCTGACGGCCGGTCGACTCCCGCCAGGACTGCACCCACTTGAGGATGGCGTTCTGCAACCCGATCTCAGCCACTCGCATGGTTCTCGCCTCCAGCACCGGTGACGTCACGACCCGCTGGAAGAACCCAGCGACCGTCTTGGGGTCAGGCCCGCCAGGTTGCACAAGGGACAGGATATCATCCCGCATGGCGCCCAGCGCATTCTGCAGAGGACGGCCAGCAGCCTGCGCAACGAGGTTCCCAGGCCTGACGGCGTAAAAGAGGCGGGTCACACCGTCGACGCCCTTCTCGTGCTTCCTTCCGCATGTCAAAAGACCATAATACACCAGAAAAAGCCGGACACGGTCGATCCCGCGCGCACCGCACGGGGCTACGTCGCTCGTGAAGAGATCAGCCGACCGAAACGGCGCCATCACGAGCGCGGTGGGCACCGACGCGTCAGCGGCCACCAGGTCCTCGTAGGTGAACGGCAGCGCGGACAGAGCGTGCTTGACCAGAAATTGCACCGCGCTTTGGCTGGCCTCAACGTTGACGTTGGCCATGAGCTCGTTGAGGACCGGCACATTGTCAGCCCGCACAGCCGACAAGAAGCGCTCGCGGAAGAAACGGTCGTGCTGGATGTTGGCCAGCTGAGTCACGCATAGGTAGGGCTGAAAGAGTGCGCCACTGCTGTCGGAGTAGAAAGAGAGACCGTTGTAGTACCTCGCGATCACCTTGTACACCAGGTCCCTGTCGTTGATACTGAGCCCCGGCAAGCGCGCAATCAAAGCCTTCACCGTGGCACCAGAGAAGCGGAAGACGGAGCTAAACATAGGGTGGGTGGTCAGGTAGTCGCCAATGTTGAAGACCGACGCGTCCGCCAGCGCCAACGGGGTCAAGCCCGTCGTAAAGCTGCGAAAGCCAAGGAGTTTGAAGCGAGAGGCGTTGTCAGACAAGTCCTTAAAGACGGAGTATAACCGCCTGAGAGGCAGGAGTTTCTCCTCGTCCGCGTCGCCGCGCCTGGAATCCGAGCGCAGCTCCCTAAGGTACTGCGCCGGTTTGGAGAACATGATGGCGTTTGGAAGGCGGTCGTACTCGTCCACGACGATGAAGAGCTTTCTGGTCTCCGTCTGGGCGCCCACAGCGCGCGCAAGGTTGACAAGGGTGATCGTGCACAAGTCGCTGATATCAAAATCGAGGTCGTAGTCCTTACGGAACGCCGCGCAGCATTCGTTGACCTGCACGTCAAATTGCGCCAGCTCCATGCGTACGCCCCGGCCCTCCACAGCCATGATACTCAGCGGCAGGTGCAGCACGTGGTAGGTGTTGGCCGACGGCGTTGGGTGCGCGCCAATGTAGAGCCCATCAAATAGTTCCATAAAAGTGTCAGTCTGGGCCACGTCGTAGTAGCACATCAGGACTGAGCATAGCATCGTCTTGCCCGTGCGCGGTTCACCAATGACCACGGTGTTAGGGAACGACTGCCGGGATTCCTCCAGCTCCGCGATGACACGCGTCGTGTCAACAAAGATGCCGTCGGAAGCGCGCAGCCGCGGAAAGTCAGGGATGACGATGTAGTTGCTACCAGTCACACCGTCGGCAGGCAACCGCACGCTGCTCATGGACGCCGGCGGCAACACACGTTTCACGACGACGTGCCGCTTCACATCAACGACATGGCAACGGCACGAGGACGAGGCGGAGCCGGCAGCTCCCGGTTGCCACATTCTGGGGTCGAGTCCAGCAAATTTGTCGCCCGGCGGCGGTAGGCCGTGAAATCCGCACGTCATGGCGGGGGGGGGGGACGGTAGCGGCAACGGAGAGACAACAGCGGCACCGGGGAGGCGGCGGCGACAATGGGGAGGCGCCGGCGACAATAGGGAGGCGGCGGCGACAATAGGGAGGCGGCGGCGACAATAGGGAGGCGGCGGCAACTAGGGCCGGGCGGTCGCGACGAAAGCCGT
>Ga0209186_1003761_pt1 | contig 10328 bp, 17 predicted proteins | sample SidtaG_FD_187426 | JGI IMG/M metagenome (GOLD analysis project Ga0209186, IMG submission 187426) | Marine algal microbial communities from Sidmouth, United Kingdom - Sidmouth_Male2 metaG (SPAdes) (version 2) | ecosystem: Host-associated > Algae > Red algae > Unclassified | place: Sidmouth...
CACCCCTTCGCGCGTCGTTACGCGACGCCCTGATTGGTTGCCACTTGTGGCGTTCGTGGTGGCGGATCAGTCGATCTGCGCCCACTCGCCGGGACGGCTCGAATCTCATTACAGGGGTATGTAGCATATCTCCTTAATATTTCGATATTGGGCCCGGTAGCCCCCCTGACTGGTCAGTATTCATGTGGAGGATTGAACTGACTTGTGGCTCGCCCTTTGGGAGGTTACTTCCGTCTTGTATATCTGTCCTTTCTTTTACCGTCTCTATTTTGGTGGTTATTCGATCTTTATGATCGCTCGGTCGATCGACCCCGCCCCTTTACGGTCTGATAATAAGAGCACCATGGGACCGGGGTCGGCCGTCGTCGGCACCCCCGGCTCCCCATCGGATGTTGCACGAACAAAGGTTCTTCTTGCTCGCCTCTAAGGCGATAGTGTTCGCTTTATCGTGCGTCTACGGTCGGTCGCTATTTACCGGTTATTTAACCAACGTCATCAATCCCACAGTTTCTCTGGCGCCGCCTTGGATCCGCGTCGATTATCGGCTCTTTGCCGCCTCGGTCGTGCAAAGCAGGCCCGATCCAGGCATAATGGCCTCAGCGACGTGCACCGCGACACGAGTGCGGTGCACCTCTTGCGACATTCAAAGGTTTTTGAAATCACGATCGGACCAAATCGTCCGTGGTAGGGGAGCCAGGGCACCCCCCCCTTGATCAATTCTCTGACAGTTTGATTCTCAGTCAGAAGATTCCCAGCACAGGGCCTCAGATGTGGTTTGATTTGGTACTTAAAGTTCGTCAGTCCGTACTTCGCACTCTTGTTCTTGTTCCCCTTGAGTTCGTGTTCCTGTTCGGATCGGCCAAAATTGGGCCGACTGCAACATGATCCAGGAGATCGCAGAGTCGGTCGTCTACCCAGCACAAGCCCCACTCCTCATAAGACGAAAAACAAGGCCCTCGCTTCCACAATTGGGCTCCAGTGATTGATCTACGCGCCTACTCAGACATGGCATCCTCTTCTGCGTCACTCGCCACACCCACATCACCCCCGTCGACCTCATCGTCGTCCCGGTCGCCATTGAAGGCGGCCTCTGCATCAGTGCGTACCTCGTCGACAGCTCGATAGTAGCTCTCCGCCTTGATAGCGTGGTCCTCAGAGCGAGCCCACACCTCCGCAGTGATCTCTTCGAACTCGGCCTCCGCCAGGCTACGCAGCGTAGCGAGAGAGAACGCCGGGTTGGCCCGCTTCAACGCCATCTCGACAGTGCCCCAAACCATCTCAATGGGGTTCAGCTCCGGATGTGCCACGGAAGAGCTGAGGATGGACACTCCGAAGCGCTCCGCTAGATCCTGGACCAGGTAGCGGGGGCGCGGGCGGTTCTCTTCGGCCCGCTTCTTGAGCATCGCCCGCGTGCAAGTGTTCCGCCACTCCGGGCGCCACTCAGTCAAAGAAAGGTCTTGATTATCCAGCCATTCGGAAAACTCTGCCTTGCGTAGCTTAGATGCCGCCGGTCGGGTAGCTCCGTGACGAACGAGATAGTACGGAGCCCGATCGATGACGAGCACGGCAGGGGTCTGATTGGCTTTAGCCCCGGGGCAGATGTGTCGCTGTGGGGGGTGGTGCCCGATGGACCGGCTGGGGTCGTACGGGCACCAGGAAGGTCCGGAGGTGCCTCTGGCACCCTCGTAGGCCGCCCGTGGCCCCATCCGAGGTCGGTTGAAAATCTGACTTTCGGAAGGGGGATAAAGGGCTTTAGACCTCCGGCCAGAACGGTCACTTTGGGGGTGGTGCCCGATGGACCAGATGGGATCTTACGGGCACCAGAGAGGCCCGGAGGTGCCTCTGGCATCCTCTTGGGCCTGTTTTGGCCCTATCGGAGGTCGGTTGAAAAACCGACCATTGGACATGGGGGGAGTGTGAAGTGTACTTTCGCAGTCCCCCAGGGACAGCTGGCCCTTGCGGACGGCGTAAGTCGTTGTATTTTTCTGGTGACACTGCATGTACGTGTTTGTAGATCTTTCGGCGGGGAACCCATTAGGGGTTGAGCTCCGGGGGAGATTTGTGTGGGGAGCGGCGTCTTGAGTGTGAGGCTGTGGGCGCCTTCCGGACGTGCGGGAGCTGCCCAGTGAGGTGCCGTGCGGGCCTTGTGGGCCACGCTATTGGGGGTGCCTGAGAAGGCGCTGCGGCCGACGTGGCCTGGGGGATATCAGGCGCGCCTTCGCAGGCCTGGTAACACCGTGCCCAGTAAAACAACGCACCCACTCAACATCATCGACTTCACAAGTACCAAGTCCTTTTACGGCCAAACGCAAGGGATATGACTCTCACGCCCTGGTCCGTGCTGGCCTGCCGTTTCTTTCATCGATACGATGACAAAAAGGAAACTGCAAAGTGGACGACGGCATGTCAAACGACAGAAACAAACAAAAGATGAAACACCAACACAACAAGAGCACAGGCCCCAGGGCACAGGCCCCACCTCCCTACCGCGGTCAACCGAACCGCCCACGTGGCAGTGGCCTTCACTCTTCCTCGTCGTCGCCCCGGCGTGAGCGACGACTGGAAACACGGCGCGACCCAGCGCTGGCCCCCGACGCCCGCGAGACACTACGCGCGCGCGTGTTCCGCTCCAAATGTGGAGCCTCTCCCGAAGGACCCCCGTCCGCATGAGCACGACGACCGAGGATGCTCTGGGCGTTAAAGCGCGTCGGCGCGAGCTCCTCCTCCGGCTGAACATCCTCCAGGTGATGAGTAAAGCGCTCGTAGTTGGCTTCTTCATCAACGGCGCGAGCTACAGCTTGTCCTAAAATGGACGAGGCAGACGCAACGCCTCGTCCGTCCGCACGCTCAACAGCACGACGCTGACTAGTGACCTGGTCCACCCAGGCGGTCGCTACCGCCGATAGTGCAGCCCCACGGGGCGCGCGGAGACGCACTTTGCGCACGCGGGCCGACCCAAACAGGGCACCCGCCGCGGAGGAAGAGGCTCGCGTCGGCCATGTGGCCTCCACAGCGCGAGGCGATGACACCCACCGCAAACGATCGCGCCGCGGGGAAAGCGGGCTGTAGTGACCCCCTCGGTCGTCACCAGGGGTTGTCAGGATATGCATTTTGGGCCGTTATAGGATACGGATACACGCCGATGCTTCTTCTCTGATTACGGATGGCTCCCTCAGCTCAGATCCGGATACGGATATCTGCCTCCGGAACCGGATTATTAAGTAGATTTTATCCGTATGCGGATACGATTATCGTATCCGATTATAATCCCACAAGTCCGACAGACAGCACAATTAGAGCTGGAGAAGGACGCCATCCAGACACTATTCGTGTGCTAAACGGAGGTCAAGTACGACTTGAACTTCAGATTTGATTTGTGCGCCCCAACGGGCGCGGTCCAGGCGGTTCCCCGCCGTTTTTGTAAACGGACGTCAGAAGGACCATTTTGAATCTTGTGTCACACTTTGATGAAAAAGCAAGCGGGCCGAGTCACGTGATTAAAGGGTTCCTTCCGGGTCGGGCAGGATTGCCGCTTGTCGCTGCAAAATGTTTGCACATGAATCCCCCGAATGTCGGAACGCAAAAAGAGAGGTCGACTGCGTGTTTCTAGAGTTCTGCAGGCGCGAGAAGTTTCATAATATCATATATCCCTGTATCCTGACTCTCATATCTGGGATACGGATCAGGTAGAATCTCGCAATTTTTGTCGGACAGGATAGACATAACCTCTCCTCTCTTTCTCAAAATGCATTTAGGATATGCGTCCTCGGCACGTATCCGAAGTGGATACGGATATATTGCATGGATATATTCCTCAGAGATGTATCCATGACAGCCCCTGGTCGTCACCAGCGGCGTAAGCCCCGTCATGATGGGTCCGACGACCGCGGCGCCATACTCCAGGGTGATTCGAGGTGACTTGCGCCTCCGGTATCGGCGCATCCGGGTCCGGCGCCCAGTCAAAGTCGACACACGGGTGTCGTAGGCAGAAGCCGTACTCCTTGGGCACATCGACGATGAAGCGCACATGCCGAGCCTCACCAGAGTCGGCGTTGCGCCAGAAAACGTCCTTGAGGACCACCCCCCAAAGAAACGCCCGCACGGCTTGGCGCATATTGCCATACAAGGCATACGCCGCCTCGCCGTCCGGCGCGTCCTGCAACTTGGACGTGTCCAGTACGTCAAAATGACGGAGGACCCCCTCTTCCAAACGGACAAAGATCTTGTCTGCCTGCACGGTGTACCCACGTAGCAACCAGGCTGCAGTATTACTCCGAGTACGCCAGGTGCCAGACCGAGCTGTACTCGTTACGCAACGCGTCCGCCAGGTACGACACCGCCACCGGGGTCGCCACCCAAAGCTCCATGACCAGCTCCCACTCCGGGATCGGCAGAAGCCAACGGGACAGGTCGAACGTCCATGGCACACGGAGAGCCGCCCACGCGGTGAGCAGTAGCTTGCGATTGCGAAAAAATCGCGTATCGGCAGCACGACGGTGGTCGGACGGGGACAGCAGCAGCCAAAAGCGGTTCGGTATCTCGCTCATGCGAGGGCTGCGATAGACATATACGGCGTCGTTCTCGTCGCTCGCCACCAGCGAGAGCTGGTTAAGGAAGTCCTCCAACCCGGCGTCGTGCCCAAACGGTACCGCAAGGTCCGTCGCCAAAGAGCGCTTGAGGAAGATGGCAATCGGCCTATTGCGTGGCAGGCGGCAAAACGCGTTGGCCGCCGCCTCGAATGTCTCTGTCCCCCGCACAGGGAAAAACAGCGCGTTGGTGTAAACCAAACGATGGAAAGGGTGCGAGGGCACGTGGTTGCGCACGATCTCGTTGCAAAACGACATCACCTCGTAGATACGGCGCTGAGGCCCCTGAATACCGAAGTGAGGGTCCCCATGGACCTCGGCCACGCGGTCGCCAACGTAGTCCGGAGACCCGGGCTCCGAAAGCACGTCGAAAAAACCCGGCAATGCCTCATACCGCGCGTGCACACGACGCGTGTGCGCGCGAGCGTGGTTGCGGACGCGAGCGTCGTAGAGGCTTTAGTCGGTGATCACCGGGATGCCGTCCACTACCTCCGCGGGTTCCACGTGCGTGTATTAAGAGCCGAAAGGCTGAAACTGACGAAGCATCTCCGGGTCCGTGCAGCGATCCACTTCAGCCGCCCCGACCGCAGCGGCATGAGCCACGTGAGCGCCCGCCTCGTCACCGGCGTTGCCGCCGTCCACTGCCATAGCTGCTGGGTCCACCACAGTGGTCGGCGCCCCGGATTTTAACCTTTGCCACCGATTTCGAGCGCGCCGCCCTTACCACCGACGCCGAGCGCGCCGCCCTTGCCGTAAACGCCGAGCGCGCCGCCCTTGCCGCCAACGCCGAACGCGCCGCCCTTGCCACCCTTGGCCCGTCCGCAACCCCGCGCGCCACCCTCCACCCAACCCTGAGGTTACCCACCTCGTGGTGGCGCTCCCCAACTCAAGCAAGGCCGTCAGGCAGAAACCTGTGCAAGTGCACGATAACGGGACGGGCCTCACGCCCCTGGTGCCACTGCCGTCTGCTGGCGCTCGGCTCGGTGTGAACCGGCCGCGCTGTGTGCACCCCCCCCTCAGACCGCCACCCGACGGACCGCGTCACGGCTTTCGCCTCGTCGCCGGGGTAGCAAAACCCCGACGAAGATGGCACCAAGTGGTGCCGACGACGATGGGTCAGCAAGTGCTTGCCGGCACGCCGCCGCGAGCACGCGTTTTATCCCACCATGGCAGGCCGCGCCCATGCGCGCGCACCCGTCGAACCGCCTGCGCGGGCACGCCCGAGCGCGAGTCCGGACCCAACCTACAGCGCGGGCTGCCGACCACACATGCCTGTGGGCCGTCGGACGGCCACCGTCGCCACCGACCAACCGCCACCCCCAACGGGGCCGGATCGGTGCCTCTTCACGGCTCGCGCCGCCTGGGAGGCTACACCCGCTCGGGCCTGCGCGAGTCCTCTATCGCCCAATCGGGTGCCGTCGTCCTTGGATCTCTCCGGGATGGTTCGAATCTCGCGTTGGAGGTATGTAGCATATCTTCACCAGCGATTGGCAATTACAACTGGTAGCCCCCTTGACTGCTTGAGTCCACAGATTGTGTGACTTGGCTTGTGGTAAGCCCTTTGGGAGGTTACTTTCGCAATGTCTATTTTTATTGTTTTGCTTGCCCGTCCTATCTGCATGCCGGCGCTCACCGCGATCGCTTGTGATCCGACGGTCTATCGACCAGTGCCCGTGTCTGTATTAAACCACCGTGGGCTCGGGGTCGCCGTCGTATGCACCACCCGGCTCCCCATCGGATGCACTTGGACAAAAGGTCCTTCTTCCTCGCCTCTACGGCGATAAATCTCTCTTTATTGCTTGGCTACTGTTGGTCTCAATACACCGGTAATTGAACCAATGTTATTAATCCCACACGCGGGGCCTCCGTCGAGGCGGCGCGCCCCGTGTTGTGGGTCGGCAAGAAGCGCGTTCCCTACCCCCCCCTCCGCCCGCAAAGACGGCCTCATCGCCAACACGTGCGCTGCCGCTTCAGTCTCCAGCGCTACCAACACGCGCACCGCGGCTGCCGTCAGCATGACGGGCGCGATCGACCACGCGGGCATCGACGCAACTGGTGCCACCCCCACGTCGGGCGCAGGCACTTGACGAGCGAGGCCGTCAAGCCGCCGCCAGCGTGGGCGCCATGCCGACCCCAACGCCAACGCCATTCACTAACTGTACGTTTGTGCTACTTGCTCTCATTTTTCTGTGTCGTCGTTATCTCGCGTGCTTGTCCTATTTCTGGTGCTTTACTGCACGAGATGGCTGGGTGCAGACCACAAGCAAGTACTGACGGGGTGCGTCTTGCACGTTTGTCCTTCCGTCCGTCATCTGGTTGTCGAACGCTGATTCTACGGCGATTCTTCTTTTTTATTTTCTTGTGCTGACCATGGCGTTTGTCTGCTCCTGAGGGTACGGGCGTGGGGCAGGCGGGGGGTGCGCAGGAGGCGGGGGAGGGTGGGCGAGTGGGCGGCGGGTGGTTGACAGCAGCCCCGGGATGCGCGCCCAGCAGAGCATTAGGAAGCCGGTTCGAGAATGGAAGGGTGTGGGGGGGGGGGTGCGCAGCCCCAGAAAGCGCCCCAGAGAGCCGGTGGGGAGGGGATAAGGGCACCCCAAGGAACGCAAGGAAGCGCATTGACAAGCAACATGTGCCCTGCAACGCAATTGATCAGAGCAGCGTCACGTAGTCGGCAGGTCTGCGGCCGGGAGAGTGCTTCTCGGTGCTCTACGTGTGAGACCCGCCAGGGCACGTGGCGAATCAAACGTACTCGGGAGGGGCAACGGTTGACGGGGAAGGCCCCGCCTAAGACGATGGGGGCGACGACGGAGGGCACTAGGGATGATGATGGGTGTGACGACGGTGGAAAAGGTCGGGAGGGGTCACAAGGGAAAAGGTTGTCTTTGGAACTGAGGCTACCCCTCTCGATCCCCCCGAAGGAGCTCGGTTCGTTTGACTATATACTCTCCCTGGGGCACCTAATGTGCCCCAGAACATGCATGCGCTCGTCTCCACACGGTGCGGCACCAGAAGGGCCAAAAACAAAGGGAGTCGGGCGTGTGCCGCCAAAACGCGGCACCAACTGGCTCAGAAACGAACGTAAGCGGGCGAGTGACGCCAAAACGCGGCACCAAATGGCCCAGAAACGCAGGTAAAGAAACGTGGAGAAGCAGGCGGCTTTCGACACGAAAGCCGAGAACAGGGGGCACTTCCCATTGGATAGTGCGGCGCTCGACAGCCCCAACGGCAGGGCATAACCGACCCAGCCCTGCTGGCCCCGGATCGTATTAACGGATTGTCAGGGGCGCTGACAATGATGTCGCAACCCAAGAGGCCTACACAACTGACAGCAACTCCCATTGGTGCATTTGAGCTGACGCCGAATCATCCGGAGTCAGACGCTGCATCATGATGAGTCAGCAGGGCGCTGGATGGCCTCACGCCGGATCAGGTCGGTCGGCGTGTCCGTAGCTTCCACTAAAAAGATGGAGGCCGTTGTAGCGAATGTTGGACGCGTACAGCGAGTCACGAAGGAAGCGTGCCACGTGGAAAGTGATGTTTGAAATGGGTGAAATGTTGAAAGCAGGGTTCCACATGGCATGAAAGGCCAGATGTCTTACACCTCTCCCCCGTTAGGCCTCGGAACGAAGGAACCCGGCCAGAACGTCTTGGGCGTGCTTGAGGTTGGCAGAAGATTGCCAAGGGCTCTCACTCACATCGTGACCGCGTCACTTGACCAAATACTGGAGGCGACCGCGACGCTTGCGAGACCGCAGGATGCTCTCGACTTCGTACTCAACGGCGTTGTCCGGGAAACGTGATGTTGTTGATGCTCTCCGTGACACGATAGGGACCGGAGTACTTGGGCATCAGCTTCCGGGAGCCTTGATAGGCGTCCGGTAGCAGGTGTTTGGTGCTGAGCAGCACAAAGGCACCTACGGCGATGGTACACGGCCGGCGACGGCGGTTTGCGTAAAGAGCTCGCGCTTCGCTGGCCTTGGTATTGCCCTTCGTGGCATGAGTTTGGGCTTTTTGTAAGCCCTGGAGCCACTCCGAAACTGACGCGATGTTAGTCGCCGTTGAGCAGTGTATGTCAGCCCGGACAGTAGAAGGCTCATAGCCGTAGACCAAAAAGAACGGAGAGTAGGTGATGACCGCGTTTGGAGATCGGTTGTACGCGACTTCGACGTCGACAAGGTAGATATCCCAGTCGCTCTGGTGGTGGTTGACGAAGTTGCGTAACATTTCTTCGACCATTTTGTCCATAATCTCCGTCTTCCCGTCCGTTTGGGGATGATAAGCAGACAACGCACGAGTTTTGACCTTGAGGATGTCCGTGAGGGCTTTCCAGAAGTTGGAGAAAAAGACGGGGTCACGGTCGCACGCCACATCCTCGGGAAGGCCGTGATTCCGGTACACGTGTTCGTAGAAGAGAAGGGCAACGGCAGCAGCTGTACAGTCTGGTTTTGTCGCCGCCAGGCGAATCATCTTGGTTAGGCGATCCACGAAGACATAGATGCCATTGTGACCGCGGGACGTCTGAGGTAGAGGTGAAATGAAGTCCATGGAGACGCTTGCCCATCTTTGGGTTGGTGAATCTACAGGTCTGAGGTGACCCAGAGGTGAATGAGTGCCCGCTTTGTTGCGTTGGCACGGATCACATGCTTGTACGTAGCTTCGGATGTCCTTGCGCATGGTCTTCCAGTAGTACTTGGTAGCCAGCGCCTTGGTGGTCTTTCTGACGCCTATATGCCCTTGGCTAGGAACATCGTGGTAGTCGTGGAGTATCTTTTTGCGAAGATTACCAGCGGGGATGCACGTACGGTCACCTCGTTTCAGCAACCCCATGTCTTGGGTAAATGGTGCTACGGGTTCTTGGGCTAGGGTGGCAAACTCAGGGTCCGCATGGTACTCCTCTCGTACGGTGGCAAGGTCTTGTTCACTCAGGTGCGTGGTAATGAGGCTGTTGATCCCAGGTTGCCTGGGGTGATTGTCAATGGTCTTAGCTATAACGCAGCTAAGCAGGTCTTGGTTGGGAATGTCCTTGTCGGGGGCATTTGTAGGGTGACGCGACAAGGCGTCTGAAACGGCGTTAGCCGTGCCCTTGACCGGCAAAATCTTGAACTGGTTCTGGTAGAGCAGCTCCAACCAGCGTACTTTCCGGTCGTTCAGCTTCTCTAGAGTCCTCAGGTACTTAAGGGACTCGTGGTCGGTGTGGACAACAAAGGTGCGTCCGTACAGGTAGCAGCGCCAGTAGCGAACGGATTGAACAACAGCCCGCAGCTCGCGCTGCCGGATAGAGCGGCGTTTCTCGTGAATGTTCAAAACCTGGGAGAAGTAGGCCACTGGTCTTCTCCCTCGGCCATCGTCCTGCTCCAGTACAGCACCGATGGCGTACCCGCTTGCGTCGGTTGACAAGTAGATGGGATGCCGCTTGTCGAAGCCGCGCAGTACTGGTGCACTTGTTACCAGCATCTTTAGGCGTTGAAAAGAAGCTTCCGCGTCAGCGGTCCACTCGAAGTCGACGTTGCCGGTAAGCCGAGTCAGGGGTACCGCGACTTCTGCCATGTTGATGATGAAGCGTCGATAAAAGTTAACCATTCCGAGAAAGGACTGCACATCATTTTTGGATTGAGGAGTGGTCCACGTTCGGATGGCATTGACTTTTTCAGCCTCCATGGAGAAGCCGTGGGCTGAGATGACATGCCCGAGATAGTCCACGGTAGTCTCCTCAAACGGGCACTTGCTCCGCTTGGCGTAGAG
>Ga0209186_1003767_pt1 | contig 10321 bp, 9 predicted proteins | sample SidtaG_FD_187426 | JGI IMG/M metagenome (GOLD analysis project Ga0209186, IMG submission 187426) | Marine algal microbial communities from Sidmouth, United Kingdom - Sidmouth_Male2 metaG (SPAdes) (version 2) | ecosystem: Host-associated > Algae > Red algae > Unclassified | place: Sidmouth, United...
ATAGTAGGACTAAAAGGTCTTCCAACGATAAAATGAAAGATTTTTGGCTAAAATCTTCATATAAATATTTTGAACTAATTGATAATCCTAACCCTTATTCAAGGCAAGAATTGATTGACTTAATTCCCAAAATCAAACCTTACACGCAAAACGTAGAAACGGGACTTTTGACTGTTTTTCAAGCACTTTATAATGTTGGTGTCACTGTTGTTTTTCAACCTAAAGTACCTAAAACTCAAATTCGGGGAGCAACATTTTTAATTAATGATAAACCTTGTATTGTCATTACAGATTTGAATAAAAACTATGCAACTGTCTGGTTTGCTCTAATACACGAATTACACCACGTATTATTTGATTTAGAAACTTTAGAAAAAACCACATATCATTTGACAGGAGAACCCGATTTATTTCTTTTACAAGAGGATAAAGCGAATGAATTTGCCGCAGAATATCTCTTATCTTCTGACAAAATGAGATATATCGAAAAATTAATCCACAATCCATTAATGGTGAAAAAATTTGCCGCAGATTGCCAAATTCATCCGTGTATTATTTACGGGCAATATCAATGGAGACAAGCGGAACTTGGTAAAGATTATTGGGGGGCTTTTAAAAAGCATTTTCCGGATTTATCAAAAGCAACGAAGAACTTACATCTCTCGAATTGGGATATTGAATCACTAAAAGTTGCTGCAAATAAAATTAAAGAACTTTTAACAGTATAAATTATGGCAAAAGACGATAAAACAAAAATAGAACAAGAACAACGTGAACTTTCGGAAGCGGATATAGAAAGATTGGAAATTCTACAAAAATCCCAAGAAGTCAAGGGAGAGCAACTATCAATCAATTTAGATGATGAAATTGTTGTTGAAAATCAAGCGAAGACCTTACTTGATAAGAAAATTGACGACCCGGTTGAGAAGTTCCAACTTTACTATCATGGACTTGCAAGACTCTTGAAGGATAATCTTCCCAAAGGAAAAGAGAATGAAAGCGCAAGAAGAATAATATACGATGAAAAGAATATCCTGATTAACAGAGGTGCTAAAAAGAACGAAAAAGGGATTAGAGGGAGCGACGGGCGAATGGCTTACATTGAAGATTTAGAAATGGCTATAGAAATCGTTGCAAATTGGCTTGTAAAGAAAGGCTCATCTGTTGATTTATTCATGGCTTTTTGGGACAAGAACGAAGAACTTGGCTATGGACACCAAGATTAGAAATCGTGCTAAATAACTCCATAAAACCCTTCTCACCTTCATGAAAAATGTATGTCTTTCCCCGTAGCGTGGTGCTTCCAGCCCGCGCCTCGCGCCTGCCCGGTCAAGGTGTGACGAGCCGCAAGCATTCTTCTACGGGCGCGAAGTGGCGGTGGTGGGCTGCCTTATCTTGAGGGAAGATGGTTGGTTTTTCCGAAAAAGGCGTGCGATTTTGGGCTTTTCTTCAAAAAATCCCGTATTTTTGAAAAAAAATCAACAAAAATTATGACAAACGGCATCGGCATAGAATACTTCACCGACGAGGCAGGCAACAAATCTAAAGTCTTGATTTCGTATGAAGATTGGCAGCGCATCGAAGCGGATTTGAAGGAATGGACGGCATACAAAGCCAGAAAATCCAGTCTCAAAACAGCTTTCATGGAAGTCAAACTAATGCAACAAGGCAAACTCCCCAAAGAAGACATGCAAACTTTTTTAGATGAATGTTAATATCATTCCCACACCTAACTTCAAGAGAGAAGCCAAGAAATTGCTCAAAAAATACCGTTCTCTCAAAGGCGAATTAGCCGAACTCACCACCGAACTCATATCTGACCCGCGCAAGGGTACACGCATCAAGGAAAATGTTTACAAAATCAGAGTAGCCGTCAAAAGTAAAGGAAAAGGCAAAAGCGGAGGTATGCGAGTGATTACTTTTGTCGATGTTTTTCTGGTACACGAAGATGCGGAAACTGATGTCTATATGCTTTCCATTTACGATAAATCCGATAGCGAAAATATCGCCGAAAACTTCCTCACAGGCTTGGTAGAAGACATACAAGAGGAAGTTGAAAAAATGGAAATCGCGCTTGGCGTAGATAAGGATTCGGAAGAAGAATAAACGATATAATTTTTATCTCACATGCCCCGTAGCGTGGTGCTTCCAGCCCACGCCTCGCGTATGCCCGGTCAAGGTGTGACGAGCCGCAAGCATCCTTCTACGGGCGCGAAGTGGCGGTGGTGGGCTGTCTCATATTGATGGAAATGTATGGTTTATTTAGTGTGTATAATTATATTTCTGAATGTCAATGAAATACGAGTAGTCCGATAGGCTTTATTACCCTTAAATACATCTGATTTTTTTCCTGTAATTCCGTGCGTCCACTTGTATCTTGCATCATCTTTGAGAACTACGAGACTCTTTGGTTCTAAATACACTTCAACCCTTTCTTTCGTATGTATATTGGCAAAATTCATGGTACAAGCTGACCCCATACTAAGTGAAATGACCGTATCTTTAAAGCACGGCTGGCAATCAATATGACTGGCAATACCCTGACCCGGTTCGTATTCATTTACAATCAATTGGTCTGGCAATTCCGGCATATAACCGTCCTCATAGAGCCTCTGCGCGATAGACTTCGACCATTCGGGAAGTTCTCCAATCCTCATAGAATAGTCAATATACCTTGCCCGATAATCATACTTATACCCGTAGTGCTGCACACGTCTTTTTAAATCGCCTAACCATTTTTCAGCATTAACCGACTGCCAAAGGTCGTTATGTTCTGTATTTGAAATATACGCAGGAACGTAACTTAATCCTTCTATTTTAGAAATAACAGCGAGGTCATTTACAGTATCGTTAATACGGTTGTCAAATATTAATTGTTGCATTTCCTTATGATTTAGAGTTTCAAAATTTCAAAATAAACCACTTCATTTGCGAGTTTTGAAACACAAGATAAATATTTTTGTTTATTTTTACAACCAATTGGTTTTTTGTAACTTGCTGAATAAGAATTATCACGCGAGAAAGGAGAGGAGTGAATCTCACATCTGCAGACTTACCGCTTCATTTATATTGGTATGAAATGTATGGTTTTTTCCGGAAAATGTTGTAGATAAATGGGTTTTTATTATCTTTGATGAAAAGCATAATAGGGTGACATCAAAAGAAAGAAAAAATAAACTTCGGGAGTTTGTTGAAGAATACAAACAATTCAAAGCCACAGGAAAATTAGACCTCACGTCAGAAGAGACAATTCGGACTTGGCTTAATGAGATGCTTGCGATTTTCGGTTGGGATGTTCGAGATACTTCGCAGGTATTGCAGGAGAAAGCGTTGTCGAAAAACGAAAAAGAACGACTAAAAAGCATAAACTCAACAAGCACTCGACCCGATTACACGTTTAAAATAGCCAAACAAAAACTCACATTTCTTGATGCAAAAAGCCTCCAAGTTGACTTGAATACAGACAAAGACGCTGCCTTTCAAATCAAATCCTACGGTTGGTCTGTTTTAGCTCCTTGTGCTTTTCTTTCTAACTTTGAGCAATTTGCCATTTACGATTGTACATACATTCCTGCGAAAGATCAACCCGCTTCGTTTGGTAGAATATATCTGACACTTGACGAGTATGTAGAGCATTTTGAACTCCTTGAAAATCACTTACTCAAAGAGAATATTTACAAAGGCAAACTCAATGAATTGTACAGCGATACATCCACAAAAGGTGTCAACAAAATATCGCCTGATTTTGCTTTTGCAGAATTACTTTCGCGGTTTCGTTTGCAATTAGCAAAGGATATAAGTGAGCAAAATAGGGGCTTTATTGGCGATAATTCTGATTTATTAAGCTATGTTGTTCAGGTAATTATCAATAGAGTGTTATTTATCAGAGTTTGTGAGGCGCGAAAAATAGAGGAAGAAGGATTGCTGTTGTCCTTTCAAAAAAATGGGTTTTGGCAACAGTTCAAACATTCCTCATACTTTGATTTTTACGAACATTATGACGGCGCATTATTTGATAGAATTGATGAGATTCACCGCCTTCAAATTTCGGATAGTGTTTTTGATGATTTGCTTGAACACCTCTACTATCCCTCTCCGTATCGCTTCGATGTCATTCCTACAAAATTATTGAGTAATATTTACGAGATATTCCTTTCCAGAAAATTAAAATTCAATAATGGCGCAGTTGAGGACGAATTGAAAAGTGAATACGCTAAGACCAAAGGCGCAGTCAGCACACCTCAATACATCGTCAGTGAAATAGTTCGCCGGACTATTAGGAAACAAGATGTAGAACAACTGACTATTACGGAATTACTCGACACTAAAATACTTGATTTGGCTTGCGGAAGCGGAGTTTTCGCGCTTGAAGTATATGATTATTTGGAAGAAGCCTTGAAGTACCTGTTTGAGCAAAATCCCGACGCGGCATACCAACACTTTTTCATCCAAACCGATAGTGAGTTATTGCTTAGTTTGACCGGAAAAAAGGCGATTCTTGATAACTGCATATTTGGGATTGATATTGATCCCGAAGCTGTCGAAGTTGCGAAAATGGCACTTGCATTAAAAGTAGTGGATAGTGCTGATTATCCGCAGCTTTCCGAAGTCGTCGGTTTAATGGGTAATAAAATATTGAACGGTATCGGAACGAATATCAGATGTGGTAATTCATTGGTAAACAGCACGATACTTGAGCAATACCCTACTTTAATCAACAATGAACAAGAACTTATAAAAACCAATGTTTTTGACTGGGACTCTGAAAAAGGATTTGCACATATTTTTCAATCAAAAGGCGGTTTTGATTACATCGTTGGCAATCCACCCTACGTAGAAGTGAAAAATTATAACGCTGCATTGCCCCACATGCACCGTTTTATCAAACAAAATTTCCTCGCCTCCAAAAACGGAAAAGTTGACTTGGCGATACCATTTGTCGAACGTGGCATTTCTCTATTAAATGATACGGGCAGATTGGGTTTTGTTATTCAAAAACGCTTTTTCAAAACGAATTACGGAAAGAAAATCAGAGAGATTATTTCGCAGCGTCAATTGGTTTCGTCTGTCGTAGATTTTCAAACAACCGAAATTTTTAAGGGTAGAATTACGTATATCGCCATTCTCATTTTGGATAAATCTCCTGCGACACATTTCTATTATCAATGCTTCGACGAGCCCACTGAAACGCTACCTTTTGCCCTTCGTAATGTCCCGATACCGGAGGCAGACAATACCCAATATCACACCCTCCCGATGACTTCTTTATCGCAAGCTCCGTGGAGTTTTGACGACCCCGATTTTACATTACTTCGTACAAAATTGCTGCGATTGGGAACGCTCGGAGATGCGGCAAATGTCAAAGTTGGTATTCAGGTCTTATGGGACAAAGCCTATCATATTCGCTCCATTTCCATTGAAAATGAGGTGCTTACAGGGAAAAGTCACTTAGAACCATCCTTTCAAATTGAATTGGCAGCTTGTCGTCCTTTGATTTGCAACGAACATTTTTATTCGTATAGAAAAGATGAAGCGGACGCATACGCGATTTTTCCTTATGATGTAAGAAACGGTGAAGTGGAGAAAATTATTTTTTCCGATTTTCAGGTGCGTTTTCCACTTGCGGCAGCGTATTTGAATCGGCATAAAACCACCATTCAAAATAAAGTACAGACACTTCCCAAAAAGCAACCTCAACAGTATAATTACACCGAACATTGGCATTTATTCACACGCGAACAAAATCACAAAGCTACTTATCCGAAAGTGCTGATTCCGATGACGGCTTTAGACACTTTTGCTACGATTACGCTTAATGACAAGGTGTATTGTGATAATGTCAATGTCAATTTTATCGAATTGGACGATACGTCCGAAACCAATTTATACGCACTTTCCGGCATCATCAATTCGACTGTATTTTCCGTTTTGGCGCGTTCAATCGCCAATCCACAACAGAATGGTTACTACAAATTGAACAAACAATTTTTAGAGCCTGTTCCATTTCCGGTGAATATTTTTGCCGATAATCAGGAATTGAAAACTGTCATTGCTCAAACCGCGCGAAATATCAACCAAAGGCAAAACAGATACCTGCAAAGTTCACCCAATCAAAAGCGGAATTTAGCGCGAATTTTGGTAAATTTGTGGACGCAATTGGACGAACAAGTGTATGATTTGTACGAATTATCGGAAGAAGAAAAAGACGTATTTCGACAAAGAGAAAGGAATATAAATCGCGTGGAATTTTTAAGCCAATAAATGTTTTATGAATAACACATTTCAAAAAATAATTCACAAATACATTGATAATGAACATCTTGTGAACAAGATGATTGTTACTTTATTTGTGGAGGCGAATGGTTTGGAAGTCACGCAGAATGAGTTGATTAAAAGTCATTTAATGGATGCAAAAGACATTCATTACCTTGAAATTGCAGCATTAACACCTACCTTTTCCTTCGAGCAACTTATTGAAGCCTTCGAGGTCGCTATTCCTGCAAAAGACCAACAAATCAACGGTGCTGTTTATACGCCCAAACCGATTAAAGACTACATTACTCAAACGTCAATTGATGAATTAAACAAGCCATTAAACGAGATACTCTCCGCCGATATTTCCTGCGGTTGTGGTGCGTTTTTATACTCTTTAGCCATACATATTCACGAAAATACGGGCAAATCCATTGAATCCATTCTGCAAGAGCAAATTTTTGGTTTAGACATCAACGAAAGTAGCATCCAACGTGCGAAAATCCTGTTGAGCCTTTTAGCGATTTCAAAAGGGAGCGATTTGTCTAATTTTAGTGTTAATTTATTTGTCGGAAATGCTTTAGAATTTAATTGGAATACGCTGCAAAATGTCAAAGAAAATGACGGTTTTGATTTAATCGTGGGCAACCCGCCTTATGTACGTGCGAAGCACATCGACAAAGCCTCAAAAGACCTCCTCAAAAATTGGCAGGTGACAAAATCCGGTAATCCCGATTTATACATTCCTTTTTTTGAAATTGGTTTAAAAAACATCAATCGCGACGGTGTATTGGGCTACATTACGGTCAATTCTTTTTTTCGTACGGTCAATGCCCGTTCATTGCGAACTTATTTTACCGCACATCAAACCAATCTGAAAATCATCAACTTCGGACACGAACAAATTTTTGCCAACAAACTCGCTTATACCTGTATTTGTTTTTTGAAAAAAATAAAAAGCGAAACCATACAATATACCAAGTCCACGCTTGCCGAATTGTCCGATATTTCCGCCGAAAATTTTACGACTATCGCTTATCACTCGCTCAATGCTCACAGAGGTTGGTTGCTTAGTAACCTCTTGTCAATCAGCAATATAAAAAAGATTGAAAGTTGCGGCACACCACTCGGAAAACTCTATCCCATTAAAAACGGTATCGCTACATTGAGTAATGATATTTACATTTTCAAACCCACAAAAGAAGATGAAAAATATTTTTATATTGAAAAAAACGGACGCGAATACCCCGTCGAAAAAACGATATGCCGCGACATCATCAAACCCAATATTCTCAAATACGAACACCAAATCCCCGACATAAAAGAGCAACTCATTTACCCTTACACCAATGGAATCGCGCCACTTTCTCTGATAAAAGAAGTCGTATTTGAGGAGAAATTTCCAATGGCATATCACTATCTCCAAAGCTGCAAAGACCGCCTCGACCAACGCGACAAAGGCAACGGCGATTACGCCGCATGGTACGCCTTCGGACGAACCCAAGCTCTCACAGATACGGGCTTACGCTTGCTCTTTCCATACATGGCAAAGCAACCTTATTTTGTGTTTACCGACAATAAAGACATGTTGATTTACTGCGGTTACGCCATTTTTTCGGATTCCAAAAAAGAACTCTTGGTACTCAAAAAACTCCTCGAATCGGAAGTCTTTGATTACTACATGCAAAACACCAGCAAACCCTACGCTTCGGGCTACTATTCATACGCCAAAAACTATGTCAAACACTTCGGCATCTGCGAACTTTCCGACAGCGAAAAAGAGGAGGTTTTGGGCTTGGAGTCAAAGGGAGAGGTTGATGAGTTTTTTATGGAGAAGTATGAGCTTGTATTGCACCCGTAGCGTGGTGCTTCCAGCCCGCGCCTCGCGTATGCCCGGTCAAGGTGTGACGAGCCGCAAGCATCCTTCTACGGGCGCGAAGTGGTGGTTTCGTGCTGACTTATATTGATGAAGGATGTATGATTTTTTCGGAGAAAGGGACGCGATTTTGGGCTTTTTGCTATCTTTGACGGGGATGAATTGCAATATATATATATAAACCGTATTAAAAAATAAATAAATAAAAATGGGAAATTCTATAAAAATCACAGACAAACTATTCTTGCCAAAAGACGGAGCAACTAAAGATTATTCCTCAATTAACATGGATAACGGAGGTATCAATGACACTTCTATGTGGCTAATAATTAAAGGATATAAAAGTGCCTCATTTGAGTTGATTGATAATTTACTTGATAATAATGAAACAGGTTGGTTGGAATTAGACAGTAAAATTTATCCTGCAGTGTTTTTATTTCGGCATTTCTTAGAAATGACACTGAAGGATACAATTAGATTTGAGAAGTTAATCAAGCAAGAAACTTATAGTAATGAGGTTGGATTTCCAACGATTCATTCACTTGAAAGGTTATGGAATGAATTAAGACCGATGCTTGAAGTAAGATACGCAAATTTTGATGATGATATAAAAAAAGAATATATTGAAAGAAATGATGCGGTTGAAAATTTAATCAGAGAAATTGATGATTTAGATAAGGGTTCTTATGCGTTTCGATATCCTTTTGACAAGCCTCCAAGAAATAATGATAGTATTAGTTATTCATTGCCAACAATGACAATCGGATTAGATAATTTAAAAAACATAATGTCAAAATTAGTAATGTATTTTGAAGGGGTAAATGAACAAGCAAGGGTCAGTTTTGATGAAATTAGAACTAATAACTGAATGAAATATAAACAATATGTGGTACAAAAAAGAATTGCCTAATGATTTGGAAAAGAGGGATTTAGAAAGGCTTAAAGCCTATGTTGGAGATTCCTATTCTGATATGAATTTGGTAGGACAATATGAAAATGCTATAGATATTTTAGTAAATCATACAATAGAGAAAAAAGACAGAGTTGATTTAATTGCACACCCATTGCTCTATTTGATGAGACACTCAATTGAATTAGCACTCAAGGAAAATATAAGGTATTTAGACAAATACAGTAAACTTGGTACAGGAGCGCTGAAAACACATTCAATAGACGACTTATTCATCGAATTTGATAAACACTACAATAAAATTGCAAGTGACTTAGGCTTCAAGGCTGAATTAGAAGATGAGTACAACAGATATACAGATGATTTAAAGAAATTAATTCAAAATTTAGGAGCTGATCAGGTGTCGTTCAGATATGTAAAGTCAGCTGATGGATCAAAAGTATTCAATAATACTGAAATTTTAGATACCTATGATTTGAAGAAAAAATTTGATTCCTCAATGAAATTACTTACCCATACAGCTGATGTAATTTCTCCATATACTGATTATGTAGATTATCTAAAATTCGATAAAGATAAATATATAAAAGAAAACAGCTTTGGATATGTGCAATGGTGTTTTGCTTCTTTTCAGAAAGAATGGTTGATTGAGAAGTTAAATGAACTATATGAAGTTTTCAAATCGAATACTGTTTGGATTGATAAAGATAAGGCTTGTTACTTATATTTTAAAATAGCGAATAAGAAATGCTATGTTATACCAATTAAAAAATAATCATAACGAACACAGCAAAAATAATGATAATAGTTCCAGTTCACAACAAGAAAAAATATGAGATTTGGAGACTTATAGCTCCATATTTGTCGTTGCCTTTAAATCATACACTCGAACCTGAAAATAGTGTTAATTATGAGGCTGGATTTCGGCTAAACACAATAATAGTCGCATTGACTTTCTTAGAATCATTTACAAGAAGAGTGTTACGTTGTAGGTAGTTCATTAGTTTACTATAAATGTGATGATGATACAAAAGAACAGATAGAAAGATATTAAAAGTAAAAGGTCACTATGAAAAAAATAACAACACTCATCCTCCTAACCCTAATCACATTCCAACTCCCAGCCCAAAAAAAACGCAACCGAACAAACAAAACCCCAACAAAAATAGACCAAACCCTCTACAACGCAATAACCTACCGCAACATCGGCCCCTACCGAGGCGGACGCTCCTGCGCCGTAGTCGGCGTCCCCGGCAAGCCCAATTTATTCTACTTTGGTGCGA
>Ga0209186_1003768_pt1 | contig 10319 bp, 9 predicted proteins | sample SidtaG_FD_187426 | JGI IMG/M metagenome (GOLD analysis project Ga0209186, IMG submission 187426) | Marine algal microbial communities from Sidmouth, United Kingdom - Sidmouth_Male2 metaG (SPAdes) (version 2) | ecosystem: Host-associated > Algae > Red algae > Unclassified | place: Sidmouth, United...
TGAGCGTTTTTGTTTTTCTTTCTAAACGTGCCCTTTACATAGCCAAAAGCCGGCACACAAAAGGACGGGATGCATATCCGTCTGTAACGGTGTCAAAAGGTCGCAACTGCCCGACCGCGTCAGCAACCGGCTGTCCCCAGGCGGTAGGCTGGGGCTTGGTCTGAATGGTGCATGACCCCCCTCCCTCAAAACGACGTGCCCATTTACACAGCACTCGAGCTTCCTCGCCGCGCCGTGTATGCAGCCTAGCCACCTGACCGCGCCACAATCATCCTGCGACCAAGCGCAACACGATCCCCCCCCACCCCCTCCCCTCCACAACCACACACACACCAGTTCTACCGCTGGTCCTTGTCCAGCCTCTGCAAAACGGCAGTCATAATGTCGAGCTGGCGTACTCGGAGCTCCCGCTCCGCTGCCGCCGCAGACGCGTCGCTCGCCAGGCTCATCCGTCGCGCCGCCTCGTCCGACGCTCGCTTGTCGACCTCCTCCTGGTGCTTCTCGCGCGCAAACGCAAGCGACCGCTCCTCCAACGATAAGCGCCGCTCCTCCGCTGCGCACCGTCGTTGCTCCACTTGTCGGCTCTCCTCAATGTTCTTCTTGACAAGCGCCACGAGCTCCTCGTCCTTCTCGTCCTCCAACTCCTCACGGCGGCGCCGACGTCCCGACGCAGTCGTCGCCGTGACGCGGTCATTCTTGTTGTCGTCCGTCTCGTCGTCATCGTTTGCCGCCTCGGTGCTTCCCTGACCAAGGCGCTTCGCGCGACGAGCGAGGCACGACCGTCGAGCATCTTCTCCGGCCCGCAGTAGCGCCTCGTCTGCCTTACTGGCCTCCCCCTTGGCCTTGTCTGCTCGCTGCTTGGCGTCGTTCATTGCTGAGCACGCATCCGCCATCATCGTGTCCATTTCAGACAGCTCCTCTGCGCTTCCGCTCTCCTTAACGCCGTCCGCCTCCTTCTTCTCGAACTTCGTCTTGAGCAGCTTAAAGCGATCTTTTATGGCCTTCCCATCAACCGCGAAGGGACGCCCGGGCTGCTCATTGAACACTGACGCAGCCTTCTCGTACAGCTTGTCCCCCTTGCCCCACTCCGCCAGATGTGCGCCAGACATCGTCACAGCCGACACGCACAGCGCATCGACCCGGGCGCCCTCCTTTCCGACAGGCCAAACCCGGCGCTTCTTAACTGGTGGCCCCTCAACCACCTCCACCTCCGCGGAAGCGCCAGCAGGTGGTGAGAGCGTCGTTCCAGACTCACGAGGCGCACGAGAATCGCCAGTCGCACCACGGTTGTGCTCAACCGGAGACCCCATAGCGCAAGCGCCGACCCAAACTCTTGCCGAGCGCCGATAAAGGAACAATGGTAGAGTAGGCGGGATGCAGGAGGAACGCGGGGGGGGGGGGGGGGGGGGGGAGTATCTAACGTACAGTTCTGGCGAGAGGGAGGCGCGTCCGTGAAGACGCGCGAACGCGTCCAAGCACGGTAGACGAAGGGGACTCGTCGTCGTGTCGCCCACATCCAACCCGGAACACTGCACGTTATGCGACACGTGTTCAGAATCGATCCCATAAAGTCGATGTAGGAACAGCTCATGTACCGAAAAATGGGGGCGCAGTCGGGGGATCTCACGGCCAGCTGTCGCACCGTGGCGTACGTGTCACGACACGTTGTCCCGTTTCCTCCCACGACGTCGTTGTTAAAACTCTCTATTCCTCTGAGATATATCCGTGACAACCCCTGGTCAGAAGCAACGACCTGGTGCGGGCCATCAGCTACCGCGCACGGTCAAGCGTGCACGACGCCATCGGTCGGGCGTCCGCGCGGGCATGGATGGGCGGCGCCGGGTTTGACGACCCTGTCATCACCAAGGACGTCGATGTGATCGGCAAGCGACTGGACCTGCTGACGTCCAACGAGCTGAAGGCGGAGTGGTGGCTGCGGGGTGGGCTGTACTTGATGACTGTTCTCGGCCGCTAGGGGTTCTTGGAAGCCTTCCGTGTCTTCAAGACGATGGTCAGCTGTGCTACAGACCCTGAAGAGAGTGTGGAGGAAGAAGGGGATGAGGCCGGGGAGGGGGCGGGGAACGCGGCCATCGAGGAAGGCGACCAGACTGTGGTTGTCGAGCGGAGGGCTCAACTCGCATGGATGTCCGCAAAGGTGCGTACGTGGGCATACCCGACTGGCATGCCACCGTTTTCTCTTGTCAATTTGGCTGCTGCAGGCACCCTGTAGTACACTTCTCTCCGACGACTACTAGCAGCCACTTTCCCTCTGTCAATGTCTGTCGTATGATTTGTAGGCGTCTTCGCTCTTGCCCCCTCTCCTCCGTTCTCTGTACCTCCCCGCACGCTCTCCCACACGCAGATCCTAATGGAGCTCATGAAAATGGCGTTTGGAGCCAAGAAGATGCAGAAAGGGCCAGCAGGCTTACCACAAGTCGCACCGCACCGTCTGTGCACGCGAGCTGAAATGTTTTGTCTCCGACGCAAAGCGCCAGGGCAGCGTGTGGCCGAACTACATCAGGCTGGACAAAGGCGTGGACGGCGAGGTGCTCGATGAGCGCCAGAACCTGGATGTCGCAGCCCAACAAGGTACACTGGAGAAGGAGCTGGCCCGGCTGCAGCGCGTAGGTAAGGTTCTCGACATTCTCAACGACCAAAGCATCAAGGAAGAACCAGATGATGAGGCCGCCATGATCGTCGACAAGGAGTCTGTGTCGGCGGACGAGCGCGCGCAGCGCCGCCGACGCCATCTGCTGGAGGACGACGGCGTCCCAGGCGAGTCTCTGCGGGCCAAGCGCCCGCGGCACCTCGCATCGACTGAAGAGGAGGACAGCGGCGAGAGCGCCTCAGAGAAGAGGGGAACGCCGGAAAAAGAGAGACGTGAGGGACTGGAACAGTGTCGCCGCTCGCTGACTTCACGAGCTTGATTATATAGTGCAGGGTGGGCGGGGGGTGACAGTAGGCGCTCACGCTGTCTGATTTCGTGTACACGAGAGTGCGGATTGTTGAGAAGTCCGTTAGGGGCGACACTGTTGCGGTTCTCTTGGTCGTTTGCTCTTTGTATGAGCCAGCCTGTCGCACGACAGCCGTACTCTGTGTTGGACATGGGCACATCGAAGGGGTGCCCGCGTTGCGACACGGATCCAAATATGCATGGCAGATGCGCACGTTATAAGCACGAGGGGGATGCGGTCGTTTTTGGTACGGCTGTGTGGACGCAGTGCACTTGTTTCATGTTCTAACAGCGTCCCACGTGCTTTGCGTTATGACACCCCCATTCCTACGCCTCCTGCATGAATACACGTCTGAGCTTCTCAGGACAGCGCCACTTGTGCTGCCCACGACGTGTCACACGAGCGCCGATGGCGCCGCGCATCGCGTCCGGCGACACTGACGCAAACCGTCCCTTTATGCTCTGACGCGCCGTTGATGTCAGCGCCGGAAACGTGAAGCGACGCGAAAGCGCAGCCGGCTGTCGACCGCAGCGACGAGTGGACCCAACGACGACGGCGTAAGCAGCACGGCCGGCGGTCGTGACGCCGCGCCCGCAACATGGACGGCACGGCGTCGTCGGCGGCGACGCCGCGACGGCGGCGCGGCGGCGGCGGCGACACCGTCATGGCGGCATGGTGGCGGCAGCCGCGCAGCAGCGACAAGCCCAGAACCGAGGCGCCGGAATCGAAGACGCAAGGCAGTCAGGGCGGCGGCGGTGACTCCGCAACGATGCCATGGCCGGCCCAGCGTCGCCGGCCTTGAGGCCGCAACAGCGGCAAGGCGGCGGCAGCAATCATTTTCGCCGCCGCCTCATGATGACGAAGCGGTGGAAAGGTGGCAGTAGCAACGGCGCAACAGAGGAATTTTCGGCACCCATCGGCGACAGGACGGCGCCGACGACGCCGCATCGGCGGCACGGAAAGTACTGTGTCGCAGTCGGAGGTTAAGAGAATGCTTGATGGCGGCCGTGGCACAACCGTGCGGCAGCATGTCGGCGGTGTCAATTAGCTTGATGGCGGCCGTGGCACAACCGTGCGGCAGCATGTCGGCGGTGTCAATTACATGGCAGCGGCATGCCCGGTCCCGGTATTCCGGCGGCGCCGCCGCAGTGGCGGCATTGATGTGACGGAGATTCCGCTACGTCGGCATGGTGGGCACTGCGTGTGCGGCGGCGACGACGCAGACACTTCAGGGCCGGCAGCCAATGAAGGCATGGTGGCGGCGGTGGAGCCGCGATGCCGGCGCAACCGACAAGGAGTCTCCGACGGCGACGATGCGACGGCCTCATAGCAAACACGGCATCCCCTGAGACAACACAACGACTGAAGCACTTCCAACACCGGGGCACGGGCGCGACGGCGGAATTGACAACGTCGTGGCAACGACGGCGACGCGGCAATGGCGGAATAACCTGCACCAAACGGCAGCATGGCGGCGGCGGCGACGACCGACACGACGCCGCAACGGCGATGCCGCAATGGCGTCGCGGCGAAGACGACGGCACACCGGCAGCTCGGCCGGTACGAAGTCCCTCGCCACGTCCTTCTCTGGCAGTTACGTCCGCGCGATGTGAAGCGCTGGTTGCTGGGAGCGTCTCCTGGATGCGGTGCTCCGGTCGCGTCGTCGACGCCTCCATGCGGCGGGGTTGGGCGAAGCTGCCAGCACGCAGTGCCGGCTGTCGGCGCACTCTCGTGATGTTACAGCCAATTCGTCGGTTGAGCGGTCAAGAGTGCACGGCAGCGCGTCTCGCGCAACCTGTCAACCACGGCCCACATCGCTGGGGACGCTTGTATGACTGGCCCCCTCGCTGTCATTCACGTCCCACTGGTTTCTGGTTCCTTGCCCCTTACGAATACTTATTGCACTGTTCCTGCCACTGGCCCCACTCTGCCGTGCATGCGTCTCCCCACGAGACCATGAGAGCACCGACGCTCCTATTTTGCCCTTACACTCCTTGCCACGTGCAGTGCCGTCCCCTTTTTGCCCCTTTGTGCGCCGTGGCGTGCCCCACTGTGTCTGAGTCTCTGAAGGTTGTCTGAGTGCTGTTTTGGCCGTATCTGGGTGCTGTCTGGGCTCTATCCGTCCTGCGTGCCGAAATACCTTTGAGTTGCGTAAGGTGCAGTTGTACTTCTTGTCAATTTCTCCCACTGGTGACTTCTTGTGCAGTGCATATAAATGCAGCATAAATTGGGCGCGGCTGACAAATTGAAACAAACGTGATGAAAATATCGTAACTATTTCGTAACTATACTAGATAGGTCGCGGGCACTTCTTCAGCGTATGCCATATCCGAACAAGACGTTTACGTATCTGCTGGCGGTCCGTGTCCGTGTGTAAGATGCGCCAGCACGCTGGCCACCTCAATCGCAGCGAGCATACCCTCTAGTAGCGCGTACGTCTCGGCGGCAAAAGAGCTGTGCGTGACGCGGCTCTGCTTGTAGGAGCCCCTGGAAAGGAGGACCAGTGGGGTTTCAGGCGATAGGGAACCCGCATCGGCTCGTCAGAAGCGAGAAAGATGAGGAAACCCGCTTGCGCGGACGCCGACGAGGAGGTGATGCTGGAAGCGTCCGCGGACAGAACGAAGCGGTGCGGCGGTGCGACCGCCGTGAAGATCAGGGGAAGCCCACTCGCCGCCCGTGCCGGCCGAACCACCCGATTGACCGCTAACATGTCGTGCACGACGGCCTTGTGAAAACTTCGGGCGAGGAGAGAAGAGTGACATGCAGTGAGCGCCTGCGTCTGCGCCGACACCCAGAGGAGAGCCCCAACCGCCCGCCGGTACAGCGTGAGCTCCGACGTGGAGACGGCGGCGGACTGGCCGGCCGCACGCTCTGACGAGATTTCAATCTCTTCGAAGGACTCGAGGTAGTGGTCTTGGTCCACCGCAATCACCATCTTTCCCGACGACGCGTCCGTGTCGCAGGCGATGCGCTGCCCAGTAAATGTCAGGTTGCCGATGCCGAAATGACCGACGTTAAAGACCGAGCTGAGCGCCTTCTCCAAGCGCTTCACCTCCTTGTCCACGCCGCCGTACTCGAAATCATCGACGTGGACAGCTGCCACAAACTCCAGGGTGCCCGCTAGGACAAGGACAGAAAGAACGTGGTCGGGCTCGACCCGGGCGTAGCCGAGATCGATCATGGGGAGGAGCACCGCCTCATACCAGCGCCGGGGGGCGTCGGTGAGCCCGTATGCGCACTTGCGCAAACGCCACACGATTCCGGTGGGGACCCGTGCCTGCGGTGGACGTATACCGGCGCCGCCTGGTCGAGCGGCAGACCTGGACGAGACGCCGTCCGCACTTCAACGGTCCGCGGGACCCAGCCCCGCACCGCCATGGTGGCCAGGAGGACACTTAAGGAGGCGCGCCCTACAGTAGGGAGCGTGATCACCACAGAAGCCTTGAGGGGGTCCTCGAACGCGTGCAGAAAAAGACGGTCCTTGCGTTTGAGTGAGTCCTGCGGCAGCTCCCCGGGATTCTCGGTGAGCACCAACCGAGTCGAGATGACGTGTTGCCCGGCGACCGCCTCCTCTGTGTAGACACCACAGGTGTTCCACGCCAGGTGTGAGTATTACTGCTGTGCGGTGGCGCCAAGCCACCTTTCTGGCCGGCGGATGAGCGACCGCTTGGCACGCGTCAGCCGGCGCCGCATGCGGCCCGCTGGCAGGGGCTGGCACGGGATGCCACGCAACACTGCCAGCACTCTGCCACGCAACAGTGGCAACGAGAGAGAGATGCCATGCCTTTGGTTACCGCGGGAGTGCCGCGAGAGGAGGGTACGCGAGACGGGCGGCCGGGCTCGGGCGTGCGCCACAGGGCGCGCGTCTGTGCCCGCGTCCGCCTCCGCCATCCTTTATTAGTGAGCCACCTGGTAGAGGACTAGCCTCGCCGGGCGCACCATCAAGACAACAAGCTTTTCTCATATGGTAGCACGCCCTCACCTGGCCTTGTTCCTCTCTTGATCGCGCCGCCCTCTGCCGGCTTGCGACCCGCGCGGTCCACCCACGGTCTGCCCTTGCGGTCCGACCCCCCCCCGTTTTCCCTCGACCTCGCCCTTGGCCTCGTCGGGACGACCCGCCCTGTGGTTCCGACCTGCTCCATGCCGCCCCCCGCCCCGCTGGTGCCGGCTCGCCTCGAGACGCCGGGGAGCCGTGTGACTGTCGCCTGTTTCCCCCCTGCCTCCTCCACGCCCGCCGCGGCCACGCCCGCCACCGTGACTGAGGAGTTCGCGTTCCCCCCTCTGCCCCCTAGCCCGGCCGCGGTGCGCACGACGGCCCCCATGAGTTCGTCTGCTTCCGCCCCCGTGCTACTGGACGAGCGCCGTCCGTCTCACGTGGTCGCCCCGCTCTGGGCCGGTCCCGACGGCTTCACTCAGTACGAGGAGGATGTGGCGGTGTGGCGTCACCTGACGGAGCTCACCGACGACAAGAAGGGCGGCGCGCTGCGCATGTCCCTCTCGGGTGTGGCGTACGACGCCGCCCGCAAGGTCAAGGTCTCGGCGCTCATCCAGCCCGACGGCTACCTCGAGCTGCTCAACACGCTGCGGGCCGCCTTTGGCGGCAGCGATTTCAAGCGCGGTCACACGGCCTACCGCCGTCTGCGGACGCTGTACCGCGGCAGCCGGGGTATGGAGGTCTACTTCGCTGAGGTTGGCCAGGCCCTGGCAGAGTGTCGGCTCATCGGGTACGAGATGTCCCACAACGTGGCCGGCGCGCTGATCCTCGACCAGGCTGGCCTGGACCAGTCGCAGCAGGCCACGACTCTGGCGACCGCCGTGTCGCTTCGCACCAACCGCAACCCGGAGGCGGCCATCTCGGTGGCCCTTCGGGACCTTTGGGGTGGTGGGGCCCCCCTCAAGGCCTCGGCTGACGCCGTCATGATGGTTGTCACGTACGCCCAGCACGAGGCGTACGTTGCGCGGCAGACCACGCCTCTCCGCACCCGCGCCCCGCCGCCGGCGCCGCCGCGATCGGGGTCCGACTCCCAGACCGTCTGCTGGTACTGCAGCAAGAAGGGCCATATCGCCAGTGTCTGTCGGAAGCGGATGCGCGACGAGGCCTCCACTCCCCAGCCTCGTGTGCAGGCTGGCGCCCCGCGCGGGGCGACCGAGGGCGAGGCCGTGGCGGTTGCCCGTGAGCAAGCCCACGTGGTCACGATCGCATCCGTCGGGTCGACCGTCGGGGATCCCGCCGGCGTCTCCCATGAGCAGGTGCATCTCATCCTCACCGCCGACGGCTCGCCGGGCCGATCCCTGGCGGTCTCGCCTGGAGAGGTTGTCCTGGACATTGGGGCCACGGCCACCATTGCGGGCGCGGACTGGTTGTCGGCCTTTGTGGCGCGCCTTCCCGCGTCTCAGCGCCGGGGTATTCTCTCAGAGGCCGCGGACGCGGTTTTCACGTTCGGCGGTGGTGCCACGCAGCGTGCGCGCGAGCGCGTCACCCTTCCGCTGCTCATCGGGGGTCGTTACGCGGCAGTGCGTGCTTGGGTCGTGGAGGGCTCTCTTCCCATGCTCCTCAGCCGGCAGTCTATGGCCTCCCTGGGCGTCGTTCTGGACGTCGCGGCCCCGCGCATGTCGGTTGCGACGCTGGACGTCGTCGTACCGCTCTCTCTTTCCCCGTCGGGCCTGCTGACGTTCAATGCTCTCGACTCTGGGGGCACCGGGCCGTCCCGCGCTCTGCCGGCCGAGGCGCTCCCCGTCGGGCCCCGTGCGCTCGTTGCGGTGCTCCATGCAGCCTCGCCGTCTCTGCACCGTGACGCCGTCAAGCTGCACACGCAGTACGGACACGCACCGGCGGCTCGCCTCAATGCTCTTCTGCAGGATCAAGGTGTCACGGACGATGCGGTCTTCACCGAGGTGTCGGCCGTCGTCGCCGCCTGTGACGTGTGCGCCCGGTCGGGGCCGCGCCCGCCTCGCCCGCTAGTGACGATCCCCAGAGGGCTTCGTTTTAGCGACACCGTTGCGGTGGATTTGGCGGAAGTGGACCCCCTTCATCGCTTCCTCCATGTGGTGGATCTTGGAACCCGGTTTGCCAAGGCCGTCCACATCCTCGATCGGGAAACCCGCACGGTGAGCCGCGCTTTCGTGGCCGGCTGGCTTGTCCATCACGGTTCCCCGCGGCGGCTGCTGGCTGACCCCGGCCCCGAGTTTGACAGCAACCTATGGCGCACGATGGGTGGTCGTTTCAACATCGGCATTGAATCGACCGCCGCGCAAGCTCACTTCTCGAACGGGATCGTGGAGCGCCACAATGCTACGCTCAAAACTATGCTGCGCCGTATGCGGCTGGACCACCCCTCGTCGCCCTTCCAAGAGCTCCTCGACCTTGCTTGTCTGGCAAAGAACTCGATGGGGACACACCACGGCGCCTCGCCTTACCAGTTGATGTGCGGCTCGACGCCGCGCGTGCCGACGGCGCTCATCGACGACCTTCCAGCTCTCTCTGCGCGGCGGGTTCCCGCGGACGATGCCCTTCACCAGACGCTGTCAGCTCTGAGCACGGCTCGCCTGGCACACACACAGGCCGAGGCGGATCAGTCGCTCCGTCGCGCTCTCGCGCGCAATGCCACAAATGTGCCGCCGCCCGCCTGGACGCGGGGCGACGTCGTTTATTACTGGACGGAGGGTACGGGCATCGGCGCCGGGTCGTGGCAGGGCCCCGCCCATGTCACTGACGTCGCCGTGGCCCAGGACGCGGTCCGCTTGCAGCATGGCAACGCTTGGCTGAACCGGCACTCCAGTGAGGTCCGACGTGTGCCTGCCCGAGAGCTTCCAGTCGCCGACGACCCCCCTTCCTCACCCACTAGTTTCGCGCCCGCCGCGCCCCTGTCCCAGACCCCTGGCCTTGCCGCGGCCGAGACGCTCTGGCCCACCGTTCCTACCCCTCCGTCTCCCCCGCTGTCGCGCACTGCCGCCCGTCGGGCGATGGTGGATGGGGCAGTGGCGGCGCTCAACCGGGCTGGGGCCCCGCGGCCTCCCGGGTCCACGCCGCCGCCGCCGCCGCCGCCACCGCCGCCGCCGCCGGCGCGTACGCCGTGGACGGGTCGCACGCGCGGGCGCTCGGATCAACATGTGCGTTTCCTCGTTGCTGACTGCCCGTCCACGGGCATCGCGGCTTTGGCCATGACCGACACCGAGGATTTCGCTCTGCGCAAGTATGCACGGGCGTCGCATGTCATCGACTCGGCCCTTGCCCGCGACCCGACTGGGGCGCCCCGCGAGACCCGTCGTCGTGCCTCCCAGCGGGTGTTGCTTGCTTCCCTTTCCCTCCCCACTCCTCCCCCCGCCGTCCGATCCAACGAGGCCATGCGTCTCTATGCGGTCCGG
>Ga0209186_1003772_pt1 | contig 10312 bp, 1 predicted proteins | sample SidtaG_FD_187426 | JGI IMG/M metagenome (GOLD analysis project Ga0209186, IMG submission 187426) | Marine algal microbial communities from Sidmouth, United Kingdom - Sidmouth_Male2 metaG (SPAdes) (version 2) | ecosystem: Host-associated > Algae > Red algae > Unclassified | place: Sidmouth, United...
TTTTTGTCTTTTACTTAAAAATAAACAGAAATGAATAAGACAAAAAATCAAAAAAAAGACAAGCGAAGTTAGCAAGAAAAAATCGAAAAAGTAGTGAAAGGTCGCGTAAATATCGCTTAAAAAAATATCGCTTGCTTCATACTTCTGGCTTTACTAAGCGACAAACGGTCTTTGAGATACGAAAAGTGATGAGCCACCATTTTGGGGATTTAACGGAGCGTCTTGAAGGTATTACAGACCCTCGCAAACGCAAGTCGTACAAAATAAGTGAGTTGTTGATGGAGGCTATGATGATGTACATCTTCAAAGAAGGCTCTCGCAACAGTTTTAATCAGGATAGAGCAGAGTCGAACTTTCGCAAGAATTATCGTCGGATATTTGGTTTGGACTTACCGCACATGGATACCGTAGATACGGTCTTGCGCCGGATTAAACCTTCGGAATTATCGGCATTAAAACAAGCCCTGATACGTCAATTGGTGATTCGTCGGGTGTTGCGTCGCTTCAAGTTGTTTAAAAAATACTTTTGTGTATCGGTAGATGCGACTTGGTATGCGAATTTTGGAAAAGAAGCCCCCTACGCAGGTTGTCTGTATCGGGTAAGTAAAAATGATAAAAAGACTTATCTACAGCCGATACTGGAGGCGAAAATAGTGGGTCACAATGGTTTCAGTCTGTCCATTGCCACCGAGTGGATGCTCAACGGGGAGGAGTATGAAAAACAGGACTGCGAACTCAAAGCTTTTAAAAGACTGGCAGCGCAGTTGAAGAAGTGCTTCCCGCGATTGCCGATTTGCATACTCGCTGACGGTTTGTATCCCAATAAAAGCGTATTCGATATTTGCCACAACAACGGATGGGAGTTTATTATTACGCTGAAAGACAATCAGTTGAAGGATGTTTGGACGGAAGTCGGAGTGTTTGAACAACTGTATTCCAAAAACACACTACTCCATGAAAAGGTCGTCAATAAAACACAGACTATCTTGCGAGAATTAGACTTTGGACAGAATGGGAATTGGGGAACTGGGAAATTAGGCTAAAATTCATAACCTATTCATTATCAGTTGTTTTAATTTTATTAATATAAAAAAATATGTAAATAATTATTTTTTATAAAAAATTAAAAACGAAAGGTTTACCTAATTTCCCAATTCCCTAATTCCCTCTGTCCAAAGTCTAAATTTGAACGTTCCTTAATTACAAATTACAACAGAAAAATGGTGTTGATTTTTCCTAAAAAAACTTAAAAAAAGGTATCTGAAAGATTTTTTTCGTAAAAAATTACCATTTACAACAACAAAAAAAACCGAAAGCCACTAATGCGACTTCCGGTTTTCACTTTCGTATTTAAATTTAATTGGCAGCAAAATCATCCAAATGGATTCACTGATACCAAATTAACTAATCCCTAAACTATGGTGCCAATTTGGTGAATGGCTTCACTTTCGTCGTACCGAGATAGTCGATAGTTCTGACGTAGTACATGCCACCCGGCAAATCATACACTTCCAAGTCAATCGTATTCATCCCTTCAAATACTTGTTGCTCAATGCTGCGTAGAGCTTGTCCGTTTACGCTGAATATTTCAACTTGGATTTGCTCATCTTCATCGGCTATGTATTCGAGGGTGAGGCGTCCCATTGTCGGTACAGGATAGAGTTTGATGTCATGTCCTAATTCCGATTCTTCGACCATAAGGCTATTCACGCTTGGCGTACCGCCTTGATTGATAAGCATTGGGTCACAATCCAAAGCACCACCTACATCGTAGTTGATACGTCCGAATCTGACGCTGTACTCTGTTGCACCTGCGTTTTGGTCATCAGTATCGCGGAACTCTACCGTCCAATTCGCAAGGCTGCCTGTAGTGGAAGCACTTGGGATGGAGATAGTTGTATTATACAATTGCCCCGGGAATGGATTTGCACCCGAACCGTTGCAGGTCGTAAATGGTGCGCCTGTATAGACCACATTGCCCGCAGGGTCAGTTACGCGAATTTCAATATCGCTTTCACAAGAAGCATTCTCTACTCGGAAGAAGAGTAGCAAGTCAATATTCGATAATGCTGCATTAGCCGGAGTAGCCGGGTCTGTAAATAGGTAAACACCATTATCAGCAAAACTCTCTGTATCTGTACCACCTATCAAGAGGTCACTATCACTTATCAATTCAACCGCATCCGAAGCGATAAAGCCCGGATTCACGGTGATGCTTTGCGTACAAGTTGCGGTATTGCCACCTGCGTCTGTTACTGTCCAAGTCACAGTCGTTATACCTGCCTCATAAGTGGCAGAAGCATTGGCTGTACCTGTGTAATCATTGGTAATAGTTGCCGATGTACAATCGATAAAGTCCGCCCCAAATTGAGGAATAGGAACAGAAACCGCAGCTTCACATTCACCATCAGGTGCATCAGCAGTAATATCTGCCGGACAGTTGACAATCACAGGATCGGCACATCCGCCCATACTTGGAGTCGTCACCGTAGCATCATAAATCAAACGTCCAAATCTGACAGAGTATTCATTCACACCTGCGTTTTGGTCGTTGGTATCTCTAAATTCTACTTCCCAGTCATCCAAATTACCTGTGGTCATTGTCGTACCTCCCGGTAATGAAATGGTATTTTGGTAAAGGTCTCCCGCAGGATGTGTACCCGAACCATTACAAGTCGTAAACATCGGACCGGTAAATACCACATTACCTGCAGGGTCGGTGACTCTGATTTCAATTTCATTTTCGCAAGAAGCTCCTTCTACACGGAAAAATAATTGAAGCGTAATATTGGATAATACTGCATTCGTAGGTGTACCCGGATCGTTGAAGGTGTAAGTCGTGTTGCTGCTGAAACTTTCCATATCATTGAATCCGATAAAGGCATCAGCGTCATCAATCAAGGTAATCGTTTCAGTCGTTGTTTCACCTGTGCTTCCTGTACATTCTTCAACACATACATCGAAACTACATGTTGTATTAGTTCCTACAATGGTGTAAGTTACAGTCGTACAACCCACAGGGAATTCCTCGCCCGGATTGTGTGTGCTGCTCAACGTACCGCCCGTAATCGCCGGACCTGTCCATGAAGCAATTGCGCCACAGTTGCCCGGTGTAGTGGTCAATGCGATGTCGTTCGGACAAGATGTAAACTCGCCTTCTTCCTCATCATCACAAGCATTTTCGAGTACGGTAATGCTTTGTTCGCATGTAACGATATTGCCATCCGTATCAAGAACCGTCCAAGTCAATACCGTAGTACCCGCCGGATAAATCGCCGAAGCATTGGAAGTGCCTGTGAAGTCGTTGGTCATGGTCGCACCTGCACAATCGAGGTAATCGACACCAAATACCGGAACAGGAACAGTAATATTTGCTTCGCAATTTTCATTCGCATTTACAGTAACATCCGCAGGGCAATTAACAATCGCAGGTACTCCGCAACCTTCGCCTCCCGGAGTCGTCACGGTAGCATCGTAAATCAAACGTCCGAATCTGACGGAGTACTCATTCGCACCTGCATTTTGGTCGTTGGTATCTCTAAATTCTAAGACCCAATTCGCTGTGCTGCCCGTTGTACTACCACCTGAAATCGGAATAGTCGTACTGTACAATTGTCCGGCAGGATGTGTACCCGAACCATTACAAGTCGTAAATAATCCGCCTGTATAGACTACATTCCCCGCAGGGTCGGTCAATTGAATTTCAATATCACTTTCGCAAGAAGCACCTTCTACACGGAAGAATAATTGTAATGTTGCATTGGAAAGTACTGCATTCGCTACCGTACCCGGATCAGTGAAGAGGTACGTTCCATTGCTCGCAAAACTCTCTGCATCTCCCGCACCGATAAATAAGTCACTATCAGAAATCAAGGTAACAGTTTCAGTAGTTGAGCTACCCGGTGTACCCACGCCACTACATTCATCTACACAAACTTCAAAGCTACATGTTGCGGTATTACCTGCATCATCGGCAGCATTATAAGTCACTGTTGTACAGCCAATCGGGAAGCTATCGCCTGAATTATGGCTTCTGCCGGTCATGGTCGCGCCACAGTTGTCTGTGAGTGCTGGTGCTGCCCAAGTAACTGTGGCATCACATTGACCCGGTGCTGTGCTGACGGTGATGTTTGCAGGACAAGTTAATGTCGGTGCTACATCGTCGGTCACGGTAATGGTTTGTTCACAAGTCACAGCATTGCCGTCGGTATCAACGACTGTCCAAGTGACCATCGTAGTACCCATCGGATAGGTACCCGAAGCATCGGCTGTACCTGTGAAATCATTGGTCATGGTTGCACCCGCACAATCAAGGAAGTCCACACCAAATACCGGAACAGGAACGCTTATCGTCGCACCACAATTCGCCGTAGCTGATGTCGTAACATCCGCAGGACAATTCGCAATTAACGGAAGACCGCATCCTTCGCCGCCGCCTATCGTCGTAGTGACTGTTGCATCGTAAATCAAGCGTCCAAATCTGACGGAGTATTCATTGACACCTGCATTTTGGTCGTTGGTATCTCTAAATTCTATGACCCAATTATCCAATGCACCCGTCGTCATTCCTGCACCGCCCGGTAGCGGAATGGTCGTATTGTACAATTGTCCCGGATACGGATTTGCACCCGAACCATTACAAGTCGTAAATAAGGTCGTTGTCGTTACTACATTACCCGCAGGGTCACTCACTCTGATTTCAATATCACTTTCGCAAGAAGCATATTCTACACGGAAGAATAATTGAAGTGTTGCATTTGAAATAACTGCATTAGCAGGTGTACTCGGATCGTTGAAGGTGTAAGCTGTGTTACTGCTGAAACTTTCCATATCATTGAATCCGATGAAGGCATCAGCGTCATCAATCAAGGTAATCGTTTCGGTCGTTGATATAGTCGTTGGCGTACCGCCACCGCTACATTCATCTACACAAACCTCGAAACTACAATCAGCTGTATTCCCTGCATCATCCGTAGCTGTGTAAGTTACAGTCGTACATCCAAGCGGAAATTCCATACCCGGAGCGTGCGAATTGTTCGTAATAGAAGCATTTGCACAAGGACTGATAACCGTTGGTGCGCTCCATGTCACTGCCGCAGTACATTGACCGGGCTGTGTGGTCGCGCTAATATCTGAAGGGCATACCATTGACAATCCGGCTAATTCTTCCACTGTTACGTCGAAGCTGCACGTTGCAGTGTTACCGTTATCGTCAGTTACGGTGTAGGTTACGGTAGTTGTACCCGCAGGGAAAGCAGCACCTGATGTATGGGTGCTTGTCACACTTGCTACGCCACAATTGTCCGATGTATTCGGTGTATTCCACGTAACAATACCATCGCAATTACCTGCAGAAGTCGTTACCGTAATATCCGCAGGACAATTAATAGAAGGTGCAACGTCATCTACTATTGTAATTGTTTGTTGACAAGAAACAGTATTGCCTGCTGCATCTGTTACCGTCCAAGTTACTACAGTAGTACCGGCAGGATAGAAACCCGAACCGCTTGAAGTGCCTGTATAGCTGTTGGTAATTGTCGCATCTGTACAATCTGTGAAATCCACACCAAATACAGGCGCAGGAATCGTGAGCCTTCTACCGCATGAATTGGTTGAAGAAGTCGAAATATCCGCAGGACAATTCACTATCACCGGATCGGCACAGCCACCGGGTATCGGTACAGAAATCGTATAATCGTAAGTAATTCGTCCAAATCTTACGGAGTATTCTACCGCACCTGTGTTTTGGTCGTTCGTATCTCTGAATTGTAAAATCCAATTCGTAGGATTGCCCGTAGTATTAGCATTTGGTATGGAAATATTCGTATTGTACAAATCTCCCGCAGGATGAGTACCCGAACCATTACAAGTGGTAAATGGCGCACCCGTGAACACTACCGCCCCCGTTGGGTCGGTCAGTTGAATTTCAATATCACTTTCGCATGAAGCATTTTCTACACGGAAAAATAATTCAAGATTGATATTGGATAATGTCGCACTTGCAGGAGTTGACGGGTCGATGAATGTATAAACGCCATTCGCCGCAAAACTCTCTTGGTCTGTACCACCTACAAAAACATCTTGGTCAGAAATAAGGGGCGCAACACTTTCCGTAATATCATTGAATCCGGCAGCACATTCTTCTACACAAACATCAAAACTACAGGTAGCCGCACCGCCGCCGCCTAATACGGTGTAAGTCACAGTAGTACATCCCACAGGGAATGCATCACCTGAATTGTGTGTGCTGATAATGCTGTTCACTTCTGTACAATTATCAGAAGCATCCGGCTCATTCCATGCTACGATAGCCTCGCAGCTACCCGGAACAGTCGTTACGGTAATATCGTCAGGACAAGCGACTACTAAAGTCGTATTGTCAATCACTGTGATGTTTTGCTCACAGGTCGTTACATTACCGTCGTCGTCTGTTACTGTCCAAGTCACTGTCGTTGTACCTACCGGATAGAAAGCAGAAGCATCGTTGCTGCCATTCATGCTGTTGATAATGGTCGCGCCTGTACAATCGTTGTAATCCACACCAAATTGAGGTACGGGAACTACAACATTTGCACCACACACATTGTCTTGAGCAGAAGCACTTACTGTGATGTCCGCAGGACAATTCAATGTAGGTCCGGCAGTATCTTCTACGCATACATCAAAACTACAATCAACGGTATTATTATTAATATCGCTAACATTATAGGTAACAGTGGTACATCCAATCGGGAAAATGTCACCCGGATTGTGCGTACTTGTCGTGGTCAATGCACCGACACAGTTGCCCGTTGCCGTTGGTACTGTCCAGCTTACTGCTGTTTCGCAATCTGCTGTCGAAACATTAATATCGCTTGGACAGTTAATATCCAATATTGACCCATCTTCTACTGTAACACTGAATATGCAGAGGTCAGAATTGCCATTGGCATCATCAATGGTGTAAACTACTACTGTTGTACCTATTGGAAATTCTTGTCCCGGACTATGTGTAAATCCTGAAATGACAGCCCCCGGACAGTTGTCGGAAGGTGTTGGTATAATCCAATCTACAAATGCTGTACATGAACCCGGGTCAGTGACTATCTGAATATTCGTCGGGCAATCAAAGGTCGGTACTTCGTTGTCTTCAACGCATACTTCAAAGCTGCATGTTTCAATAACCTGAAGTGAGCCAGCGATAGTTTGCGTGACAAAATATTCAACCGTAGTACAACCCAGTGCGAATACATCTCCCGGCTCATGGCTACTTGATAGATTCGTTTCATCACAATTATCAATGTATAATGGCGCATCCCAGAATACGGTAGCCGTACATTCGCCACCATCCGTATCCACTGTCACATCAGCAGGACATTGAAGTAATACAGGATTATTATCAATTACGGTAATAAAGAAACTGCACTGTGCGACTGCACCCGTAGCGTCTTCTATCGTGTAAATAACTTTCGTAGTACCCACGGGGAAGAAATCACCCGGATTGTGAGAGCTGGTAATAATCGTAGCTCCCGGACAGTTATCCTGTGGAATAGGTGCTGTCCAATTAACTACTGCACCACATTCTCCTACATCATTGTTCAAGGTAATATCTGCCGGACAAGCAATTGTCGGATCTTCATCGTCAGTGATTGTAACAGTAAAGCTACAAGTCACGATATTGCCCGAAGCATCTTGAATGGTGTATGTCACCATCGTCGTACCTAATGGGAAGCTATCGCCTGAATCGTGCGTACCACTTACGACCACAACGCCCGGACAATTATCCATTGGCACAGGTACGGGTGGCGTCCATTCTACAATGGCACTACACATGCCCGGTTCGGCAGTCATCATAATATCAGACGGACATTCCACGACTGAAGGTGGTTCGTTGTCTTCGACAGTAACGTTGAAGCTACATAATGCCTGATTTCCTGCACCATCAACTGCGCTGTAAATAACACTCGTAGTACCAAGTGGGAAAGTATCGCCCGGATTGAAATTACTCGTTACCGTAATACCTACTCCAAGGCAATCACCCATAACAGGCTCCGGTGCTGTCCACATGACCACTGCCTCACAAGTACCCGGCATGGTAGATACCGTAATATCTGCGGGACAAGTCAATGGCGGTGCTTCGTCATCATTTACGGTGACTACGAAACTACATATCGTAATTCTACCATTAGCATCCGTAGCTGTGTAAGTAACAGTTGTTGTACCTACACCAAATATATCACCCGGATTATGGCTGCTTGTCAAAGTTACACCTCCCGGACAATTATCCGATACAATAGGAACTGCCCATGAAGCGGTTGCTTCACAAGTACCTTCATCTGCTGATACCTCAATATCTGTCGGGCAAGTCATCGTAGGTGCTTCATCATCTACTACTGTCACGTCGAATGAGCAAGTGGATGAATTACCTGCATCGTCTGTTGCGGTGTAAATTACTGTTGTTGTACCGATTGGGAAGCTCGTACCCGGCTTGTGGGTTACAGCTCGTGTAATATCTGTATCACAATTATCCGTCGGGATAGGCTGTATCCAAGTCAATACGGCTTCGCATTGACCGGGCGCAGTAGTGATGAGAATATCACCCGGACAGAAAATCACAGGTGCTTCATCATCCGTTACAGTTATATCAAATGAGCAGGTTGCTACATTTCCATAAAAATCAGTTACGGTGTATGTTACGGTAGTTGTACCGACAGGGAATGCATCGCCTGAATTGTGCGTGGATGATAAGGAAGCACCGGGGCAGTTGTCTGTAAATGTCGGTATTGTCCATGTAACCACAGCAGTGCATAATCCCGGTTCGGCTGAAATGCCTGTAATATCCGCAGGACATGTGACGGTCGGTAGTTCTTCGTCCGTAACAATTACTACGAATTTACAAACTGCTGTATTACCGGATGGGTCGGTAGCCGTGTAAGTTACAGCCGTAGCACCCACAGGGAAGATTGTACCCGGCGGGAAACTTGTTGTCACAGTTACATCGCAATTATCAGTTGCCACAGGTGGTGCCCATGTAGCGGTAGCTCCGCAAATACCGGGTTCGGTGGTGAGTTGTATATTATTTCCGATACCGTTGATGCAGTTGAATACGGGGGCTTCGTCGTCCGTTACAGTGATATTGAAATCACATGTGGTGACGTTGCCTGCGGCATCTATTACGGTGTAAGTCACAGTAGTTGTACCAACGGGGAAGGCATCGCCGGGCGCGTGGCTTCCTACGATGGTTACACCCGAACAGTTGTCTGCCGGAGTTGGTGCTGTCCACGTTACTTCGGCTTCACATTGACCGAGAGGCGCACTGACCAAAATATCAGTCGGGCAAGTCACCGTCGGTAATTCAGTATCATTTACAATGACATCAATCGCACAAGTTGCTGTATTTCCGGCATCATCGGTAGCGGTGTATGTCACCGTAGTAGTACCGACAGGGAATACATTTGCCGAAGGAATATCATTTGTTACATTTACATTAATACAATTATCAGTAGCAGCAGCAGGTGGGTCAATCACTACAACTGCATCACACTGTCCTGCATCATTAGAAACAACAATTGGAGAAACGGGACAAGTAATTATTGGTGCTTCGCAATCTTCTACCGTAACGATGAATTTGCATCCTGTTACGTTTCCGGCAGCATCTATTAAAGTATAACTAACGGCGGTATTTCCTATCGGAAAAATATCGCCTGAATTGTGTGTCGCAATAATCTGTAATCCGGGACAATCATCCATTGGCATTGGGTCGGGCCAAGTGACGACTGCCTCACATACACCTGCATCCGTGCATATCGTGATGTCCGTAGGACAAACGATAGTTGGCGGATTATCTTCTTCTGTATAAGTGAATGTTTGTTCACAAGTAGAAATATTACCACAAACATCTGTTACGGTAATCGTTCTGATAACCGTCAGGTTGCTGCCCGGACAGTAATCCACAGGTAATGCAGGGTCGTCATGCGTCACCGTAACATCGCCATTACAGTTGTCTGTTGCAGAGGCAGTAATTGCCGCTATATCAACCGGGGGCAGTGGTGTTTCAGGTGCGAGATTGAATGCTCCCGCCGGGCATACGAATGAAGGACCTTCTGTATCTACATCAAAGATAAATTGTTGTGTACAAGCACTTTCGTTGCCACATTTATCCATTGCGGTATAAGTACGTGTTACGATAAATGCTGGCTCTCCGGCAGCATTTACGCCATTGGCATCGATAGCGCAGAAAGTGAATGTGGCAGGATCTACATCGTCCGAACCTTCTATCATGATACTTTCCATCGGAATACAATTATCTTCTGCAATTACTAAGCGTGTATCA
>Ga0209186_1003777_pt1 | contig 10301 bp, 10 predicted proteins | sample SidtaG_FD_187426 | JGI IMG/M metagenome (GOLD analysis project Ga0209186, IMG submission 187426) | Marine algal microbial communities from Sidmouth, United Kingdom - Sidmouth_Male2 metaG (SPAdes) (version 2) | ecosystem: Host-associated > Algae > Red algae > Unclassified | place: Sidmouth...
AATTCATAGTCGCTAGGAAAGCGTCGATATGATGGCAGCAGCAGGAACCCAGCCATCACACTTTCGACATACCGGTCTTTCTTTATGTGCCTCATAAAGGTGGCAAATGTTTGCCTTAGCGAGTTTGTTGGAATATCGCAAATGGCACGTCTAAAAACGTAGCTTTCTACCATGCGCAGGACGATTAAGAATTCTTGGTGTGTTATCTGACCTTGCAGGAAGTCTTGGTATAACTCCATGAGCATCGGATAGCAAACATCGGCCCTTAGCTCTCTAATGTCGTGAAATGCTTCAGAAAATGCTTTGTCCGTCTCAGCACCTAGTGCAATGCGACAGTAGTAACCAGCGAACTCCTTGAGGTTGCCGAGCAAATTCTCGACCTTAAGCGTACGGGAATACGTCTTGAACTCTTCATACACATCACCCTTCCGGATGCGGACGTTCCCAGTATGGATCACGAGGTAGTAGCGCATGAACTCATCAAATGCATTGATGTAGTTCTCCCCACCGAACTCGACTTCCATCGGCCGCCAGTATTCAGTGTAGAGCCGAGTTTGTAGATCATGCTCCAATCCCATGAGTACAAAGTTCCGAATTAGGTCAGCCTGGGTCAATGCTTTGCCAGTCGAGTTCATACTCTCAAAAATCATTTGAGGGTTGTCGATGCCCTGTTGCAGGCAAACATCAACAATCATTAGCTTTTTAATTCCTTTCCAGATATCGTCAATATCAGCCTTTGCTATCTGCTCCACGAAGTACGTATAATTTTCGATTATCCGGTAGGAGCTGTTTTCTGCAGGCTCCCTGCTATCTAACAGGTGCATTAATGTTTCTTTATCGGTGCGGGTGAGTAGCATGCGATACGCAGCATCGCCTTTGCCGTAACGATTGCGAAGATAAAGATCGTCGACTTGCGCCGCTGACACAGGTTCTTCAACACCTTCTGCTTCGAGTCGCCGCTTCAAGGCAATAAGGAGTAGTAGCATTGTTGTGATGCGCTGCTGGCCATCGATCACCAACCAGCGTGGGATGGCTGCATCGACATTGGTCTCGGGAATATAAACAGCAGAGCCTATAAAATGGCTATTCAACTCAGGACTTTTTCCAACGCGGACGATGTCGTCCCAGAGTTGCTGGCAATGACTCTGTTCCCAACTGTAGGTGCGCTGAAAAATCGGGATGACAAACTGCTTGGAGCCTTCGAGCAGCTGGGTGAATTGTAGGTCTTGGGCTTTCATAAAATCTCTAAGATTCAAATGGTAGCGTGAGCCAGCCCCGAGTCTACTTCGTTTCGGCAAGGTGACTCTGCCTCGTACATCACGCGAGGATATGAACGCATTGACGCAAGACTGTACTCAAACACATAAGCGCAAGGGAAAGAGTATAGACTGCGACGCCGACAAACAGCCATTGTCTCGTTAGTCAATTCAAACCAACGCCACTTGACTAGCAAGAGAAGAGAGGGGCAAAACAAATACCTATTGCTGATCTCTAACCCGACGAAAAATCTCGTTTGCCAAGTGTTCGTGTGCTGCCGATCGAAAATTGGTATCCGACATCACCCTCGAAAAAATATCCTCATTGCCCTCCATGCGAGCTATGAACAGTTCATCCAACATGCGATCAAAATAGGCGCCAAAGTTGGCGAAATTGTTGGCGCGCGCTGCCTCGGCAATGTTCTCATCATTTTCTGCCATGGCCCGGATCTGATCGAAGAATAGTTGATCGGCTTCGGTAAAGTCGGTCCCAAATCGCTCGTTGAGCTTCTCAACCAATGAAGACAGTGAAACCGGCTCATCCATTACTCCAGCCGTTCCTACATCTGTTGGCCCCTTGAGCGGGTAGGCATCGCCCTGCGCTAGATCAATCGACCCGTCGTTCATCTGCTGTATCCGGAAGTATTGCAGCCCCACTTCGTCATCCAAATCAAATCGCACACCATCACCCGGAGGCGGCATCTTTAAAATCAGATTGCGAACAAAGGTATAAAGCCTCTCCAAATCGCTATCTTGATAGGGGATGACCTGCGACAGGAAAGAGTAGAGGTTGCGATAGGCGGTCAACTGGCCGCGAAACTCTTCGCGTTCCTGCTCGTCCCGCTCACCAAAACGCTGGACTACTGTATCCAGCACGGCATTCATCACCCGGTGATCGCTTGCAGAGTGATCGCGCTTACCGCGATACCAAACCTCTGCAAATGCGGTCACGTCATCCGATGTGAAGATAGCCCACTCCAGTAAACGATGCTGCAACTCCGATAGGCGCTGCGGGTCGGCATTCTCACCAACCGGTGTGGTTTCGTAATAGGGCTTGAAAGCCTGGTAGATGTCATCCTCTTCGTTAGCAAAATCGAGCACGAAGGTGCGCGACTTGCCTGGTGCAATGCGATTAAGCCGTGAGAGGGTCTGCACCGCTTGCACACCCGCCAACCGCTTGACTACATACATGGTCTGCAACAAGGGCTGATCGAAGCCGGTCTGATATTTCTCTGCGACCAACAACACCCGGTAATCGTCACGCTCGAAGGCCTCTGGGAGTTCGCTTTCGGCCAGCCCCTCGTTCATTGCTACTTCGGTGTAGGAAGAACCGGGGTCATCCGGATCTTCGACCGATCCTGAGAAGGCGACCAGTGAGCGTATGCCGGAATATCCCTGCTCCTCGATAAAGCAATCGAAGGCTAGCTTGTACTTTACCGCCGCCAAACGCGAGCCGGTGACCACCATCGCCTTAGCACGCCCACCCAGCTCGTGCATAACATGGAGGCGGAAATGCTCGACGATGACCGACACCACCTGCTCGATGTTGACCGGATGAAGCTCCAGATAGCGCGATAGGGCCTTTGCTGCCTTCTTACGCGGTACATCAGGGTCATCCTCAACCTGTTTGATCAAACCAAAGTAGCGTTTGTAAGTAGTGTAGTTCTGCAGCACGTCAATTATGAAGCCTTCCTCGATGGCCTGGCGCATACTGTATTCATGGAAAGGGGACTCGCCGGATAGACCGGGCTCGTCGAACAGGACCTTTGTCTTGAATTTGGGCGTCGCGGTGAAGGCGAAAAAGCTCAGGTTTGGCTGTCGGGCACGGCGCAGTGCATCACGCAGCACCGCTGCCCTGGCCTCATCCGACAGCTCACCATCCTCGTCTTCCGAAAGCTGCGCAGCGATGGCCGCTTCGATCCCATCCTTGTTAAGCATCCCTTTGAGCGCGGTTGCAGTTTCTCCACTCTGTGACGAATGCGCCTCGTCCACGATCACAGCAAAGCGCTTACCTGCGGTATCGATGGTCACACTACTGCCCTTCTTCTCAAGGGTTGACAGGGCATGGGAGATGAACGGAAATTTCTGAATGGTGGTAATAACGATGGGGGTGCCCTGAGACAATGCTCGGGCAAGCTGCTGGGTATCCTCGTCGATCTTCTCAACCACGCCAGTCTTGTGCTCGAACTGGTGGATTGTTGCCTGCAGCTGCTGATCGAGAACTCGCCGATAGGTGACCACAATGACTGAGTGAAACACCTTTTCATCCTGGGCATCGTGCAGACTCGCCAGCCGATGTGCGAGCCAGGCGATTGAGTTCGATTTACCGGAACCGGCCGAGTGCTGGATCAGATAGTTGCGGCCAGAACCATGCAGCTTGGTATGGGCGATCAGGGCACGCACTGCATCTAGCTGGTGATAGCGCGGGAAGATCATCGTCTCCCTGCGCACTGTGCGCACACCCTTTTCGGTCTTGATCTGCTTCTCCTTCACCTCCAGGTGCATGAAGCGTTGCAGGATCTCCAGCAGGCTATCGGCTTGCAGCACCTCGTCCCAGAGGTAGTGCGTCTTCCAATTATTCTCCACTGGGGGATTACCGGCCCCATGATGGTCACCCCGATTGAAGGGCAGGAAACGGGTCTCCTTACCCTTGAGGTGTGTAGTCATCCATACCTCATCCGGATCCACCGCAAAGTGAACCAGGGCCCGCTCCTTGAAGGCAAAGAGTCGATCTCGCCCATCCCGATCCACCTCGTACTGGTGCATCGCATCCGTTGCGCGTTGACCGGTGAGTGGATTCTTCAGCTCGGCTGTCACTACTGGGATGCCATTGACGGCCAGGGTGACATCGATGATGCAGCGTCGATGTGCGTTCTCACCTCGGCCACCAGGCTTTTTCATCACTGAGGTAAAGGCAAACTGTCGGGCTCCGGGCGACCCTTGCCGTCGCGGCATATCTCGGCCGATTGATCGCGTTCACCCAGGGCGGTGAAGATCGCCTTTTTGATCGTTGCGGGGATCTTGAAGCCAGCACCCTTTGCGGCTGCCAGCAAGTCAGCCTCGAAAACGGCCCGATCCATGTAACGTCCGTTACCTTCGAGCGTCGCTAACAGCGCACCGATGGCAGCTTGCTGCTCTTCGCCCGCCTCAATCTCACGTTCGGCTGCCGCGGCGTTCTTGCGTTTTTTCGAGCTCGCCAGATTAGAAAAAGCTTTCTGATCGTCGAGAGTTGCGCACCGCTCAGGGATCGCCTCGAAGTTCATCCGCAATGGACGCTCGACTGTGATCTTGAGGAAGCCAAATTCGCGGTTCTCGAAGATGCGGGAAATGACGCGGGTCTCGGTCTCACCATTTATCTTCACCTCGGCGGTCTCACCATCCCGATAGTTGCCGTAGATTCGGGTCAGGTCGTGAATCTGATCCTCTGAGATCTCATTTCGCTTGTTGTTGAGGCTCTTCTTCATTTTCTGGAAGAAGCGGGTGCCGTCGATGAGCTGCACCTTTCCGCGTCGCTCCGCTGGCTTGCGGTTGGACACCAGCCAGACATAAGTGAAGATTCCAGTGTTGTAAAAGAGCTGGTCAGGCAGCGCCACGATAGTGTCGAGCCAATCGTTCTCAATGACCCAGCGGCGGATGTTGGAGGGCCCGGAACCAGCATCGCCCGAGAAGAGCGGCGAGCCATTGAAGACGACGGCGATCCGCGAACCGGGCTGATCTTCGTCACCCTCGGCGTAAGGGTGCATCTTAGCGGTCATGTGTTGCAGGAACAGCAGCGAACCGTCGTTGATGGCGGGAAGTCCGGCACCGAAACGGGCAGCGAATCCCATGCTTTTGTGTTCGGTTTCGACCGTGGATTTCTGGTCCTTCCACTCGACGCCAAAGGGTGGATTGGCCATCAGGTAGTGGAAACGTTCGCCCTCGAAACCGTCGCTAGTTTTGCCGTCACCCAAAGTATTCCCCCAGAACGATGTTGGCGGTCTCTTCGTCCTTGATAAGCATGTCTGAGCAGCAGATTGCCCAGGACTCGTCGTTATACTCCTGGCCATAAAGGGCAAGCTCGGCGCGCTCGTTCTGGGAAATAATCAGCTTCTCGGATTCGGAGAGCATGCCGCCAGTGCCACAAGCTGGGTCGTAGATTGTGCGGAAGATACCGGGTTTGTAGACATCTTGTTCACCTGTGTAGATGAGGTTGGCCATCAGACGGATGACCTCACGCGGGGTAAAGTGATCTCCTGCCTCTTCGTTGGCCTGTTCGTTGAACCGCATGATCAGATGCTCGAACAAGTAGCCCATTTGCAGGTTGTCGATGCGATCAGGGTGAAGGTCGACGTCAGCCATCGCCTTGACGATAGTGAATAGCCGGTTACTTGCATCCAGCTTCTCGATCTGGTCAGCGAACTTGAAACGCTCGAAAATACTGCGTGCTGTTGGTGAGAAACCGTTGATATAGGCGACCAGATTTGGCGCTATGTTTTCGGCATCACCAAGCAGACGTGCAAAAGTATATGGGCTTGTATTGTAGAGTGGGTGCTTACGCGTTGGGTCGGCTGCCTTTCCTAACAAACGATCCTTCGCCGCCTCGGGCGTCTGCTTAGCTTCCAACTTTTCCAGTTGATCGAGAACGGCATCCTTATTGGGCTCCAAGACGCAATCAAGTCGGCGCAATACAACCATAGGCAGCATGACCAAGCGATACTGCGGCGGACGATAAGGACCTCGCAAGCGGTTGGCAATTTCCCAGATTTTTCCTTTTAGTTCTTCGTGTGCTTGTGTGTTCAATAGTGTTGATCTCTTAATACATATTTGTTACAGCATGGCCGACAGTTCTGGCGCATTGACGGATACACGAGGTAAACAGGCTTCTCCGAACGAGAAAATTCTGGCACTTGGAACGCGAAAACATGCTTAGCATCGACTCGGAGACAATGAGCGTCCAGTGCGATAGCACGACTTATTTTCTTCCCACTATGCAATACAGATAGAAAATCGCTTTGCACATCGTCAGGTGCTTCAACACCCGTTACGTTGAGTTTCCCGTGCAATTCGCTGACGCCGAAAACCAACCAGCCGCCCGACATGTTTTCGAAGAAAAACACCGTATTGTAGGCATCCTGTGGTACTCCGCGCTGCGCACACTTGCATTCGAAATCGTTCCATTCGATTCCGTTAAGCCCGGACAGAAATTCAATTTGGTTCATGCTGAAACCATGTGCTTGGTACCAGCATCTGATTTGGTATGAACGGATGGCACTAACATAAATTGTGAGTATGCCCGGTGACGAGGCACTCAAGCCGGACGTCTATCTGCCGGACTCCGCGTGGACGGCCCGTGGATATCGTCGCTACGCGACGAACGTGTGGGCTACCTGTGGACATGCAGGTGGGCGAAAGTCGGGAGCAAGTTAATGTGTGGATGCATTTCCACAGGTACCCCACACTTACCCACCGCCCGACCACACTGCGCCGGTCATAACTCTCTGCGGAGGCGAGCTTTAAACAATAATAATTTTTGAATAAAAAAACAAACCGATTAGTCAGTAGCTCGAAGACACAGTCCGCCAAGGCGGCACTAAGGTAGGCCCGAAGCGCGGTCACTATTTCGTGCGCTCCAAAAGCTGCCCAACCTCACAATCGAAGAGCTCACAGAGCTTTTCTATCGCATCTAGGTCCACGCGAGTAGCTGTTTCTTTATACAGCAGAGTCACTGTGTTCCGATTCAATCCAGTCTCCCGCGCCACGTCAGCAATTTTTAACTTTCGCTCGCCCATGAGCCGAGATAGATGACATCGGATCACCTGTCACTCCAAATGCTATTCAGCATCAAATTATTCACTCCAAAATGATATTATCGCTTGCAGAAAGACATTCTGAGCAGTAAAATGCTATGCAGGATAAAAAATCCTCACCTAAACGGAGATTATGATGCATAAAACGAAAAATGTGAATACAAACGCACGCTGCAATTACTTGACACTTGTTAGCAGCAATTCAAAGCCACTAGCTATCGAACAGCCTGAAAAGCTTACAGCTACATCGGGTGATTCGCGCGAAATCAGGTACCTCACTGTGGCAATGATGAATCGCCTTTGGATACCGCAAACGTCAACTATCGTCGGCTTGCTGGGTGTTGGAATGTCACAAGACAACTTCGACGAGCTGGCAAAGTGGATTGTAGTTCAATTACACACCAAATCTCAAGACAGCTCATCTTCTGATCTGCATCATCTGGAAAGTAATTTTAGAAGGGCTATCGATAGTCATCCCGAGTTTTAAATACGACCAACATGAAACCCATATCCCCCACCAACATCGTCTTGCTGCCGCGCCTGTTGCGGCTGCGGGACGCACCTACCTACCTCGGCATGGATCGTAATCGTTTCAGTGTTGAGGTAAGACCCGAGCTCACTGAAATCCCAATCGGTGAACAGGGCATTGCCTTCGATCGTTTCGAACTCGATGCATGGATTGACGACTACATTGCACAACACGGACGGTACGCTCGTTCAAACGGAGCAGAACAGTGGCAAGAAAGAAAACGCCAGGCCTCATCAAACGGGCAGGCATATGGCATATCGACAAACACATCAACGGCAGGCGAGTTTGCACAAGCACTGGAACAGATAAACTTGAAGAAGCAGAACGGTTCGTAGCACGATTAACTGAGGAAGCACGGCAAGCCTCTGTCTATGGCGTTAGGCCTTCGCGCACTTTCGAGCAAGCGGCTGCCAAGTTCGTTATGGAGAATCAGCACAAGCGAAGTTTGCACAGCGATATCGGGCGTTTGAAGTTATTGATGCCATGGATCGGGGATATCGCAATTGATAAAATGCACACTGGCAGCCTGCAACCTTGGATAGACCATAGACGTAAGCAGGGGATCGCAATTGGAACGATCAATCACGGGCTAAAGGTTGTCCGGCGAATACTTAATCTAGCAAGCACTGAGTGGATCGATGAATTCGGAATGACATGGCTACAGTCTGCACCTCGAATTAAATTGCTAAGCGATACCAATAAAAGAAAGCCCTACCCACTTAGCTGGAAAGAACAGGCAGTGCTGTTTGAAGCACTACCAGACCATCTTACTGATATGGTCTTGTTTGCTGCGAATACTGGCTGCAGAGATAGTGAAGTTTGCAACTTGCAGTGGGGTTGGAAGGTAGATGTCCCACAACTTGAAACTGCTGTGTTTATCATTCCTGGCGAACAAGTAAAGAATGGTGACGACCGACTTGTTGTACTGAATAAAACGGCCTTTGATATTGTGAAACAACAGACTGGAAAACACCACACCCATGTTTTCACATTTCATGGCAAGCCAATCACTCGCATGCTAAACACAGCATGGTTACGAGCAAGAAAATCAGTTGGTCTGCACCAAGTTCGAGTTCATGATCTTAAACATAATCCCGAGAACCGGATTATTCCGAGAGGTGTCATGTTGTTGGGGGACCTCTCGCAGAATGACATGTTTTTCTCGGCATAATCAGAGGCTCTGAAGGAACGCTAATACCGCGTCGTCAGGTTGATACCGTGTCGGTGACACTGTAGATGAGCTTGTCGCAGATAAAGCCTTTTCCTTAAGCTGGACGTCTGCATGCAAATACATGTATGTGGTTTCTTCCGATTCATGGCCGAGCCAGAGAGCAATAACAGAGCGGTCGACACCTGCTTGAAGCAACATCATTGCCGAGGTGTGTCTAAGCGTATGGAGAGTTACGCGTTTGGCTTGTAACGACTGACAGCTAATCCGGGCGGTGGTCAAATGCTTAGCTAACCGATACGCAAGTCCATCGAGGCTGAAAGCCGTTCCGCGAGCACTTGGAAACAGTGGATCTTTGCCCGATCCTTGCTGCTCTCGTAACCAGCTTTTCAACGCTTTAACCGTGTCCTTGCGTAATGGCGTACATCGTTCCTTGCGGCCTTTACCTTCACAGTGCACGTGAGCACCAGCACCCAATACGATGTCTTCACAGCACAATCCTGCAAGCTCTGACGCACGCAGCCCTGACTGAGAAGCAACCAACAGCAATGTGTAGTCTCGACGACCATCCCATGTATCCAGATCTGGCGCTTCAAGCAAACAGTTCACTTCTGGCGATGTTAGATATGTCACAGGGCGTCGGGTATACCGTTTTGAGGGCATGGCCAGCACACGCTGAGCCACGGCGGCATATTGAGGCTCTTGCCACATGACATAGCAAATAAAGAATGTATCGCAGCCAAACGTACATTACGACTACGCGCGCTGTTATGACGCTTTTTCTCAATATGCGTCAGGAAATCACCAACAAGGAGCGCATCCAGATCCTCCACTTTCACGGTTGAAGGGGTTTTCTTCAAGTTGGCTTGTACATACTGCAGCAGCAAACGAAAAGTGTCCCGGTAACTGGCAATGGTATTAGGGCTAGCCCGAATGGCACTTACTTAAGCGGCTAGCTTAGATCCGAGCCCGTGTTTGATGACATCCCGGCGCGCCTCTTGCCGCGGCTTTTTCAACCATTGATACGGTTTTGGCCGTCGCTTCTTTAGTCGTGGCTCAATTCTACCCCGTCGATTACCTACACGCTTTTGTGCTATCGCTTTTAACATACCCATCAGGGAATCTTGACTATCTACCTGTGCATGCCGACCCCATGCGAGCCATAACTGTAGTGCATGTTTGAAGCTCAACTCGTTCGGCAAACAACCAGCATGCGCCGCTGACTGCGCCATTAGAGTACGGATCAAGTTGTAGGCCAACAGGTAGATCCAGATTTCCTTGGCGATCATCTCCGGTGTATTGCAGCTCACCACATCCATTCCCAATGTCGTTTTAATATGCCGGAAGTTCACTTCCACGTGCCATCGTTGCTGGTACAGCGCCTTTAGATCCGCCTTTTTGTACCGCTTCGCACAGCACAATGTCGTGACCAGTTTTTTTCCCTTTCTCACCCTTACCGTTGCTTACACGCAGCTCTCTGACACGCAAATTTGCAGGTGCTGCATCGTAGTCGCTTTGACTGAGCCAATCAGGTTTCACTTTCGGTTTGGTGTAAGTGATCA
>Ga0209186_1003780_pt1 | contig 10301 bp, 7 predicted proteins | sample SidtaG_FD_187426 | JGI IMG/M metagenome (GOLD analysis project Ga0209186, IMG submission 187426) | Marine algal microbial communities from Sidmouth, United Kingdom - Sidmouth_Male2 metaG (SPAdes) (version 2) | ecosystem: Host-associated > Algae > Red algae > Unclassified | place: Sidmouth, United...
ACAATCCGAAAAGCTACGGCTACTCGATCCGCGTTCCGGGTTGGCGATATATCGAATGGAAACACGGCGAAGCCGGACGCGAGTTGTACGATCAGACGAACGACCCGCAGGAGATCACCAACCTCGCAAAGGACCCGAAACACGCGGCGCTGGTCAAGAAATTGAGCGCCCAGTTGGCCCCCTACTCCTCCTATTTCGTTAAGTAGTTTCGGCAGTGCTGAAGACGGGTACTCCGTAATACGCGGCCACTGCATCAGCAACCTCCACGGCGGGCCCTTTCTTGCTGATCCCAAGTGGCCAATACTCGCCATTCCTCATGACACAGGCGACCTCGAAGGCTCGTCCCTGTCGTTGACTCTGAAATCCAACCGCTACGTGCTTTAAATCTTCGACATCAAATCCCCGGTAGAAGGTGCAGGCCAGCAAGCGATACCGGATGTGCACCCGCTGCCGGTCGCAGCGGATCCTCGGCACCTGAAAGGCAGTCATGCAAATGCAGAACAAGATGAAAAGTGCCGCTGGAGCCAAGATCGGCAGGGAGTCTTGCAGGGAACCGAATCTGAAACCCATGAAGCCGAAAACGCCCATCGAAACCGCGAATATGCACAGGGAAAAAATGCGGTTGGGGTTCCAGCGGGCTGGGCGAAGCCGCAGACCTTCATCAATTTCTTCGATGACAGTCGGCAGGGGGCGAAGGTGTTTGTACATCCGCATATCGCGGGGATAGCAAAACCCAACCCATTGTCGAGACCTCGAACACGTGGCAAACGCGAAGAATCTAAGGCTGACACCTGATCGTTTATCGACGTTTTTCAATCGAAAGCATTATGGCAAGATCTTGCCATAGTGTGGCAAGGTTCTGCCATACTGTGGCAAGCGATTGCCACTCTATGGCAAGCCTTTGCCATAAGCCATGAGACCATGAAACAACACCTTCGATCATGCTTCTGTCTTCTGCTCGCCCTCCTTCTCGGGTTCGCCTCCCACGCCGGTGCCCAAGCGCTGTCGACCGCGGGAATCTTCGACGACAACATGGTCTTGCAACGCGACCGCGCGGTCACGATCTGGGGCAATGCCCCCGACGGCAGCCGGGTGGAAGTGGCCTTTGCGGGTCAAACGAAACAGGCCGTCACGGACAGCAACCGGACCTGGCGGGTGACGCTGGCGCCGATGCCCGCTAGCGCCGAGGGGCGCGAACTCACGGTGACGGGCAAGCAAGGTGCGAGCGGAATTCTCCGCTTCGGCAATGTGCTGGTCGGCGAATTGTGGCATGCGAGCGGCCAGTCGAATATGGGCTGGACCATGCGTTCGGTGGCAAAAAAGATGCCCGAGGCGGTCGAGCACATCGCCGCGGCGGAGTTGCCGGCGATACGCTACCGCCGGATCGGCGGCGGCGACGCACCCGAACCCCGAGACGTTCTACCGGGCGGGGCTTGGGGCGTTTGTTCGCCGAAAACCGCGTCCGGATATTCGGGTGTGGCGTTCTATTACGCGCGCGCGCTGCACCGCGAACTCGGTGTTCCGGTGGGCATCATCGACACCTCGCGTGGCGGCACGCCGATTGAACCGTTCATTCCGCGCGCCGCGTTCACCGGCCATCCCACCCTCGAACGCGAGGCCGCGTTCGGCGATGCCGACGACCTTGAAGGCATCTGGAAAATGGCCGGCGGGGTGCGGGCGCGTTCGACGTCGTGGTTGCCGGGCCGTTTGTACAACACGCGCATCCATCCCTTTCGCCACTTCGCGCTGCGCGGCGTGATTTGGTATCAGGGCGAATCCAACAGCGGCAAGGGCGAGGATCCGCGCGACTACCAACACAAGCAACGCGCCTTGTTCGACGGCTGGCGTTCGGCCTTTGGCCAGCCCGACATGCCGTGTTACTTTGTGCAACTTCCCGGCAGCGGTGGCTGGAAAAACTGGCCCTACCTGCGCGAACAGCAGCGACTTGCGATGCGCCAAAAACACACCGGCATGGCGGTCACCATCGATTTGGTCTACAGCAACATCCATCCGCCGAACAAGTTCGATGTCGGCGAACGCCTCGCCCGCTGGGCGCTGGCCAAAACCTACGACAAGGCGGATCAACCGTTCAGCGGTCCGCTGTTCAAGAGCGCCGAACCGGGCACGTTCAGCACACTGGTGGTCCGCTTTGAACACGGCGAAGGTTTGCGGCTGGCGAAAAAAACCGGATTCGACCCGCCAGTTCCGACGTGGACGCTGCCGCTCGGTCCGCTGGAGTTGGCCGGCGAGGACGGCCAGTGGTTCGGCGCGAGCGCGTCCATTGTCGGCGACAGTTTGGTGGTGGCAAGCGGCAAGGTCCCCCACCCGGTTGCGGTTCGGTATGGCTACGCGCCCGATCCCCGCGCGTGTCATCTGTACAACCGGCACGGTTTGCCGGCGGCCCCGTTTTGTTCGAAGCCGGAATTGCTGATTGCCGATCCGGACATTCCAACCGAATAGAAAAGTGGAGATGAAACGCTCTAATCAAGAAGGCTTCATCCGCTACGATTGGCCGATGATCATTATCTTTCTGGTCCTCTTGTGCACCATCGCATTGATCATCTCCAACAAGCTTAGTGTATGAATTGGGGCGGCGTTTATGACTCTAACTTTTTTGGGTGGTTGCGGCAGCGACTTTGAAGGTCTTGCCAAAGTCATAATTTCTGCTTGAGGAAAAAACGAATGGAACACGATGTCTACATCTGCAAATGGGCGAAGACGACCAACGGGTATCGGTTGTGGGTGAAGGGGAAGCCCAATGTCAGTGTGGAAGGCAGTGCAGACATCACCGAGTTATCGAATCGTCTTTGCGAACGCATCATCGAAACCAGAGGAGCGTATCAAGCGGTGTTGGAATTCGACAAACCCTTTCCCAAATCCGCATTCGATGCGCGCTATTCCAAGCCGGAGATCTACGCCGTTTTGGGTGATGAGAGATTTGAAATTTAGTGCCTTGGACAGGGTGACACACGCTTCGATCAATATTTCGCCCGTCCGCATTGTTCAGATTGCGGCTCGCAGTCGTCTACGCGCACGCAGGATCTACTCAGAGCAGACTACATACGAACGTCTTATGACGGTGGCTTTCTCAGCATTCGCCTCGCCACGATTGCCGTTTTCTCGGACCAGTTTCTGAGCCTCCTCTCCGAAGAAGAAAAACAGTCGCTGGAGTTTCAACCGTTAAAATATGCAAAGAAATCGAAACGTCAGTACTTCGAACTTACCGGGCCCGCCGGTCCACCACTCACGGCGATTTCAACACTTGAAGCAGTTGGCTGGCGATGCGATTCATGCGGGATAAAAAGTTTCGGATACTGGTCACCGAAATCATCGATTGGGCGATTCGTTGCCTACTCAGAACTACCGAAGCCCCTACCCTCGGTCTTCACGATCGGCTTGGGTCCGGAAATTCTTCTCTGTATGACGGCAGCACGTTGGGGCCAACTCCGCGGCAAGCCGGGCACAAAGGGCATCGTCTCCAAACAGATCGGCGTCGCACCGGATTCGGACGTGGTTCGAACTCCCGAACTACCAACGCTGCAAGAACAAGAAGAAAAAAATCGAGAGCGTCGGCGGCGGGAACGCCAGAATAGATGATGGCCGAGACGATTGATTGGCCGAGCGCCGCCAATCTAAAAACCAAGATGGTCAGGGAAGTCCGGACACCGGGCAGATTTGCCCTCGTCTGTCGGCGCGGCTTTCAGAAAAAATGACATCCGGCCTTTTTCGCGAAACCAGACTTCCTCTGCACCGGCAGCAAAGTAGAGCATCTTTTTCTCCAACATTTCCGCTGGTGTGTTGCCGGGAGAGTTCACTTCAACACAGATCTCAGGCGCGAGATCGAAAAACAAGTCGGGATCGTTTGAGGCCTCTTCGCGTTCGAGTGAAATCCAAGCCGCATCGCCCCCCCCTTCACGCCATCGGCCGTGCGTCGCCCCGTTCGAAAAAGAAATGCACGACTGGTTCGGAATGCCGGACTGGGCCAAGGAAAAGTAGGCGGATCACGGGGGCCAGAGCATTGTTTTATATCGAGGCGAGATCCCGATCGAGGGACCTTTGTTGCTCACTCGGATTGAAAATCCGATCCACGGACACGGTTTAAAAATCGATGTCTCGCACTATAAATGCAGTTTTTGTTGAGGAACTATACCGCAAGTGACGCTCAGTCACGTCCCGTCTCGACACAAAATCGGGTACACTCTGATAGTTCAAAACAATTCGAACTCCGTTGACTCAAGGCCAACCAAATAGTCGCGGACTCTCGACGCGGTTGAGACATCCTCGACAATCACACCGACCTCGACGTTCCTCTTCTGGGCCGCGTTGGTCAGGTTCGCCGAACTCACGAAGACTTTGCGGCCATCGATCAACACCACCTTGGCGTGCATGGACGCGCGCTGCTGCCATTCCAATTCGAGTGACTTGGTGAAGTAGAACAGCTTCGGCAGACGCTGACCCGGCCATTGCTTGGTGACAAAATCGTTGCGGTAGCGGGCGATGAGCTGGTTCGAACTCGTAGTGTCTTGATATTTACGCGGAACATCAAGGTAGAAGGTGGCATCGAACGCGGGGTCCGCATCCAGCTTCGCCGCGAGATCAGCGAAAAGCTCTCGTCCGTTGTAGATGGCGTAGGTGGCGATCATGATTTCGCGTTCGGCCTCTCGAACCAGCTCTCGGAACACGGTGCCGGTATCGCGCAAAAACACGCCGTCCACCTCGGGGCCAGAGATCACCAAGTCGATGATGTTGCTGAGACGGTCCTCATGTCGCCGTGCCGCCAGAACTTCTTCACACAAGGTCTTTAGTTGTGCAGACTGCCAACCAGCATTGGCAAGGCCTTCAAGATATTCATAGGTGGATGCGGCGGCGTCAGGCAAGACCGAACGCAACCCTGGCAAGGTGACGCCCTGGCTCAACGCACCTACCTCGAACGCCGAGCCCAATGCGCGGAGTTCGTTGTCGGACAAGTCCTCGAACGCGCTCACAGGCTATACCCGCTGAAAAACGCGCAGTCCGGATTCTCCAAGGTCTTGACCACAAGCGGTCGGTCCAGGAACCAGTTTTGTCGCTCACAGGAGGTCTCGGCCACCAGAAGACAGCCGTGACAGGCCGAACCAATCAGTTCACGCTGGATATCCGGATTCGGTTTTGCGGCGGAGCACACTGGATCGTTGGAGCAGAGTTCGGCAGAGATCAGGGCGCGGCGAATGATGTCTGCAATGCGGTTCCCGGCTCCGATCAAACCGCCAAGTGTGCCTTCGGCGTCGCTGGATCCAGTGAAAATCATCACACCGTAGCTGTTTTGTTCGGCGTAAATCCGTTCGCGCAGAGAGCTGGCGGGATAGCCACACTCGAGAGAGATCTGGGTCATCAGGAGGTGACTGAAGGTGTGAACCATGTAGAAAGCTGAGCCGAAGAACGGATAGTCATCGGTGTCGTACTTGGAGGCAAACCCATCCAGCAGCAACTGCGAACGTTCGCCCACTGCGGGGAGGTTCAGCCACTCGGCAATCTTGGCATCATCGAACTTTAGAAAAATCCCTTCACCCCAGTTCTCGGTCGCCGGCAACCAGGTCTCGGCAAGGGAGAGTGGCGCAATCTCGACATCGACATCCAGATCACCCGACGCATCTCGAACCGGCGACTCGAACCGGGTGAAGCCCATCAGGGCCACCACTTCACGGAGACGATGCACCAGACGCACATCCTCGATGCCGACCATCCAAGGCTTTCCATCTCGCCACTCTTTTTTCGGATGCCGAACCGCATGAAACTGGCTGCCGTGTTCGTCCTTGCCAATCACATCCGCGTCACGGGTCAGCGCGGAAAACTCATCGGACTTCAAGCCTCCCGAAGGCGCGCTCGACTGGAATGCCTCGATGGCCGCCATGACTTCCGCCTCCGAAAAATCCTTTAATCCCTCGGCAATCGCGATTGTTTTTTTGACCGTCTTCAACGGGATCCCATCCTCCGCCACCATCCGCAAACCCGCATCCCAAAGAGACTCGACGATCTGCACCAGCTCGCCCAGGTCACTCGGAATGGAAATCGCAGATAGCATCTGTGGGAAGTAGGCATTGCTTGCACTGCGGATAAGCAGCCGTGATTTTTGGTCGCATTTTCCGTCACGAGAATTCGCTCCCAGCCAAGGACGACGCGCGGAACAAAAGCCCAAGGGAGGGCGTTCATTCTTTTTGCCCATCGTCGCCTGAGCCATGGAACGTTGCGCACCGCAGCCACAAATCACATAGGTGTCGGCCAGACGGCCCGTGGTGCCGCGTTCCTCAATCCATTTCGGCGCGGGACACACAGACTCCTCCTGGTGCACGAACGCATTCCAATCGATGTCATCCACATGACCGGCAGTACAGGCGCGTACAAAGCGGATCGGCACTACTGACTTCTTCTCAAAGCGTTCGGACTCGCCCTCGGGAATGTGCGGGCGTCCGCCGTGGGCGGCCCAGGCCTTAACGAGGGCGTCGCCGAGCTGACGACAGGCCTCGACGAGAAATGCACCGGAGCCGACGGCGGGATCGCAGACTTTGAGGTCGAGGATCTGCCGGGGCATGGGTGGGGTGTCGGCGGCGGACTTGCCATCTTGGCCGGGTGTTTCGTCGGCGAGGCGGGCGAGGATGGGTTCCAGGGTTTTCTGGACGATGGGATGGGTCAGGGAACGCGGGGTGTAGTGCGAGCCGGATTTGCGTCGGGCGTCCGAGGGTTGGAGCAGGAGGCTCCCCTTGGCGGCGATGCGCGGGGTGGCATTGCGCGCGATGTGCCTTTCGAGGGCGGCGAGCAGGTCCTCGTGGGTTTCTGACGCCTTGAGATCTTTCAGGGCGTTGCCGGTGACCTTGCGGTCGGTGTGTTCCTTGATGAACTTGGCCCGGTCCTTGGCGGCGGTGGCGAGCACTTGGTCGAGATCGATGTTGGCGGCGGCACCGTGTTTCTTGACGGGTTTGAGCGCAATGGTGGGGCCGGTGGCGATGTGGAGGCGGAAGCCCATCATGGTTTCGTAGACCGAGCCGATTTGTTCCACGTCGAGGGTTCGGTAGGACAGGCGTTCGCCATCGAGGTAGAGGAGGTTTTCGAGAACGCGGTGGATGGTGCCGTCCGGCAAGCGCGGCAAGCCTTCCTCGGCGACAGACTTCTGGCTGGGCTTGCGGCCTTCGAGAAATGGAAAGCGGTCAGGGTCGAACAGGTAGCCGTGGCGGGCTGGCATGCGGAGCGTGTCGTGACGGGAGCCGGTGTAGACGAGACGGAAGACGGCAAGCAGGCGAGCCCAGGCCCCGTAGCGCTGGTCCATGGTATCCGGATAGTGTTCGGCGTCGATGCGCAGGGACTGGTGCAGACTTTGGACGGCGTAGTTCTGCTGGTAGAGGTCGGAGGCGGGCATGAGCCCGCGGTCTTCGACGAAGAGCAGGAAGACGAGGCGCATGAGGGTGTTGAGCATGGCCTCGTAGATCGCGTCCGGGCGTTCAGCGATGACCTCGCGCAGGAGCTCGCCCCTGCTGGTGGTGTCGGCGGCTTGGAGACCACGGAGGAGTTCGTAGAGGGAGTCGAGAACCTGGTTGGCGAGCGCGGTGGAAACGTTGGCTTGGAACTTCCGCGACTTGGCGAGGATGTCGGTCAGGGTTTCGCCGTCCGGGGCGGCGAACAGGCGGAAGGATTCGAGGAGGAGATGGAGCCCGCCGAGCATAGGGCGTCCGGAGACTTCGGCCATGGAGGCGACGGGAAAGGTGATATGCCCCGCGTTCTCGTCGCCGGGGGCGTAGACGAGTCGGAGATGGGAGGGGCTGACGAGCAGGCCCACCGGAACGCCCGATTCGCGCAGCATGCGTTCGAAGCGGTGGGCGGGGGAGACTTGCCAGCCCTTGTCGCGGTCCGGATCGGGCTTGTCGAAGTCGAGACCGGCCGGGAGTTCGTGGACGAGAAGTTGGTAGCTCTTGTGCTCGGGTTCGTCCTCGGCGGCGGGTTCGGGGGCCTTGATAGCGAGGGTCGGTTCGAGGGTTTCCTGATACTCAGGCAGGTAGACCTTCAGGCACTCCGGTAGTTCGTCGTTCGCGACGATCTTGTTCTCGGGCCAGTCGAGGAAGTTCGTGAAGAGCGCGGTCAGGTCGGAGAGAATCGGCGCATCGTCCTCGTCAGTGGCCTGCTCCGTTTTCAGGTATTCGAGGTAGCGAAGATGAACAGGTCGGATGTTCTGGTCGACGTAGAGTCCCGATTGAACGAGCGCCGCCGCAGACACAACAAGGCCTTCCGGCTGGAGATAGCCGATCCATGTCTGGTGTTCGTGGATGCCTTGTTTTTCAGGGCTCATCATTATCCAATAGCGGATCTCGCGGTGGCGGCTCACCTCTTCCCCACACATGCACAAGCCCCATGTATTGCGCCTCATAGGATATGGCGCGATACTGCTCTTTCATTCTCTCGATCTCTGTTGAAGCTTGATCTTCAGTAAGGTGGTCCCCCAGTCCTTTAGCCCTCTTAGCCGAATCCCTTTGTAAGACCTCCAGATTTTTAACCTGGGAATCCAGCCAGAGTTTAGCCTCTTTCTGCTGTTTTGCTTTGATTTTGGTAAACTCGATTTTCATGAAACCTTCGAGCTCCTGATAATCTAATTGTTTTTGACTAATGCCAACCCCTGAGATCCCGTGTCTAAAATCCACTGCTGCAAGCTCTTCTATGAATTTATTGGCTCCACTTGAGGACATGGGTTTTAACACCTGCCTTTTTGATGGCGGGCGCCACCTGGCAACAAGAGCGATGTACTTTGACGGCAGAGACTCAGGCGCATGCTGCCCATACCCAACCTGTGCCAAAATAAGTACATGATGACCAAATAGGCCCGTGGTGTATATCTCGTGCCTTTTTCCATGCTCCCCCATACCAGAAAAATCAGCAGTTAGCCGCTCAAATAGGATGGGGCTGATGGTCCCATGACCCGATTCAGGCGTCTCGCAGTGAGCTCCAAGGCCTACTGCCTTTTTTATAAAATGAGACGCTCGGGTAAAATCGGAGAAAATCGTAACCTCATTTATGTTCGAAATTTGAAGATAGCTCTCGATCTCATCCCTGTCGCCGCAATCATCAAACGGAATTCGCCTCACCCATGCCTCGCTCCCCGCAATTGATTCCAGTGGACGACTGTCTCGGTGTATTGTGAATGCACCACGTTGCGAAAATATCCGGTCGTTACAGTAACTTGCGTTGACGGCCAGTGCAGCTACGGGCAGCATTGTAGGCAATGGCCTATCAGTGAACAATTCAAAGGTGTCCTCAAGGACTGATTTCAGCTCCGCCGCTTCTTGATAATACTTGTGAGCGTCTGCCAGGAACTTCTCATAGTCGACATTTGCCTGAAGTTCGTATTCATACGGGACGCGTTCTTCGTTAAGCCACTTGAGTTGCCTTTTCTTGCTGCCCCTGAGCGCTGCGGCTAAAGAGTTATTCATTGCAGCAGGGTGAAGAACCCAGATTTCGGGGTCGGTGTCGGGAGAATAATCCGATGCAAAATATAATGCTATGCCCGGGGCTGTGCTCCAATCCAGTAATCTGGTTGGCAGCCCGTAGTGTTGCATGTTGAAAAGATCTTCCCAGATTGAATCGGCCTCAACGCCCCGCATTATCCGACGAGAAATTTGTCGATAAAGACGAAATACGTTTTCCTCGATCTTGAGCCGCTCCGCTTTATCCTTAATCGAGATTTTGCTGTGTTCTGGAAGCCCCCGAAATAGTCCTGGCGATAGCACATATTCTCTATCCGAGTGCCCACGGAACCAGACCTCCTTGGGCCGACCCCACTCGGCGAGGATCTCATCCAATCTTGCAAAAAAAGAGTTAAGCATTGGTGGTCTCCAGTGGCTGCAAATAGATTAGACCCACAGGGTCCAATCGAGTTGTGTGGACTTCGTAAAATTTTTGGATGCGAACCGGTTCCTCTTCGATATCAGCATCGACGCCTTCCAACCACTTGCGCCAATATTTAACGTTTTCCTCTCGCTGCCGCTTCTCCTCGGCGCTGCCTTCGAGGGAGAGGAGGTCCTGCTTGTCATCGACTGCAGCGAGGGAACGTTCGACCCGTTTCTTCTGAAGCTGGAGAACTTTTACGAGGTCTTCCGATTCGATGCGGGCGCGGTCTTGGAGGCGCTTGATGGCGGCCTCTTTGGCTTCGTTGCCAGCGGTTTCGAGATGGGGGAGAAGTTCCTCGATGTCCTGCGGCATGCTGTCGAGTAGCTGCTGCTGGACAGCCGGGTCGAGTGGGTTGGTCTCGGGATTGGCCATGGCGGCATTCAGCATTTCCTCTG
>Ga0209186_1003781_pt1 | contig 10301 bp, 8 predicted proteins | sample SidtaG_FD_187426 | JGI IMG/M metagenome (GOLD analysis project Ga0209186, IMG submission 187426) | Marine algal microbial communities from Sidmouth, United Kingdom - Sidmouth_Male2 metaG (SPAdes) (version 2) | ecosystem: Host-associated > Algae > Red algae > Unclassified | place: Sidmouth, United...
TTTGTCCGATTACTTTGTTGGAGAACATCCAGCGTAGCTACGGCTATGCTGAATAACCTCCGCCTCGTACTCGAAAAAATTTCACTCAAAGCAACATATCATAATTAGTTTGACTTACTACTAAGCGTATTTTTTTATTATTTTAAAATAAGTTAAATTTATAAATTATTATTATTTAATAAAAACAAATTATAAAATTATTTTAATTAATTAAAAAACGTCCATATTTCAGTGCGACCTTTTAAGAAATAATTCTGGCAAATTATTTTTAGGAATATGTTCTTTTCGCTAAAAATGAGATATTTTGTTGCACTTTTCTTTTTCTTTTACTACATTTGACTGTTCATAATTCTGAGAAAACGACTACAAAGTAAAATTTTTAACTTTTATGTGACTATTTTTTAACTTTTAAAAACTTCATATATGATTATTTTTGGAACGCGTGGAGTAAAATCCACCATGGAAAAGGGCGAATTTGACTGCCCTCAATGCGAAGCCAACCGCGCTTACAAACACAAGAAAGTAACTCGTTTTTTCACGCTTTATTTTATCCCGATTATTCCGCTGGGGCGTCTCGGTGATTTTGTGGAGTGTCAGACCTGTAAAGGGACTTTCATCTCTAAAGTCTTGGAATACAACGAGTCGCCGGGGGCAGATGCCTTCCTTGCCGAATACGAAAAAGCCATGAAACATTCGATGGTTTTGATGATGCTGGCAGATGGCGAGATTGACGAAAATGAAATGTTGGTGGTGCAGAAAATCGTCAATAAATTTGGACACAACGATGTAACACTTGACCAACTCGAAGCCTATGTACAGCAAGTGCAACGCAACCCACAAGATGTATCTACTTACCTCAAAGGAGTAGCCCCATCTTTGAACGAACACGGTAAGAAAACCATTATAAAATGCGCCCTTTCCGTAGCTGCTGCCGATGGCAATATAGATGATTCGGAAATGCTACTCGTCAAAGAAATGGCAATGACGATGGAAATGTCGGCATCTCACCTAAAGAGCATATTTAGTGAAATGACGGCGCAAAAAACATCCGAATTTTCGGATAATTGATATTCTGCATAGCCGACTTCTGCCCTTGGATGGTTCAAGTTTTGAGCCGGTTGAAGTCGGCTGTGCTAAATCAAAGTAAAGTCTTATATTTGTGGCGTTAGTGTCGGATAATGCTTCTTATATGGGAATTTTTATTGCTTATGCTTACAGAACATCGCTGATACTTCTACGATTAACTGCTTTGTCAGGGTCAATATTACCCTCTAAATCAGCAACTCCGATATGCTTTCCTGTTTTATCACAAACCTCAAATTCATTAGCATGAAAATTATCGAAATACCAGTAGTAACTCGTTGCGATTTCTTTGTAAATTTTCGTTTTGACCTTTGGAGCTATCCTTGAAGTCGGCGTAAAACGCTCGGTATTTCTCAAAAAATTGGTGACGGGCGTTTCGATTTCACCCAACCAATCGACCAATGCGGCTTTATCGTCTGCACAATCTACACTTATCTTATTTTCTTTGGTATTTTTACAGATAGTAAGCGGATTATCGTAACGCGATTCCATAAAATTGAGGGCGAGTCGCTTCGTATCTTGAGTTTGTAGATTGCGCTCTGCGATTTCTGCGAGGGTTTTTCCGGTTACGTCGATGTCTTCATCTTCATCAAAATAAAAATACGCATCTTCTTCTGAATGCACTCGTTCTTCTTTCCAATTTTTAGGGTTGATTTTGTTGAAAACGATATTACGAAAAGCGATTTTCAGTGACCTGTCAGCGATTTTTTCAAAAGAGGCAGTGAATATTTCGTCTCTAATTGTAGGTGCGTATATGAGCTCTGTACAGTTATATTTTGCTCTTATAATCGTTTCATGATTAAAAGGATGTAGATTTGATTTATCTCTGTAAAAATCCACCACAATTGGCTCGGACGCAGATGTATCATAATTTTTAACATCCTGAAATCTACCTAAATTAACATGCGAACCATTAAAAACAATCTTGCCCGTATATTCTGATTGATGCATCACCAAAAGCGATTGAAGTATGGTAGATTTTCCCCTTCCGTTAATGCCGGTAAGTAAATTGAAATGACTAAGTGGAAACGTGGTTTCTTCTTTAAAACACTTGAAGTTTTTGAGTATAATCTTGGTTATCATTAGTTGATTTTTCCTAATATTTGTGTGGCTTTATTGAAGCGGGTATAGACACGTTGTTTGTTGCCTGTGGATGTTTTTATTGCATTTATGTATTCATTATCATTAAATAACGAATAGTAATTTTCTATTATTTTTAATTTATTTTTATTTAAAAAATTATCATTATTATTTGAGAAAAAATACGATACAGATTCCATGACTGCGATATTAATTCTCGCTCTTTTACGTGGCAAACGGAAGTTATCTACTTTAAAGAAATGGCTTACTTGCTTCATTACACGCTCAAAATCAACTTCTAAAGCATTAATATCTTCATTAGTCATTGAATTAATTTGCTTCATGGTTTGTTCCAAAAAAGCGCTCATATCTCCTGTATAATTTTCGTATCCGTTTATTTTGAATGCTAAATATCTTAATACAGCCTCTTGGTCTTTCATTCTTTTCGGAGAAATACCATGATTGATAGCCGTCTTGAAATAATCCTTTGCTGCAAGCTTTGACAGCAAGCGCGTGGATTTTCCCATGAAGATACAATTTCGAATCTCTTGTCTATTAAGTTGCGTTCCTCCGGTATTGATTCGATTAAAAATATCATAAACAACCTCTAAAGGAACAGAGGATGCTATGCTGAAAATATTTAATTTTCTGTCCTCTATTCGCACACGAATTTTTTCAGGGAGTTCAGAAAAATGCTTATCATTAAATTTAGGAAGTGCTTTTAACCCTTTTAAAGCAAAGTCATTATCTAAAAATTCATTAAGTGTTGTAATCCTTTGCAAACCGTCAACAACAACATATTTACTATCTATAGTTTTGTTGAAATAAAGCGGTGGAATAGGAAAACTTAATATAATGGATTCTACGAATTGACTTTTTTGTTCTGGTGACCAAACATTATTTCTCTGAAATTCAGGTATAATTAATTCCCTTTTTTCCTTTTTTTTCATCAAGTGATAAACAGACATAAGTTCTTCTCTAATGTCTAAATCTCGTTCTGTAACATCATACGCATACAAAGAACCGCTTTCTAATATGTCTTCTTTCTCGGTATCTTTATCCGTTTCAATAACATCACTATCAACACCTTGCGTACCACCTCCATTCCCATTAGAAACATAATGAGTCGAACTGATATTTGAATCTTCACCAACCTTGAGTAGCTGTTCTGGCATGAACTATTATTTTTATCCAAAGTTAACGAAAATAATTGACTAATGACAGTTGAAGTGGCAAATCATTTTGTTTGGTTATTGACCAATCACAACAGCCCCATCCAAAAAATCCACCACCAATTCCTTCCCTTCAACATCATTATTTTTATTCAAAAAATGCGCCAGCGGCGACACTACTTCCTGTTCAATAGCCCGTTGTAGCGGACGTGCGCCATAGCGTTCATCGAAGCCGATTTCGGTGAGGTGCGTCATTAGTGCGTCTGTGAATATGAGGGAAATGTTGCGTTTTTTAAAGCCTTCGCGTTGTTTTAGGTCTTCGAGTTCCTTGTGGGTGATTAGGCGAATGTCGTCATTACTCAGCGCATTGAACGTGACGATGGCGTCGATACGATTCAGAAATTCGGGGCGGAAAAAACCGCGCATCGCGCCGCCGTAATCAGGTCGAGCGTTTTTATCGAAACCAATGGATTGTCGATTGGATGCGCCGAGATTGGTGGTCATAATGATGATGGTATTTCGGAGATTGGTCACGCGCCCGTAGGCATCTACGAGAATACCTTCGTCGAGTGCGGCGAGTAGCGAATCAAAGATGACCGGATGCGCTTTTTCGACCTCATCGAGCAGCAAAACTGAAAACGGACGCTCACGGATGTCCTTCACCAATTTACCGACTTCGCGCCCCGTGCCAATAAAACGATAAATCATCGACGGGTCTTGAAACTCGCTCATATCAATCCGAATCAAGGGCGATTGTGTCTGTCCTTTTCCAAAAAAATAGTCTGCCATCGCTCGTGCTGAAGCGGTTTTGCCTACGCCTGTCGGTCCGGCAAAAATCATGGTGGTGATGGGTTTATATGGATTATTTAAGCCGGCTTTGAAGACCTTTATCGTGCCGACCATCTGCTCGACTGCGCCGGGTTGTCCGATAATTTTCTCCGAAAAATAACTTTTCAGTTCATTCGATTTCAACAATAAATCATCACGTAAAAACAGTTCCGGCATGCCGGTTTGTTTGATGAAATTTTGGATGACGGCAGCTTTATCGACTTCGGCGGCTTCGTTGAGTTGAGCATCATTGACGCACTGACCGAGAAAATTGACCGCTTTGCCCGGAAAACTATTGTACGGATAATATCGCTGCAATAAGCGGTACGACACGCCCAATGCTTCTTTACTGATACGAATATGAAGATTATTCTCGCTAAAATCGGCGAGTTTTTTGAGGATGGTCTGGATTTTTTGTTTGGGGAGTTCATCTATTTTCACCAACTGAAATTGTTCGGTAAAACCCGGCAAGAGTCGTTTGATGCTTTCGAGTTGTTCGGGTGTCACCTCCCCTACCATTTGCAGTTTTCCTTCGCGCAGGTAGGAGGACATAAACGACGCTACGCTGTCTTCCGGTCCTTCGCCGCCCGTCTGCAAGAGACGGATAAAATCAACGACCCACAAAATGCCATTGGCAGATTGCAATTCTTCGATGAGTGTTTCGCAGTTTTCCTGCCATTCACCGAGCCATTTGGCGGTGGCGGTGATGCGCTGCGGCATGATTTGCCAAAAGGTAAAGGTGAGTTGTGCCTCGCGTTTTTTGCTCGTTATTTTCTTAATCGCCTGCTTCAAAACCGAGCTTTTCCCTACAGAAGGTTTTCCGACCAATAAGACATTACTCCGCGAATTGATGAGTTTTTTTATCGTCTCCGAGACCTTGTGTTCCAATTCCCAGGCTGCATCGGGAAATGCACTGATATTGCGGCGAATCGCTTTGGAATAAGGATAGCGGTCTGCCATTGACGTGAGGGTTTTATAGTCTGGTTTGTAGTCGCTCTCGTAGTCAAATTCGCGGTCATAATTGACGCGCAGCGTGACTTTATCCATCTCCGGACGGCTACGCATGATGTGTCGATAGAGTTCTTCGGGTGCGAGTTCGTTTAATAAATGGGTGCAAAAATGTCGTACCAAAGTATTAAATTGCTTAGCATCGTAATAATGAAATTTCCGATTATATGTAGGTAGATAGCATTCATAACCGCCATCATCGCTTTCGCCGTAAATGACTGCTACGGGAACTTTCACCGCATCTTTCATCGGAAATGCCGAGCGTTCGTCCTGATAAGTTGGGCGTACACTCATCTCGATAATTTTGAGTTTAGGTTCTATAATATCAAAAAAATCGTATTCGTCTTCTCGTTTATATTTTTTTTGCAAATGCCCCGAAAGCGTGGCTTTGAGGCTCTTTAAATCTTTGTCCACGACTTTGTATTCCGTACCGACCAAGATACCGAGTACAGATTCGTTGGGAAGGGTGTAGTAGAGCAGTGGGTAGTTGATGTTTTCCATGTTAAATACGTAACACAGACATTCTTGTCTGTGAGTGAGTAGGCACAGACAGGAATGTCTGTGTTACGTTCAAATCGTAGCATAAAGATAAGACAATTCCGCTATCTTCACATTGCGATTTACACAAAAAATACATACTTTTGAAATGGACATTACGATTAGCGATAGAAAATTAAGCAAAGTCATCAATGATGACAACAAATTAAAAAGAGAATACGGCAAGGTTTGTACTAAAAAAATCAAGCAACGCTTGGAGGATTTACAAGATGCCAATACGCTTGAAGATATTCGTGACGCACCGGAAAATTTTCATGAATTAATAGGTGACAGAAAAGGAGAATGGGCTTGTGATTTAGATCAACCCTATCGAATGATTTTTATCCCACATGAAGAACCGATACCACTACCGATAAGCATGGTAGATATATTTGGTTAGAAATAAAAGGTCGCACTGAAATATAGCCATTTTTTAATTAATTAAAATTATTTTGTAATTTATTTATTATTAAAAATGAATTATTTATAAATATTTTTTATTATAAAATAATTTAAAAATATCCTTATTTCAGCAGAACCATAAAAGGTGTTGAAATTACCGAAATTACTGACTATCATTGAAATTTATAATTATGCCAATTCGAGGAGTAAAATACGTTTCAACAGTCGTCTTTCACCCCGGTAGTACACTTTCAGAAAAATTAGAGGAGCTTGATATATCACCACAAGACTTTGCCAAGCAAATCGGTTTTGAGGAAAATATTGTGGTGGATATAGTTGAGGAAAGAGGTATTATAACGCCTGAACTCGCCGAAGCCTTTGAAAAAGTCCTTAAAATTCCTGCTGCTTTTTGGATAAGAAAACAGAAACGTTATAGCGAGTTTATTGATAAAAAACAAGCAATTCGCGGAGTAAAATATATTCCCCAAACAATAAGTCATCCGGGAGATACGCTTGCAGAAAAATTGCAAGAATTGGATATGTCATCCAAAGATTTCGCTGAACAAATCGGTGTAAATGAGGATGTAATTATTGATATTGTAATGGAAAAAGAAGAAGGCAGAATAACGCCCGAACTCGCTGAAGCATTTGATAAAGCCTTGAATATCCCTACTCACTTTTGGATGCGTGGACAAGAATTGTATGATGAATTGATACTGAATAAAAAACTTGTCAAGAGTTGAGTTGTATTAATTTCTGAAAAACGAACATATCGATAAACCTCATAAATTTCTCACAAACTTCCCTACCTTTGCCCCATGCAAATCTTATTAAAAAATCGCTGGTTTTTGGCAGCAGTCGTGGTCATTTTTCTGTTCAACTTATTCGTGATGAACGGCACGGCGATGCTATGGGACGAGGACGAAGCGGCTTATGCGGGCTTCGCGGTGCAGATGTTGGAGACGGGCGATTGGTGGATTCCGCAATTTGAATGGTCGGAAATACACCGCAAACCGCCACTTCATTTTTGGACGATAGCCTTGTCGTATAAACTCTTTGGTATCAATGAGTTTGCAACGCGACTGCCGAGTGTACTGGCGATTTTGGGGACATTATTTGTATTATTTTTTATCGGAAGAAAAACATTTGGACGCGATACCGTGCTGACGGCTTGTCTAGTGTTAATGGCTTCGCTTTTTTTGCCAAATATCGCTAAAATCGCCGTCGTAGATAGTTCGCTATTATTTTGTCAGACTTTGTCGGTGCTGTCCTTGTGTGCGTATATGTCTGCGCCCGCATGGCGGTGGAATGTGTTGTTTTGGTTGGGTATCTCGCTTGGTTTGCTGCTCAAAGGTCCGCCAATTTTGATTTTGACGGGTGGACTTTGGTTGTTCTTAACGGCATTTCATCCGCAGCGCAAACGGCTCATCGGGACGCATCCTTGGCTATTTTTGCCTGTGGCTATGTTGCCTTTATTGGCTTGGGGATATGTGGCTTGGCAACGCGATCCGGGCTTCGTGACTTGGCTATTGGATTTTTATATCTTCAAGCGGGTAGGCGGTTCAGTTTTGGGGCAAACCGGTCCTCCGGGTTATTACTTACTGGTTTATGTGCTGTCGTTTTTTGTGTTTTTGCCCGTGCTTCCTGCGGCATTTTGGGACATTATTCGACGGGTGCGCGAGCGAGAAGGAAGTACGCTGATGTTGGCAGGATGGTTGGTATTTGGTTGGTTGTTCTATGAGATTTTACCCAGCAAACTCCCTACTTATGCACTCGGTGCATTGCCTGCGGTAGCGATTTTAATTGCTCGTCAATTATTAAATATTAATAAAGAAAATTATCCTTATAAAAAATGGGCATCGGGCGGCAGTGTGTTTTTTGTTTTGCTGTTTTTCACCTTGGCGGTAGGTATGATTTACACGGCGTTCATCCTCATTGGGCGCGAAACATCGGTGCAAGTGATTTTTATGATGTTTTTGTTGTGGCCGCTTAGTTTTATTTCCGGGACACTGACGTTTGCAAGACGATATGTGTATGGTCTTGGCGGTTTGATTTTGACGGGTTTGTTGTTTACGACATTGACATGGCTGATACTACTGCCGCACGTAGAACCACTCCGAGATGCGCCCAAACGATTGGCACAAGCAGCACAGGAAGCCTCGCCCGAAGGCACGACTATCCTCATGGGCAACGATATTTCACCAATTCCGAGTATTCCGTTTTATTTATCGCAGCATTTCAAATACCGCTATTATTACGACGACATAAAGGAGGTCGCAAATAAGCTACGCTCACCCGACCCCTACACAGTTATTGTAGGTGATGAATGGAAAACGATACTCAAACAAGATTTTGCCGCAACAGGCGACACCCTTTCAAGCATCAATATAAAAGGTATCGCACTCGACCACGTAAGCGCAGAAAGTTATTGGATACTTCTAAGTGAATGAATGAATTTTGAATGAATGAATTGTGAACCCTCTGTCGATTCATTCATTCAAAATTCATTCACTCACTGGATTCTACGTAAACTGCGACCTAAAAATAAGGTATAAAAACAGTAATAAAACGACCGCTATACCAATGACTATGTAGGTAAACTTCCGAGCATCTTTCTGTGCAACAACTTTCTTTTTTTGTGCGTGGGCTTTTCTTTTTGCTTTAGCTTCTGATTTAGTCATAAGATTGTTTTAGACGAGAGAGTGGAGACGAGAGACGAGAGAGAATTAGGTGGAAACTGTGTCTCACATCTCTCGTGTCTCACCTCTCTTATCTCGTTGGCTAAATTAGGAAAGATTTTATTTATTCCAAAGGAAACGTGATACGATTTCAAAAATCGTTTTTATTTAGGGAAGACGAAAAAAATAAATGCATATTCTCGACTTGTTCTTTTTCCTTTATACTTTACCAAATTTGACGCGAATAACGGGTTATTTAAGAAGAATTTGATGAAGTATAAAGCAAAAAGAACAAGTCAAGGTGTAACGTTTATTGTTTTTTCATCCCTAAGAATATAATCCTAATAACAGGCTAAAACAGTTCACTTTGGTTACGTTTTTTAATTTATAAGAACTATATCTTAGTAATTTCAAAGTGCTAATGTTGTCTAATTTTTAAACTATAAGTAAGTCTAATAAAGGATCAAGAAAATGACTATGTGAGTAAATACTTCACTGATTATCAGATTTTTATTTACTTGTTTACTCATTTTATCAGTCGTTTATTATACGTATAAATACCATTTGTCTAATTTTCTTTGTAAATTTGAAGAAATCGGATGATGAATTTCCTTATGAAAATGAAGATATTATGTTTAGACGAAAAAAGCACACAACAGAAAGTATCGTAGCAGCGATACGCACGGGTGGAGCAGAAGGAAGCCAGGCGATAGATTATTTGTATGACCAATATAGAGATAATTTTATTCGTTTTGTTCATTTGAGAAATGGTGAAAAAGAAGATGCGCTGGATGTTTTTCAGGACACGGTTATCATATTGGTGAATAATATCGAATGCGGGGCGTTCAAAGGCGAATCTAATATTAAAACTTATTTATTTTCTATTGGTAAAAAACTGTGGTACAAGAAGTTCAATAAAAAAATACGCGAAGGAGAAGCCCTCAAAGAAATGGCAGTGGACTACGAAGTTCCCACCAGCGACCCCTGGCTCGGCACACTAAATGATGAACGCGGGCATTTCGTAAAATCTGTTGTTGGGCGACTCAAAGAAAGTCATCAAAAAATACTCCTGCTCTGGATGCAGGGGCATGATATGAAAGAAATTGCCACCCGAATGGGCTTGAAAAATGCACAAGTGGCGCGAAATTATAAAAGCCGGGCAATGAAAGAACTCAATATGTTGCTACAAGAAAACGAACCACTTAGAACATACTTATTTAAGTAAATTTGTTTATTCATTATTCGTTGACTCGTTATTCGTTTATTCGTTATTCGTTTATTCGCAGCTATACGAATAACAAGTCAACGAATAACAAATAACGAATAAACAAGTCAACGAATAACGAATAACGAATAACGAATAAACGAGTGAACGAATCACGAAAACAATGATTAAAATTCAATTTGAACAATTCGTGGAAGATTATTATTATGACCGCCTCGACACAGAGGCACGAGCGGCTTTCGAGGCGCGTATGCTGATGGACACGATGTTTGCCGACCAAGTAGAGCA
>Ga0209186_1003783_pt1 | contig 10299 bp, 8 predicted proteins | sample SidtaG_FD_187426 | JGI IMG/M metagenome (GOLD analysis project Ga0209186, IMG submission 187426) | Marine algal microbial communities from Sidmouth, United Kingdom - Sidmouth_Male2 metaG (SPAdes) (version 2) | ecosystem: Host-associated > Algae > Red algae > Unclassified | place: Sidmouth, United...
TCGAGCTTGAGCATCCGGTCGACTTGGGCCTTGATGAGTTCCCTAGTTCGGGGACCCATCCGGTAGGGGTTGAGCCGGACGGGCTTGGAGCCCGGCTTCAACTCGATCCGGTGCTCCGTGTCCTTGATGGAGCCCAAGTTCCCACTCCTCAGGGCCCGATGCTTCTCTAGTAGGGAGAGCACCTGGGGCCAAAACCCCTCCGGCACGTTCGAAGTAGGAAAATGGGGCTCCTCCACGGGGTCCGTCGCATCCGGTGCGGCCGCCGGACTGGGACTTAGTGAAGCACATTCTTCTCGGGATATGGCGGCTACCATACCGAAGTAGGCCGACATATGCACCAGGACCATACCTTTGGGAAGTCGCTTACTCGTACTCCCCGTATGGGTTACTTCCACCCACCACGTCTGGTTGGCGGTGCAGTCCATGGTGCCAGTTGCCACATGCACGCGATGGCGCTCATACACTTGATGGCGCTGGGTGATGACCCCATTCCCTTGGAAGGACGTCTGCACTGGGACGTACCCCCTGGACCGCGGGGGCAGGACCACCTCGCGGGCCAGACGCACATTGGCGTCCGCCTCACTAGCGGCACCAGCCTTGCTGGGTTGGTTCGTCTTGGCATACGACACCGTCTTACCCCGACGAAGGATGGGGACCTTACATCCATCTAGTACCTGTATATACCCCTTAGGCCCACAGATGTTGGGGAAATGAAAGTCGGCGTAGTCGGTTCCCAGGAGTAGAGGGACCGACATGCAGCGCACTACTCTAGAAGTGACTTGTGTGGAGTAGGTGCCGATCCGCACCGTATGAGTCACGGTGCCCGTGATGGGAAGGAGTCCCCCATTCACGTTAGACAACTGGGCGGTCGCCGCGTCTAAGGGCGCCACCTTCATCTCCGGGGGCAGTAGCGCCTCTCGTACTAGAGAGACGCCGGACCCTGTGTCGACAATGACGCGGAGGGCTAACTCACGCCCCGCGTCCAACCAGATGCGGCTGGACTCCTGATAGTTGGACCCCTTCAGGATGGCCACGACATTTCGGCCGTCCAGCCCCTTCGGGAGGGGTGCATCCCGAGGGCGGATCCCCTTGGGTCGGGATTGGATGCGTACTGGAATCACATCCGCGCCCCGAGTTGGGTCCACCGGTCGCCGCGGGGAGGGCCCAACACCGGTGGTTACTCGTTTCCCTCCTCGGACTCAGAGGAGGTTGCCGGTCCGCACTCGGCGTGAGTTGTCGCCGCCTCCGGGAGTCGAGCCGTCTGGTGCCGTGGGTCGGGCCGCCTCGCGCCGTGCCCCGCCACCTGGAGTGGGGGCGTCCACAGCCCCGACGACCCGAACGGGGGCATCTCGCGGTGGGTAACCCCGAGCCCCCCCCGAGAGCCTGGGGAGTGCGGCCGCACGAGCTTGCCGCCGGAGCCGGGCCTCCTCCGCGAACACTTCTCGGTCATGGGTCCGCTCCTTAAGCTGCTCAAGTCGCAGCCAGCGGTGTTCGTCGCCCTTGGTCTGCGCGACGCGGGCTACCTCCACCATAGTCATGCCGGGGGTGTTTCGCTCCCGAACAGTGGCGCGCGCGGCGCGGTGGACACCTTCCACAAAGTGGTTCTTGAGCGCGCCCTCCCCGTACATGAACCCGCACTCGGTGTTGAGGCGGCGGAGCCGTTCGGCTAAGGAAAACTCGTCCTCGTCGTCCCGTTGGACCGCGACGTTCAGGGTCTCGACGAGGGTTGCCACTGAGGCCTCGTCGACATGCCGTCGGAGCATCCAGTTGATGTGCTCCAGGTAGGAAGTGACCTCGCCGGGGTTACCCGCCCGGAGAGTCGGCATAACCATCATTACCTCCGACTTGAGAGTTTCCTTCGTAAAGTCCTGAAGGATGTAGAAGGCTTCGCCTTCGGAGATCTCGTTGTCGTCGCAGGCCTTGGAAAACTTGCGCAAGAACTGGAAGACCTTGGTGGGGGGAGAACCGTCCCACTCGTCGTGCACCCCGAAGGACTGAGCCACATCCTTCTTGCGCCGACCCAGAGTACGGGCCTGGCGCCGCGTGTAGACAACCGACTTTGTTGTCCAGCGCATAGGTCTCGCAATCGAACATGATCCGGTAGTACAGGTGGTTCACCACGACCTTGGGCGGCACCACCCGAGTAGGTGGCGTCGGGGTTGCTTGAGTCGGCCACCCCTCCGCCTCCGTACCGGTTGCGAGGGAGATTTGCGTCGGGAACCCCGGGTCAATACCCCGGGGTAACTCTCGCGCCGCCCCCCCGCCTTGCTCACCTCCCACCGAGTCAGGAGTCGGTAGGGTTCTCGGGTCAATACCCCGAGTACCCTACCTCACTTTCGACGGCGTGGGGGAAGCGCGGACTGCACATAGTAGGGCCGTAACGGCCGACTCGTCCCCCGAGCGGGAGATGTCCGTGGTTGAAGACGACGACGAGTCGTCGCGTCGTTGCCGACGGGAAGAGCGCCTGGCTCTGCCCCGGCGGTCAGCGGGTCTGGGCGTAGAGCCCCGCAACATCGTAGCTAGCGATCGAGTAGCTTCAGACCGAACGACCTCGGCCACGGCGTCTCTCCACCCGAGACCCTGGCCATCCCTGGCACCCCGTGAGCCTGGGGGAGCACGACTAGAGCTCCCACCCGCAGGCTCCCGTGCCGAGGTTGGCATCGCCCCCCCCTCCTAAGCACCGAGAGGGGATCTCCCACCGGGCCCGAGGGCCGGGGGACCGGTACCGTGGGTCCCGGCGCTGTGCTCGCGCGCCGGGGCACCCTTGGCACTCCGTGAACCTGGGGGAGCACGACTAGAGCTCCCACCCGCAGGTTCCCGTGCCGGTGGTGGCACAGACCCATCCTCCCACGTGGTTACGTCGAGCGGCTGTCTTCCGCCGATATGAGTGCCAGCACCCGGTGGGGCCACCTCGAGGTGAGTACTACCCGAGGGGGCGCCCGCCGGGGGGCGAGTCTCATTCGAATCAAGGCCCGAGGGCAAGGGCTGCAACAAAGTTCGCCGTCCGCGGGCACCCGCATCCGTGGTACCTGCACTGGTGTGGCGATCGTCCACCGACGATCCGCCTCCGGGGGGGGACGACCCATCCCCCCCGACACCAGGCACGTCGACACCAGGGGGGTCTCCATGCCCCCCCCCATGGGCCATCGACCCGGCCGGACTGAGCCGAACCTGGCATTGCGGGGCGCCGCCCGCAGCGCTAGGCACCAAGGGGAGGAGGACCAGCTAGGTTCTCCCCGAGGCGGGTTGGCGCACCGCCACCAACCCGAGGAAGGTTGAGTCGCCTTGCTCCCCCGCTGCTCCACCACATGTGACAACACACCCAGCCAACCCCACCAAGTCGGGGGGAAGGCGAGCCAGGCCGTGTCTCCGGGTAGTCCTGTCGGGGAATACCCGCCCCGGAAGGAGACCCCGAAGAGCACACACGCACGGCGTCGAACGGGGGAAGACGCCCCGAGCGACGAACACGAGTTGTGTGACCGGAAGTTTACTTGCCCGCGTCGAAGGCCTCGAGGCAACACTCACGCCTCGCCCTCTTATCCCGTCCGTTCCCCTCAGACTCTCCGAAAACCCCCCCTCAGACACCCTCAAAGGAACCTCAGAAAACCCTCCCCTCAGGGCACATGGGGCCAGTCTCAGCGGAGGGCGGCCGAAGCTTCGGACACCGCCTTGCGTAGAGGCGGGGGATGGGTGCTACGTGACACCCTTGCGGCGCCCCGGTGTCAGGGGCGCGGTGTCATACTGGTCAATGGTCCAAGTCGGGTTTACACAAAATTAGGCCCTTAACTGGGGGCCTGCCCGGGGATTTTCTAGTCCCAGGGAAGTCTCGAGATCGCGGTTGTGGTTGGTGAGTCATGGGGCGATCACAAGTGGATCGCCACCGGAATGATTCGAAATATGCGTCAGTAGGACATATTCCCCTCGCGAGAGCCAGTGGCCGTTTCAAACTGACTGGATGCGACCGCCCATCACGCGAATCCACGTGTCCCCTCTTGACTGGAAGGGAACTGGTTCCCCGAGTGTGGGGGCCAGGTTTCCGACCGTCACAGTTCCCCCTTCTAAAGGGGTCGCCGTCCCGGCGGCCCAGGGCCAGGGGGCGGACCTGCCCGAGGGTTTCGGGCGGGCCAAGACGGCTAACCAGCATCCCCCCAGTGTGGGGCCCGGGTGCTGCTGCGGTTGGCGCCGGCCATGGCCGCCCCGGATCGTGGGGGGGCGGCCCGCCGGGGCCAAGGGGGCATGCGCCGTCGCCATGCGGGGGACACGGGGGCGTGTCAGGGGGGCCTGTGTGGCCGAGGTGGGCCACACCAGGCGGGCCAGGAGTGGGGGGGGGGTTGCCGAGTATGGCGCCCCCCCCCAGCCCCCCTCCGGGGCGGCTGTTACGCGCGCCCTGCTGGAGGCGGCGGGGCGCCCCTGCCAGTGTACAGTGGGGCGGTGTGGCCGGGGCGGGCCAGACAGGCCGTGCCGCGGGGGCGCCGGGTGTGGCTCTTCCCTCCCCCCCTCCCGCTGGGGCCGGTGTCACGCGTGCCCTGCTGGGGGAGTCATCCAGGGGGGGCGCGGAGCAGCGTCGCGGGAGGCGACGGGGCGCCCCTGCTAGTGTACAGAGGCCCATGAAAACGGGGCAGGCGGGGTCGACGGGGGTCGGACGGGGCGGCCGTAGACTACCGGCCGTCACCGTACCCCCTCCACCTTCTTCAAGTTGGGAGTGTCCCCCTCTCACCTCTATCCCCTCGTCGGCCCCGCGTTCCTACTCGGACGCGGCGGCCATGGAATCCTCGCGGTCGACGGGCACCACGCCGACGGAAGAGATGGCGTCCCCAAGTGCGGAGCGCGGCGGGCGCGAGGAGGGGACGGCGGCCTCGAGTGCGGGGCGCGCCGCGCAGCCGTCGGGCGGGACGCCGGTCCGGACGGATCGCCGCCCCGCAGCGGCGGGGGTCCGAGTCGGCGGCGATGCGCCGGCGACGGGCGCGGCCAAGTCGGGCGCCGCGGCGACGGCGGCCGCTAGGACCGGCGGGGCGCCCGCCAAAGAGGGCGCCGCCAAGGTCAAGGGCTCGACGGCGGCCACCCCCCGGGCTGGCGGGGCGGCCACACCGGCGCATGGAACGCCGAAGGGCGCCACCAAGTCAAGTGGCGCGGCCTCGGCGACGCCTCGCGGGAAGGGTGCCCGTCGGTCGCGCCCGGCTAGCGGCGCGGCCCCAAGCCGGGAGTCTTCGGCGGCGGGGCAGCCCGCGAAGCAACCGCCGCCGGCCCCCCGCCGGTCCAAGTCCACGGCGGGGTCGGCGACGGCCTCCCGTGCGTCAAGTGCGGCGGGGTGGTCGGCCGACGACAACGCGGCGGCCCCTACCACGGCGGCCGCCCGCGTGCGGCTGCCGCCTAGCCGGCCGGGGACTCCACCGGCGGCAACGGCGGCGACCGCGGCGGCGCCGGCCGTTGGGGGGGAAGACCCCATGGAGCAAGACTCCCCCCCGCCGGTGCCGCGCCGGGTGCGCCCCCCGGCAGTGGAGGAGGCGGGGCCCGCGGGGGTGGAGACGGGGGCGCTAGTCCAGTGGACGCCCCCCCACGCCCCTAGCCAGTTGGGGGAGTGCCGCCTGCGGGCCCTATACGAGGCCATCCCGGTGCCCAAGCAGGGCCCGGCTTGGGAGCGGTGGCTGACGCGTCACCCCGTGCAGTACGAGCTACCTGCCGGGGTGACCGCGGACCTCCCCGCCCTACTGGAGGCGGCGGACGCGCCGTGGGTGGAGCGCGTGGCGGTGCGTCTGTCCAACGTGATGGACGAGGCGACTGCGGGTGACGTTCCCCCTGTCGTCGAGTAGGAGTGGGCGAGTTGCTCTCCCCCATACTTGGGGGAGAGGGACCCCCACTTCCACCAGCAGGACGCCCGCACGGAGCGCCGTGTGCGGGACGCGTCTGGTATTCTGGTGAGTGCTACTCAAGTCGAGAGCACCCAGATTCACGTCTCTGCGCGGCGGGACTACTATGTCCCGACGCCGACGTGGTGGTCGGCGTTGGAGGTGCCCCATGGGTTCCCCGCGCGGATGCCCCGCATCGTGGCCTACTTTGGCACGGTTCTCCGTCGGGGGGAGTCTACCCCGGCGGCGGCCATCCTGGCGACCCAATGGGTACTCGAGGTGGCGGGGGTGTGGTATGCCTCCGCCCGGACCAAAAGGTACCTATGGCACCTGCCCACCGGGGTGGTGGACAGCCTTGTGGAGCTGCACCTCGCCGACTTGGCGGAGGGGGCGGACCCGAAGGCGCAGGCGTATCTCAGCGAGTTGCTTGACCTCCTTCAGTCTCTGGACTGGGCAGCCGCTGGTCCGTACCTGGCCCGCCGAGTTGCCGGGGAGGACGACGGGACGGCGCGGGCGTTTTTCCACTGTGACAAACGCCTCGTGGAGGGTCGGATTGGCCTCCGTGAGGGCCTGGGGGATCCGTCATACCCCTATGCTGCGGGGGTGACGGCGACGTCGGCCCCGCCCGAGTCGGGCTGGGGCGCCCTGGGGGCAGTATCCCCGCACCAGCGCAAAAGCACCCGGGGTGCGGCCCAGCGCCCCCCTGCTCGTGGGGGCGCCGTTAGACGGACTGCCCGCGCAGGGCCGTCCCCCGTGGGACCGGCGACCCGCCCGACGTTCGCCCCGCCCTGGGTGCCGTACTGCCCGGCCCTGGGGGCGGGGCAGAACCTCAGATGGGGGTACGTTACCCCCCAGTGTGCGCGCGCCCTGGCGACCACCTACCCGACTGCGGCAGGGACGCTTCGGGTGGCCCACGGGGAGCCGATAGTCGCTTCCCTGGTGGACACCCTGGCTTGGGTCACCCGGGGTGCGGGGGCCGTACTGCGGGGATCCCCGGCACCCCTCTCGGCGGCGGCCGAGCAGTTTCTGGTGGACACCACCCCGGAGGCCATCGGGTAACAGATGGCCTCTCGGTTGGACGGACACGGTCAGCGGGTAGCGTCGGGGTCCGCGGTAACCGCGGCGGGCGGGAGCTCCACTCGAGCCCAGTACGCCGGGGAGTCCGCCGCAGCCCCAGTACCCTACTATGGGGGCGGCTATTCCTACTCCGCCGGGGGAGCCTCGGCGGCGGGGCACACTGCCTACGCCGGGGGGTACACCGCTGCGGCGGCGGCGCCGAGTCCAGCGCCGCGCTCGACGTGGGGGACGGTTCCCACGGGTCGGGGGCCGGCCCACGAGTACCCCTTGGACCCGCCCGTACGTGACCACTACAAGGGGTACGCCCGCGACGACCTCCAGCGGTCGCCAGACCGGGGTTAGCGGCCCGTTCCCTAGCGAGCGGGGGCGGGGGAACGCCGAGTTGGTGGGTCCCGCCCCCCGTCCGGTCTGTCCCTAGTTGGGTCGGTCGCTCCCCCCGAGCAGCGAGGGGGCGGCCCGTTGTTTGTTCTTGCTTGGAGGGCCCCTCTGCAGGGGGGTGGGTTGGTTCCTTTGTCGGGGGTGTGCGAGGAGTACCCCGTACTAGGGGTTTGTTGTTTGATACCCTTCTTCGCACCGTGAGTCGGTGTTGCATACAGTGTTTGCGAACCTTTTCAGCCGGGAGGTCCTCCACATAGTGCCAGGAGTCCTCCCGGGGTCCATACCCGAACCATCGGACCTTGAGCATAAGACGCTCATGTTCGTCGTACCCCTGTCCGACAAAGTGGTCGAAGACAGCCTCAATCGGTTTACTACCCGAAGAGAGAAGGGAGGGGACCTGCCATGCGGCCAGTGCCCGTGCCCAGGCAGGGTCACCCTCGGGTGGTTCCGGGGCCCGGGTGGCGTGGTTCCCGTTGATAGTGCGTATACCATCGTCACTTTCGATGGTAAGCCGACGCCCGTCTGTCTCCAATATCTGGTAGGGTCCCAGCGTCTTGAAGACGAGTTTCCCCCCCTGGTTCTCGTGTGATTTCACGAATACCCAGTCTCCAACTCGGAGGGCTTCGCGTCGAGCCTGGACGCGCTTGTCGAAGGCCCGTTTGTACCGGGCCTGAGCCTTCTCGATAGTATCCCGCACTAGGGGTATCAAGGCGTCGAGGCGCTGGAGGAAGTTCTCCTTGACTCGCCCGGGGGTTACTATTTCCCCGGTGTCGGCGCACGCTGTAAGTCGTTCGATCGCCACGGGAGTAAGCCGTCGGGGACTCACGAACGCGATTGGGACTTGCCCAGTGCTACTATGCACTTGCGAATTATGAGCCGTTACTACCAGGCTTAAGTACCGGGACCACGTAACCACGTGATCACTTACGTAGTGTCGTAATTGCTTAACTAAAGTCGTATAAAACCGTTCGACTTGCCCATTAGTTTGGGGGTGGTACGGCGTGGCATAATTGGTGTCAATACCCAGCGCCTTGAGCACCTCTTGCCAGATTACGGCGGCGAAGTGGGGTCCGTTGTCCGATAAAACTGAATCGGGGATCCCATAACTAGCGACCCAGGTGTCCAAGAAGGCACTGAGGACATCCGGAGCCGAGATGTCCTTCAGCGGGACGGCCCGCGTGACCTTAGTGAAGCGGTCACAAATGACTAGGATATACTCATATCCTTCGGGGGTCCGTGGCAATGGACCAAGTAGGTCAATGGCCAGAGCCGCGAAAGGTTCCGTAGCGGGGAGCAATTGCATGGGTGCGGTACTCTGCGTACCCATGAGGCGGTTCTTCGCACAGGTCGGACACGCCGCGACCCAACCGAAGACGTCGGCGGCCAATGAGGGCCAATAGTAATGGTTCCTCATGGTCTGCTACATCCGGGAACCACCGGGATGTGCCGTCAAGGGGGACGAGTGTTCCGCCCGCAGCACGTCCTCAACCAGGGACCGGGGGATCAACAACTGTTGGGAGCCGGCTCGGTGCCCTTTGCGGCAGAGCAGCGCATCCGCGTTCTGGTACAAGCGGTTGGGCTCGGAGTTATCAAGTAACTGCTTGACCTCCAGGCAGAACTCATCATCCGCCTGCTTCTGGGCTAGTTCGCCAAGGCGTATGAGGGCGGTCTCCCTGTTCTCGGGGAGCCGGGGGTCGAGCACCGCTCTCGACCGGGTGGTCACCCCAACTGTGGGGATCTCCTGGGAGATTGGCCCCGTGTCCAGCCCCTCAGTCGGGAGGCGGGACAGCGCGTCGGCCACCGCGTGTTGGGGGCCGGGCTTGTATTCCACATCATAGTCGAACTCCGAGAGGAGGATGCGCCAACGATTGAGTCGATTGTTGGTGCAGGCCGTCTTGGTTAGTATCCACTTCAGTGCTTTATGGTCACACCGGATGAGGAACTTCGTGCCTTCGATGCACGGTCGTAGTAAACCGACACCCCACACCACGCCCAGTCCCTCAATCTCGGTGACGGTGTAGTTCTTCTCTGCCGGCAGTAGGCCCTTACTGAAGTAACCTACTGGCAGGTACTTGTCATCGGGTTGCTGCTGTAGTAGGAAGAACCCCAGCTGATCGTAGCTAGCGTCTACATCGATGATGTACTTCCCCTCCTTGCGCGGTACCGCAAGGATGGGCGGGTGGCATAGCTGTTCGCGCAGTTTGTCGAACGCGGCCTGTTCCTCCGGAGTAGGGGGACTCAACCGCTTTGGAAGCTTCACGCTGTTCAAGTCGTTCAGCGGCTTCGCTGTCTTAGCGAAGTCTACCGTGAACCTGCGGTAGACATTGCACATGCCCAAAAAACTCCTCAGTTGGGTTCGGGTCTTGGGGAAGACGGCCTTATTGATGGCTTTGAGGTTCTTCTCATTCACATTCAAGCGTCCTGGCCGTACTACATGGCCAACGTACTCCACCTCTTTACTAAAGAGGTGGCACTTCTGTGCCTTGAGGGTGACACCATGTTTCCCGAGTAGGGTGAGGACCGTGTCTAAGTGGGAAAGATGGCACTCTGCATCGGCGGAGAAGATGATGAGGTCGTCTCAGTAGACGAGCACATTCTGCCACTTGACTCCGGATAGGATCATGTCAATAGCCCACTGGAAAGTAGCAAGGGCATTGCACAGTCCAAAGGGAAGACGGGTACACTGCTACGTCCCACAGTGGCAGGTGAACGCCGTCTTGGGCTTATCCTCCTCGGCTATGGGGATCTGTCAGTACCCTGCGTTGCAGTCCAACGTGGAGAAGAACTGGGCATCCCCTAAGGAGTCGAGGCAGTCGTCCATCCGGGGTAACGGATATGAGTCGCGTACTGTGCGCTCGTTCAACTGCCGATGGTCGATGCAGAACCGGGGACTCCCGTCGGGTTTTGGTATGAGTACCACCGGGCTAGCCCACTCACTCTGGCTGGGCTCGATGACTTCGAGCTTGAGCATCCGGTCGACTTGGGCCTTGATGAGTTC
>Ga0209186_1003784_pt1 | contig 10299 bp, 12 predicted proteins | sample SidtaG_FD_187426 | JGI IMG/M metagenome (GOLD analysis project Ga0209186, IMG submission 187426) | Marine algal microbial communities from Sidmouth, United Kingdom - Sidmouth_Male2 metaG (SPAdes) (version 2) | ecosystem: Host-associated > Algae > Red algae > Unclassified | place: Sidmouth...
TGCCCAACTGGGCTACTCAACCCGGACGCCTAATGGCATGAGGAACTGGACAGGCGCTCGCCGTCCACCAACCCCCCGGTATATGTACCATGGGGCGAGCCCAGAGGCCCGCCCAGCTGCCCCTGGCCGTGCCCTCTGCGGCACGCATGCCCGGCCCCTCCCCCGTAGGGGCCGATCTGGTGCCTGCGCGGCCACGGCCGCCCTGTGGGTGCCCAGAGGCTGCCCACTCGCGCCCCCTGGCCCCCGGCACGCATCGGCCATTCTGAGCCGCTCGCGACCGTTCGGGCCGCGGGCTCCATCGCCCCGCCTCGCGCGAGAGTGTCAGGGGTCTCCCCGATCCCCTTTGCAGGCGACGGTCATGGCGTAACGCCCACACACCCCTTCGCGCGTCGTTACGCAACGCCCCGATTGGTGGCCACCTGTGGCGTTCGTGGTGGCGGATCAGTCGATCTGCGCCCACTCGCCGGGACGGCTCGAATCTCATTACAGGGGTATGAATCATATCTCCTTAATATTCGGATATTGGGCCCGGTAGCCCCCCCGACTGGTCAGTATTCACGTGGAGGATTGAACTGACTTGTGGCTCGCCCTTTGGGAGGTTACTTCCGTCTTGTATATCCGTCCTTTCTTTTATCGTCTCTATTTTGGTGGTTATTCGATCTTTATGATCGCTCGGTCGATCGACCCCGCCCCTTTACTGTCTGATAATAAAAGCACCATGGGACCGGGGCTCGCCGTCGTCGGCACCCCCGGCTCCCCATCGGATGTTGCACGAACGAAGGTTCTTCTTCCTCGCCTCTAAGGCGATAGTGTTCACTTTATCGTGCGTCTACGGTCGGTCGCTATTTACCGGTTATTTAACCAACGTCATTAATACCACAGATGGTGTCAACAGCACTGTCGAAAGAAACCGCCGCGAACAAGAGCGATGGGAGCAGCAAATCGAGGGACGACGTGTTGGGAGTGAGTGACAAGGGACGGTCGATTGAGCGACGGAGGGCCCGGCCAGGACGACGACGACGACGGATCACCAGGGACCAGCACTCACTTCATCGTGCTGGAATGAGGGGCTCGACTCTGACCAATCAAAATCGAGCGTGGCCGGTTCGGAGAACGGCCAGGTTCTTGCAATCCGTGCTGCAGGCTGATCTCCTGCCGTCAGTTTGCAGAAAAATTGCGAGAGATGCACTCGAAGCGACGTTTCGGTTGAGGTTTTCGACGATCGCTCCGTCAAGCACATGGACATTGTGTGGGACGAGGCGCCTCTGCTCGATAGGAGTGGTGCAAATCCGCAATCTCGGAATGAGACCAGAAAGTTTGACAATTGGAATGATCTGACTTGACGACCTCACACTCTGCTCTGCGCTCAGAGGCCTACATGTGTCGTGGCATGTTCTGGGGCGCACCAGACTGCGCCGACGGCATACCAGCACGACGCTGTGGTGCATTCTGGCTCAGGGCGACGTAAGCGTGTGTCGGGTGAAGCAACACCAACATATGCTTTTCTGCCATACACGTTCTTCCCCTTGTCGTTCGCTCAAGGAATGTCACAAGTGCCAGTAACCGTGTTGACAGTCGGTGTGTGCACATGTGGCCGTACAGCATTGAGCTTGCGAGTGTGTCTTCATAGCACCAGAAAGGTGGGAAAAAGCCGGGCGGCTGTTTCCTACCCGTTTCCGTTTTACAAAACGTCGACCGTCGTATTCAGATCGTTTGCAGGTTTTGAGGCTTGGATCAATCGTGTTGCGTTTCCCATTCATTGACGCAGAGACCATCGCTCAAATTTACACGAGGATCATTGACGTAATTACAGTAAATGTATTTTATAAGGAATGAAGCATTCGTGTCGAACGCTGGAAGACTTTGAGTCGCGGGAAACATTCCAGCAATGTCCATCCTGCACAGGTTGTGGATGTCCATGCCTCTCGTGAGGGCTTTCCCAGTTTCCTGTGTCCTCCGTCCGCGACGCTCCCGCATCTCTCTGTATCGCTGTTGGGGGCGTCTACTCCGCCCGTGTATGCTATTTATGGGCGCCCCGCGTCCGTCGTCTTTGCCGCTGTTGGTCGTCTCTCCCTCCCCGCCTGTGCTTTTGGTGGGCACGTCTCCCACCCCCGTCTGTGCCGCCCGTGAGCGCATCTCCTCTACCCGTCTGTGCCCCCCGCCCGTGACTCTCCCGCATCTGCCTGTATCGCTGTTGGGGGCGTCTACTCCGCCCGTGTATGCTATTTGTGGGCGCCCCTCGTCCAGCGTCTTTAACGCTGCTGGTCGCCTCTCCCTCCCCGCATGTGCGTTTGGTGGGCACGTCTCCCACCCCCGTCTGTGCCGCCCGTGAGCGCCTCCCCTAGACCTGTCTACGACGCTGTTGTGGGCGTTTTCTCCGCCCGTCCGCTGTTGCGGTACGTGCCTCTGCTCCTGCGTTTGTTTCCTCGCAGCTGCTCCTCCTTGGCTGGAGATGGTGGCGGGACCGTCACGTTTCCTGCGGATGAGAGAGATCGCTGCTGGTGGCAGTTCGAAGGCACTATGTCGTACCTTCGTCTGCGTGGGACTTCGAGTGGCGACGTGATGGGAGGTACAGTCACCAAGCCATTACTAAGGACACATGCCGCTGAAAAAGAGCTCTCTCTACGTGCAGTGTCGAGGTCGATGCTGTTGACACAGCATCGTGTCTGTATCGGCGGTTTTGGGGGGTGGGAGAGGGGAGCCAGTAAAGATGAAAGGACGTTGCTGCTCGGTCCCAGTTGCCATCGAGCAGTGTCCATAACAAGGGGAACAGCATGGCTTGTGAAGAAAAAGACAGAGCAGGGCATGCAATGACTATGAAAAGCATACATACCGATGAGGAAACCTACACGCAATGGCACAGTAAACGGTCAGCGCACAGCAGCAGAACAAAGCGCGGCGACAGAACGACGGGCACATCCATCATGGACCATCACAAAAAACACGGACCATCACAGAGAACGTGCGGGGCTGCACATGTGCCGCGAAAAAGCTGACGCCGTGCCGTACAGCATCTCACATCGGGGATACTCGAACAGTACGTTGGCTCCCTGCGGCACAACGACAGTCGTGCCGCCGCTCACGCCATTGGCGGGCCCATCCCCGCCGCTCGATTGCGTGCGCACACCAAAGCCCGAGCATGTCTCTCCTCCATCCTCAGGTGTGTCTTGCCCCGACCTGCTGGCCGCTCCATCTTCGCGACGCCGCTTGCGGCCACTCGAGGATGCAACAACAGCCGGCACTCTGGTGTCACAAGCGACAGGTGGGTCTCGGTCGTTGTGCTGGCGCCCAGAGGATACACCAGCGCAACGAGCCCGGAGAGCGCCAGAACCGGATTGAGATGCACGGCGACCATCGTCAGTCGCCGACGTGGCCACCCGAGAGTTGGGCGCCCGCTGGGCGTTTCCGTTGCCCGTCTCGCCGTTCGCTCCGTCCTCACGCACCGCCGCCGAGGCGCCGTCGTCCTCGGACACCTCCGCGTCCGCGGTTTCGGCCTCGGCCGCCGCCAAAAGACCGGTAAAGTGCTCGTCCTGATCGCCCGTCCGACGAACCTCGTCCAGCGCGGCTCGCAGGCGCGGAACAAGAGGGGCGCTCTCTTGAACCCGTCGGGCGGTTCGCAAGCGCTCGACCGCCCGACGATGACGATGGCCCCCCACGTGCAAGAAGAGGCTCTTGGCAGTGTCGTTGTGCAGCGCGCACAGAGTACAGGCCCAGAGGTGCGCGGACGAGGCCCTCGCAAGGACCGCCGCAGCTGCCTCCAGACGGCGATGCTCCTTGCCGCGGACGTGCTCAGCGAAGCTCTCCGGCCCCGTCAGAGTCATTGCACACAGGCGACACTTAGGAAATCCGGCGATGCTCGGGATCGAGGGCGGGGAGGGCCCAGGAGGGGGAGGGGGAGGGGGGAAAGCAGCCATGACAAGTCGGTGCGCGCGATGGTGGAAAAAAGGTTATGGCGAAGGCGGCGGCCAGGAGCCGTACTCGGTATGCGCTGATGACCACGACCTCGACAAAGGTTTGTGGTGCGACGAGGATGCAGCAGCAGAGTGCACGGGCCACGGGACGGCAAGAGCCTCAGAGCTGACGTGCTGCCGGGCCCCGTGGCCACCAGCACATCACGGCGCCAGCACTGGGATTGACCATTCAGCTTGCATCAGGTCAGAGCTAATACTGCTGGACTGACTTCTCACACAATTTAAAAAGGATAAACTTAGACGGCTTCAGCCAATATGAACAGGAAGAACCGTGGTTTTTCTTGACAAGCTGGACTGCAACTAGGTATTTATTGCGCATCTAGGAGTATGCATCCCAACACGATCATGAGGCATTGAAGAAAGGCGATTGGCCGGGTCCTCGGCGGAAGCATGGACCACTCGGAAATCATCAGCGAGGCGCCATCTCGGGGCGCCAATTCGTGTGCGTCCCACTGGTCGCTCTCACGACGTGCGACTCCCTGGGGCACGCTGCTTGATCCCATCTGTGGTGCCCACATGGCAATCTTGGTCGCGGTGAGCCCGGTGCACCTCTCTTTGACCCGGCCTCATCCCCTCTGTCACCCGGCCTCATCCCCCATTTGCGTGGCATCATGTGCCCCCCGACAGCTTGTTTCGAGAGCCTCCCAGTTGAGGTTCGACAATTGGTGCTGGATGAGTTGCCGGTCCGTGACCGCCTCGCGATGGATGACGTGTCGACGGGCTGGCGCGAGGCGTGCACGAAAGACACCCTGCACACATACATTGGATGGGCAGTTCTCGGAGACGAAGCGACGTCAGACGAGCGCCGCCTGCCTCTCTGCTGTGCCTCTGGGCATTCGATGTCGGGGGGTCTTGGCGGCGCGGTGGGAGCGAGAGAGCGGCTGCCATGGGCGTTGCCACTGGCCGCACGGGTTGAGGTGAAGACGCAAGGACGGCGTATCCTTCTCGTGTTGCGCGTCGTCGCTACTGTGAGCCGCCTGCTGGACGAACTTGGCGGTGGTACGACGCCCATGTTCGACCTTCAACGGTGGGCGGAGCATGTTGCGGCTGCTTCTTCTTCGATTCCTGTTCCGTCACCTGCCAGTGTGCGTGATCGGTCGCCGCGCGATGTGTCCACTGAGGTAGACACTTGGGTTTGGGGCATTGAGCTACACGCCGTTGTCGTGTCGGACAGCAGTGCGGAAGTGCGTTTTGACGCAGGGACGGTGCTGCGCATGGAAGTTTCTCGCGCCCTCGCGGAGGTCGCGGATGCGGTTCAAGATGCTGTCGGTCGATCGCCGAACAATGTTACATCCACCATGCTCCCAGACGGGACGGCCCGTGTGGCTCGCTGGGCGGCCATGCCTTTGGTCCTCGTGAAGCTACGATTATGGGTGCGGCGCTCGCTATTCTTACAGGAGCAGGTGCGCGCGCATGCGGCGGGCAGTTTCCATCTTCACGGGGTGTCTGTATCTATCGTGCGTCATCACGTGCATCATTGGGTGCGCGCCGCCCTCGCGCTTCGGTCCGGTTTGGTGGCCCGGCTCGTCGGTGGAATGTGCGCCGTGGACGATAGACGGGTGGCCGACTTTTTGGCCTTCACTGTCGCCGTATACGACCAGGTGGCGGCTGCATGGCCGACGTTAGCATAGCCTAGGCGCTGTATGCACTGGGAGCCCGTCGAAGGCCACATCATGAGGTTTGCGGTGAGCGCGTTTTCTTCCGATGCACCGGGCCGTGGCTTCGTGGAAGACGTGGCTGCGCACGCAGCGTGTTTGGGTGTCCGGCACCTTTGCGTCGCGTGGGGATGGCGGCGTCCCAGAACAGTGTCGAGTCCACCCTGCCGACCACCCTTTGACTCTGGTGTGAAACTACCTCTCCCGTGACGCCGATGTAGAACTCGCCTGACCCTGCTTTGCTCTGCAACCTTTCGTTACCCCCTACGGTCATCGCCGGACGGCCATGGCTGACACCGGACGCGTCCCAGGTCCTCTTGGCCCACCGTCTGCATTCATGCTCGACGGGAGAAGAACCAGAAAAAAAAGCAGCACAAGGTGTATATCGGAGCTCCGACTGATGACACGCACCAAAGATGCCACCAGACGTCGTGCATTCTGGCAAACGCCCCTGAGTCATACTCCGACAAGCTGTAGGTGAGCCCCCCGACAGTCGCCCCGGGCACCACAACGATGGTTTACCGAATCACTCTTGCCAGCCGGTGACGGCGTATCCATAGTCAAAAAGGAGCTCTTCCACGGGTACGAGCTCTCTCGCAGCGAAAAGGCCGACCCGGATGTAGCCGCAAACACTCAGCTATTTCGGCACGAGGTTCGCTCGCGCCTGACTGTGGTTCACGTACCGTATGCGACTGCCGACTCGAGTGGCATCGCGTACGACGTCCCGCGTTAACGTGTACAAGTGGCTGACACCCATCGCGTCGTACACCCGCCCTCTCGCATGTGCTTTATCGTGGGGCACGAGCTCGCCGACGTACTCCCCCACGAAGTCGCCGGTGTCCGCCCGTTCGGCCGCAAAGACTCCAAAGCCGTGCGTGTCAGACCGGCCCAGTACAAGCCGAGCGCGCAAGCCGACTTGAACCTGGACGTTTCGACAGCGCTCGGGGCGCTTGTCGTACGACAAAGAGAGTCAGTCTCGGGCGCGTCCTCAAGTGGAGGCGTCACGAACCGGCGACGCTCCTCTGGCAGCCCAACTGCCGCGATGTAGGCCGCCACAGTACGGCACGTCTGCCCTGGTACGAATGCGGCCAGACGACAACTGTCGTGCTCACCCAGTATGCTGCAACCAGCTCTAAGAAAAGCAAATTGGTCGGCCGTCCACCCGTCGTTCCCCTCAGAGGATCCACGCAGATGACGGCGGGGATCCAAAACGCAGTCGGGGCACGCACTGGCGGGGACACCGATGGCCCCGTGGATGGCCCCTGCCAGTCGCGCGCGACTCACTGCCGACTGAGATGGCAACGAGACACCGACATCGACCTGGGCGCTGACCGCCGCACCCTGCCCGGCCGGAGGGGAGTTTCCCTCATGCCCCGCGGTGGGATGGCCCGCGCCCGACGTCCTCGCGTGCGCCTGGAGAGAGGCAAGCGCGTTGGGATCCGGCGGAAAATGAACCGGGACAACGCCAGGGGTCGTCGGCAATCGCTCCCTGCATGGGGGACTATGCAAGCGGCACGCGTAGCGCAGACAGACGCGGCAGAGCAGTCGAGAGAACGTGTCCCGCTCGAGCACAGTCGTTTCCGTCCGAGGTGGCACGATGGGCACCGAAATAGGCGTTCCTGTGGACAGATGTCGTGCCACCCCGTCGAGAAGAGACCCACCCAGGGACGCTTCCGCTGCCACAGCACCAACCCCGGGCGACCGCAACGCCGAGCGCAACTCTCGCAGTAAAGACGCGTCCGCGCGCAGACGGAACCCTTTCTCACACGCCGCCACAACGGCGCCGGCTTGGAGAACTGCCCAGGCCCGGCTCGAGGGGCCAGTACCGGCGGCCGTGGCATCGACAGCGGCGTTGTGGCACGCACGGGCGCGATGCACTGCCGGGGTGCCCAGCACCGGAAGACTTGTGCAGAGCGAAAGCCTGGTCCCGGAACAGTCGGCAACTGGATGTGTCCCTGAAGGTTGTCGGGACACCGAGAGGGGCGCTCCGCTGCCGAGAACAACAGCTAGGCTCACACCACCAGTGAGTTCTTAAAAGCTCTCGCGACGGGTTCTGGTCGATGCCTGCTCCTCACGCGCCGTCTCGTTGTCTCGGGCACGTCTGTCAATGAGGGAAATCGTGCGCCTGACGTTGGCTGCATTGGAGTCGAGCAGGGTGGCCAATGCGTCCACCACCGCCGTCCCGTCGCCAACCGTCTTCACGACAGACCAGATACCACGTCGAGTTGCGGCACGTCGCGTCCTAGAAGAGAGATGTAAGTAGTCGGCGGGATGGCCACCTGTGCCATCCTCCGACGCGTCGCTACCGTCGCTGTCGTCGCGCTCCACCCATCGGTCCTGCAGCGCTGCACTAGCGGCGTCAGCAAAGCTCCCAACGCGGTCCCCCACGTGGGGTACAAACATGTGCCTTGTGGCATCCTCCACTCGCCGCCACGACTTACGCACCGGTACGTAAAACGCATACGTCGGAAGCCGCTCCACCGCCGGCAGGCGCGTGACACGTACGGCACCGACGGGTAGATGCAATGGACCAGCGCGCTCAAGCAGACCGCTGTCCTCGTGCCAGTCGGTTCCACGTGCGCATGACCGTGCCGCTGACCCCGATTGCGGCCCCCCGCTGCAGAGCACGCCCGACTGGAAGGCCGGACTCGCATCCGGCTCCGTTCGCCGCTTTTTCGACGGACTGGAGCACGTCGCCCATGTACCGTCGCCACATTCATTGTGGGGCTCTGCGGTTGATGATGACGGCACTTCCAGATGCCCACGGTCCCCACTCGACCCCTCAATCCCCCCCCTCCCAATCCGCCACCGGTCGCCGCAAATGCGGCCGAGGGCATCTTCATCCCGTCCAAGGGTCGTTGAGACGTCCACAGCTGCCCGTGCCCAACAATCAGCCACTGGGGGAGTGCAATAGATGTGCTCAATAGCAACGACATCGAGCGTGGCCAATACAGGAGGTGTGTCACTGCCAGAGGCCGAGCGCCGTGCCAACACCAGTTGACGCACAACTGCTGCTCGGTTCACACGGATGGCCGTCTGCACCGCTGCGCGGCGGCACTGGAAAGCGTGCTGCCTCGTCAATTCGAGGACAGAGATCGCGTTCCGACCGATGCCAGACTGAAGGGGTGCCCCCGCGTCCGACACGGCACCACAGGCGGCGCCCGACAAGGCACCAACGCCCGAGCCCGACGGGGCAGCACCACCCGCACCCGACACGGCATCGCCGCCCACGCCCGACGCGGCAGCAGCACCCGCGCCCGAAAGGGCACCACGCCCGGTGCCGGTCGGCCCGTCATCGGGACACTCAAGCAAATGGTCCACAGAGAGACACTCCATTGCCGCGTCGTGCGGCGATGGGTGACAAGACGCGGCAAGAAACGGGAGCTTGACGAGGCGCGCGCCTCAGTGGAAGGTCAGGCAGCACGAGCGTCGGACGACATCCCCAATGGTTCAACAGACGAATTGTTTTCACGACAAATTATGCCGTATCTCACTCTGACAGAGCACCAACATGGGCCAATCAAAGGAGGTCCTATGGAAAAGGCCCCCAAGTGTTGTCTCAGGAGCATCGCGAGTTGCTGGATGGACACGAATTGAGCCTGGATCCACCTTGACGCCTCTCCTCTCGCCCGTCTCAACCCGCCTCGTCTCGCCACGCGCGTGCATCCCACGAAGTCCACAAGAGCCCTGTCCCCGTGGCCTGCTCCGTTACGTGATGTTAGCCCCAGCCACAGCCGTCGCTTCTCAACCGACGACGTCGTCGTGCGCGTCGGCTGTTCCTGTGCATCCATCGCATGCACTGGATGGGCGGTCTTTCTTGCCCACTTCACCTGCCCCGCCGAGCGAGTCTCTTTGTGCCCCCGCCGCTGACTGTGCTGTCTGCGACTTGACAGTCGCGTCGGAGGAGGTCGCGGGTACTGCTCACGGCGTCGGCCACACGACGTCGGTCGTCGCCGCATGCGCCGACGACTGACGACAGCGTCTGCTACTGTGGCGCGCGTGTCCGCACGCCACACGACGAGACGGATGGGGGGGGTTCTGGGATGCGGGGGTTTCGCGAGCGAGTCGCTTTGTGCGACCGCCGCTGACTGTGCTGTCTGCGACTCGGCAGTCGCGTCGGCGGAGGCGGCGAATACTGCTCACGGCAGCGGACACACGACGTCGGTGGTCGCCACATGTTCCGACGACCGACGACAGCGTCTGCTACTGTGGTGCGCGTGTGCCGCGCAACGCGAGGGCGCGGATGCGGGGGGTGCTCCTGGGGGGCGGGGGTAACACGAGCGCAGTAGCAGCTGGAGGGCGGCATGGCGAGACTGCCGTGGCCATGGAGGTGCCACTGGGGGGCGGCCGTAACGCGAGCGCGGTACCAGCTGGAGGGCGACTGTCAATACGGCTGTGGCGCGGGGGTACCGCGAGCGCGGTCGCTGCGGGATGGTGAAACTGCAACAAGACGGTGGCGCGACGCAGGTGAAGCTCTGACGAGGTGCATGTAGTGCAAGCCAGCCGCAGCTTGATGGTGGCATGGAGGGCGGCGAGGCTCGCGGCTGTGGCGCTTGCCGCGGCTACAGGTGGCACGACCCTGCTGCTTGCGTGGAGTATGGCGACGGCCGAATCGCGGAGGCGGAAATTGAGAGAAACGCGCACGCGGAGGGGAGGAGGGGGGGGGGGCGGGG
>Ga0209186_1003786_pt1 | contig 10296 bp, 9 predicted proteins | sample SidtaG_FD_187426 | JGI IMG/M metagenome (GOLD analysis project Ga0209186, IMG submission 187426) | Marine algal microbial communities from Sidmouth, United Kingdom - Sidmouth_Male2 metaG (SPAdes) (version 2) | ecosystem: Host-associated > Algae > Red algae > Unclassified | place: Sidmouth, United...
ACTCCAGCTCTTGAATACGGCCTTCGATAAAGCCCTGCTTTTCCTTAGCCGCATGATATTCTGCGTTCTCTTTCAAATCACCATGATCACGCGCAACCGAAATCGCATTGATGATCTGCGGACGTTCAGTCGTTTTCAAATGTTTCAACTCTGTTTCCAGCGCCGCATGGCCTTGAACAGTCATGGGAAATTTTTGCATGGCGAAATCGTCTTTCCGTCAAAATTATAAGCCGCAAGCAGATAGGGGTAAAAACACAGTCGTCAAGCTGAAAATGTTGTCGCGGCCCTCCCTGCGCCCTCGCAAAAATGGCGCCAAGGCGGAAATCCGGCCATAAAAAAGGCAGCGGGAGTGCCATCCCGCTGCCGAAATTGTCTAAGTCAATCGAAAGGAGACGAAAATCCAAAGACACCCCTTATTTAGGGGGTTTTAAGGGTAAGTGTCAAGGACGCGTTATGGAGCGACATGTGGTGTTCATGTTTCGATAGTGACCCGTGCCAGCCACCACATTTGAAATATCAAATAAAGTTGTGGTTGACTTAACTCAACTTGGGGGGGGCATACATAGCAATGAGAAACGGAGGGATGCATGGATTTCATTGCAATTGATTTAGACAAATACGACGTTTGGGATGCGTTCAGACAGCCTGTGCCAATAAAAGAGCAGATGTATTTGAAAACTGCAAATTGGGATCCGACTGGTCCGGCCGAAGAAGTCGACTGCCCCCCTGATAGTGACCCGAACGATGTTTGTTATGCCGATGACCAAGAACAACAACAAAGCTTCGGTCAGGCTTCCCCTACTTTTGGCAGTTCAGGAGCAGGTACAACTTATCAAGACCCGGACTCAAACCAAGGAGATGGATTTGGCCAAGGTGGATTAACGCAAGAGCAGATGGATTGTCACAACGAACAAAAGGCTGAAGCTGATATTGATGCAGCCGCGCAAGCAGCTGCAGATGAAATTAATGCGAAAGAACCAGAATTTGAACACGCTACCTTTGGTGTGAGAGATGGAAACTCGATTGTCACTATTACGATATCTACAGGCGATTCCGAACAAGCTGATATCGCTTCTTTAGTTCATGATTTAGCAGCCAGAGGTTACGACATGTCCGATGTCGTTTTTTTCATTCATTCTCATCCCGCCTCAACGGTCTCTTTAGATAGTTTGGCAGCATCTGAAGATTTCGCAAATCAGTTTCCATCTGATAACGATTTAAATGCCTATGCTAGTTTTGCTAATGAGGCAGTAAGAGATGGAGCAAATTTGACTACATGGTTGTCAAATTTCCGCGCCTTTGTTGTGGGGCCTGACAATATAAATCGAGAGTATGGTAACTTTACCTTAGATGACAATTTTACTATTGATGAAAATGATGATAGTACAAACTCACCAGATGTATATGAATTTGAAGGCGCACATCCTGAACCTGAAACAGAAGCATATGAACAAGTTCAAGATACCGCTGACGATGCGGAAACCGATGCAGCTAATGGATGTGGATAAACCAATGCAGATATATAGAAATAAAACACTCTTAATTTTAATCGCGCTCGTTTCAACCGTATCATTTGGAGGTGATGCCTTTGCGACTGGCACAAAAGTAGAGTTAGTTGATGGCAAAATTGTATCAAAAGAGTACAAACCGTCTAAAATAAGCTTTCATAAGTCATGTGCGAATGCGAATTACACTCTCAAAGCTCAATCTTTCAACAATAAATCACCAGTGTTTTATGTGAAGGTTAGATTTGGCGCGGACAAAAATCTAACAACAATTTACGTCGGTGATGAAATTTCCTCTAAGTTAAAAGAATCGCATATCATAGACAGTGCTGACTATGGCTGCCTTAATGACAATGGCGGATTAGGAATTCATATTCCTTCCACAAACCAAGAGCATTCTGACTTATTTTTACAAATTTCTGGTGAAGGTAGAGTATTTCAAAATTTTGATCAGACAGGATACACGATTACGAAAACTGAATAAATTTCCACTACCCCGCCGCGATGCTCTGTAGGCTCTCGACCTCATAGTCTCCCTGATCCAAGGCCTTGATCGCTTCCACTGTGGCGCGGCCGGCGGCGGCTGTTGTGAAATATGGGATTTTTTGCGTGAGGGCCGTGCGGCGCAAGGAGAAGCTATCTTTCAAACTCTGCTTGCCGCTGGTCGTGTTGAAGACGAGCGCGATTTCGCCGTTCTTCATCTGATCGACGATATGCGGGCGGCCCTCATGGACTTTGCGGACATATTCAACCTCAACGCCGTTTTCGCGCAAGTATTTTGTCGTGCCGCCTGTGGCGATAATCGTGAAGCCAAGCGCGATAAGGTCTTTGGCCATATCGACCATGCCTGCCTTGTGATCTTCGCGCACGGAGATAAACGCCTTGCCGGATGTCGGCAGCGTCACGCCGCCGCCGAGCTGGCTTTTCGCAAAGGCCATGCCGAAATTATCGGCAAGGCCCATGACTTCGCCGGTTGACCGCATTTCGGGGCCAAGCACTGTGTCCACGCCCGGGAAGCGGGCGAAGGGGAAGACGGCTTCTTTGACGGCAATGTATTTCTGCGGGCGCAGTTCTAAATCAAATTCCGAAAGCTTCATGCCCGCCATGACTTTGGCCGCAATATTTGCGACAGGTAGGCCGATGGCTTTGGCGACGAAAGGCACGGTGCGAGACGCGCGCGGATTGACCTCGATGAGGTAAACCACATTATCTTTGACTGCGAATTGGGTGTTCATAAAGCCAACAACGCCGAGTTCCAGCGCAAGAACTGTAGCCTGACGGCCCAGCTCAGCGACAATCTCGTCGGACAAGGTGTAAGGCGGCAGCGAACACGCGCTGTCCCCGGAATGAACTCCGGCTTCTTCGATATGCTCCATGACGCCAGCGACAAAAACGTCCTCTCCGTCACAAATAACATCGACATCAACTTCCACCGCATCGCGCAAATATTGATCGATGAGCAGGGGGGATTTGCCTGACACTTTCACGGCCTCTGTGATGTAGCGTTTTAGTTCTGCATCGGAATCCACAATTTCCATACCGCGTCCGCCGAGCACATTGGATGGCCGCAGAACCAGCGGATAGCCAACGATATCAGCCGCCGCTTGGGCTTCTTTGGCGTTGCGCGCGATGGCGTTATTCGGTTGTTTCAAGCCGAGCATCTCAACGAGATCTTTAAACCGTTCGCGGTCTTCCGCGCGGTCGAGTGCATCACGTTTTGTTCCCAAGAGCGGAATACCGTTGGCTTCCAGAGCTTCGGCGAGCTTGAGCGGCGTTTGCCCGCCAAACTGGACGATAACGCCCAGCAATTCACCCGACGCCATTTCACCCTGAATGAGTTCGAGGACGTCTTCTTCGGTCAGCGGTTCGAAATAGAGACGGTCCGATGTGTCGTAATCCGTCGAGACGGTTTCAGGATTACAATTGACCATGATGGATTCGATATCGAGCTCTGCCATGGCATAGGCCGCGTGACAGCAGCAATAATCAAACTCAATCCCTTGGCCGATTCTATTCGGCCCGCCGCCGAGAATGACGACTTTTTTGCGGTCCGAGACGCGGGCTTCATTTTGGATCTCGCCGCCAAAACTCGGTGTCTCATAGGTGGAATACATATAAGGCGTTTTGGCTGCGAATTCTGCGGCACACGTATCGACGCGCTTATAGACGGGACGCACTTTTGCTTTGTGGCGGGCTTTGCGCACTGCGTGTTCTGATTTGCCTGTCAGTTGGCCAATGCGAATGTCGGAAAAGCCCTCAGATTTGATCGCGCGCCATGAGGCGGCGTCCTTTGGCAGACCATTTTCAGTGAGCCATTTTTCGGCTTTAATGAGCGTTTCGATCTGGCGCAGAAACCACGGGTCAAATTTCGTGTAGGTTTGAACCTTTTCAACAGAAAAGCCGGCCCGGAACGCCTGTGCGATGACGAGAATGCGGTCAGGCGCTTGTATGGTCAGGCGAGATTTGAGCGCCGCGTTCAAGCCTTCCGGATCGTTAATACCCATATCGATTGGGTCCAGTCCAACGAGATCAGTCTCCAATGAACGCAGCGCTTTTTGCAAACTTTCCGCAAAAGTCCGGCCAATCGCCATCGCCTCGCCAACAGAGCGCATGGCAGTGGTGAGAACTGCTTCGCTGCCGGGGAATTTCTCAAAGGCGAAACGCGGGATTTTTGTGACGACATAATCAATTGTCGGCTCAAAGGCCGCGGGCGTTGCCCCCGTAATGTCATTATCGAGCTCGTCCAGCGTATAGCCGACCGCGAGTTTCGCCGCGATTTTCGCAATCGGAAATCCGGTGGCTTTGGACGCGAGAGCCGAAGAGCGCGATACGCGCGGGTTCATTTCAATGACGACCATACGGCCGTCTTTCGGGTTCACGCCAAACTGCACATTCGAGCCGCCTGTTTCCACACCGATCTCGCGCAACACTGCAAGCGAGGCATCGCGCATGATTTGATATTCTTTATCCGTGAGGGTCAGCGCCGGCGCCACAGTAATGGAGTCGCCCGTATGCACGCCCATCGGGTCGATGTTTTCAATCGCGCAAATGATGATGCAATTATCTGCTTTGTCGCGGACAACTTCCATTTCATATTCTTTCCACCCGATGAGACTTTCATCGACAAGCACTTCATTGGTGGGCGAGGCCGCCAGCCCGGAACGGACAATCTCTTCAAATTCTTCGAGGTTATAGGCCACACCGCCCCCGGTGCCGCCCATGGTAAAGGCCGGGCGAATAATGGCGGGCAAGCCTGTATCAGTGAGTTTGCGAACGGCTTCGGCGACGCCCTCCGCGATATTGACCGTACCGTCAGCCATGGTTGGCGCGGAGATCATGGTTGCGCGCGGGTTTTCAAGGCCGATCTTGGTCATAGCCGCCGCGAAACGTTCGCGCGACTCGGCTTTGTCGATAACGTCGGCCTTCGCGCCAATCATCTCAACGCCGTATTTCTCGAGCACGCCCATTTGCTCAAGCGCCAGCGCCGTGTTCAGCGCGGTCTGCCCGCCCATGGTTGGTAGCAGCGCATCTGGTTTCTCAATCGCGATAATCTTCTCGACAATTTCGGGCGTTATCGGCTCGACATAGGTTGCATCCGCCATGCCCGGATCCGTCATGATGGTGGCCGGGTTGGAGTTCACCAAAATGACGCGGTAACCCTCATCGCGCAGGGCTTTACACGCTTGAACGCCTGAATAATCGAACTCACAGGCTTGGCCGATAATGATTGGCCCCGCCCCAATTATCAGGATGGAGTTAATGTCGGTACGTTTGGGCATGGAATCGACCTAATGTTGGCGCGGAAAAGCAAATTGTCTCGCCATAATGACCTGCGCCCATTGGCGCAAGACATGAGGGACCTGAAACTGCGGTAAATCTGAGGACAGGCCTAATTTTATGCAAACATCGTTAAAATCATATACAGCTTTCGGCTTGGACATCGGCGAGGCAGGCGCTAGTCTATCTGTGAAGTAAGAGGGCCCATCATGGTATATCGCAGACAATATGGCAGCAGAACGCCCGTTCGGCGCTCGGCAAGAGGAATGGCCCAGCTGGGCGGTGGGCGCGGCGTACGGCGGCGCGGCGGTTTTCGCTGGCAGATCATGCTACTCTTTGCTGTTGGTGCCGCGATCTATTACTTCATGAACCAAGAGACTGTGCCGCTAACGGGGCGCAAACAATTGCGCACCATGGAACCTGCACAGGAAATGGCACTTGGCCTACAATCCTATGAGCAGATTTTAGGCGACTCGAAAGTTGTTTCCCCAAATGAGCCCGTTGTTCAAGCGGTTCGCCAGATCGGGGAACGATTGAAACGGGCCGCCGCACCTGAAGATCCCGGTTTTGAATGGGCTTTCAACGTCATCGACAGCGAACAAGCCAACGCCTTCGCCCTGCCCGGTGGCTATACGGCTATTTACACAGGACTGATTCCTATCGCCGCAAATGAAGATGGTATCGCCGTCATTATGGGCCACGAGATCGGCCACGCGCTTGCCCATCACGGGGCAGAACGTATGGCCCAACAGAACATGCAACGCATTGTCGGGGCCGGAGTTTCCCTCGGTGCGGGCGGTATGGACATGGGCGCGCAGCGCGCCGTCATGGGCGTTTTCGGCGGCATCAGCCAATATGGCTACGCCCTGCCATTCTCGCGCAAACATGAGAGTGAAGCGGATTATATCGGCCTGATTTTGGTCGCGCGGGCCTGTTATGATCCGCGCGAAGCCCCGCTCCTCTGGGAACGCATGGGTGCAAATGCCGGCGCAACCCCGCCGGAATTTCAATCCACTCACCCCAGCCCCGATACGCGCGTGAATGATTTTCAAACGTGGATGCCGGAAGCCATAGCGATATATAATCAAAACTGCCCGACGAAAATTACGCTGTAGCCCTCCCCTCAAGCTTCGTCATGATTAATCTTGACAAATCCTGTTTTTTGAGTAGAGACAGGATTGGAGTAAGTCATGTCAAAATCAGATATCCATGAGGATAGCGCGCCCTTTGAAGGTCAGCGCCAAAAGTTCGCAACCCAGATGGACGCTGATCTCCTGCGTCGATTGCGCGAATACGCAAAGGCTGAAGGCCGTCAAATTCAATCCGTGATGGAAGAAGCTGTCCAGATGCTTTTGAAAGACCGGCAGGGTTATCAAATGCGCTCGGATGTCAAAGCTGCATATCAAGAAAGCCTGGACCGCTACAGCGACCTCTATGAAGCCCTCGCCAAGTGAAACGATGGTACCCCGCGATGGACGATGTCCTTGCAATTCATGAGGACCAAATTCGTCGCTTCGGCGGCGCGCCCGGCATACGGGATATGGGACTTGTTGAGATGGGCTTGTTTCGCCCGCAAACCGGTTACTATAAAGATGTGATAGAGGAAGCCGCAGCCCTGTGGGAAAGCTTCATGCAAAACCATCCTTTCATTGACGGAAATAAGCGGACGGCCTTTGCAATTTTATACGTCTTCCTTCGTGTTAACGGGTATCAAATTATCCCAAATGCCAAGGAGATTGAGGCATTTATCTACGGGCTGTTTGACAGGAATGCTGTTAAATTTGAGAATTTGGATGCGTGGCTGCGCAGTAACACAAAGGCAGTATTATGACCGACACAGTTCTCGTCACCGGTGTGTCCGGTTTCATTGCCAGCCATGTGACGGCAGGCCTGTTGCAGCAAGGTTATGCCGTGCGCGGCACAGTCCGTAACAAAGCCAAGGGCGAGCGGGTTGCTGAAACATTGTCAACCAAAGGCATCGACACGTCGAAACTCGAGCTGGTCGAAGCTGATCTAGGCCTCGATGTGGGTTGGAAAGCGGCCGTGAAAGACTGCCGCTTCGTTCAACATATCGCGTCTCCTTTCCCGCTGGAAGCCCCGTCCAACCGCGAAGCCCTTGTGCCCGCCGCCCGTGCGGGCGCGATGCGCGTGGTTGAACAAGCCATCGGCGCAGGCGCTGAACGTGTGGTCATGACGTCGTCCATGGTGGCGATGATGGGACAGCCAGGCCGCGGCGAGCATATGCGGGTTACAGAGGACGATTGGTCCGACCCCGACTGGCGGCCGCTTACCGCCTATCCGGTATCCAAAACAAGGGCCGAACGCGCCGTCTGGGATTATGCGAAGTCGCAAAATGTGACGGACCGAGTCACGACGATCAATCCGGGTCTCGTCTTTGGCCCCGATACATATGACAATGGCGGAGCATCTCTCGCGATCATAAAAGGTCTATTTAGCGGCAAATTCCCGATGATGCCGCGTATTGCCTATCCTGTTGTCGATGTCCGCGATTGTGCCTCGCTGCATATCAAAGCCATGACAAGCGACGGGGTGGGGGGTCGCCGCTTGATGTCTGCGTCCAACACGCTGTGGATTTCCGATATTTCCGAAATCTTGCGCGGCGCCTATCCAAACGCGAAACTCCCCACGCGAGAAATGGCCAATTGGCTTGTAAAAATCGCGGGTATTTTCGATGATTCCGTTAGAAGCATTTCGCCCGATGTCGGCACCTTCCACGAAGCCGATGCACATTACGTCTCCGCATTAACTGGCGTCATTCCAAGACCCGCTAAAGACGCCGTCTTGGCCGCTGCTGAAAGCCTGATCGGGAATGGCCGGATTGAAGTTTAGGCCCTAAGCCGCTTTCACTGCGTCTGCGAAGCGGTCGAACAGATAGAAACTATCTTGCGGGCCGGGGCTCGCTTCGGGGTGATGCTGGACGGAGAAGACGGGTTTGCCTTTTAGACGTATCCCGCAATTCGTCCCGTCAAACAAGCTGACATGCGTCTCCTCCACTGTATCGGGCAGGCTGTCGCTATCCACCGCAAAGCCGTGGTTCATTGAGACAATTTCGACCTTATCCGTCGTGTGATCTTTAACGGGATGGTTCGCACCGTGATGACCTTGGTCCATTTTTACCGTCTTTGCGCCCAGCGCGAGGGCGAGCATTTGATGCCCCAAACATATGCCGAGCATGGGCATGTTAGCCTCTACCAAGGCCTGTATTGTCGGAATCGCATAGTCTCCCGTCGCAGCCGGATCGCCGGGACCGTTTGATAAAACAACACCATCCGGTTTCAGTGCGAGAATATCCGCGGCTGATGTTTTGGCCGGGACGACAGTGACCGCAAGGCCGGAACTGACGAGATTGCGCATGATGTTGCGCTTCACACCATAATCAATCAGCACAACGCGTTTGGCATTTTCAATATCTTTATAACCGCCCGGTAATTCCCAGCGCGCTTGCGTCCAATCGAATTGCGCATCAGACGCCACATCTTGCGCGAGATCCGCGCCGACCAATCCGGCCCATTCTTCCGCTTGTTTCGTTAGCGTGGCAATATTGAATTTTCCGGAGGGCTCATGCGCAATCACGCCGTTAGGCATACCGTTATCACGAATGAACGAGGTCAAAGCGCGTGTATCAACGCCTGTCAAGCCGATGATCTTTCGCGCCGCTAACCAGTCACCAAGTTCGGCATCTGAGCGCCAATTGGATGCAGGCGTCACGGCCGCCCGGAAAATTCCGCCAACGGCCGCCGTTTCCGCGCGGGGACTGCTGGCTTCTTCGTCTTCTACGGTGGTGCCGGTGTTGCCCACATGCGGGAACGTAAAACAGACAATTTGCGCGGCGTATGATGGGTCGGTCAGGATTTCTTGATAGCCTGTCATCGCCGTGTTGAAGCAAACTTCTCCGACGGCAGATCCCACGTGACCTATGCCGTCGCCGTAAAAGACCTCACCATTCGCGAGAACGAGCGCGGCAGTTGGTGTGTGGGTCGGCTGATAATGCGTCATGGCGAAGATTCCAGTTGTCAGACATTTTAAGTGTCAGATGGGCAAACTGTCGGAGCTTTTATAGGCAACGCCGCGATTGGCAAGACCGCAATGCGGAAAGCCCACAAAAATCAGGACCTATCGCTAATTCTTGTCAAAGACTTGGCAAACCCGCTCGACACGCCTATGTACCGCCCCTTGAGAGACACGGATATGGGGCATCCGAGGTAATAAGATTGCGAACGCTATGTCCGATGCTGCTACGCTTCGAACCCGCATAAATGAATCAACAAAGACGGCTATGAAAGAGAAGGCGAAACTTCGCGTCTCGACACTCCGGCTCGTCGCAGCGGCTATCAAAGACCGCGATATTGCCGCGCGCGCAGAAGATCGCTGCGAAGGCATTGATGACTCCGAAATTCTGTCGCTGCTCGCCAAAATGGTTAAACAGCGCAAAGAAAGCGCCCAAACTTATGAGGATAACGGACGCCCTGAGCTGGCAGAACGTGAGCGCGAAGAGATTGAAATCATTCGGGAATTCATGCCGCAACCTCTGTCAGAGGACGAAATGAAATCCGTCATTGCCGGCTTAGTCGAAGAGTCAGGTGCGACCGGGCTCAAGGACATGGGCAAGATCATGGGACAGCTTAAATCTGCCTATGCGGGCCGGGTTGATATGGGTAAAGCGGGCGCAATCGTAAAAGCGCATCTTTGCGCCCCAAGCTAATTTAGAAACCCGCCCAGTCGGTCCATGGCCGCATCCAGCTCAGGCATCGCCGCAGCATAGCTGAGCCGAATATGACCAAGAGCATGAAACGCACTGCCCGGAACCGTCGCAACGCCAGTGTCCTCAAGCAGCCGCAAGGCAAAGCGTGCATCATCATCTGTGACAGCCGTTATATCCGCGAATGCATAAAATGCGCCGGGCGGGACCAAACAAGAAACGCCGGGCATGGCGTTTAACCGTGCGACAACCCGGTCTCGGCGCGCCGCATAGGTTGTTCGCCACCCCTCCAAA
>Ga0209186_1003787_pt1 | contig 10295 bp, 7 predicted proteins | sample SidtaG_FD_187426 | JGI IMG/M metagenome (GOLD analysis project Ga0209186, IMG submission 187426) | Marine algal microbial communities from Sidmouth, United Kingdom - Sidmouth_Male2 metaG (SPAdes) (version 2) | ecosystem: Host-associated > Algae > Red algae > Unclassified | place: Sidmouth, United...
GCAGAGAGAAGCCGTACATGATCACGAACGAGAGCATGTAACTCCTTACCTTTATCAAGGCAGATGCGAGTGCCGCTCGGTTCATATTCAACAAGAATCGGATCATTCTGCCGAGCGAATTACCCTTGATACAGAAGCAGATTTCAAGCTAATCAAAACCCTCATTGAAGAGCATGATGCCACTTTATTAAGTCACTCTCAGATTTCTGAACTCTTCAGCATCCACCCAGAGCTTCTTGAGATGAACGCCACGATCGAACAGAAAACAGTACCGAAAATCGGATAACAAAAATGGCACGCAACTCAATGGAGCAAGAGAAACTTTGGAAAGGTAAATTCAGGAAGATACAAAAGGGAGGATTACTTTTTGAAAAATAGACCTGATTTATACTTAAGAGCAGATGGAAATTCAGACATTGGCCTAGGGCATATTTTCCGAACGTTATCCATTGGTGAAATGGTCAGAAACTTATACACTCTCCATTTTATCACTCGGGAACCTTCAGCATCGATGGAAAAAGCGATACTGGATGTATGCACCTCGCTCGTCCTTATTCCTGATGCAATCTCAATTTCTGGGGAAGCAGAATGGATGGCTAACTTAAAAGATGAACGCCACACCATTTTTGTACTGGATGGTTACAATTTCGATACGGAGTATCAACGAACTCTCAGGTCTCCGACTTCTAAAGTGATTAGTATCGATGATGTATATTCGTATCATTTCGTCGCTGACGCGGTGATTAACCATGCACCTGCAATTAATCGGTCTCTTTATTCTCTCGAAGAGTATACCCGCTTTTGTGGAGGCCTCAAGTACGCCATTCTACAAGCTCAATTTCTCGACATTGCAAAAGCTAAGAGAAAAATCACCTCGATACAAAAGCTATTCATTTGCTTTGGCGGTGCAGACTTCAACAATCTTACGACGAAGGTTCTTCATTTACTGGCTCAAGGATTGCCTGAGCAAATTAAAGAAATCTGCGTGGTGATCGGCGGTGCAAATACGTTCAAAAGGGAGGTTCAGACGGCTTCAAAAATGTTTTCTGGCGTCAATGTACGCATCTACGAAAACCTCGCTACAGAAGAAATGGTTGAGAAAATGTGTAGCGCCCAAGTCGCGATTTTACCATCAAGCACAATTCTATATGAAGCCCTTGCAGTAAAGATGCCAATCATCTCCGGATACTATGTAGAAAATCAACATTCGGTTTATCATGGATTTACAGAACTCGGGCTGATCTACGGCGTGGATGATATCAATAAATTTCAAAATTACTCAACCCTTCTACACGAAATCTTGAGGTCGAACCCGAAAAAAGTGACCGATCAACAAGCTCGCTACATCAACGGTTCATCCAAGAAAACTATTCGAAAAATATTCTGGGAACTCACAGAGCAATACCAACTTTGCGCGGCATCGCTGAAAGATTTGGAGCTATTTTTTGACTGGGCTAATGACACTGCCGTCAGGAAGAATGCCATCTCTTCGGACCCAATAGAATTCGAGGGCCATACGAGATGGTTCAAGCAAAAACTCGAAGACAAAGATACGTACATCTACATCTTAAAGGCAGATCATCAGCCGGTTGGGCAGATTCGATTTGAGCTAGAGGAGAAGGAAGCTGTGATTGGGTATTCAATTGCTAAGGAATCTAGAGGAAGGGGATTTGGGACTGTCTTAGTTGAATTCGGGCTAGATAAACTAAAACGCGAGTGCAATCGCTTCCTTAAATACAAGGCTGTCGTCAAAGCCCATAATATCGCATCATGGAAAGTATTCGAAAAACTGGGTTTCGATCAGACTGAAGAATTTCAACGCGATGGAGATGTGTATAAGATATTTAAACTCGACATTTCAGACTAATGAAAATCATTATCGCCAATTCTAATCCGACCTATACAAAGATTGTGAAGATCCTTTCGCTACTGCATCGGAGCGCACTCATCTCAAAGAAAACACTAACATACGAAAAACATTAGCTTTGGGACCAGCATATATTTTTGGCCTCACTGGTCTTTTTACATACCCTAAAGCTTTATGCGGATTTCACATACGCCGTATTTCATAAGAGCTTATGTTTGGCAAAATCCGCTTAAAGGCGGACTAATTTCATCATGAATAAACTACTAATTGATCTCTTTTCAGAAACGCCAACCGCTCCTTTCGTGATCGCGGAAATGTCTGGAAACCATAACCAGTCACTGGAGCGCGCAATGAGCATTGTGGATGCCGCGGCAGAGGCTGGGGCTCATGCCATCAAGCTTCAGACCTACACTGCGGACACCATGACCATCAAAGCAGGGCATGGATTATTCACCATTACACAGGACGAATCTCTCTGGAACGGGGAAAACCTATACTCTTTATACGAGAAAGCACACACGCCTTGGGATTGGCATGCGCCGCTCTTCGAAAGAGCGAAGGAGCTCGGAATGATTCCCTTTAGCTCTCCTTTTGATGCAACATCGGTAGATTTCCTCGAGAGCTTGGACGTCGAGCTCTACAAAATTGCCAGCTTTGAAAACACGGATCACCCGCTCCTCAAAAAGGTCGCGACGACGGGCAAACCGGTTATTATGTCCACTGGCCTGACAACCGCGGCCGACATAGACGAATCAGTCCGGGTCCTCCGTGAGGCGGGATGCAAGCAACTCATTTTACTAAAGTGTACCAGCACCTATCCTTCCACCCCTGAAAATACAAACCTTCTGACGATACCTCATATGTCCGAACTCTTTGGCTGCCCGGTTGGATTATCGGATCATACCATGGGGATCGGGGTTGCGGTTGCCGCGGTCGCTCTCGGAGCCCCCGTGGTTGAAAAACACTTTACCCTCTGTCGTGCAGATGGAGGAGTGGACAGCGCCTTTTCGTTAGAGCCACAAGAACTCGCCTCACTCGTAGTAGAGACCAAGCGAGCATGGCAAGGTTTAGGCCATATCCAATACGGAGTTCAAGAGGCAGAAAAAAATAGCCGGCAGTTCAAGCGGTCAATCTACGTGGTGAAAGACATCAAGGCAGGTGAACGCTTTAACGACGAAAACATCCGGGTCATACGGCCGGGTGATGGACTGGAACCCAAGTATTATACTCAAATTTTGGGTCGAACAAGCAGGCAAGCGATTCCGGCGGGCACTCCGCTTACATTTGATCTAGCCTAATTTTTCAATAAGATAGGCGACAGAGAAATGTGAGGAAAGCAATGATCACCTAGAATGTCTGAATACCTAGCAACCTAGGCTAAAAATCTACAGACTTAAGAAGTCCAGCCTCTTTTAAATTCGAAATAGTCCCCTTAAGTTCCCACAAACCTACATTTATCTTTTCTGCGATTTCAATATTACTCATATTGCCATCACAATACGCTAAGAAGTTCATCATGTCTTCTACCTGCGCTCGAGTATCCTTCGTACTGATCGTGGGGTACAATCCTCTTTTCCCAAGTTGTGGCTCACAGAGAACAGTAGTGGATAACGTCTCATCTATTTCAAGGCACTCAAGAGCTTTCCTTAACACTTCAAACCCACCATATAAACCCGCTGGTGAAATAAGTGCCAAATCATCTAAAGATGTGTGATACTCAGGATAGCGACCATACTTTGTTCGCATTACTGAACAAACAGGCAGGTCAACTCCCGGACTACAATATTGGCGTTCATCACTACCCCGGTCCAAAAAACTATACCTTACAAAATCAGGATGGGTATTCTCCAAGACATGAAGAGCAACTTTGTCTGAAATAGTGCGCCCATCACGAGATGGTAGATATGAATAAGCCCGATCATCGCCGATACATGTTACATTAAAACCTGCGATAACACTTTTTTTCATATCCTCATGATTACGGCTCAAATAAACAATTGACCCTATTGTTTCAGGAATGATCACAATCCGGTATGTGTATTTACGGCCTTGGAGGGCCTCGACCCATTTTGCGAGAAATGTCGTAACGACAGGACCCGAAAGCTCATTATTTGCCATCGATGGATGGCATAAATAGCTCGAAATAAATATTTCTTCATCCGATTCTCCAGGAATAATTAATTCTCCATAAGTCAAACTTCCGTTACTTAATTCGCTATCAATAAAAACGCGATACTCACCATCTTCTAAACAGTCTCTGTCATTTTGCGAAATACAGAAGCCCCAACGCTCCTTATAATAAGAAGTGATATATGGGATGGCGTCTGGCTGGTCTGGAAGTGAATATAAATGCTCTTCCAATTCTGCAAGAGAGACAGTCTTATTGATAGGCGCTGAGTAACCAAGAATGTGCAGGTTTGACTTCTTGAGTTCGCAAAACTTCTCACCATTTGGAGCAACTATATATGCATCCCTAATATTCCATTCCTTAGGCACCTCCCAATCAAAGCACTTCGTTCCGGTAGGTACCTCTATAATCTTTAGACGTGGAATATGTTCAGACAAAATCGCCAGCGATTGGCGGAAGCCATCGCCTGTGATACTGCGACAAATTGGAAACAACTCCCTGCAGAGCTCATACATTTCTCCACCAAGATCACTCATTACCTTCTCCATCAATTCGATATATGAGGTTTTTTGCCATCCCGGTGGAGATAATATTTGAAACGAAATCATACATCTGATTGGCGTCGATAGTTCTTAATCCGCATCCCTCACCGGGCCTATAACCCGAATAGAGACCATTTTCCCACATCAATTCTCCAGCAGGATCTACATGTGTTAGAACACCTTTTTCAATGTTTCGGACAAACAATCCATAAGTTTTTAAATCTGATGTTCCGGATTCATCAGTATAATCAATCGTAAATGTTTTGTGATAACGATAATCTACATTATGAGCCTCTTCCACATAATGATAGAAGGTCATACTATTTTGATCAGGCAGGTCTAAGACCGCGATTCGACCATTCATCTCCCTTAGCAAGGAAAATGGTGAATCACTTCCATATCCACTAAAATTATTAATCCCTCGAAATTCTTCAGCTGCAGCTCCGATGGCAGCAAACGAATAGATGGGATGACCAGTTCTTACCGCCAAAGGATGTGACCTGCCTGCCTCCGTAAGAGCCCCCATTTGGGAGGGCGTATTTCTTATATCGAATGCAATATCTTTGGTGCAATCGAAATTGAAGAGCGGTAGGAGTAATGTGCCAGACGGACCTACAGCGCCTAAAAATGACTCCAATATTTCATAGGGGGTCAGCCTAATGCCCTTCTTAAGGTAACGCCTGAAGGTATTCTTAATATTGCTATGGAGTAGTAAAACATCTCCGGCCTGAACTCCTGCCGCTCTCCAATCTTTTGATAACTCTTTGATCATTCATGCCCTCATAGTATTTATATAAAGATAGAAATAATGAATATCCTCTTTTTCTACTCTCTAAATGGTTCGTTTTTATTAGTTATATTTTAACATACTCCAGATAACTTTAGGAGCAACTGATTTGCGTAACAACTCAAAAGTTAATAGTATCGCTCCGCTTCAGAAGGCACTCTTTTTGCTCCTTTCCTTTCGCCAATATAGTCTAACGCGGTGCTAAACGTCATTCCTGCTGAATCGCCCTTGCAATATACTCCAGAAATATCGCAACATTTTCGGGGCTGTCATTGTGCTTCCAAACACCACCTACGCTCATTGTGCACCCATGGGCGGCTAGGGTTCCTCCAAGATATTGTCGGAGATCATCTTCGGAAGGGGGCTCCCAACCGCCATTCAATAACGTCTTGAAAAAAACTTCTAAATCAATCTTGGCAGATGCAAGATCAGACTGACTCAGTAAAGATGAGAATGGCGGCCTACCAAGACAATAGCCAGGTGTACCAAGAAGCTGTGACTCAAAGGTAGCTGACCCTGTAATGCAAAACGTTGCCTTCGCTTTTTCGATACAAGCGATGCCAGCAATTTGAGGATTGGCGAGCCGAAGATTAGGTATGCTCTTTAACTTGCGATAAAAAGAACGAGGTCGCAATTTCATCATCATGGGATGCTCCTTTACCAATAGGTGCCATCCAACTGGGAGCGCCTGGGCCGCTAATCGAAGCGCTTCGGTTTGCTCTCGAAACCAAGGGCTATAGGACATAATTGATGCTTCAGGCTCATATTGTAGTGGGAAAAACACAAAGGGGGCGACGCTTTTGTGTAAAGCCTCAACACTGCCGATATCGAAATATACCTTAGGATATTTCGGCCAATTCCGTTTTAGCAAGAGCTTTACATTCAAAAAGGAAGCAGAATAGGAAATCACCCCAATACCAGTGGAAGCATCCTTTAAGAGATGCACTATGGTAACGAGGTTTTCCTTCACGGCAGGTAAAAGTTTTTTGGGAGAAGAATCCGTCATGTAATGCATCCGTTCCTCGGGCGGTGCCTTCAAGGCAGCAGCTAATTCCGCTGCAAGGTCCACTCCTCCAGAATTTCTTCGATACTCTACATCCCACGCTTCAAATGGAGTCTTTAGAGCTAGCGTGCTCTTAGAAGGAATCCCATTGGAGACAAAACCAAAAGGCCAGCCTCCCTTTGTTAAGGTTATCCCACTAGCAAGCCAAAGGAAAAAGCAATCATACATTCGACATATACTCAGGCATTCCAGCTGGATGATCTCGTTCAAAGCTTGAACATAAGCAACTGATAATTCCTCTGCTCTAGCGCCCATCTTGCCAAGGTTCTTATCCGCCATCAGCATAAGATTTATATTGGCCCGCGTCTCATTAAAAAGACGCTGATCGAACTCTTCGATAGGAAAGTCGCTGCCCGCTCCAGCGAGGCAAGACTTCACTCGATCGGGAAAGTAGATAACTTCCTCACTCGTAGATTCCTTAAGCCGTTTCGCAGCGAGCGAGTAACAGGTCACAAAGGTTATTGTAGCCTCAGGAAACTCTCTTTTTAGCGAGCGGCCCAATTCAAGGTGGAAACTCACGACGGTTGGTGCGGTGAAGAAACAAATTTGTTTGGGTCGTTGTGTTTTCATTATTTTTGAAGTCTTAGCTTACACGACTCGATGAAGTTCGGGATCAGACGAGCTTCGAGAAAAATACAAATGGTAATCAACACGCGTGCGAGTAACATGATCCACATCACGAAAGCAAAAGGATTTGTGATCACTCCCTGAGCACCAGGAACAGCCCAAATTCCATATAATATAACAAGTTCCAATATGGTGAGAGGAGCAAGGTAGTATAAGTAACGGTATCTCCGACAGGCGTTTTCATGGGTGTAATGTGCCACAATAAAGGTCGTCAAAGAGGCAGATAAACTTAGTATAAACAACCAGCCGCTGTAGCTTTGGTAGACCTTCCAAGAATCCCTCAAACCGAGAAGAAAGTGACCAAAAAATAAAAAAGCAACGGTTATCCCAGCACCAATAAGAAGGGTGATGAAGAGAGCCTGAGCGTGTATCTTACTCGTATCCTCACCTCGCTCGTGTTTTTCTGAGACGACCGGGAACAGGAACGGAATGAGGGCTGGAGCGACCCAGAGCGGAATCTGCCCAAAAGTAAACACGACATAAAAAGCGGCGGATTCGATCTCAGATAAGCGCTGTCGAACAACCCAAGGCTCAACTAGCTGCCTAGATAATTCCACAATGAGGCAAATCCCTACCGGAATCGTATAAGCAACGATCGCCTTGTAGTCAGCCCGATAGCTGACGGTCTTCACGCTGGGGCGAACAAAGTGCCAAAACGAGCTTATGAGAAGAACAAAAACAGCCAACACGAGGGCGAGCTGAGCCGTCAGATAGCCAGCGACTTGAAATGAAGCAAGTAACAATAACGCGGCAACTAATCGTGCAAGAGGACCAACAATTTTGGCAGCGATTAGAATCTTAAACCGCTTGAGACTTTGGGCCGCAATGAAAGCCAGCGGATTCCAAAAGGTCATAACAGTCAGCGCACCAATCAGCACAAACACAGTAGAGTCTTCTATTTTAAGACGCTCCATGATTGCCCCGCGTGCAAACCACAGCAATCCAACGGAAATAAACGACAAGACAGCAGCAAGGATCGAAAGGTCTCGAATAAGTGCCTTAACTTTTCCTAGCTCCCCTTGGTTGTAATACACGTTAATGTATTTCAAACCACCAGTTAGCACGAAGAGAAACGGCAAGGCAAAGATGGTTGCGAGACGAGTAGCAGGAAGAACCGCACCCAACTTTGCTTGATCCACCAGGTCGGGCACAAGAAACATGCCAATATAAAGCGTCACCACATCCCCCATGCGAGAAGCCACGAACATCAGAGCCGTATTCCACCACAGCGGCCCGAGGCGGGAACGAATTTTGCCAATCATCTCCATGAAGAGCGATTTTCCTGTTGGCTTACGATCACGCTTGGCGTGACACGGTTAGAAATGAATTGTTGCAGATTGATTCTCTCTCTGTTTGGAGTAGTGGAAGTACAAATTATTGGAATAGTCGATGAAGAATTTAAATGATCAATCCATACTGGTAACGGGCGGAACGGGCTCATTCGGAAAAAAGTTTATTGCGAGTGTGTTTGAGCAGTATCCCAAGGTAAAGCGTGTGGTTGTCTATTCCCGGGACGAACTCAAACAATTTGAGATGTCTCAGACCTTTTCCCCCGAGAAATACCCAGCAATTCGCTATTTTATTGGCGATGTTCGCGATGGGGCTCGTTTTAAACGAGCCTGCGAGGGAATCGATGTCATTGTTCATGCTGCGGCTCTAAAACAAGTTCCCGCTGCGGAATACAATCCGATGGAATGCATTAAAACCAACATTCTCGGGGCGGAAAACGTGATAAATGCAGCGCTAGACTGCGGGGTCAAAAAAGTGGTTGCCCTTTCGACCGACAAAGCAGCGGCTCCGATCAACTTGTATGGAGCGACCAAACTCTGCTCCGATAAACTTTTTGTGGCAGCAAATAACATGAAAGGTCCCCGTGACATCCAATTTTCCGTGGTTCGTTACGGAAATGTAATTGGATCACGTGGCTCTGTCATTCCATTTTTCATGAAGAAACGGAAAGATGGCGTATTGCCAATTACCCACGCGGATATGACTCGCTTTAATATCTCACTTCAGGACGGGGTGGATATGGTGCTGTACGCGATTGCAAATATGTGGGGCGGAGAAATATTTGTTCCACGAATTCCATCCTATCGCATTACGGATGTGGCCGAAGCAATTGGTCCAAACTGCAAACAAGAAATTGTCGGCATTCGTCCAGGCGAAAAACTTCATGAAGAAATGATCACCGCGACGGACTCGTTTGCGACGCTGAAGCTCGGAAAATATTTCGTCATTTGCCCCGCGACCCCAATGTGGGATCAAAACGAATACTGCAAAGCCTTTGATGCAACGCCCGTCGAAGAAGGATTCACCTACGACTCAGGCATGAACGATGAATGGTTATCGGTTGAACAGTTGCGGGAACAAATTGTGAACCATGTCGACCCCGACTTCACGATTTAAACGCTGAACCAGAGCCGCTGGAATGAAAATAAACGGCACGAAGAACGATAGGGCCAGTGGCATTAATTTAAGCCGATTTGCATGAGAAACAGCCCCTCGATCCAGTCAGGCAAAGGCGCATAGCGCTGACACATTGATAGCCATGGTTGACGAGGCAGTGGAACGGATGCGAAGGTTTCCGAGGTGCATCAAGGTACACATACGCGCTCGCACGAAAAACCTCTAAGATAGAGTCTATCCTCAAGGGCACTTAATTAAGCCGATTTGTATGGAAAGGCGTTCGCTCTGCCCTGAAAAGAAAGCCGGAGGCTTGAAGGCAATTAGCCGGTCGGTGACCGAAGGGAACCACCGGAATTCATCGGAAAATAATATGAAGCGCTGGAAGCGCGATCGGAATACAAACCAATGTGGGCGATGCCTTTCAAAAAAGCAGAGGTCGACTGATGCGTGCTCAGAATACGATTTTTAACTGAAAATTGTACGGTTTTAACCAGCTGGCGCGGTGCTGCGCCTCGTTCCGATTTCACTCCAAATACACAGTTCAGCCCTCGTTGCTTTTTTGGGGCTCAACCGTACCAGGGGTTGCGCTTCGCTCCACCACCTGGCTACGTTATCCCGCCCACTTCGGGGCGGATTCCCACAGCGTAATATGCGGTTAAAATTGCTCCCCATTGCTCACTTACCTGCCATTGACGGCAGACTCAAAAGCGATTCGAGCCTCCAAAGCTACATCGCAGCTACTTTCCCGACTTCTTCTCAAGACTCAAGAAGGTCAGGGAGCCACTACCGGTTCCCGCTTCTCCCGCCGCAGCATCTCCGGCCGTGATATCCATGGCGATAACACGCCAAGGTGGACGAGAGGCTTCGGCCTTAAC
>Ga0209186_1003795_pt1 | contig 10284 bp, 11 predicted proteins | sample SidtaG_FD_187426 | JGI IMG/M metagenome (GOLD analysis project Ga0209186, IMG submission 187426) | Marine algal microbial communities from Sidmouth, United Kingdom - Sidmouth_Male2 metaG (SPAdes) (version 2) | ecosystem: Host-associated > Algae > Red algae > Unclassified | place: Sidmouth...
CAAGACTGGACGAGTCGAGTCCAAAAAGGCTACGGCATCGCCACGAATCGCCGAAATATCGCCTTACACAGCTACCAGCGAAGAACCTGAGGCCAAATCAAATCAACGGGTGAGAAATGCGGGCTAGGGCCCAGAGCGCTTTCTGGTACAAACGAGCAGAGAGCTTGCAGTGCCTGACCAGTGGAAGCCGATGGCACGGGGTAATCGGCGAGGGTGGATCTTCAGCGACGATGGCGATCACCAGACTTTCCTGCGGATGTGGGGCGAGGCCTGTGTGCGTTCTGGGCTTCTGGTCAACGCATGGGTATCTTTTCGGATCCGGGTAGCGCCCCTTGGGGCATTTGCGCGGTGTAGAATGAGCCTAGACGATCTGTTTTACCTGTGGTTTGCCGGTATGAAAGTCGATCACTTCCTTGGTTCCGTAGTGAAAGAAGGACCCTACCATCGTGTTTCGTAGCAAGATTGGTTAGGCGTAATTCCTTCACCTTCCGACATCGGACGTTCCGCTGGTCGCCCCGATCAGTTCCATCCACCGTGCGCAACAAGGTCGTAGAGGTGTCTTCTAGTCGCCTTCCAAAAGCGGCTGTTGTGTCGCGACCTGGAAGCCACCATTACAGAGCGCTATCATCGCTAATGGCCCTCGCATCGCCGCTCAGCTTACACCGATGCGGAAAAGCTGCCCACCCGCAGGACCATCCTTCATCGCGGCGTGATCGTCTACGTGGCGACGTATACGCCGCTTACGCCCCATTTCTCGGAGGGCGAGATTAACCCATGAAAAGCGGCTTTTTCTTGAGGGCTTCGGCGGCTTCTTTGGCGGTAGCGAGCTTGGCGGCCGAGTCGTTGTCGGCTTGAGCCGTGCGGGCGCCATGGAGTTCGGCGGACGAAAGCCCCTGAAATGGTTGAAAACCGGCAGCCTACCTGATCGCGCGGGCCAGCTTTGCCACGCTTGCCTCGCCGATATTTTTGAAGCGTACCCTCGCCACCAGCGGTAACTTCGAATGGCATTCGTAGCTTCCGCCCTAACACTTGGAGCGAAACGGCTCCGTGCCGAAGAAGCGATCAAGAAGGAAAGCTAATCCCCACTCTACATCTCCTCCAGCAACGGACCGATGACAGGTCTTAAGCTTGTGTAGATTATTCGGGAAAAGGATCTAAGCTCTACCCAAATTTACTTTTGGAGGGGTTTTGTATCTGGGCTTTTATTTTCGATTGCTCGGTAGACTCGGATCCAATCGATCCACATAATCCCTTTGCTCGTGTCTGCTAGTTCTTCATCCGTTGGGGTGATCCCCTCATCCGATCTCCAAGATTGGTCCTCCATGTTAATGATAACATGCATCGGCTTACTCAAGCCAGTTCCATTCGTAAAGTCCTTCGGGTCTATCAGCTTCTTTCCAGAGACTGTTCTTACAAGCTTTCCATCGATATAGTATTCTAAGTGCCACGGATCCCGCCAGTAGACACCAAAGCGATGGAACGAGTCGCGCCAGAGAGTTCCGTTGGTGAACCATGAGCCATCATCCGTTGGCTGGTAGTCTTGAAACGGCGAACGGATAAAAACGTGGTGGCTGAGATGCACTCGATCAGCATACCACTCTTGGCCAGGGCGATCACTCCCATAGGCTTCTAAGACATCGATTTCTTCCGTTGAATCGGCGCTGAGTAACCAGACGTTGGACGCCAATACCTGGTTGCTTACTTTTACCTTTGCCTCGATGAAAAGCGGAAATTGGTAAGCCTTTTTAGAGGAGATTATTCCTGTATGGACCTTGGATGATCCCGCCTTCCGACTTGCGTGAATTCCGAGGTGACCATTGGTCACGTAGGAATGCCCTAGATTCCATTCCGTTTTTCCTGGCCCCATCCAAGGGTTGATGTAGGCACTGTGCCATCGCTCACTAAACTGCGCTGGCTTTTCTATCGGAGTTGCAATGTAGTTAAAGTCATCTGACACATCCTGCAGTTGCCACTGCATCCCGGCGCCCGCTTCAACTGGAATGGCAATGTCATCCCAGTCAGCTGCCCTCCCGAGCAAGGTCAATCCGAAGAACGAGAGGGACACGTAAGCCATGAAGCTCAGTGTCGAGATCTTTGGTATCTTCTTCATGCCCACAATTTCACTGGGAGGCGCATCCAAACTGCTTGGGAAATTCAGCAGGCCCTTGGCTTAAAAAAAATATCGCGTTAGTTCTTCGAAGAGATCCCTCGCAATCAACAAATTAAAAGGATCACCGCGAAGAAAAAACGCGCTATCGGGTTGGTTTTCGGGCGAGAGGGTGTTTTTTGGCAATTCGAATTTTTCAGATCGTCCCGCCGGGACTTAAGGTGTGCCCGAACTTACTCACTTTGCCACATCCAGAATCCGGAAGCTACAAATCTGACTCCTGTCCCCCACCCTTGGACGATCATGGAGCCAGAAACCGTTCCTATCTTCTCCGCCTGAAAACGACAAGAGCACCGGCCATAGAGAGTAGGAGGGCGCGAGATGGTTCTGGAATCTGAGTCATGGGCGGCATGGGGGGCTCCACGGTTTCGATTGTGCTAAACTGTAGGTCGTAGGAGCGCGCAACGATACTTCCTCCACTGCCTCCAGAATTGTTGAAGAGGACACTTGCAATCGGCGCAAAGTTAAGCCCATCCTGAGGGAATTGGAAATTTCCGCCCGTAGTTGCCAAATTAACCGTCGTTCCATTGATGTCGACGTTTCGGGTATTGGCACCACTAGATCCCATTCCGACGTTAGCACCGATGAAGCCATCGAAAACGATAGTATCTCCAGAATCCATCGTGGTTCCAGTGACGTTTAACATGCTCAGCGTGACATTGTTGAGGCTACCGAATCCGGTATCGACTCCCTGATTCCATAGTCTCTGGGACCCACCGCCCCCAGCGAATCTCAACGTGAAAGAGACGGAGTCGTTGGCAGTGCCGTCACCGTCAAGATCAATCATCCCATAAGTCACTGCCACGTCGAGGGGATCGGCGGTCATCGCTCCTGGCGCAGGACTTGTGCCCGCGTTTGCCATCCCCGGCACGAAAACAGAGGCGTCGGTGACATTAAGATTGCTAATTGCGACTACTGCGGCTTGTGTGGAAAGGCTGGCTCCGAAGAGGCCTAAGAGAATAAGAGGAGTGGTTGGTGATTTCATCATTTCTTAATGGCTCGGGACCTTAAACGGTTAGCACCCAATATTAATAGATTCAAATTATTATTTTGTTCCGGAAGCTAAATGCGCTGAACGCAGAGTAGATCCTGATCCCGTGGAGTAGACCGGACGGTTCTGTGGGGTAGGCAGGATAGCCTTAGAAAAAAAAGGAATAAACTGTTTCTTTGAACACTTTCGACAATTCTCTGGATTACGAGGATGGCGCGTCTAGTCGAAGATGATCTGCGAAGTTGCTACCACTGTGTGTCTCGGGTGGTGATGGGCGCCATATTTGCGGGGACCAGGAAAAGCGGTTTTTTCGCGAGACGATGCGTGGGTTTGAGTATCTGACGGTGTTCGAATCTTGACCCACTGCCTGATGTCGAATCACTTTCATCTCCTGCTAGAGGTGCCTGTAGATGCAGAGATTCGGCCAAGCGAGGAAGTCTCGGACAAGGAATTGGTGTCCTTGATTAGGCCTCTGCCTGGGCAGAAGAAAGCCCGGCAGGTGGCACTGGAGTTGGCCACTTGTGATCAGCACGGATTCGCGGAAAAGACGGAGAGGATTCGACGGTGCTATCTGGATCGCCGGGGCAAAGCTGGATGTCTTCATGAAGGAGCTAAAGTAACCAAGCAACGGTTTTGTCTCCGTTGCTCTCCGACTCTGGAGTTTGGCTAGGTCAAAGGTTTGGCCCTAATTGGGCATGCCAGTCCCGCTGGTAAACCTAGAACGAGGGGCGTAGAGAGACACTGTAACTGTCCGCGCCGCTTCGTGGTTGAAAAATTGCGAAGCATTTTCGCAGAGCGCCCTTATGAAGCAAAGAGCCGGTTCAAGTCGGTCATCGTGGGTAATTCTAATGAAACCTTGCTGGCGATGTCTGCCTACAACGACCTGAATCCCGTATGCAAACTGGTATAATCGATGACCCGGCGGATTTTCGTGGTTTCGGTGTATGGCGAAGCCTGTGGTGGTAGTCGCCGTGCCGCCGCGGCTCGAAAGAGACTTCCGTTTCCAAATTGGTGTCTAGCTATAGCTATCTCCGTAGCCTGTCAGGCAATGAGAGGACGACGCAGGGAGGGTATGGGCCGAGAACAGTCGTCTTGCCGGGAGTATACCCGATGCGGATTTCGAGGACTATATCGACTACTTGGGGAAGAAGAATTCGTGACTGCGATCGCCGATACCAATGCTATTTCGGATGTGCTGCTAAGGAGAGAGCCATTTTTTGCCCATTCTGCCGAAGTCGTTGATCGAGCCGAGCGAGGTGACTACACGGGTCTTATCTGCGTAACCACCATAACCACCATTTCCACCTTTCTCGTCGCCATCTCGGCACGGAAAAGGCACCGGAGAGCATGAGGGATCTGGGCGCAATTTTTCGGTATCGGCAGTCAATAGGTCAGTGAACGATGCGGCGTTAAGCGAGCCCACGTTGGACATCGAAGATTCTTGGACAGGTTTGGGGGCCATTCGGAATAGCGGATCATGCCACCTACGCCGTACCCAACTCTGATAAGCCTAGTCCAGATAAGAAACGAACGTAGGGAACCAATGACGCCACAAGGAAATCGAATCCGTAGCAACCTGGCGATCTTCATCTCAATCGGTGAAAGCCGTGAAGGCCCAGAACATAGCCACTACTTTGTTGAAATTACCATGAAAACCATTAATGTGCAGATTGTATTACACTTAGGCTTGACTAGTCCCGCTTTGCAGGGACTAAATGGGCTGGTCGGGAAACGGACTGAGATATGAGCAACACATTGGACGATGATGACTTCAAGATGATGGATCTTGAAGCTTTTAAGGAAAAGTGGGCCACTTCCGCAGTAGCGGAGGTAGTGCAGGCTGACGTGCTTCCTTCTGTCTCGAATGGTTGCTCCGACGCCCTCAAGGCGTTCTTTTGCGATGCCTCAACTGAGGAGGTGAGTGTGGCGGCTAGGTCCCCGGATCTACCCGCTGAGGAAGGATTTGCTTCGGAGTAGGTCACAGTGTAGCCGTTACTCATATGAGTAGCGAAACGACCCCGCCGGAACTCGACATGAAGGCGGTTGAGACGGCCCACAGGGTCGCTCGTGCTTTAGGTCGCGATTTTTACGGAAATTTGCTCATCCCCAGAAAGTTCTACGACTTTGATGAGGCCCTCGCTAGGACACTACGATTACACGGTCAGCATATCCGTTGCCTTGGGGTGCAACCTACTTGGGTAGATCCATACAAGATGATCTGCTGGATCGGGTTCGGGGTTCTCAATCAGATAAAGGAGGGGGGGACTGAAGAATCGGGGATTCGAGCGTGCGCAGACACGCTTGTAAGGCATCTTGCTGGGCTATTTTCTATAGATTGCGAGGAGCTTGGATTAGAAATTCCCACGGAAATGTTGGTATTATTACGTCGCTATGTTGTCCAAGAGGTGAAAGACAATCCTGATCATGGAATTGGGCCAAATGGTCTTTATGCCGCATTTCATGGGGCTGTAGTTGTGGCTCGGCAGTTTGAGGTAGCGAATGAGTATGCTACCCACCCGTCCCCAGCCAAAGCCTAGTTATTGCTAATGTCCGAGCTACGCCTCTACGATACTCTCACTCGCGAGTCCCGTGTTCTCCAGCCGTCCGACGGCGAGACTTTCCGCTTCTACTGCTGCGGCCCGACGGTCTATGGTCCGGCGCATATCGGCAACTTCCGCGCCTTCGTTGTGCAGGATGTGCTTCGACGCACGCTCGAGCAGGCAGGACTGAAGACCTTGCACGTGCGCAACCTCACGGATGTCGACGACAAGACGATTCGCGACAGCCGAGCAGCGGAGAAGCCGCTCAGAGAATTTACGGATTTCTGGAAGGACAAGTTCCACGCGGATTGCGAAGCCTTGAACCTCGTCGCTCCTCACGTCGAGCCGAGTGCGGTCGAACACATTCCGCACCAGATTCGGATGATCGAGACGCTGATCGAGAAGGACCATGCCTACCGGGCGGATGACGGGTCGGTTTATTTCAAGGTGGCCTCGTATGCTGACTACGGACGCTTGTCGCGCCTCGATACCCGAGAGCTGAAGCTCGGTGCCACCAACGACTCGGACGAATACGACAAGGAATCGCTGGCCGACTTCGTCTTGTGGAAGGCCCGCAAGCCTGAGGACGGGGAGAACTTCTGGGATAGTCCATGGGGTGAGGGCCGCCCGGGCTGGCACCTAGAGTGCAGTGCCATGTCGCTGGAATACCTCGGCGCCACGTTCGATCTACACGCAGGTGGGGTAGATTTGTGCTTCCCGCACCACGAGAACGAGATCGCCCAGTCTTGTTGCTCGACCGACGGCACGTTTGCGGGGCATTGGTTCCATAATGCTCACCTCATGGTCGATGGTGGCAAGATGAGTAAGAGCCTTGGCAATCTGTACACGCTGAGCGACCTCGAAGAGCGTGGCTACACCGCGAACGAGTTGCGCTACGTGCTCATCGGCGGGCACTACCGCAAGCAGTTAAACTTCACCTTCGACACCCTCGACGCTGCGCGCGAGGCGCTCGGTCGTATGGCCAAGTTCGTCGAAGCGATGGGCGGTGGAGAAGTCGTTGCTGGCTCTGATCCAGGGCCGTTCGCTAAGGCTTGGGAGGTGCTTTGCTACGACTTGAACACTCAGGGTTCGCTGGGGCAGATCTTCGGTATTATGAAGAAGCTCAAGCCCGCTGGACTTTCCGATGCGGACAAGGCGGCGGCTCTTTCTGGCTTGGGATTCGTTTTAGAAGCCCTAGGGCTTCGTGTTCCTAAGGCTGAGGAGGCCTCCGCAGCTGTGGAAGCTCCCGAAGAAATCCGCGCCTTGGCGCAAGCCCGATGGGATGCCAAGCAAGCGAAGGACTGGGCAAAGTCGGATGAGCTACGTGACCAGATCACCGTTGCTGGCTGGACTGTGCTGGATTCGAAGGACGGCTTCGACTTGCAGAAGAATTAGGGCGAAAGCGGAAACTGGGAAGCGGCGGCCTGTCTAGTCCGCTGCAAGTCAGCGCTGGTGCGTGTGGCTGAGTCTGGAAGGCTGGCCGCTTCAAGTAAGCGCTTTTGCCAAGGGGTGAAGGGGTAGCAGAGGCAGTGCTGGCGTAGAAGGGTTTGGCTAGCTAGCTAGCTGCTAAGCAGGGAGTTCCGACAAGACGATTCCGTGATTTGAGATCGGGGAAGTGACCGGAATCTCGATCAATTGTCCACAATTCGCGAACTCCATGCACCGGTGCGCATGAGGCGATTCGCGCATCGTGAATTTCCTTGGAGAACACGGTAGCTTTGACGCCTTTTTGTCCGAAGAGCTCGGTGCCTCGTCTATCGTCGGGCGCTCCAAGATGGGGACATTTCCGTTCAGAGAGTGGCGAAGCTGCCGGGGCTGAAGAAGCCGATTCTCGATGTCGCTCCGAGGAACTCATTTAGATGGAGGGATTGCCGTAGGCAAGCTCGGGGTGGACGGTGGCGCTAGGGACGTGGTTCTCGGCTTTGCCAAGGACATCGCGGCTGGCACGGAAGGTATCTATAGTCTTCTAGTCTAACCTTCGTGACTGCCCACCAAAACACCAAAAAGGCATGGGCAAGAGGCTCTCAGCCGGGCCGCCGATCAGCCGAACCTCTTGATTTACTTCGCCGACGACTGGGGTAGGGGAGATCTGAGGTGCCACGGCCACTCCTCCGTGCAGACGCCGAATATCGACCGCCTCGCCGCCGAGGGAACGGACTTTCACAGCTTCACCGTTGCGAGTGGAGTCTGTTCCTCAAGTCGGACCGTCGCCATCCGTTGCTCCAGCCTAACCATCCGTGGCCCGGTTCCTCTGGGCCGCGCTATGCTCTTCTCGAACGAATGATCAGACACCCGCCTTCCCTTTTTCTGCAATTTGAGCTACCCTCCCGAATGCCTAAGAAACTTGATCGTCGTCAATTCGTCAAAGCCGCTGCCGCTAGCAGCGTCTTCTCGCTCATTCCCGGAAAGGTCATCGGGGCGAATGAGCGGGTGAACATCGCCTTCATCGGCTGTGGAGCCCAGGGTAAGTTGGACGCGAAAAGCATCTTCGATACCGGCTTGGTGAATCCCGTCGCCTTGTGCGATGTCGCTATGGGCAGCGAGCCGACGGCTGAGATCGAGGCCAAGTTCCCCGGCATCCCGAAGTTTCAGGACTTTCGCGAAATGTTCGACAAGATGGGCGGCGAAATCGACGCCTGCACGGTCGCCGTCCCCGACCACGCGCATTTCCCGATCACCATGCGCGCGTTGGCCGAGGGGGTGTCGCCCTACGTCGAGAAGCCGCTGGCGCACACCTTCGAGGAGATCGAGCTGATGATCGCGGCCGAGGCCAAATACAGGGTCCCCTGCCAGATGGGGAACCAAGGGCATTCCGGTGCCAACTATCATCAGTTCAAGGCCTACCGCGAGGCCGGTATCATCGAGGGCGTGTCCAAGATCACTGCCTACATGAACTCGAAACGCCGCTGGCATGGATGGGAGATCGACGGCTTTCCGTCGCAGCCCACCCCCGATTTCCTCGACTGGGACGCTTGGCTAGCTACTGCTCCAGAGCATCCGTTCTCCAAGAAACTGCACCCCGGCAACTGGCGCAGCTGGTATGATTACGGTAATGGTGCCTTCGGCGACTGGGGCCCGCACATTCTCGACACCGCTCACCGCTTCCTCGACCTCGGCCTTCCGACCAAGACCACAGCGGTAAAGCGCGACGGCCCCAACGACTTCATCTTTCCGCAGGCCAGCACCATCCAGTTCGATTTTCCCGCCCGCGGCGAGGAGCCTGCCTGCGAGGTTACTTGGTATGACGGCACTGAGAATATGCCCGAGCACCCTGAGGAACTCGAAGCCGACCGGAAGCTCGAGAAAGCTGGCAAGATTATCTACGGCAAGGATCTGACCTTTAAAGGAACCTCCCACGGCAATCCGCTCCGCGTCATCCCCGAGGCAAAGATGCGCGACATCGCCAAGGACCTGCCCAAGATCGCGACCGGATCTAACCACTACGCAAACTTTGTCCTTGGAGCCAAGGGCGAGGAACAAACCCGCTCACCGTTTCACGTTGCAGGTCCCCTGTGCCAGGTCTTCTGTCTCGGCGTCATCGCCCAGCGTCTTGGAGGCGAGTTGGAGTTCGACCGAGACACCAAGCGGATTACCAACAACCCGACTGCCGACGCCCTGCTCGAAGGTCCGCCGCCGCGTAAAGGCTGGGAGGAGTACTACAAGCTGTAGGGCACCTCCGGTAACCGCCTGTGTTTTTCGAGACTGAAGCTATCAAAGGATCGAAGCTGTTGGCATGAGCTACCGGGACCACCGCAAAGGAGGCAATCTTCTCTCCGCCATCGAGCATCAGCAGGGCATGGCGGTGTCGGGGGGAGGCATCCTGTTGCTGAAAGAGATGATCGATAGGGAGGTTGTCCGCCGCTCAAGGCCGGCCAACTGGTCTCGGTTATAGGGCCGCACGGCATGGGGGGTAAGAGCAAAAGGTTGGTGCTAGAAGAGGGCGTACGCCTCTCCCCTTCCTAAACGGGGAGGCCAAGGCTACTCATAATCTGGCGGAACGATTGCTAAGAAATGAAAATCTTGTCATCGAAGATTGTTCAGGTTAAAATGCTCCCAACACCTATGAAACCCATCATCACCCTCACACTCCTAGTTTCCTCCATCCTTCTCACTTCCAGTCCGCTATTCGCCGCCCTGCGCTGGAACCCCTCCTCAGGCACCTATGACGGCGGCGGTCTTGCTGGTGGCTCTGTGAGCAGCGCATTCCAACCAGGAACCGCCACCGGCTATTCAGGAATGTGTCTCAATCAAGGCAATCCCCACACGTTCAAGACCATCGCGGGAGCGGATCTCGCACTGTGCCACGATCTGGGATTCACTGATAGTAGTGGAGCCCCAGTCCTCGTCAGAAACCTTAAATCGGACGGCGTAAATATTTGCTTCGATCTCTTCACTCCTCTCGCCGCTGGCGAAACCCTCAATTTGACTTTCGACTTCAACACGCCCATCGGCACTTGGGCATACGCGTAAACCTTAAATACGTAAGTCGCTGAAAATAAATTGATTACGATATAAATATTTTCAATTTTTCTTGACAGGATTCCCGGGGCTTCGCCACCTTTCGGTGCCAAATTCCAAATCGTATC
>Ga0209186_1003796_pt1 | contig 10284 bp, 10 predicted proteins | sample SidtaG_FD_187426 | JGI IMG/M metagenome (GOLD analysis project Ga0209186, IMG submission 187426) | Marine algal microbial communities from Sidmouth, United Kingdom - Sidmouth_Male2 metaG (SPAdes) (version 2) | ecosystem: Host-associated > Algae > Red algae > Unclassified | place: Sidmouth...
TGAGGCCGTGGCGGCGGCGATGGCGACAACCCGGGTGGGCAGTGGGGAACGCGGTGGGGAGCTGTGAGGCGGCGGCGGCGGTTGCGGCGGCGAGGGTGTGCTGTGGTGGCGTCGGGGGTGCGCGGTGGCCGCTGTGGTGACGGTGGTTGCGGTGTTGGACGTGTGCGTCGTGCGGAAGAGTGCCTGGCGGCGGCGGCGGTGGCGGCGGCGGGGATGTGTGTGGCGGTTGTGGCGGCGGTGGCCTCCGTGGTGGCCCGGCTGCGCGTTGAGGCACGGGGAGGGGGGGCTGGCACCGGCGACGGGCGGGCCACGTGGGCGGGGTGCACGGGGCCTTGAGCGGGAGAAGTAAACGGAACGCTAGTATGCGTCGTTCTCTTTCCATATAGCCACCGACGTGCAGGCCATCATTGGAGCGACTGCCACAACATTGCTGAAGGGGAGAGGTTGCAGAGGTGGGCTCCCGACCCTTATTGGATCGCTTGCAAGATGTTTCAGGAAGTGTCTACCTATCCTTATCAACCTGTATTGAAAAAATCACAAAGCAGATCGCTGCACGAAGGTCGAGCAGTTGAGTGCACGTTATCTGTTACCAGCACCAAATAGAATGTCATGACCAGAAGTGCAGAGAAACCCGGAAGCGATCCGTTAAAGCTCGTTTTGCTCAATTTCGCGATGTGCAGTGTAGGCAGAAGCGGGCGCAGTTGTCGAGGTCGGCGGCGTCCGCGGGGCCGGCGGCGCCACCGCAGAGGAGCATGGCGGCACTGGGAGCGACGAGAGCGCCGTCGTCGGCTCCGCGGGCGGCGGCAGGAGGCGATTCGGGGGGTGGGAGGGGGGTGCGGGTGGGCGCCGACGCCCAGAAGCTGGGGTGACCGCCGCGTCGGGCGCAGCCGGCGGCCTGAAGGCGGCTTACCACCTGGGAGAGGGCTCCGTGGCGGGCGTAGATGCCATCTACACCATCTTGGGCGCCGACCCGGGCGTGGGCACTGTCGTCAGGACCACCGGTGGCGGCAGCACCGCTTCGGGCGCAGATGCGGGCACAGCCGTCGGAGTCTGCGTGGTCGGGGCCTCAAGCGTCGGCACGGGCGCGGGCGCGGGAGTCGTCGCGGTCACGGCTTTTGGCGTCGGCGAGGGCTCGGCCGCGGGTGCCGGCGCGGTCACGGCCCTGGGCGGCGGCGCGGGCCCGGCCGTGGGCGGCCGCGCGGGCGCCGCCGTGGGCCGCGGGGCGGAGGGGTGGAAGGGGCGCCAACGTCGGGCGCAGCGCACTGCGGGGCGGCGGCGCGGGGCATCCGCCGGCGGCAGCACAGGCGCGGCCTTAAGCGTGGGCGCAGGCGGGGCCTGGGGCGTCGGCTCGGGCGCGGTCTCGAGACCTGGAGACGGCGTCGGCGCGGGCACGGCAATTGACATCGGTCCGGGTGGCGCCACACCACCTGGTGCTGCCATGTGGAACATGCTCGGAAAGACTGCCGTCGCACCGGCGCCAAGCCGAGGTACGAGTCGGGATCCTTCATGGATCCCATCAAAAACGATCATAAACCACAACTAACAAAACGGTCACAGCTAATCTACGACCGACCCAAGTGCGAACGATGCGATTATTTTACAGCCCGCGCTCGCGCGGGGCGGCGTGGCGAGAGCCCACCCCCTTTTCCGTCCCTCGCTGCCGCCCGCGGCCGGGCAGCCGCCCGTGGCACACACACGTGGTTTCGGCCATCGCTCCCAGTACATCCAGTTCCTCGGCGGGATCCTCCAAAACTAATTGTGTCTCCGGCGACAGTTTGACCAGTACCGTGGCTGTCGTGGCGGTGCCCTGCGTCCGAACATTTCGAACAAGTTTCGGCGGCATCAACGCCGCCTTTTTCACCGATGGCGAGGCAGTGTGGTCGACCCCACTCTTTGAGCTGCTGCATGTACCTCCGAGTGGCTGATGCCGGCTTAGGGGTACGCAACGATCATCTACGACACTTTTATTTGTATTCAGACACGACGTTGCGTCTCATCACCCGACGCATGAAGCATGGGATAACAAGGACAGGAAAAAAAGGAAGGAGGTGGGGGGGACACGAAGCCAACAAATAGAATCACCCCAGCTTTCGCAAGATAGCCTCCACAAGACGGAGGTGCGCGGTGCTTTGCTCACGATGCTCCGCGTCTAAGCGCTCGCGGCGGGCAATCTCGTCTTGGTGGAACTGACGTTCCTGCTCGAAGCGCCGATCGGCTACGTCCAACTTCTTCATGGCCATCCCGTCCCGCCGCTTCTCGCTCTGCTGCAGGGCGACGACCACATCATCGTCTTCCTTCATCTCGACGCGCCTCCGACGGCGGCCGGTAGCGACCGGTGTCGCCATGCTCTCCGACCCAGATGACCCCTGGTCACTAGCCATCTCCTCACAATCCTCACTCCCCGCAGACCTGGGTCTCTTTCGGCGACGCTCCATCGCCAGCCGCCGGATCGACTCATCGTCGGCAACCAGATTCTCCTCGAATCGGGTCACCTCCTCGCTGTCATGCGCCGCTTTCTTCTCATAGTCAACGGCCACCGGCACAATGTCGCAAAGGAGGGTGTCCAGCTCCGTCACTACCTCCTCAACTCCGGTGCTGTTTGCGTCTGTCTCGTCCTTGCTCAGGTACTGGCCTTTCAGAGAGTTGAACCTGTCGCGCGGCACTTTCCCGGTGACAATGAACGGGGCCTGAGGGTGATCGTTAAAAATCGCCGCCGCCTCCTCGTAGCGCTCCATTATTTTTCCACGAGGAGCTACGTGGGCGTTGGTGGCACGGGTTGCGTGGAAGACCAGGATGTCGTGGGTGTCCGCACAGCGGCGCCTCTTTTGCTTGCCTTTGGTCGAATAGCTGGTGCCCGGCGCTCGCACCGGAGGCGCCTCGTCACCACCAGCAGAACCCGAGCGTGAATCGCCACCGTCGCCGTCCGTGGGCCGAAACCCCGCCGACTTACACTCCTCGTCTGCAGCGGAACCCGCCCTGCTCCCTGAGTGGCTTCCCATCACGTAGCCTTACAACGGGCAGCAGGGATTGTCCAAGAGAAAAACCTTCCGGCGTGGTGTCGGGCGTGGTAGTGTGGTGGTGACGGAGGGATGAACGAGACAAAGAGTGAGGTTCCGAAGCAGCAGCGACATGCGTCGTGCCGGCGCAGATGTCGTGCGGCCTCGAAGGGCCCTTCCAAGTCGGTTGCACCGCAGGCGCTTCACTCCCATGCGCGCGAGGTGGTGTCCTGACGACCCCCCTGTGGGCCGGTCTGCTTTCTCACGTGGCGTTCTCACACCGTGACTATTTCGGGGACATAGTCACGGCGTGAAAAGTCCGTGAGCCAGAGTCCAAAATCCGACATGGCATCGGGACACCAAGAGACGTCCTATCCGGCCATCAATCTCACGAACTACTCACGAACGTCTCACCCAGGCGTTGAAAAAGCTCGCTAATGAGGTGTGCAGTGGCGAGACATTATGTAGGGAATTTTTGGATGATCGACATCGGAACAACAGGAAGTACACTTCTCTCTTCTGTTTAGCTCGTCCACGGCAGAGAACAACTCAAGCAGAGTCATCAATCCCTGGAAACAAAATAGAACATGCCCTGGGCTTCATTCTCATATCTCATGCGTCCTGTAGGAGTCACGATGAGCTAAACGGGATCGAGAAATGGTCGAGATTAGACTCAGACTGGCTGTCTAGGATGGCGTAGATCCTGCGCTATAGTCCCACTGTACACTGTCAGATCTGCAATATCCCAGCTCTTGGTGCAGATCCTGTGCTGTTGATCAATCTGACGGCTCAGGTTCTTGGCCGCACAACAAGGCGTTGCAGCGGATCCGGCGCAAAATTCGCGCCGCCAGGCTTGCTCTCAGGGCCGATCGCTCACACAGTGCGCGCTCAAAAGCCTCTTTTGTGCTGACAGGCCTGAATAACATGGATGGTGTGACGTGGACCAATCGAAGTCCGATTTGGATGTCTCAGAACCCGTGAGACTGGATCCGAAGGACATCTGGTCACTTATTGTGCTTCCCAGAAAAAGTGGGTCTCCATCTACATCCGCCACTTCTGCCTATTGGAGTCGATTGACATCGGATGCAATGCAATTGGATATGAGGAGCAACATGGTTGGCTTGTCACAAATCTGCAGGTACGTCATCCGCGCATGTAAATGCATTCCAGACTCACGAACGTACAAGTATTAAAAACGCCCTCTGCATGTTTCACAGTGTTCCAGAATCCATCCCAAACACTCATGCAAAATTGGACCATATTGAGGCCGCGAGCTGTTTCGGCGTCGACGCTCCTGCATCTACCACTGCGGCGCGCGTCATAGGGTCACACCCATCACTGTCGCGCCGCTCGTCCCTGTCGTTCCTTCGTCGACGTTGGTCGTGTTGGTCCCTGCGCGTCACGTACCGTGGCCATGAGCACGTTTAAGGTCGAACGTTTGTGCGTGTGATCATCCGGGCGGAGGTCCCACACAAACGCGCACGTCCCGCCGTTCGCTACAGGGCCAATTAACGTGCGGCATATCCATATATTCTTCTGACACCAGCTCTGTCGGCTTGCGGCGGAGCAAACTGCTCAATCGCACCGATCTGCTTATTTTCGCTGTTGCACGTGTTGTTGTCTCCTCACAGGCTCCATGGCCATACCTGGAGGTGCATCTTCCCAGTCCACCCCCCCTGAAAGTTCCTGTCAACCACCGGCGCCCGCTGACCCCCCCGTGTTCCCCAGCTGTGGCGCTTGTGGGTACCGCAAGAAGTACGCTTCCGGTAATGATCATTACTTCAAGGACAGTATCATTGTCAAGAACCGCGTTCAGTGCTCCTCGGCACTTAAACTCGGGGATGCCTACTACTCTCCTTTACGGTGCACCAAGGATGGCTGCGACTTACATAAACTGTACGTCGCCCCGGCCGCTCCTCCGTGCGCATTTGCCGCTGTATTTTGGAGTCTATCGTCCCTCTTCGTCGCTGTTTGGTCTCGTGGCCGCGCGCTACTATTCTTGTGGCTCTTCAATACTGCGACGCCATATCTGATGCGACCCCTTGCTATCCTTCCCATGCTTGTGGATCATGGCCCCTACCGTGTCGTTTTCCTCGGTTCATACCCTGATTTGTGTCACGTTCTCTGGGTTTGGATCGTGAAACGCAGGTGCACAAAGTGCAACAAGAAAGGACACCAGCCCGTCCCGATCGCATTGAGCCCCAGACTGTTCAAGAAAAACATCAACAAGGGGGGGATTTCCTTCAAAAAGATGCCCAGTGCCAAACAGTCACACCTCTCCTATGCGTGCTCTCAGTCGCGCCAGCTGTGGAGTTTTCAGAGCGCGGCGCAACGCAGCCGCGCCACATGTGAGGCTGAGGACGAAAAGCTGAAGGTCGAGCAGCGCCGACGCAACGGGCTCGTTGCCAACCTAACTAGCGTTTCCGCGCCTCGGACAGACGTCGTTGACACGCTGGTCGGTCTGAGGTCGCCGGCCTCCACGGTGTCTGCGGCCAACAGTGCTGCCAGCAGGGAGCAGGGACGGTGTACGGATGCTGGTTTGAACGCTGTGGCCAGCGCCTGGGCCGGTGCTGTCACCGCTGTTACGGGCGCGCCCAGCGGGGTAGCGTCTAATGACGCCCCTGACATGGCGCTTGCGTTTTTGAGCAGCCGACGCGCCGAAGCCGAAAAGCAATCGGCCAAGCCGCTGCGGTATGGTGCCGTTGCGCTTGAATCCCCTGAGGGGTCCCATCGCCTGTACATGTTGTGCGTTCCCAGATATTTGCTTCCCTACATTACTTCCATGCCTGCATGGTTTATTGTCTTCGTTCTACCAATTTAGTACTTGCTACTGACTCCCTTGACCTTTCGCAAATATGCTCTTTTCTGTTGCGTACTTTTGTTGTGCACTGGCTTCCAGATCCCGACGAATTGCCAACTGCGCGCCTGTCGAACATGTGGACGACACCGCAACCCAAGTGGCATCAGGGCGTGTTGGTCCTTCGCGAATGGCGCCGTGCCAAGGCGCTGGCTCGCTGACCGAGTGGGTCTTTGCAGACGAGACGGGTGCGGAGAGGGCCGAGTTCATGTCGCTAGTTGGGGCTGCTGCCACTGAGTTCTGGATCCGCGGTCCCACGCTGGGGGGGTCGGCTGATGCGGAAGAGCTCGTCACTCACCATTCTTCTCGCTTCCCAGCCTCTAATGAGGCACTTGGGAGCCACAAAGCGAGTTGTCGGGACTGGACTGCATCGCTGCGGCGCAGGCAGCCTTGAGGCTCTGCCCACCGCACCCACCGCGCCATGAATCTCTTTGCTTTCTGCGTTGGCGTGGGGTACACGCAGTTTTCTGATTGCTGGCGCTCTGCTTGGTTATATGGGTGCGGTTCCGGTTGAATGACGCGGGACACAGATGCCAGAGAGGCACGCAGGTCTGCTCTTAAAATAGGACACGTCATTTTTTCCGGCTCCGCGACTGCACCCTGCCTCTGTTACAACCACAGAACAGGCGACTACAGCACTCAGATTTCAGTCGTGCTGCAGTTTGAGCGTGTATTTGTGGCAACGGGAACGACCTTGTTGGCGAACATAGGCCCTTATCAGAGACCCCGCAGTCAGTGAGCAGTGTCCTCTCCTTCGGTCATCACGAAGCTCCTGAAGCGAGTGCCAGGACCGTTGCTCTTGAGCGCCTTCGCTGCAGCGGCTATTTCTCAAGCGGTGATACGATGACCGCGCTGTATTTTTGATAGCGACGATACCACGGTACCAAGTCACGAGAGGAAGGCACAGGTCTTCTGCGTTTATCACAGCCAAGCAGAAACGTAAGCAGCAGGGACCGTGCGAAGCAAAAACGATATGCACAGCAAGTACCGGTCTACGCTGCAAACATGAAGTTACCTGGGACAAAAAAAGGCATCAAAAGGTAGCGCATTGCTCAGCGAGAACCGATACGGATAAGGCAATGGCAGCATGAGGTAATAATGACGGACGCCTTGTCTGAATGCGGAGGTCAGCCAATCTGGCGCCATCTGCTCGGCTAGACAGGGCGGGCGGGTGTAACGTAGAGGTATGCTTTCATTAAACAGGTAAGACAGTCAGAGAGACACATCCTCAGACACAGTGACGGACGCAAAACGAGGAAGGGCAGAGGCGCGACCGCCAGTGCTCAGCACTGAGATTGTGCACACAAGGCGCAGCCATTGAGCAGTGACCGCAATGCACCCGGAAAAACTTTGCACAGCTCCCGCGGTACCCCGCTTGGAGAAATCACTGGGCACGACTCAATCACAGCCCCCGCAGACTTGGCGCTCCTTGTAAAAGTCGCACACTTCAGAGAGAAAACACATCCAAGCTGTATCAGCACACAACTTGATGGACATTGGAGCAGGGAGCCGAGTCGAAAGCACGTCAGACGACAAATCTTGAGGCGGGGTTGTGTCAGACGCCTGCAAGTGGCCCGTAAAGGTGATAGATTGGATGAGCAGACACCCGAGTAGTACAGTGCCAACACCTGGCAAGCAGTACTCTAGCGCGTACCTATGCAAAGAGAACACCCAATCTTTGACGCCTCCGAGCGTCAAAGACAAAGCAAGGGGTGGGGTGCAGGCGCAAATGCGGGAGATGGGGTGCAGCGGGGTGGGAAATGGGCCAAATAACGCAACACGATGTCGTACCTTCCACTCTCGGCACGCAAAAGACTCCCCTGCGAACAGGCACGTGCGGAGCACGGCGGACGGCCCGCAGGCGTCTCGGCGGATGTCGGTTGCCGGAAGAGCTACGGCGCAGTGCGCGCGACAGGGAGGGGAAGGAACGCACCCTCCAGCGGCCCGCCTGGCCCGGTCAGCTCAGGCAATTGCCGCAGCGATTGTCGACGTGCCTCGTGGTAGGGCCCCCGGATAGCAGTCGGAGGCAATGACGCGCAGGCCACCACGTGGAGCATTCGGTCAGGCAGTTCTGGGTGCCCGAAGACTAGGTCCCGTACTTTTGCTTCGTAGTCCGCGAATGTTGGTTCGATGCTCGATAGATGTGGGCAGTACGGGGGAAGCCGCATCCGTCGGAAGCCGTTCATGGCCAGAAGTTGGTCGGCAGCCTGGATATGCACGCCGGCATTATTGTAAAGTAGAATACAATCGTCAGGTTGGACAGTCCACGGGACCCCAGGCATGTACGCGTTCATCCGTGGGGTAACGCTTGTGAAAAATGCCAACCAGTCATCGCCTACCTGTGCTGGCGGAGTCTGGTGGATCGCCAAATTCAGTACCCCCGCGTGTAGGACACCGCCACGATAGTGAAAAACCGCGTTCGCGGGCGGGGGTCCGATGCGAGGACCTCAACGTTGCTCCCGTTTGGTCCCCAGCCTCGTGGACGCACCATGGCCCGTCCGTCAATATGCGTCTCGTCCACAACGACAATGCACCGGTCTGGAACATTGCTGTACCGCCGGCTGTGCTTCTCTGCCGCCTGGGCGCACCGCTCAAGTGCCAGTCGCTCAACGTTATTGACAGAAAAACCAATGGCGTTGAGCATCCGGGAAAGGGAAGAGAGGGTGTGCAGCCACGACGCGTCAAAATATGGCAAGGCCATCAAGCGGTCAAAACTAGACTTCATCTCACGCAAGAAGACCTCGGGGTGCGAACGCACGAGGCCCTCCAAAGCTCGCGAAAAGGGAGCTTGGAACCGTGCGGCATCAATGTGCCTGTTCTCGAGGACGGGGTCGTTCCACGGTGACCTGCCACGCACAAAATTGCTCCACCATTGCATCGCCGCCGCTCTGCTGCACCCAGAGTGCACAGTAGAGAGTTTTCGCATTGCGTGTGAGAACGGTTTGTGAGTACTTTGTTACAGTATCGGCCGGATGAACGCTCTGTAAGGGACCTGATACCGAGACGGATACAGGATCTCTTCTCACGACCTTCTCACGGTGTGACTAAATCGGTAAAATGATCACGGGAAGTGACAGCGTCGACTGATGAGCACAGGAATGTCTGGGCACTCCGTATTTTGGCGCTACGCGAGTCTGCGGCCGACGCGCGCACCCCTCATTTCCTCCGCTGTGCACCGCGGACTCCCGCTTTGCGCCCACCCCTGTCCACCGAGGACCTTCAATACATTCCTTGCACCTCGCTCGACTCTATTGTTCCTGTCATGATGGACGCAAACTGGCCAGCGGACAGCCACGCAGCCGGTGACGTCGGCGACTAACCGGCGTCAACGGCCGCCGAGGCGGCCATCGATGATGGTGGCGAGAATGTGGAAGCCGTTGCCACTGGTGGCTACAAGACGCCGTCCGACGCGGAGGCGGAGGAGATTGGTGCGCCTGACGCGGGCAAGCAGAAGCGGCGGTCGTGGACGGACTCTCACGACGTCAAGCTCATCAACGTGGCACGCGCGGCCAACGCCCATGTAGCTCCATGTGGAAAGATATCCGAGCGGTTCGAAAGCGCCGCCACCATTTTCAATTCCCAGCCGCAGACTCCCTTCACTTTCACTGGGAAGGTGATGCAGGACCGGTTCAACACCCTGCGGAAGCAGTACACGACACAAGACAACGCAGACGCCGAAAAAACGGGCCACGAGAAGGGGGACGGCGACACGGAGCTTCAGGTGCTTCTACAAGATGTCATGTCCAAGTTGGTTGAGATCAAGGAGAGTGAGAAGGTCGAGCGCGACGAGGCCAGCGAGAAGGAGGAGAAGCTCGTCGCTGACGGCGCGGCCATTCGGCACATGTCGATGGAGAGGCGCCGTCAGCATGCGAACAGCTTGGAGGGAGAAAGCAGCGACGATGCGGAGGACGCGCCCGCCATCTCCAGGTCAACACCAACTACGAACTCGGCGAGAAGAGGCCGTCGCCGCATGCGCTCAGAGATGGACGATGACGATGAAGACATCGTCGAGATCATCCAACAGAGTGAGAAGCGGCGCGAGGACCTGGCCACCAAGCAGATTGTGCTCGAGGACAGGCGCATGGTGGACGAGCGTCAGTTCAGACGCGACGAGGCGGCGCGCCGAGAACGCCAAGATGCTGCGCAACACAAGAAGCGGCAGGCACTTTTGCGTGGGCTTGGGGCCATGAAGCGCACGCTGGGGTGACAGGCTTTTTTCTGTGCCGTGCGTGCTACTGGTTGCCTTTGCTGGTTGTTGTGCGCTTGACCTTTTTAATACATTAAATGAGGTATTGTTATGACTCGAAATAAAAAGGCAGTCCACAAAAAAAGTAAACAAACACGGCAGGGGCACAGTGCCTGCAGGCACCGGCGGCTCCCGCCACCGGTGCCTCGTCAGTGGCGCCCCCCCCCCCCCCCCCCCCCCCCCCC
>Ga0209186_1003798_pt1 | contig 10282 bp, 7 predicted proteins | sample SidtaG_FD_187426 | JGI IMG/M metagenome (GOLD analysis project Ga0209186, IMG submission 187426) | Marine algal microbial communities from Sidmouth, United Kingdom - Sidmouth_Male2 metaG (SPAdes) (version 2) | ecosystem: Host-associated > Algae > Red algae > Unclassified | place: Sidmouth, United...
CGAGTCCTAGCCCTTGCGCGCCTTTGCGCCGTCTAGGTCCTCTCGGGAGGTCGACCCTTTGGGTCCTTCTCTTCTGTATTGTCAGTGTTGCTACGGGGTATTTGTTCGCGCCTTCTTTGTTGCCACATTCAGCGGCGGGACGGTTCTGATACCAGTTTACAGTGGTCGGGGGTGGTCGGGTGTGGTTGTGAGAGACATGCACATGGTCTTGCCCTCCGTCGCCCAGGCCATCCTCGATGGCGACGCTCAACCCTATGCCGGGGCGTTTGTGATCCTCATCAACACGCATGCTGGGAACGGGTGTGCGGAGGTGGGCTTTGATGTGTTGAATGGCCTCTTCCACTCTTTGACCGCCGCCATCTGTCAGACACATCTCCGCCACATGGACTACGTCGGCATGAGAATGCGTGTTAACGGCTGACTGCGGTCACGGTTGCGCGTGCGTCGGGTGACGACCCCTGATGGGGAGCTCGCGGAGACGGCAGACCACCTTCTGGCGTACTTGGCGTTGCTCTTGTCCGCTGAGCCGAAAGCAGCGGATTGTCTTTTGCGCACTGACAATGCACTGCAGTGGAGCAAAGCCCATGCCCCCCCGCGGCTACGACGCCTCGTCTGTCGCATAGTCGAAGCGCATCGACCGGAAGGCGAGGTCTGGAATGAGCAGGAGCCGGGGGAAGAGCTATTGAACGGTCGCGAAGTGTCTGGGGACGAGGTCTCTGACAGTGGCGATGGCATGCGTGACTTGACGGACGACGACGAAGCTGGAGGAGGCGGCAGCACACGCAATGGCGGTCGCGATGGCGACGTTGTTTTAGACAACCAACCACACGGCGGCGGCCAACGACGGGGACGCGGCGGAGGGCGTGTTGGTGGCGACGGGGGACACGTGGGCACCAACGACGACGCCGCCGGCGATGTCGTCGCCGACGACGGACGTCATGGCGGCGGCCAACGACACATACGCTGCCGAGGGCACATTGGTGTTGACGAGGGACTCCTTTATGGAAGTGATGCCGGTGACGCCGGTGGCCACGCACGCGGTCACGGAGCAGGCGCCAACGACGACGCCGCCGCCGACGTCGTCGTGGACGACCGACGACAAGGCGGCGGCCAACCACGGGGACGCGGCGGAGGACATGTTGGTGTCAACGGGGGACACGTGCACGCAAGCCACGCCGGTGGCGCCAGTAAGCGCGCACTAGGTCACGTCGTGGGCGCCATGGACGAAGCGGCCGCCGACGCCGTCAAGGACGACGTACCGCACGGCGATGGCCAACGACAACGACGTGGAGGAGGGCGTGCTGGTCACGACGGGGGACTCGTCGGCTTAGTACCCAACGATGACGCCGCCGCCGACGTCGTCGCTGACGTCGGACGTCACGGCCGCTGCCAAGGACACGGACGCGGAGGAGGGCACGTGCGTGTTGACGGGGGACACGTGCACGACAGCCGCGCCGGTGACACCGATGGCGACGGTGTTGTCGACGACCGACCACACGGCGGCCGCCAACGACAGGGACGCGGCGGGGGGCATGTCGGCGTCGACGGGCGACTCGTGCACCCACGTCACGCCGGTGACAGCGGTGGCCACGCCTATGATCACGTCGTTGGCGGCGACGACAACACCGCCGCGGACGTCGTCGTGGACGACCGCCGACAAGGCAGCGGCGATGGACAGGGACACGGAGAAGGACGTGTTGGTCGCCTTGATAACGTCGTTGGCGACAGCGCCGCCGCCGACGTCGTCTTCGACGATGGCCGACAACGCGGCGGCGGAGAGCGACCGAGACGCGTCGAAGGGCATGTCGGCGCCGACGGGGGACTCGTGCACCAACGCCACGCCGGCTTCGCCGGTGCCCACGCACTCGGTCACGGCGCAGGCGCCAACGACGAAGCCGCCGCCGACGTCGTCGTGGACGACCGACGACACGGCGGGGGCCAACGACAAGTACGCGACGCGTCACGTGTTGGTGGCGACGGGGGACTCGTAGGCGCCAACGATGACGCCGCCGCCGACGTCGTCGCGCACGACCTGCATCACAAGCGCGGCCAACGAGACGGAAGCGGCAGAGAGCACGTTGACGGTGACGGGGGAGACGTGTAACAGAGCCGCGACGGTTACGACGATGGCCACGCACGTGAGCACGGCGTTAGAGCCAGCTTCCACGCCACCGTCGACGTTGTCGTCGACGACAGACAACACGGCGGCGGCAACCGACAGGGACACGGATGAGGGCGTGGTGGTGTGGGCGGGGGACACGTGCGCCAAAGCCGCGCCGGTGACAATGATGGCCAAGCTCTTGATGACATCGTTTGCGGCGACGACAACGCCGCCGCGGACGTCGTCGTCGACGACGGCCGACAACGCGGCGGCGAACGACTGGGATGCGGAAGAGGACGTGTTGGTCGCGACGGCGCACTCGTGCGCGCAGAACCCAACGCCGACGCCACCGCAGACGTCGTCGTCGACGACCAACCACACGGCGGCGGCCAACGCCAGGGACGCGGCGGAGGGCTTGTGGGCGCCGACGGGGGATACGTGCACCCACGCCAAGCCGGCTTCGCCGGTGCCCACGCACTCGGTCACGGCGCAGGCGCCAACGACGACGCCGCCGCCGACGTCGTCGTGGACCACCGACGACACGGCGGCGGCCAACAACAGGTACGCGCCGAGTCACGTGTTGGTGGCGACGGGGGACTCGTAGGCGCCAACGATGACGCCGCCGCCGACGTCGTTGCCGACGACCGACGTGGCGACGGCCGCCAACGACACGGACTGGGTGGAGGGCACGTTGCTTGTGGTGGGGGACATGTGCATCGAAGGCGTGCCGGTGACGCCGGTGGCCACGCACTCGTTCACGGAGCAGGCGCCAACGACAACGCCGCCGCCGTCGTCGTCGTTGACGACCGACCAGACGGCGGCGGCCAACGACACGGACGTGGCGATGGGAATGTTGGTGTCGACGGGGGACTCGTTCCTGCAAAGCAAGCCGTTGGTGCCGTTGGCCACGGGCACAGCCGAGACGTGGCCGACGGCATTGCCAACGACGCATGTGACGGGGGGGATGCACACATGCAACGCGGTGGTAGCCATGATGCTAATGACGGTGAGCATGCACACATCGACCACGCCGGCACAGGGGAGGATGAATCCGTTGCACGTCGTACCGTGCGAGTTGGCCGTCTGGGGGGTGGTCTGTCGTTGTTGGGTTGAGTGGTTGTCTCGTGTCGCGGTGATACATTGTGTAGCTTAGACGCCGAAGATCTCAGGATCCTTGCAGGCGCTCTGTCTTCGTCCTGCTCGCCTGAAGGACTCCCGAGCCGTTCTGACCTGTCATGCCCGCACACTAGCGATGGAGAGCAACTCGGGTCTGTGGTTGCTGTCGCGAGCGCCCAGAACTGCGGTACGTCCGGAGTGGGTGGCGGCTCAGAGGTGCCTGCCCACGGGCTTGGGTCTTTACAGCGATGCGTCAAGCAGCTCCACTCATCACCCATAACTGAATTTGCATCGGTGCCTGAATTTGGACTGCACAGTCTGATTCGATCTCACAGTGGGTCAATTAGGACTTTTGGTGCGCAGGTGTTCCGCATAGTAGCACCCGAGAAACTTCCTGTGTCCAGTCGTATGCCAAAGCGACTTTCCGAGGACAAGATCAGGGTGCAGGTTCAAACCTTTCCACAGTTCCTGACCATTGTGTGGGACGCATTCTATGGAGAACCTGCGGCAGACCCTAGCGTTAAGCGCCAAGAGTTACATGCTCAGCTGCCGTCCGAACGGGAAAGGCGGTGGTCAGGTGCGGAGATCAACACTAAAGTCAGCGAGAGTGCAGACACCCTTCGAGCGGAGTACCAACACTTTGATGTGAAACGCTTCCTCAGCAGCGTGAATGATCCGAGCTTGACATGGGTGAGACGGACAACCTCTGCTGGGAACGAGAAGATGGTGTTGGGGGGTGATCCAAGACCAATCGATGTGTACTATCTTTCAGATATGTCACCTCGCAACGAGGACGGATGCGGCAGGAGCCTTGGTGACCCTGCGTGTACCGCCATCGCGGCTCGTGTTCCTCCTCGCGAGCGATTTGAAAATCCACGCACACTAAACCACCATACCATGCTCGGTGCCGCATCTACGTACAAAGGGATTAACACCAACTTGCTCTACATTGGTTCCAGAGGCTCCCACTTCAGCCGGCACGTGGAGGACAGTCTACTACAGTCCACATCGTACTTGCAGAAGGGCTCCAGCAAGTTCTGGTTTTTTATTCCTGCCCCCGAACGTCCGCGAGCGGAGCGCGTCATGCAGCGCTTAGGAGTGAATGAGCGCATGGCGGCGCTGTCGAGCGGGGAAGGTATCCCTTCAGAGTGTCGACTGGCTCTGGCTCTGCGCATGCTGGCCGGTGCCTCGTACCTGGACTGTATGCTTGCGTTTGGTATCGGTCGGTGCACGGTGTACACTGTGTTCTATGAGGTACGGTCCCGTTTTTTTCCTGTTGTTGTCACGCCATTTCTGTCTGCCCACTCTCGGGTGTCTCTCTCTCCCGATTGCCCATTTTGGTACAGCTTTATCCCAAGGCCATGGCCTACGATTCTTTTTCGGCAGCCTCCTGACCTCTGTTCCTCGGTCGTGTGTCTCAAACCGTACCTTTCTTATTTCTCGCTCGTTCATCTGCACGTAGGTGCTTGCTGTTTTGGACGGTGCTCCAGTGCTGCAGAACACTTAAAATTTCCCTCGACGGAAGCTGAGTTTTCCCGACAGAGCGAATTGTTCTCCAGGTGGCAGCGCAACCCCCTGCGCGGTTGCGTGGCGGCCATCGACGGCCTGGCGCTGCGCATCCAGCGCCCCAGGGTGACAGACGTCCCTAACCCCATGGCATACTGGACCCGAAAAGGCTTTTTTCTCTTAACGTGCAGGCAGCAGTCGGAGCGGACTACATATATTGTTCTTGTCAGCCGTTGCAGCCGGTTCCTGTCACGATAGCATCGCGCTGGCGGTGAGCGGGATGGTGGCGCACCTGGAGGCCAACGACTCCATGCCTGATGGCTCCTGGGTGGCGAGCGATGACGCCTACGTGGCTGGGCGCCGGATGCCGACGCCATGGCCCGGCAGGAACCTCCCGTGGGAGAAAGACGCCTACAACTAGTGGCACAGCTCGTCGCGGACCTTCGTGGAGCAGGTCTTTGGCCAAGTTGTCGGCCGGTGGGGCATCTTTTGGCGGCCGTTGCGCTTCACTCTGGCAGTGTGCAACACTGCGCGTGGTTGCGCAGCTGCATAACTTTTGGGTAGATAGGAGGAGCCCGACTTGTGAGGAGCTCGGCGTGGACGACGCCGCGCGGGCGGCTGGGGCGACCATAATGCAAGACCAATGCGATCTCGACCAGCTTCTGCGGCCACGCAGGCATGACAGGGAGGTGTGTCCTCTACGGGTGGCTTTGACTCGACGCTTGAAGAATTTACAGTGTCATCAACCGTCTTGACTCCGCAAATAAACCTGGACCAGTACTTTTTCTCTGTCTCATATTGCAAGCATGGCAAGGTGCCGAGTATCCGGTCACCGAGGAAGGGACGAAAGGTCCATTCTTGTTTCCAGTGAGCACGTCCCTCCAGGAATAACGTGGAAGCACTCACGGTGCCACACGCACGGGGAAGAAGATGGTCGCACAGAGGAGAAGTGATCCATAACACCAAGTACAAATTGGTATACAGCAACTGGATTTCCCTCTAACTCCAAACTGTCAACCAACTACTATCCAATGACTGCCAAGGGACGGAGCGCTTGTCTGTAAAGGGCACTCAGATCAGCGCTCTTTTGTCCGGCTTGAGATGCTCAGTACAGCATAGGGGAATGGTAGTTGCATCAGTCTCGCTGTTTGCACAGCCCGCTGACCACCACGGCGTGGGCGCTTGAAGCCGACGCCTCCGCAGCCAGAAGGCATGCTGGAAACGGCTCACAACGGCGGCGGCTATCTGATTCACATGAGGTCAGTCGCACCCCGCAAAAATCTCGACCCGTTCTCCACTGGAGGACGTTTGAAATCGAGGGGGTCCGTGACAAACTCTCCCGGACAGGCAGCGTGGTGGGGGGCCCCATAGAGTACTAGACGTCCCAGGGTGGTTGAGGTGAACCACAGAAGTATGGCTGGTGGGGGCGTGACCCGCCGGCACAGACGGATGCCGAGGAGGCGAATGGGCACGCTGCCTTGGAAAACAGCGACGGGGGCGAGTTGGCCCGTATCTTTGGACACACAGCACGGGGGGTGGTGGTCCGCCGCTGCGGGCTAGCAGGTGGGAGTGCGGAGCAGTCTGTGGCGCACGCAGCGAGAGCTTTCTGTCTGTGCGTTGTGGATGGTTATTGACAATGAACTAGCTCGTGTATAAAATGCGGAGCGCCCCACAAGGGAGCCTGGTGTAGCTGTAGACAACTTCACTACGAGTTCGACCAAGTATCCAACGGATACGGTCATCACCCCACCTGCATCAGCTTTGCGAGTTGCTCCTCGAGATGCACGCGCATCGTCCGTGCCATCTCATCATCGCCGTCGTCAGCCTCGGCGGCGCGAGCAATCTTCAGCTGCTGCCAGACCACACCCAGCGCCTCGGCGTTGTCGTGCACGTCCACGGCCATCCCCAGTGCCGTACGGCGGCCGTCGCCCGACATGTCCTGCCCCATGGACGTCATGGCGCTCGTCAGCGCTTCCAGGCCTCCGATGGCGACTTCCATGGTGCGCGCGCGCTTGTGCTTGGTCACTGCCGTGGAGCCCGTGTGGGCAGGGCCTCGGCCAACCAGGTTTCTGTCGGGCAGGCCGATCTCGGTCTGCGCTCGGAGTGGCAGCGTACGCAACACAAAGTCCACGGACGGATTGCGGTGAAGCAGGCCGTGTCATTACAACAGCCGATGGTCACGCTTGATTAAGTCCTTGAAACTCCCCCCCTCAAGCTGCCCACTACGAGAGTAGTTGGCGTACGCCGTCGTGTAGTTAGAACGCAGTTCACGGTAGATCGTTTCCAGCTTTCTGGCGTCTCGGCGCGTGGTGACCGCGTTCGGGTCCATGCTGCGCAAATCCATCTCGAGCACGCCGTCGACAGCATTGGGGCGAGCGGGCGTGTACGACAAGTCGTGAAAGGCAGGCGTTAGCACGGACTCCCAGAGCCCAGCGCGCTCTTTGTCCAGCTGCTCGCGTGTCATGGGGCGCGCGCTCACTTGCAGCGCCGTAAAGTGCGCAGCGTCGGTGACGACATGTGCGAGGCGCGCACTGTCGTTGGCAGAAAACGTTGGGTCACGCGGGGCTGCCCCCGCCGTCGAGTTTGCAGCCCGCTGGGTACCGGACGGCACAGCTCCTGCAATGCGGGGTCCCTGCCCGTCTCCGTTGACCGAGTTGGTTGCCGGCGCGGTCGGGACGACGCGGGCACCCAGAGCCGCAAGACGTGAAGAGCGCCGCGCCGGCGACGGGGTTTCAGCAATCAACTCCTCGTCTACGAGGGCCTCTAGCTCCTCGTCGTCCATACCGCGGTCCTCCATGGCGTCGAGAACCAAGCCACGCTTCACTGGCATGCGAGCTTGCATCTTCCCTTTGATCTTGAGGACGCGCAGGACCACGCGCAGTTCAGCCGACGAGAGATTCGCGAGGTAGATGACGGCCTTGTCGTGGTCATAGCTGGAATTGGCCATGTCGCCGTCCCCGCCGGAGTCGGCCGCGACCACGGCCGGGGTCGCGACGCTGAACCGGAAAACGTCGATGTCGTCATCGTCGGACGGTAGACCAGCTGTTGAGCCGAGCACGACCGGCGGGGCCGCCACAGGAAGGGAGAGGGACGCCATTACGTGAGTCGTCGAAGATCTCGTGATGAGCCGGTCAAAGATACACCGGATACTGCCGAGACGATGGCTGCCTGCTGGATGTAGGACGTGTGGGCCTGGCCTCGTCGGGCACCGCTTCTCTAACGTCTCGTCGGCGATCGAAGGACGAACTCACAAGCTGAGATGCTTTTTTATTGATCCTACCCACGACTACTTGACTGGCCGTTCTGTTTGAGGACACCGCAGTGGGATATGCTGCCCCCCCCCTCGTGCTCTGTATCCGCCCCAGCTGTGATCAATCTTCACACTGCCCGTGAGCCCGCATCGCGTCACCCGTGCGTCAGCCGCGCACCACGAGTGGCGTGCCACCCGTCCTCGACCCGTGCACCACTGCATGCTGAGCCCTTCGCGGCACGCAGTTGTGTAACCGCGGCTCCACCGGCATGGCACAAGAAGGCCCACCACCCGCGTGACACGCATTCCTCGTGTCATGCGCTGCGCTACGTGTCAGCCAAGAAGACCGACTGCTAGCTCATAGACGTCACACGTCAGTTGATCTGTCTGAAGAACGGACTCCAGCCGTGCATTCAATCATCTCACAGACTCGTCTCCGCGGGCACTGTCAAGGCCTCTGCCTGTGATTGACCGGTCCTCCACGCTAAATGCCACTGTGAGGGAGGCCTACGGCCCAGCGCGATGCCAGCGAGGCGACGACTGACACAACTGCGGATGCCTCAGTCGACTGGTGACCCCTCGAACTGTCGGTCTGCCTGTCTACTTGGCGACAGAACGGGTGGCAGCCCGCAATTGTAAAGCATATTGTGAGCTGAACTGTGTGGTGCGGGCTTGCTCGCGTGGGGTGCGCAGGGCGACCTCCCTGCACTTGTCAGCCTACCTGTGCGGCTCTATCGAGCGGCTGCCAGGCCTGGGGTTGCTGCTGCACTCTTCATCGTCCTTTGCGGTGACAAGCTCCTGGTGGCACACCGTGGATCCCTTTGGCGCACACCACGGGTACACGTTGCGCCTCTTGAGACGGTAGGTCACGCCTCCCTCTGTGGTGGCTTGGTACGTGGTTGCGCCCTTACGCGCGTCCGGCCTCTCCGCACGCATAGCTTTGTCGCCTGTCCAGGTCCTTGCTCCCCGCGCTGGCCGACGCAACAGCGCTCTTCGTCACCCAGTTCTACGAGGGACGCACCGCGGGACCCGGGCTTTGGGTCGGCCTCGACATGTGTGTTCGTGTGCGAGATATTCCGAAAAATCTCGCACGCGCTCACGTCCTGACCCCAATCGTCCCAAAGGGGCCTGTTTTGAGCAGTAAGTACTTCGTGGGCAGAACTGCCATGTGAGGCAGATTTGTAGAAATGAATCAGCCGTGATTGGAACGCAGCGCTCTCATTGGTTGACACGCGTGCGTGCACGCTGAGAGCCCGTCGTCAAGACTGGGTCTAAGTGGTCCACAATAGTTTGGGCAAACCGTGCCATCCGCAGCATGGCCAAAATTCAGAAGAGCACCATAATGTCTTCTGAAGCATACCTTCGAATGGGCGAACTCACCGTGTTGTGTGCATCCTTGTGAGCTGCAAAAGCGTAGCGCTCGGGTATATGCGCGAAAAAAAAATACGCGCGAATACAGTGAGTTCCCTTTGTAAAAGATCGAGGGTGATCTAGCAGGGCCCTTGCAGATTTTCATTTTTACCCCGCTGCAAGACATGGACACGCAGCTCATTTCAAACACGATCTTATGGCCGGCGATTTTATGGCGGGAAACCACTGGACGCTTGAGGAAAAATACGGTTAAAGACCCATGCCGCACACGCGCAACCGGTGATTTTCCTGCGCGCCAAATGGTAGCGGGAACCGCGTTTCAGCTGCCCCCGTGGCCCCTGGCACGTTGACGGGGTCCAGCGCTCTTTGCTCTGAGCTGCTGTCGTCCAGGCTGTGCCCCTCGCGCCGGCTGCCGATGCTCGCCTCCACCAATCCACCGGCGCCTTTGCAGAGCACGCCCGCCTGGTGCGCGCGTCGCGTCGTCCTTGGCCACGGCCGTGCCTGCCGGCCCACGCGCGTGGCGGCCTGTCCGCGCGCTGCCCGTGGGCCACTGGCCCAGACTGGGCGCGCCCAGTCCTTGTTGGCCACTCCCGCTGTGCGAGCGCGCTCGCGCGACCGGCCCGCCTTCGGTGGGGGCGCGAACCGAGCGGCAGCAGAGGCGGCCGTTTTGGGGGGTCGTGGTGGCCACCCGGTGGCCCCGTGTGCCGGCGCCCCTCGGTGGCGCGTTCACCTAGAGAGGTCTCAAGCTCTGTGCTAACAGAGGGACGTGACGACGCTCTGCGCGGGCCGTGCCTGCGCGCGCCGAGGTCGTCCGTTCCCACGGGGCCGCCGGCGCTCGCGCGGGAGGCGTGGGGAGCGGCTGGAGTGGCTGCGCCACCGGCGCTGTCCACGGCGGCCGGGCAGAGGGAGACGCTGCCCCGCTGCGCTTGCGGGGCGCT
>Ga0209186_1003805_pt1 | contig 10273 bp, 8 predicted proteins | sample SidtaG_FD_187426 | JGI IMG/M metagenome (GOLD analysis project Ga0209186, IMG submission 187426) | Marine algal microbial communities from Sidmouth, United Kingdom - Sidmouth_Male2 metaG (SPAdes) (version 2) | ecosystem: Host-associated > Algae > Red algae > Unclassified | place: Sidmouth, United...
TGCTACCAAGCTCTGCTCCGACAAGCTGTTTGTTGCGGCCAACAATATGAAAGGTAAACGGGATGTCCGCTTTTCTGTGGTTCGGTACGGTAATGTCATTGGCTCACGGGGCTCGGTCATTCCCTTTTTTCTCAAAAAGCGCCGCGAAGGCGTCCTGCCGATTACGCATGCCGAGATGACCCGGTTTAACATTTCGCTTGAAGACGGCGTCAACATGGTCCTCTACGCGCTCGAAAATGCTTGGGGTGGCGAGGTGTTTGTACCGCGAATTCCCTCCTATCGCATTACCGATGTCGCCACCGCCATTGCGCCGGACTGCAAGCAGGAGATCATCGGGATCCGCCCGGGAGAAAAGCTGCATGAAGAAATGATCACCGAAACTGACTCTTTCAGTACTCTGAAGCTGGGTCAGTATTTTGTCATTTGCCCCGCCACTCCACTCTGGGATGTGGATGCCTATTGCAAGGCGTTCAAGGGGGCTCCCGTGGAACAGGGCTTCACTTACAACTCCGGGACCAATGAGGACTTTCTCACCGTGGACGCCATTCGTGAGCAAATCCGCCTACATGTGGATCCGAATTTCACCTTCAGCCCTGCCACTGATCCTGTCACATGATCCCCTACGGGCGCCAACATATCACCGAGGAGGACATCGCCGCAGTTGCGGATGTCCTGCGATCCGACTTCCTGACTCAGGGACCGGCGGTAGGAACCTTCGAGGCGGACTTTGCCGCTTATGTCGGTGCCGAACACGCGATTGCGGTCTCTAATGGTACCACGGCACTACATCTCTGTGCGCTCGCGCTTGGACTCAAGCCTGGGCAAAAGGTCATCACCACCCCCATTACGTTCGCCGCCTCCGCGAACTGCGTTCGCTACTGTGGGGCCGAGGTGGTATTTGCTGATATTGATCCGGAGACCGCCCTGCTCGACATTCATGCGGTGCGCGCCTTGCTCGAGTCTGAACCCGCCGGCACCTTTGCCGGAATCATTCCGGTCGATTTTGCCGGCTATGCGGTGGACCTTGAAGCCTTTCGCGCTCTCGCTGACGAGTTCGGCAGCTGGATTATCGAAGACGCCTGCCATGCGCCGGGGGGATTTTTTACAGACGCGCAAGATGTAGCACAATCGTGTGGTAACGGTGCGTTCGCCGACCTCGCGATTTTTTCTTTTCACCCGGTCAAGCATATCGCTTGCGGCGAAGGGGGGATGGTGACCACCAACAGCCCCAAACTTGCTGAGGCGGTTCGCCTGTTACGTACGCATGGGATCACCAAGGATCCAGCCCGCCTCAAGGAAAACCATGGCGGCTGGTACTACGAGATGCAGGAGTTGGGCTACAACTATCGGCTCTCCGACGTGCAGGCGGCCCTCGGCTCGGCCCAACTGCAACGGGCTGCCGCTGGCCTCGCACGTCGCCGCGCGATCGCGGATCGATATCGTGAAGCCTTTGCCTCGACCTCGGTGAACTTCCTCACACCACCCGCAGATCACGGCCATGCCTACCACCTGTTCGTCATTCTCGTTGATGACCGCGCGGGCCTCTATCAGCACTTACGCGACCACCAGATCTTTGCCCAAGTTCACTACATTCCGGTGCACACCATGCCTTATTACGGACAGGATAAAGGGACGCTGCCGCAGGCCGAAGCCTACTACGAACGTTGCCTGTCGCTGCCCATGTATCCAACGCTCACGGATGCCGAGCAGGATCAGGTGATCGAACTCGTGAAAGGATTCGTCACATGAAAAAAGTCGGGATCATCAGCCAGGCGCGCATGACAAGCAGCCGCCTGCCTGGGAAAGTCCTCCTGCCCGCTGGGGGAAAACCGATGCTGGTACATCATGTCAACCGGCTGAAAGAGGCCGAAGCCCCCTTGTATCTGGCGATTACCGACCGACCTGAGGACGACCCGCTTGAAGACTTTGCCAAGGCGCACAGGCTGATCTATTTTCGAGGGGATGAAGATGATGTGCTATCCCGGTTTTATCACCTAGCCACCCGGGAATCGCTCGATATCATCGTGCGCGTTACCTCCGACTGTCCGCTGATCGATGGGGCGTTGGTGAAGCAGGGGATCGACAGATTTCTGGCAGAAGGAGATGACCGAGTTTACCTCTCGAACTGCCAGAAGCGAACCTATCCGGTGGGTATGGATTTTGAAATCATCTCCTATGAATTGCTCGCCGAAGCCCAGAAATCTGCGGTGCATGACCATGAGCGTGAACACGTGATGCCCTATTTCTACCAGGGGCGCTGCGATTGCAGGATACTGCATGTCACACAAGAAGCCGATCACTCGTCGGAGCGGCTGACTCTCGACACTCAGGACGACTATGAGCTGTTGCGTACGTTGATCGAAAATTTTGAGGGACTCTCTTGCGACCATGTTGGCCTGTCTGATCTTCTCACGGAGCATCCTCTGTTATTCAGTATCAACGCTTCTACAGAGCAGAAAAAAGTCCCTTCGCTTTGAACACTGTTCTCTTTCGTGCCGACGCAAGCCCAGAGATTGGCTTTGGGCATGTAAGCCGATGTTTGGCAATTGCGGCGGATATTAAGGAATCCTTTCAATGTTGCCTCGTAACGCGTCGGCCAAGCGCATTCGTGCTCGAACGACTCGGCGCGGAAGGTGTCGATCTACTGGTGATTCCGGAAGAGGTTCCCCTTTTCTCTGAACCTGAGTGGTTGGATAAGGAGTCACCCTCGCGGACTGCGGTTGTGTGCTTAGATGGCTATGATTTCACAAATTCGTATCGTCGTGAAATTCGCGGCTGTGGTTTTCGCTTGGTGGTAATCGACGATGTCCCTGACGGGGAGTACGACGCCGACGCGATTCTGAACCATGCTCCGGGTATTGTCCAATCTGCATACTCGGCCACCGCTGGCTGTCGCTTCTTCCTCGGCCTTTCTCATTTGATGATTCACCCATCTTTTTGTACACCTAAAATAGGGTTCCGAAAGGGCTGGTTTATTTGTCTTGGTGGTTCCGATCCGCAAGACCATGTGGCGACCGTTGCACAGAGAGTGCTACGCTCAACATCCGAACATGTCACGATCGTCTTGGGTGCAGCGTATCAATATCGAGACCGTTTTGAGCGTACATTCGAGGCAGAGGCCACGATTTTAACTGGGTTGACCCCGGCGCAAATGGCGGCCCAAATGCAGACTTGTGCGTTCGGTATTTGTTCAGCGAGTACGACAGCTATGGAGTTTCTCGCCACAGGAGGCCGTCTCGGTGTTATTCAGACCGCCGAAAACCAGGTTCTTCTGTACAATGGGCTGATCGAGTCTGGCTATGCCCGGCCATGGACCGAGGTTCTTTCTAAGCCTACTGCATTGCCGCCCGTGGATATTGGGCGTCAGAGTTTCCGCTCTCTTTTTCGCTATCTTTCTCAGCCTGAAATTGCTATACGGCCCGCTTCTTTCGAGGATGGCCTGCTTCTTCTCGAATGGCGAAATGACCCGACTACAGCCAAAAACAGCAAGAATTCCCGCCCGATCTCACAAGAAGACCATCTCAAGTGGCTCAAAGAAACGCTGACACGAGCGGAAATACGGCTTTGGATCGCAGAAGAAGGCTGCACGGCCGTTGGAACCTGTCGGTCCTTTTTCGACGGGGCGATGTATACACTCTCATGGACCGTTGCTCCCGCAGCACGGGGAAAGGGGGTTGGAAGTCGCATTGTTGCGGCGCTCTTGCGCGTGACGCCTCGGCCATGGAGAGCTGAAATCCTGCCGGACAATACGGCGTCCTTGCGAATTGCGCATTCCTTCGGACTCCTAGAGCAGGATGCCCAAGATGGCATTTGCATCTTTGAGGGATAATAGTACCTATTTACCATGTTCTCTGTTGCGCTGAATCGTATTTTTGCTCCCGAGCCTTCTCGCCCCTTTGTGATCGCCGAAATGTCAGGAAATCATAATCAGTCGATTGATCGCGCGATGGCGATTGTTGATGCAGCTGCTGAAAGTGGTGCCGACGCCGTGAAGTTGCAAACCTATACGGCTGACACCATGACGATTAATGCGTCCCATGGGCGGTTCTCGATTGATGACAAAAATTCTCTTTGGAATGGCGAAAATCTCTACTCGCTCTACCAAAAAGCCCATACACCGTGGGAGTGGCACGGTCCGATCTTTGAACGGGCCCGTGAAAAGGGCATGATTCCGTTCAGTTCCCCTTTTGATGCCACATCTGTTGATTTTCTCGAAACGCTCAATTGCGTCATCTACAAGGTCGCCTCTTTCGAAAATACCGACCACCCTCTCCTGAAGAAAGTTGCACAGACCGGTAAGCCGGTGATCATGTCGACCGGGCTGACGACGGCGGCGGATATTGATGAGTCGGTGCGCGTCCTGCGCGAAAACGGCTGCGAACAGCTGGCGCTACTCAAGTGTACCAGCACCTATCCTGCGACGCCGGAGAATACCAATATCCGAACAATTCCCCACATGGCCGAACTATTCGGTTGTCCGGTTGGTTTATCCGATCACACGATGGGAATCGGTGCTGCGGTGGCGGCCACCGCACTTGGTGCACGGGTGGTGGAAAAGCATTTCACCCTGGCCAGAGCTGATGGTGGCGTGGATTCTGCTTTTTCCTTGGAACCGGCAGAACTTGCCGCGCTGGTGGTCGAGACCGAGCGAGCCTTCCAATCCCTCGGGCAGGTACAATACGGGGTGCAGGAGGCCGAGCAGAACAGCCGTCAGTTCAAGCGCTCCATCTATGCGGTGAAAGATATCGCGGCAGGCGAAGCCTTTACCACTGAAAACATTCGTGTGATCCGCCCAGGTGATGGACTGGAGCCGAAGTACTTCGAGCACGTGATAAAAAGGAATGCTCGCTCCGATTTGGTAGCCGGAACACCGATAAGCTTTGAACATTTTTAGAAAATCTGACGGTTCTATTTTGTCCGATTTTTGAAGAAATTGCCTAGAGTTAAGATGTTAAAATTATTCATTCGTTTGAGGAAGGCAGGCGGTAATATATTCCATAAAAATTCTAACGTTTTCCGGGCTGTCGTCATGCTGCCACACACCATTCTTTGAGAAAGTACAGCCGTGTGCGTCGAGCGTCCCGGCTGCATAGCGAGCAAAGTCCTGTGCCGTTATATCTCGGTTCTCTGGGTTCTTTAGTAGTTGGAAGAACCGGTCGAGTCTGATGCCGTTCGAACCAATATCACTCCCGTCCAACATATAATGAAAGGGAGGTCGGCCTAGGCAATAGGCGGGTTTGTCCAATAACTTGGCCTCAAGAGTGGCGGATCCTGTGATGCAGAACACAGCTTTAGAAGATTGAATGATTGGGGTGGCTGGGATATTTGGGGAGACGAGTCGTAGGTTGGGGATTTTTTTTAGCTTCTTGTAGAACTGGGACGGTCGAAGCTGCATCATCGTGGGATGTTCTTTCACCAAAAGCTTCCAGCCCGCTGGAAGGGCTTGGGTGATTAGTCGGATCGCTTCCTCCTGACTACGAAACCACGGGCTGTACATGAGTATCGAGGCTTCTGGTTCATATTGGAGTGGGAAGAAACAATAAGGCGCTTCGAAATTTTCGACGTCGGCACGGTTCGTGATGTCCATTTGTGGGCGGAGCCGGGGTGTCTTCCTGCGTATCAGCAGCCGTGCATTCAGAATGACATCCCGAGCCCCGACAACTCCGGTGTCTGTTCGATAATCTTGCCAGAGATGCCAACAGACCATTAGGTTCTCTCGGATCGCGGGTAGGATTTTTTGGGGGCTCGAATCTTGCATGTAATGTGCGCGTTCGCTGGGGGGGCGGTGGAGCATTTCTTTTGCTTGGCTAAGCATGGCCTCTCCTTCTTGGGAGCGAGCAAGGTTCCAGGCTCTAAAAGGGGTTTGAAGAGCCAGGGTCGAGCGGGCTGGTACTCCATTGGAGACAAAACCAAATGACCAGCCTTCTTTGATGGTTGTGATCCCTGCAGATAACCAGAGGAAGGCGCAGTCAAACATCCTCGATACCATCAGAGTATGCGGACCAATAAGCTGGTCGAGAGCAGTTGCATAGTGCTGGATAAGAATTTCGGCACGTCTCCCCATATGAGGGAGAGTTTTATCCGCGGTGAGCATGATGTTCAAGTTGGCGCCGATCTGTTCGTACAAGGCTCGGTCAATATTTGATATCCGAATTGGATCTATTGGTCTCCCTGCAGCCTCCTTTACAAGATCTGGAAAGTATACGACCCGGTGCTCGCATTTGGCTCTCAGGCGTTTTACTGCAAGAAGGTAGAGGCTGACGAATACCAGTTCAGCCTTTGGATATGCTTTTTGCAATGATTCACCGAGTGCCAAGTGAAACGTCGCGGCTGTCGGTGCGGTAAACAATATGATTTGCCTTGGACTAATAGGGGGAGATTGATGGTTAGGTTGGCTCATGGAAGGTAAGTTTTCATATTGTTTGAACGACGTACGCAGATTACGTGATTCATGGCCATTCAGCCTCATTCCAAATCTTTATCCAGCGCTGAACTTCACAATCACTAAGCCATTTGCATAGAGGTAGGGCTTGGAAAAAGGTCGCGCCAAGGCCTGGTCTGGAGTGCAGTTTTCCCACTGCCGAACTCGGACTCTTTGGAAGAAGTGATTGGTTGCGTCGGCGATACCTCCTTGATCTCGGATAATCTGATCCATGTATTTGTTGTAGCCAAGGGGGAGGGAGAGGACGAGTTCGCCGCCGGGTTTCAGCATGGACCTGCAGTTTCGTATTGCCGCGAGGAAGAGTTCCTTTGTCTCTTCACCTTTCCCTTCATCGAAGCCGATGTGTTCGAAGGTGGAAATAGAGATAATGAGGTCGTATTGCTTCTCCGGTCGAAACTCGACGATGTCGGCCGTGATGACCGATTCGCCTTGTTCGAACTTGTCAACGACATCGTGGTTCGTCTGCTGGTAGTGATGCATTACGTTGCCGACCTCTAGGATATCTTTGCCTTCGTATTTGCTTAGGATCGATTGAAAAATGGGCAGTTCGATGCACCGTTCGTTGGCCCAAGTGAGGTTGTACGAGTGGAAAACCTGTGTGAGTTCCTCGCCATCGAAGTTGAATTTTTCTGGCTTCAGAAACGGGATGATTATCGGTGAGAACAGGGCGCGCAGGGGGAGCATGATGACCTCTTTCCAACCGCAGACTCTTGCGATATTTTGAATTCTGGAGGGGATTGAGCTCATAATCTGTATGTTTGTCACCGTGTTCCGTGTGATTTCTTCTATGACCTGTGTCTTGAGGATTCAAGAAGAGAGAGTCGAAGCGGTGCTAGCCTGCTAGACCTTGGAGAATTTGGGTTGCTTCAACTGCCGGTCAGATCTAGCGGTATTTGGAATGAAGTCTCTTACATTTCTTCTCGGACGTCTGGCGATCCTTTTGGGCATCGAGTTCCGGTTCCTCTTTGGCGCGCCTGGCGGGTTCTTGTGGCGGGTGGGTTACCTGATACGTAAATACTGGGTGATGTTACGCGGTGGGTCTACGATTACCTTCTATACGGGACAGCCATTTTCATTCGACAACCGGTTCACTCCGATTCTCTTGCAGGAATATCCTACGGAGATCCGGACCTTGGCCAACGTTTTGAATGGGATGAGTGAGATTGAGACGATCCTCGATGTGGGTGCGAATATCGGGCAGTTTGCTGCCACCATTCGCCGGTATCATCCAGAAATCCGCCTGTTGTCATTTGAACCGAACCCAGAGATCTTTCCTCTTCTCCAATCCAACTTGGCTCACTTGGGCGATTGTCGTCAAATCAATGCAGGAGTTGCCGAGACAAGTGGAACGATGAGTTTCTTCTTTGTTCCAGGTAAATCAGCCCAAGGGAGTATTTCGGCTCAGAACGCGACGGATGGGCTACTCGCCGAGCAGGCCAATGAAATCAAAGTGGAGATGCAACCGGTGGATGAGGCTTTCGTTTCCGAGTATGGCTTTAGCGCTGCTTTTGATTTGGTTAAAATCGATGTAGAGGGAGCGGAACTACATGTTCTCCGTGGGCTACGCGGCATCAAGTTCCGGTATCTTTATATGGAAGTTTCCAGCACGCGCGAGGGCGGGACCACGCTCGAGGCCGTACAGGACGAGGTTAAAGCGGTGACCGGCCAAGACTCTCGTTTGCTGTTCCAGGAAAAACGGCATGTTGGGGACCCTTACTTCAATGTCGTTCTCGAACTGGTCCCAGCCTGAGCAATTGTCGTTATGGAACTAACGCGCTGGCGTAGCGTTCTGCTGGTTGCTCGGCCGCGTTTGATGCGCATCATACATGAGGTAGCCAACACTCATCACCCGGATGATGAGCATTGAGGCTAATGCGATATTCAGGCTGACATCGGCGATGCCGCTCGCGTCGAGCATGGTCATGCCGACGAGTGCAATCACCTCCAGCATGGTGATGCTGGCCAGAATTCGAACGTAGCCATATTTGCGGCAGGCGTTCTGATAGGTGATGTGGGTCATGATCATGGTCGAGAGGGTTATGATCAGGGCGTAGTAAGGGATGTATATTGCGTAGGGGGTGTAGATGGCCCACTTTTCTCTGAGGTCGAGGATGTTGCCGGCGAACAAGAAGAAGAACAGGACGCAACCAAAGCCGAGCAGGCAGGTTAGAAACATGGCTTTGAGGTAGGTGTGGAAGGTGTTTTCGCCTCGTTCGTGTCGTTCCGAGATTTCTGGAAACAGAAACGGAAGGATCGCGGGTGCGAGCCAGAGAGGAATTTGGCCGAACGTGGCAATGATATAGAACGCTGCAGACTCAGCCTTGCTGAGGACTTCGCGAATGAACCATGGTTCCGCCGCCTGTTGGGTAGCATACACGATCGCATAGATCCCGACTGGAATGGTATAGGCTTTCATTTCCTGCAGGTTTTCTCGGTAGGAGCCCTGCATTCCTTTCGAGTTCCCCCCCCTCAGAAGCCCGGAGACAGACCAGACACTGAGCAGGAATACGGCGACGATTGAAGCCAGTTGAGCGAGCAATACGCCAGTTAGTTGCAAGCTTTGCAGCAGCAAGAGCATGACCACGAGGCGGGCAATTGGGGCCACGAGTCGCGAGGCAATGATCACTTTGAAGCGTTTCAGACTTTGGGTGGCGACGCCGGCCAAGGGGGCCCAAAAACTCATGATGACGAGGAAGGCGATGACCAGCATGACCGAGCCATCGTCAATCTGTAGCCGCGTCATCAGCCAGTCGCTTGTGAGCCAGAGGCCAAGGATGACAATGGCGCTTAAAGCGCATGCGAGTAACGACACATCCCGGATCAGGCGGCGAACCTTGGCCATTTCGCCGCGTTGGTAGAATACATTAATAAATTTCAGGGCGCCGCTCTGAAAAAAGATCAGCGGAAATGCGATAAACGTGGCGAGTTTGGTTAGTGGTAATACGGCCCCCAGTTTTTCCTGATCCACGATATCCGGGACCAGAAACATACCGATGTAGAGGGTGATCACATCGCCCAGTCGGGAAACAATGAACATCCAAATCGAGTTCAGCCAGATTGGATCCAGGTATCTTGCCAAGCCTGTGGGGGACGTGGACGGTTTGGGCGGCTGGGTCAAAGGATCTGCTTACATTGGCAATGGCTTATGGCCGGTGAAAAGGGCTGAAATCCGTGCATCTTCTGCCTGATTTGCCATCTCGGTGGTCGCGGTGGGGCGAAGCGTTCCGGGTTCATCGCGGCGTTGGTGTAAGCGTCACCGTTTTGCGCAAATAGATTTTCTTGGCCGTGCCACTTGGGTCCATCGAGTGTCGCATGATGATGGGATGGTGCTGGAGACCAGCAAGAGCGTTGGGACGGAGATTCCAAGCGCCCATGGTCGGGCGGCGGGACGCGTAATTTGCGAACCCGGGTTGCCAATCGTGGTTATCGGTTGCGGCAAGTTTGGGCCAGCCGGGTGGGGCGGTTAGGCTATATTGGGAGTCTTGATCGAGAAGGTCTATCGTTTGGTCGCCGACACGCAAGGCGGCTGAGATCCAAGGGCGACCTTGACGACTGGGGGTGAACACAATGCCGATTTGGTGTGAACCTTTCCAGTCGAAGCTAGCGGAGGCGAGTTCGAGGGGATTACGTGTGGACAGCAGAGGTTTGCCGTCGACGAACAGTTCCGCCATGCCCAGAGCGGCTTGGAGGCCGGCCACGGCAGTTTTGCCATCGGGCAGGGCGGAGAGGTATTTTTGTTCGCGCATGGATTGTAGGCTGGTGACTTGGATGCCGGTGAAATCGGGGGGGCCACTCGGGTAGGCGCGGGTGGCGGCGGCGCGCAGAGCATAG
>Ga0209186_1003806_pt1 | contig 10270 bp, 7 predicted proteins | sample SidtaG_FD_187426 | JGI IMG/M metagenome (GOLD analysis project Ga0209186, IMG submission 187426) | Marine algal microbial communities from Sidmouth, United Kingdom - Sidmouth_Male2 metaG (SPAdes) (version 2) | ecosystem: Host-associated > Algae > Red algae > Unclassified | place: Sidmouth, United...
GCGTTCAGGATTCGGTGATGCGCATTACCCTCCCCTTGGGCATTAGTTTCTACACCTTTCAGTCGATGAGTTATTCGATCGACGTGTTCCGGGGCGACGCCAAGGCGATCCGCAATCCGATCGACTTTGCCTGCTACGTGTCGATGTTCCCGCAGTTGGTCGCGGGTCCGATTATCCGGTTCAGCGAGGTGGCGCAACAGCTCGTTCACCGAACCCACACCATCGAAAAGTTCTCCCGCGGCGTCGCGTTTTTCGCCATGGGCATGGCCAAAAAAATCCTGCTCGCCAATCCCTGCGGCTGGATCGCGGATCAGGCCTTCAACGCGGGCAGCGTCGGTTTCGTCGATGCCTGGTTCGGGGTGACCGCCTACAGCATGCAAATCTACTACGACTTCTCTGGCTACACCGACATGGCGATCGGACTCGGCCTGATGCTCGGTTTTGTGTTCCCGAAAAACTTCGACTCGCCGTACATCTCGCAGAGCATCACCGAGTTCTGGCGGCGTTGGCACATCTCGCTGTCCTCCTGGCTGCGCGACTACCTCTACATCCCGCTCGGCGGCAACCGCAAGGGGACGGTGCGCACCTACATCAACCTCGCGCTGGTGATGCTGCTCGGCGGTCTCTGGCACGGCGCGTCCTGGAACTTCGTCGTCTGGGGTGCGATCCACGGCGCCATGCTCGCGTTCGAACGTTTCCAAGGCAAAGACAGCTTTTACCGAGCGCTGCCACGCGTCGGCAAAATCGCCATCACCTATATCATCGTGCTGTTCACTTGGGTGTTCTTCCGCGCGGACACGACCGGCGACGCGTTCACCTACGTGCTGTCGATGCTCGGCATGGGCGACACGAGCGAGGGCAGTGCGCTGATCGGTGCCGCGATGTACAAGCCATACTATCTGCTCCACTTCGCCATCGCGGTCGGCATCGCGTTCTTCGGCACACAAACCTGGAACTACACCCGCAAGATCACCCCCGCGAAGGCCGTGTTCATCTTCGTGCTATTCCTTTACGCGGTGCTCGTCATGACCACGCAGAGCTTCAACCCCTTCATCTACTTCAAGTTCTAGGCATGTCTGAAAACACTCCATCGCCGGCAGCTGAAACGCCGAAAAAGAAAAAGCGCCTCACGCGTGAGGAGCAGGCAAACATCGAAGTCGGCACCACCGAGATTTCGCGCGGCACCGCCAAGCTGCTGGTACTGGCCTTTCTCGCGTTCGTGATTTTGATTCCGACGGTGCAGCACATCCGCGAACTGGCGGCGGGTGAGCGTCCCGGATTCCTGTCGCTGTTTGCCGATGCACCGGACGCGTTCAAGGAGGGCTACGGCGCGAAGGACCTGGCTGGGGCTGGGTTCGTCAAACGATTCAACAGCGGCAACAAGGAGCTGCTCAAGTTGTTCAAGGAGTACGAAACCGATCTCGAAGAGGACTCCTATCTGTCCGGACTGATTCCGCCGATGCAGGCGCTCAACACGCGCACGCTTCTGAAAGGCAACGAACTTGCGGTGCTTGGTATCGAAGGCTGGGCGTTCTTCAAACCCGGCGTCGACTACATTACCGGCACGCCATTTCTGGACGCGGCGCAGTTGCGTTCGCGGTCGCTCGGCGCACCGGAATGGGAACAACCGCCAGAACCTGATCCGCGTCCGGCCCTGCTCGAACTCCACGCGTTCCTCAAAGCGCAAGGGGTGCAACTCTATGTGGTACCCGCGCCGGTGAAACCGATGATCCACCCCGAACAACTGAGTCCGCGCTATGCGGATAATGACAAGCCGCTGCAAAATCCCAGCTTCGCCCCGCTGGTCACCGAACTCGAGGCCGCCGGCATCAAGGTGATCGATCTCGCCCCCACTCTGTTCAAGCACAAACCCTCCTACCTGCGCACCGACACCCATTGGAATTCCGAAGGGATGCAACGCGCCGCCGACGAGATTGCGCGTTCGGTGATGGCGACCAACGACATTAAAACCGGCAGCTTGCCGCTCGAAAACAATCGCGAGGTGGTGATCAACGAAGGCGACATCACCGCCACCACCCTCGAACTCAAAGGCACAGATATCTTCGGCGCCGAGGAGACCACGATCCAGCAGTTCACTTCCGATGGTCAACCGCTCAATTTCAGCGACCCGGCGGCCGAGATCGTGCTGCTCGGCGACAGCTTCGCGAACATCTTTTCGGTCAACGAAGACCTCAACTGGGGCGAAAACGCCGGACTCCGCGAACACCTCGCCGCCCGTTTCCGCCAGCCGGTTCACGCGATCACCATGAACGACAATGGTGCCTTCGCCAGTCGCGAGGCCTTGTTCGACCTGTGCAAACGCCAAGGCACCGGCTTCTTCAAAAATAAAAAGGTCGTGATCTACGAGTTCGCCGTGCGCGAACTGGCGGTCGGCGACTGGAAGACGTTTGATTGGTCCAAGATTCCGCAAACCACCGCCACAACCACGGCAGCCGCGCCGCTGCCCCCCACCGACATCACCGGCACCATCGAACTGGTCAGCCGCCCGCCCCGCCCCGGTAGTGTCGCGTACAAGAACTGCATCATTCAGCTTTATCTCACCGACGTCGAGGGATTGCCCGAGGGCGACAGCGCCTTGATTCGCATGTACGGCATGCGCGACAACAAATGGACTAGCGCCACCGAATACAAAGTGGGCCAGCAGGTCCGCCTGCGTTGCGAGGACTGGTATGAGGCGGCCGAAACAAAAAAACTCGCCACCATGAAAGTCGAAACGGTTGCGCTCCCCGACGAGATCGCGTTTCTTGATCCGCCGCCCGAACTTTGGGCCGAAGAAGCCTTGGAAAAGGACGCACCACCCGAACCGCAACCTTGAACTCCCGCCCATAAAATCCAAAGAGGAACCATGATTCGCACCTTGCTACTTGCCCTGACATCTTCCCTCGCGCTGTTCCTTTTCACTGGTTGCGGCGGCGGTTCCTCCACCGTCACCCCGGAAACCGATGCCGACTATACGCCGCCAACCCCGGTGAACCCGCTCGGTGCCGATACCGCTGCGGCGGCCACCGCTATTCTCGCAGCCAACGCCGGCAAGAACGCAATTCGCGGCGAAGGCGACTGGCTGTTTTCGCCGAACGAACTCCGCTTCCTATCCAAAGGCGAGTTTTGGGGGGCACGCTCGGCTGAAACCAGTGCCGCCACCAAAAAAGACTGGGCCGACCCGATGCTCGGCATCAACAGCTTTCAGAACAACCTCTCCGCCAAGGGCATCGAACTGATCCTCCTCCCCGTGCCGCCCAAAGCGACCGTCTACCCCGACAAACTTCCGGGGATGGCTGCGCCGCAAGCCAGCGACGCGCTGCCTCGCTTCATCAAACACCTGACCGAGTCCGGCATCCAGGTGGTCGATCTCACCGCTGCGATGTCCAGAGCCCGTGGCAGCAAGCCGATGCACTGCACCACCGATACCCACTGGAGTCCGCAAGCCATCGAACTCGCAGCCGACACGCTCTACAACCAGCTTAAAGGCAAACCGTGGGCCGCCGACATCGCCAAAGAAACCTACGACGTCGAAGAGAACACCATCTCCTACCCAGGCGACTTGGTCGAACTTTCCGGTGAGTCTATCGCCGCCGAAAGTTTCACGGTTCGCCGGGTCACGAAAGCCGGCGCAGTGCTGCCCGAAGATCCAGACAGTCCGATCCTCGTGATGGGCGATTCGCATACCTTGTTCTGTCACGATCCAACCATGGTCACCGATGGCGCGGGCCTGTCCGACCACCTTGCCCTCCGCTTTGGCTGCCCGGTCGACCTGCTGGGCATCAAGGGCTCGGCGAGCGTCACCCGCCAGTCCCTGCTCTCGCGTAAAAACCGTGCCCAAAAAGAGGGCAATGATTACCTCGGTAAAAAGAAAGTGATCATCTGGTGCTTCACCGCCCGCGAGTTCACCGAGAGCGCCGGCGGCTGGCGGGACCTTGACCCGAAGTACTGGAAGTAAACTGGGATTGGCCAAGATGCAGTTTTTTCGCCGTCTGGTCTTCCTCCTCTTCTGCTTGTCCGCTGCCAGCGTCGGCCAGTTTTCTGCCGCGGCGCCGCCGAGTGAGCCGAACGTGCTCTGGCTCTATGTCGACGACATGAGCGACTGGATGGGTTGCTACGAGCACACGGGTAAAGGAACCGTACCAACGCCGCACATCGACAGTCTGGCCGAAAACGGCATCCGCTTCGAACACGCGTTCATGCCAGCCCCGGTCTGTTCGAGCACTCGTTCGGCCTTGATCACTGGCGCGATGCAAACCAGCCACGGCCTGCATCACCACCGGACTCCACTAAAAAAACCTTTGCCAGACGGCATCGAGACGCTTCCCGAGTTGTTCCGTACTGCGGGTTACATCACCTTTAACGAAGCCAAGGATGACTACAATTTCGACAAGCCGCGCGAGGATATGTACTCCCCGGAGTTCAAACGCCCAGGATATAGAAGCCACCTCAACAACCTCAACCTTGATTGGCTGGAGCAACTTAAAGGAAAGAAATTCTTCGGTCAAATTCAACTGCGAGGCGGGAAATTTGAAGGCGAGACCGGGTCAAAATATCCGATGCCCAGTCGGGTGGCCGAGTCCGATGTCACCGTGCCGCCCTATTATCCCGACGACCCGGTGATCCGCAACATGCTCGCCCGCCACTACGAACAAGTGGCCGCCACCGACGAGCAAGTTGGGGCGATCCTGGCCGCACTGAAAGAGTACGGGCTGTGGGAGAATACCGCCGTGTTCTTCTTCACCGATCACGGTGGCCCGATGCCACGCGCCAAACAATTTCTCTACGAGGACGGTACCAAGGTCCCGCTGATCGTTCACTGGCCCGCCGGACGCGAGCAGCTCGAACGGGGCGGACGCGTGCGTTCGGATTTGGTCAGCGGCATCGACATCTCCGCCTCCACCCTCGGCGTGGCCAAGCTTCCCCTGCCCGACTTTATTGAAGGCCAAGACCTGTTTGCCGCCGACTTCAAACCTCGAACCCACGTGATCTCCGCTCGCGACCGTTGCGGACTCGCGGTCGATCGGATCCGCGCAGTTCGAACCGACGGATTCCGCTACCTGCGTAATTCGCAAACCGACCGGAGCCTTTACGCGCAACAATATCGCGACCACTACGCGTCGTTTACACGGATGCGTGAGTTGTTGGACGCCGGGAAGCTTTCCCCCTTACAGGCGTCATACTTCGACCCCGCACAGCGCCCGTCCGAAGAACTCTACGACCTCAAATCGGATCCGCATCAGGTGAACAACCTCGCCGCCGATCCCGCCTTTCAGACTCAACTATTGCACCACCGACATCTGCTGCGCGTGTGGGAAACGAAGACCAATGATAAAGGTCGGTACGCCGAGGATCGCAACTCGTTGCGCGCGACCTATCAGCAGTATCGGAAGAAGAACCCGAGTGCGCCCGAGTTCGATTTTATCAAAGCGGAAGCGAAATAACCCTAGCCAAAGATATTAGAAATTTTGAAGGTCATCGAACCGACGCCGAACTTTTTACGACGAACCACGGAGTGGTGGCAAGAAAGTAGCCCCGGGTGCAGCGAGGTAAGAGCGCAACCCACGGTAGCCGAGAGCTTTTGAACCGACCGGCCTGCCCCTCTGCACCGAACTCTTTGCTTTCATGTCCGGTCGGAACGGCCTCATGGCTCTGAAGGCATCATGCGGCCTTTATTTATTCTTTGGCCGGACGCAGCAGGGATTGCCATTCAAAGGAGGACAGGATGTTTGTTGTGACCGTCCCTCCGGGACTCCCTGTTCTTTCTCGCGGTTCCGGGGGTTGCGCTCACGCTCCACCCCCGGCTACTGTCTTCCGTCCCTCCGAGACTCACCGACATGACCCATAAATTTTAAAAAACCAGCACACTAGTGTGCTGTCCGGGCCTGCGGGCAAAAGCCCGCAGGCCAAACGCGGGCTGAAGCCCTCGCTACATTAGTCGTCGGCGCGCGTACGGTGTAGCATAGGTTTCAACCTGTGTTTGCCCGGCGGGCTTTAGCCCGCCGAGATGCCGCCGATGGCCTCATCTTTACCCTGACTTATCCATCACGAAATTTTGGGGCAGCACACTAGTCGGATGTCACCGCTAACGTGGCTCGTGCCACGTTCTTTCCCATTCGACTAAAGAAATTTGAAACGTTTGACTCATTTAGTCACGAATCGACAAAGCAAGGATCTAATAGTTCACCTCAAGGGAGGCCGACCCGCAGATAATGGAAAGAAAAAGTCCATTAGTTATAGTTAGTGGGGGCCCCTGAACAAGGTCGATTTCACCGTCTCACCCGTTGGAAGGACCGAGTCCGCTACCTCGGGTTTAAACCGCCAGCACGGACTCCACCAAGGACCCGTTCAAGCCCGCCGGCACATGCACCGCCCGAACGCCGATCGACAGCGTGTCGCGAATGTTGCGCATCTCGTCGTCGAAGAATACCATCTCGTCGTAGGCGAAGCCGGTCTCGCGTTGTAGTAGTTCGAAGTGGACCAGTTTGTTGCCGGGATAAATTTGTTGGTAGCGGAAGCGGTCGCGGATGCCGAGCAGTTCGAGCAGGGCGTTGGCGGCTTCCGGATCGTGGGTTCGAGACGCGAGCGCCAACGGCACTTCTTTCTCCGCCAATTGGTCCAGGATCGCCATGACATCGGGATACAGCCGGCAGTGGTTGCCGGCTTGGTCGGTGATGCGTCCGTCGTCATCCTGCTGGTACGGCGGCGTGGTGCAATCCACCCAGGTACCACAATCCCACAAGGTATAATCGAGGTCGAACACGACCAGTTTGATGCTGCCAGACTCGTCCATGGCGTTCAGCCGAACATCGCCGGAACTTGTTCGGAGGCTTCGAGCAACGAGGCCACATTCGTTCGGTGCGGGGCGAGCAACATCAGGCCGCCAGGCTCAAAGTGCAATTTGGCGCTGTGACCTTCCACCACGACGGTGCATTCGCTGGCGTCGGACGGGTACGTCACCGTGATCGAGTCGTTCTCCAAATCCTCCACTCGGTCGATCACATCTTCGACATTCAGCAGTGCCGGGAAATCGAAACAGAGCCGGTCGAACAGGCCATCAAACGCCGTAGCGAAATCTTCCGAACGAGCCACATCCGGATCGCTGATGTCGCACAGTTCAGTGACCAAGTGAAAGTTAGACGCGTTCTCCGGATCCCCCTTGATGGTGATGTCGACGCGGTAGTTGGGCGCGTCGATCGACGCGGCCCCGGCATCGGCGTCGTGGCCCAGGCTGAGTTCGCGGCGTTTGTAGTTAAAGGTCGTCTTCAACGTCTGAAACAAGGACTCGGCGTGGTCTACCAAATCCTGTGCGCCCAAGCGCCGGGCGGTGCGGTCGGCATACTCTCCGGGTGAATCGGGCAGAGAAAATCCCTTCTGAAAACCCTGCAAGGTCTTTAACGTGCCGTGCTGGGTTCCTTGAAAACGGGCCTCATTTAATGGCGTTTCGATCGGTTCGCTCATGCGGATAACGAACCGCATGTTTTCGGGTCGGGCAAACCAAAAGACCATCTCGACGAAAATGAACACCTTCAGATTTAAGCCACACAAAATCGTTGCACCCCCCTTCACATGGGGTAACCGCCCACCATGTCCAAAAATGACGCCATCTCCTCCTTCGGTGCCGAAGACCCACTAACCCTCGTGATCTTCGGCGGTACGGGGGACCTCACTCGCCGAAAACTCCTGCCCGGCCTGTACGCCATGCATCTCGAAGGACTGCTGCCGAAGAAGATCGCCATCGTCTGCCACGGCCGGCGCGATTACAATGACGAGATGTTCCGTCCGATGATGGAAGAGGATATCAAAAAGCATTCGCGGCTCAAAGTGAACAAGAAGAAGCTCAGCTCTTTCCTCAACTTTCTGTATTACTTTAAAGGCAACTTGGATTCGTCGGATGATTTCGAGGCGCTCGCCACCCGTTGCAAAGAGGACAAGGAATGGCCGGACAACCACGTCTTTTATTTAGCCACGGCGCCGGGCTTTTTTGGTTCGACCACCCAGATGCTGGTCGACGCCGGCATGATTCGCAACCACACCGACAAAAACTGGTCGCGTGTGGTGGTTGAAAAACCGTTCGGCACCGACCTCGCTTCTGCACAAGCACTCAACAGCGAACTGCTCCGCTTACTCCACGAATCGCAGGTCTACCGGATCGACCACTATCTCGGTAAAGAGACGGTGCAGAACATCATCTCGTTCCGCTTCGCCAACACCATCTTCGAACCGATCTTCAACAGCCAGTACGTCGACCATATTCAGATCACCGCCTCAGAAACCGTAGGCATGGAGTCCGGACGCGGCGGCTATTACGACCAGTCCGGCGCGCTGCGCGACATGATGCAGAACCACCTCCTGCAGCTACTCTGTTTCGTCACCATGGAACCCCCGTCCGGCCTCGCCGCCGACGCGATCCGCGCCGAAAAGGTGAAAGTCCTGCAGTCGATCCGGCCGCCGACCGAACAGGAAGTCTGCGACAATGTCATCCGCGCCCAATACAGCGCCGGCAAACTCGGTGACGACACGGTCAACGCCTACGTGATGGAAGACCGCGTGCCCGCCGATTCGACCACCGCCACCTTTGTTGCCGCCAAGTTATTCATCGAGAACTGGCGCTGGGGCGGCGTGCCCATGTACCTGCGCACCGGTAAACGCCTGAACCGAAAGTACACCTCGATCTCCATCGTGTTCAAAATTCCGCCGTTGAAGATTTTCAAGACAATTGAAGAAGACGACGAGGGAATCGACATCACGCAGACCCAACCCAATGTGATGACCTTCCACCTCGCGCCGCAACAGGGCATCAGCCTCGAGTTTGCGGCGAAGCGTCCGGCCATGCAGCTGGTGGTCGAAAACGAGTCCTTGGATTTCCGCTACGACGCTGACGAGAATCTTCCAGAAGCCTACGAACGCCTGCTGCTCGACGCCATGCGCGGCGACTCGACCCTGTTCATGCGCTCCGACGAAGTGGAAGCCGCTTGGGCGGTTGTCGACCCGATTCTCAAGGCTTGGGAAAGCCAAGACGATATTCCGGTCCACCTGTACCAGCCCGGTGGTTGGGGGCCGCGCGAAGCTGGCGGACTGATCAAGCCGAATGGCAAGTGGCAAAATCCGGAGTAAGCCACACGACGTGTAAGACCACATCTCTCAGATCGACTAAAGTTCCGTGAAAGGTACCGTCTATTTGTTGTCGGCCTTGTGGGCTTTGTTGGTCTCGGCCTTCTTGCCTCATCAAGCCGCGGGTCAAATCGACATCACCACCGTTGCCCTGAGTAACGGCATGATCCACCTCGAATGGAATGGCGGCACCGCGCCATGGCAGGTCGAAGCCCAAGCCGACATCGCCTCCAGCAACTGGACAGCCATTGCCACCGCTGCCACTGCGAACGCCAGTGTTCCGGCGAACACCGACCTGCAATTCTTGCGCGTCGCCTCACTACCGGCGCCCGATGCGACCGCCCGCTACCGGATGACCTTCGTCAATACCTGGAGCACCACCAACCCCGCCGGCTATAGTTTCCCCGGCAGTGCGCACTACACGACCTTTGCCGGCGCCACCCACAACGACAGCTTCAGCATGTGGCAAACCGGCGACCTCGCGACCCCGGGCATGGAACAGTTGGCCGAACTCGGCGGAACGGTCCTCGCCCAGAACGAAATCACCGCCGCGATCACCGCCGGCAGCGCCGACCAGTCCCTCTCCTTCCCCGGCTTTTTCCCGCCCGGCGTCAACCAGGTGGTGTTCGAGTTTGATGTCAACTTGAGCCACCCCAAAGTCTCCTTCGCCAGCATGGTAGCGCCCAGCCCCGACTGGTTCGTCGGTGTGTCTGCAGTCGACTTGTTGGCCAGCGGCGACTGGGCCGACACGCTGACGCTACCAGCAACTGTCTACGATGCTGGCACCGAAACCGGCGCGGCGTTCAACTTGGGCAATCCCGCCGAGTCCCCGCACAAACCGATCACAGTGTACGCCCCGTTCACCCTGCCCTTCGGCGCGTTCACGTTCGAACGAATCGAGTCATAGCCCCCAGCTTGACCACGGAAAATCGCGGAGCGCCCGGAATCTGTCATCCGAAATTCCGCGTATTCCGCGTTTTTCCGCGGTCATGTCCACACCAACAGCGCAGAAGAGATTCCCAGATGACAAACCGGACTCAAAAGTGTATTTTGCCCGCATGGTTGCCCGTGGTTTGACTCGATTTTTGCTTTTGCTCTTTCTCCTCCCCGTCCTCTCGTTCGGCGAGGCGATGGTACAGTATTTCAACACCAGCTA
>Ga0209186_1003809_pt1 | contig 10267 bp, 9 predicted proteins | sample SidtaG_FD_187426 | JGI IMG/M metagenome (GOLD analysis project Ga0209186, IMG submission 187426) | Marine algal microbial communities from Sidmouth, United Kingdom - Sidmouth_Male2 metaG (SPAdes) (version 2) | ecosystem: Host-associated > Algae > Red algae > Unclassified | place: Sidmouth, United...
TGATCCGGGCCTACGCCAATATCCTGGACGAAATGGAGGATGCGGGCTATTCTGAAAAAGACCAAGAGCGTATAAAAAAAGAAGTCGATTTTTATTTAAAACTAAGAGAGGAAATCAGACAAGCAAGCGGGGAGAAATTAGATATTAAAGTCTACGAAGCGGACATGCGTCATTTGATAGACAATTACATTCAAGCAGAGGAGCCAATCACGATTTCGCCTTTTGCTGAGATGTCCTTGTTGGATATTATTGTTAAATCGGGCATTGCTGATGCTATCAATACCATGCCAGACGGCATCAAGTCTGACCAAGGTGCAATTGCAGAAACGATTGAAAATAATGTTCGCAAAAAAATCATCAAGGAGCATTTAATTGATCCTGCGTTTTTTGATGCCATGTCCAAACTACTAGCGGAGATCATCAAGGAGCGCAAGAACAACGCTATTACCTATGAAGCATATTTACAGAAAATAGCGGAGTTAGCGAAGCAAGTAAACGAAGGCACAAGTGATGAAACGCCAGATACACTAGCCACGCCAGCACAACGGGCATTATATAATAATCTGGGAAAAAATGAAGCACTAGCGATGCTTATTGATGCCGCTGTTAAACGAGAAAAAAGAGATAGTTGGCGGGGAAACATTCGAAAGGAAAGAATTATAAAAGCGGAGATTCATAAACAGCTTTTGGCCTATTCGGTAGATTCAGGCACGGACATCTTAAACGATCCACAAGAGCCCTATGGTATAGAGCAAAAAGTAGAAGCTATTTTTAACATTGTTAGAGAACAGACAGAGTACTAATGAAGTATATCGAGCTGGGCGATCTGAAAATCGAGGTAGAACAGAAGGACATAAAAAATATCCATTTGAGTGTGTACCCACCCAATGGCGCAGTCCGTATTGCTGCGCCCAGCAGAATGGATTTAGATACCATCCGAGTATTTGCTTTGAATAAATTGAAGTGGATTAAAAAACAACAGACCACCTTCAAAAACCAAGAAAGAGAAACGCCCCGCGATTATTTGAGCAAGGAAAGTCATTACTTTTTAGGAAAACGTTATTTATTGAAAGTGATAGAACAAAACCAACCGCCTAAAGTAATTTTAAAACACAAAACAATCGAATTGTATGTGAGACCAAACACCTCCAAATCAAAAAGAGCGGAGATCATGGAGGCCTGGTACCGCAAAGAATTAAAAGTCATCGTACCAAAACTTATCGCCAAATGGGAAAAGGTAATTGGGGTACAATCCAGCGAGTTTGGGATCAAAAAAATGCGCACCAAATGGGGCACTTGCAACACCACCGCAAAAAGAATATGGCTCAATCTAGAGTTAGCCAAAAAACCAATAGAATGCATCGAATTTATCATCGTTCATGAACTAGTCCACCTGTTAGAGCGCAGCCATAACGAAGTATTCGTAGCTTATATGAATGAATTTATGCCCAAATGGAGGAACTACCGGGAAGAGTTGAATAAATTACCTTTCAGGCATGTTGATTGGAAGTATTAATTGGAGATTTGCAGTCTGCCTCTAACAAATTTATAATGAATTATCCATCTTTATTAGAACCAAATGGACAAGAAGAAATTGAATTGCCATCCGGGAAGATTCTAGTACCGAAGAAACAAATTCAATTGAAGGAATGGAGGGGAGAAAAAATCAATAATACCTTTGGAGAAAAACCTTTAGTTGATTTTAATGGGATACCATTTTTTGTTGAATTGGCAATTTTGAAGATAGGACAAATTGCTTCTTGGGAAGGTAGATGGATTGAAACCTACGCAATGAAAAAAGAAGGACCCTATTTTTTTGAAAATTGGTTGGACGATCATTTGAAGAAACAAAAAAGCATTGCTATTGAAAATGAAACGATAAAGGCATTATTAAAAAAAATAGCAACCCAGAATGGAGGCTACAGCGGTTGTTGGGATCTTTTATTATGGAAAGGAGAAAATTTTGTGTTCATAGAATGCAAAAAAAATAAAGAAGATAAATTGAGAAAGACACAGTTAAACTGGTTAGATGCTGCGCTGATGGTAGGTGTTAAGAAAGAAAATTTTGTGCTTCTTGAATGGAATTTTTGAAAAAAGAAAACCTCACCTAATGAAAAGAAACCAATTAACCACCCAAGCCAATAACCTATTTTTACCCATCACAACTAAAATTAGAAAGTGAAAAATGAAATATAAATTAAACTTTTTGTAGATTCATTTTATGACGCTAGAAATTTTTTTACTATTTGGTATTATTGTCGTTATGATGGTGTTTATGGTTATGGAGAAATTGCCAGCAGACACCTTGTCCATCACAGTGATGTGCGTACTGATTGTAGGCGGGTTTGTGTCGCCGGAGGAAGGTGTTTCTGGCTTAAGTAATCCCGCGGTAGTGACCGTTTTATGCCTTATGATGTTGACAGTAGGCCTGGAACGAACAGGGCTAATTAACGCCATAGGAAAAAAACTAAAAGCGCTCTTGAAAGCGAAAGAATGGAAGTCCTTATCCATTGTGCTACTGATTGTAGGCCTTTGTTCCGCCTTGATCAGTACCACGGCGATTGTTATCGTGTTTATGAGAGTCCTGTTAAAACTGTCTAAGCAAATCCCGTTCAAACTATCCCGATACCTGATGCCGCTGTCATTTATAGGGATCATTGGTGGCGCTTCTACCTTGATTGGTACTTCCACCAATCTTATCGTAAGTGAAATCGCACAATCTAGTGGCGTAGAACCATTCGGGATTTTTGAAATTACGCCTTTGGGGTTTTTATTCATGATTGTTGGCATCCTTTACTTTATTTTCATAGGTCGGCATCTGCTACCAGAAACCACCTCGGAAGATGGCCTCGTCGGAGAATACAGTCTTGGTGGTTTTTTGACGGAAGTCATCGTAGAAAAGGATTCTAAGTTGATCGGTAAAAGACTGGAAGACACGGCGATCTATAAAGACGAGGAAGTGGATATTTTAGAGATTAAACATCAAAATGATAGTTTTCACGCACCCGCATTGGGAGAAATCTTCCAGGAAGGGGACGAGATTCTAATTAAGAGTAGCGTAGAAAAACTGTCAGAGTTTAGAAAAGGGAAAGATTTCGTAATCCTTCCTTTACGATCTGCTATAGACGATAACCGCCTGAATACAGAAGATAGTGTACTCTGCGAAGTATATGTCAAGCCCAATTCCCGATTGATAGGAAGGACATTAGACAAGATTTATATCAAAACAAAGTACAATGCCATTCCATTAGCAGTCAAAAAGAATAAAAAATACTATCAGTCTGAATTGGGACAAATCTATATTAGTTCAGGAGATACCATCTTAATGGACGTAGAAAAATTAAATTTTAAAAACTTCTACAATATGTCTGAATTTATTGTGCTCCAACAACATGACGAGCTCAATACAAAAGATGAGAAACAATATCTTGCTGGTGCGATTATGGTAGGCGTGATCCTGCTAGCTACTATGAAGATACTTCCTATTATGGTGAGTGCCTTGCTGGGCTGTGTATTGATGCTAGTCTCCGGATGCCTTCGAATGCAGGAAGCTTACAGAAAACTGGAGTGGAACGTCTATTTTTTGCTAGCAGGCATTTTACCTTTGGGCATTGCCTTGGAAAAGACAGGTGCTAGTGATTTACTTGCCGACCAATTTACAACGCTGCTCGGTTCATTCTCGCCGGAGCTCCTAATCTGTGTGCTCTATTTTATAATCACTTGTTTCAGCTCTGTCATCTCTAATAATGCCACAGCGATCCTTTTTGCGCCGATCGTTATTTCGATTGCTGATAAGTTGTCGATGAGCCCTGAACCACTCCTGATTACGATTATGTTTGCTGCCAATATGAGTTTCATTACGCCCCTCGGCTACCAGACCAATACCCTTGTCTATGGCGTTGGTAATTACCAATTTAAAGACTTCGTAAAGGTCGGCGGCTTGCTTTCCTTGATCATATGGATATTAGCTTCGATATTTATTCCGCTGCTTTATATGAAGTGATAGTTGATCAGGATTTTTAGGATGGTAGGATGGACAGGATTAGAATGCTTGAACAGGATTTTTAAGATTTAAAGATGGACATGATTAAACAATGATGATTTTAATCGTGATGATCTGGGATATCTTATATATCCTGTTCTGATATAAGATGGTAGGATGGACAAGATGAAAACAAAGATATTTTTTAATCGTGATGATCTGAAGTATCTTATATATCTTGTTCTGATAAAAGGAAATGCTTGAACAGGATTTTTAAGATGGTAGGATGGACAAGATAATCACGTGATGATTTTAATCGTGATGATCTGGGATATCTTATATATCCTGTTCTGATAAAAATACTAATTTGTATCTTGCACATACGAAACAAAAAAACAATTCAATGGAACTCAAAAAAAAGGTATACAATAAGCTGGTAAAGGAAAGAAAAGCATGTACTATTTGTGAAGTGTATGGTTATTGCAACCCCAGTAAAACGAAGTATAATATTAATGAAATAGGACCTTATACTAAATGGGCCAATGATGTAAATGCAGATGTCTTAATTATTGCTCAAGATTTTGCTGATCAAGCGTCCTATGACAAATTTAAAGGAACGGTACAGCTAAAAAAAATAAAAGACTTAGATAATTTTAAGGAGTACGATACCATTACCAATTTCAACCTTCGTGAATTAACTAAGCAGGTGCCTTCAATCAAACTTGGTGCTCCTTCTATTGGCAACAGTACTAATGTATTCATAACAAATTCCGTATTATGCATGAAGAAGGGAGAAATGAGTACTTCGATAAACTCAAAAGTGAGTACAAATTGTGGTCGACAATTTCTAAAACCATTAATTGAACTAATTCAACCTAAAGTTATAGTTACGTTAGGCAAAGAAGCAGCTGTTTCTGTACTTAAACAATATATGTTCAAAAATCCAGAGCTATTAAAAACTACAAGGGGAAGTTTTAGTGAAATCTTTAAATCAAGCCCTTACACACTCGGAGATAAATTGAAATTGTACACACTTTATCATCCTTCCCAGTTGGGCGTAAATAATAGGAATAAAATAGAATCGGATAAGGATAAGCCAAGATTATATTTTATGGAAAAGGATTGGAAGGGTATTAAAATTGATTAATTGGTTAGGTTAGCAAGAAATTCTATTGGTATCAAATCCTTACTTTCTTCTTTATCAAACAAAATCAGAGCCTTTCAATTCGTTACTGTTCCATTTTCAAATTCGAAGTATCATCCTTAAAAATAATTTCGAACCCAACCCATTTCCTTAATATTGCTGTCTTTACAAGAAAGCAACATTATGAAAAAATTAATTTGGTTGTCATTAAGTGTATGCATGATTGTGTGTGTCATGAGTTGTGAATTCAGCAGGCAGGAAAACATGTGCATTGCTCAATTTCTGGATGATTTTAACATGAAACCTTATAAAGGTGAAGACCTTGATTGCAAAACACACATTCGCATGTATGACTACGAAGGTACGTTGTTTGCTGTTCAAGGTAACCATTGTTGCGATTATGCGCCGTTTATGATTTATGATTGCGATGGAGAAGAATTCTGTTTTACTTCTGTAGGTCCATGCTACTTCCAAGAGTCAGTTGATATGGGTATCATTGGGATTGAAAAGTAATTTCAGTGGAGCTTACCAATCCTTTTAGGCTTAGCAATCTCTCAGGACTATGATAACCGACAATCGTTCTTCAAAGAAAAAGACCCCGATCAGAGTTATCCAATCGAGGTCAATAGTTTCTGGTTTTATTTTTCAGTCGAAGCGATCTATGCTTTTTAGTACAAGTATTCTAAAGCAATTTTGTCGTAAGCACTAAATTCACCGTTTACGGATGTAGTGAAGCATGCTTGCATCAAGGAGTTTAAGTCTGCTCCAGCACCTGCGGTTCCAGGAATGTGAACAGCACCATCAGCTCCAGCGCCCTCATCATGGTTTTGGCCACAGCTAGCTCTTGTGTTGTAATCTGAGTGTCTAAGACCTAAGCAATGTCCAATTTCGTGTCCGATAACATGTTCGTTTGCATTGTAGCTGTAGCTGTCCATGCCATCGTAGATTCTTACCCACTTATAAGGGTTACCTCCTGAAGGGAAACCAGCGCTACCACCTGCCAAACCGTTTGTCACTTTGTAGACGACGATGTCTGCATAATCAGTGTTAGTACCTTGAGACAGTTGAAAGGTAAGTCCAGTATTCAACGCATTGTAATTGTAGACCGCCCAGGAAAGACCTATTTGCATTCTATTGGTTAATGCGTAGTTTGGACCATTGTATCCTAGTACATTGATCACTCTAGGGGAATTGACAAGGTTGTAGGTTCTGAATTGGCGTAAGTTGCCATTCATTTCTTCTTTTAGTTGGTCTAGTTCAGCTCTAGTCATTACGATGTCGTCTTCTACAAGAAAACGCTTCTCCACTGTTCCATCAGGGAATTCAAAATCGATAACTTCCGGGTTCTCCAAATCAAAATCTAAGTGTTTAACGTGGTTGCAAACATCATCGTGTATATGATGAAGGTCAGCTGTTTCTACTGCTACATCTAGAGTAGGAATTTCTTTTTCTACGTCAGTGATGGAGTCTGGAGTACAGGAGGAGAAGAAAGCTACTGTGATAATTGCGAAAAGGATGGTTGAAATGTTTAATAAATTTTTCATGACTTCTTAATTTTTAATGTTTGTTTTTTAATTCGTTTATTAACTAATGACAACACAAATATATGGGGAATAGGGGGCGTTAAAAACCAAAATAAAATCAGATAAGATATGTTAATTATTTTAAATTGATTTGTTTTGGCCCTATTTGTGGCATTTTTGAGTAAAAAAAGTATATACGACTGAAGGCTAATTGCTAGAGGTGACGAACTTATTCCTGGATTGATTATGAAATGGATGCTGTAAGGGCAAGGAATTAAGCGCGCCTTCCTAAGGGATTTCTAAGTGGGACCAAAGGGAAAGATTGTTAAGCCCACTGGTTTCCTTGAATGCTGCCACAATACACCAAATCCAACGCTTATCCAGCCATTCACCCCACTCGATTGTGAAATCCACCGTTTATAAAGTATAGGCTGCTATTTAAGGTTAATCAGCTTAAATTTACTCTTGATAGGAAAAATAGTTGATCCCTTTTTTTGTATTAATTGTCAAGTAATTAGGAGCAAAACGTCGTTCCTTCTTTTCAGGATAACTAATCATTATTCTTTACCAGTAAAACAGAAAAAATTATGACCTCCAAACTCTTTATTCTTTTTATTATCCTTCTTCCAGTCTTGGGATTTAGCCAGGTAAGTCCTTCAATTGATTTAATTGCTGGACTCGATTATTCTTATCGCACACTAAATTCCGAACTATTAGATGGTAATCGAACAAGAGAAACCGGTAAACTCAATTGGCGTGGCGGGCTTAACTACAACCAACCAATAACGAGTCAGTTCTTTCTAAAAACAGGCCTGAGACTGGCAAGTGTTGGATATAAAGGAGAAAACAATACAGATGTTAGATGGCCAAGTGAAAACAATGGCGGCACTTGGGTTCCAGATCCTGCACTACCAAGGGAATTACAGTTAATCTACGACTATTGGTTCCTTGAAATTCCGATTGCTGCCAGATGGGAAATGAACAACAAAAAAGTCATTCCTTTTTTCGAATTGGGAATCGCACCTTCTATTTATATGACGACTAAAACCATTTCAAAAACGGAACTGGGAAGAACTACCCAGCTTGAACGCAACAGCTTTCCCACCTTCAATAAGGTACACTTTGTCGGTCTAGCTGCATTCGGAATCAATTACGTTATTAGCGACTACCTCCAGGTTTTTGGACAACCAACCGCTCGATACCACATCACTGGGACGTCAAGGAGCAGCGTTAACGAAAACTTGTTTAATATAGGATTAGAGCTAGGATTGAGGAAGAAATTGGGTAAAAAAAGTGTTGAAAAATAAGGCTTGAGTCAGTGCGTTCGGTCAGATAGTAGTTGCCTAAAATTTAATTACTATTCGCCTTTTCAACTAACCATTTGACAAGGAGTTTATTGACTGCCATTCTAGGATTGGTCTCAAGTGATGATACTGATTTTTTAAAGGCAGGCCAATCTTGCTTTAAATACAACTTAACACATTGAAAATAGTCTTTAACTTTACTATTGTTATGCCTATGGTGCTTTTTGAGGATTGTTCGAGCCACTTTCTGCTGCCTTGATTCAATTAACATTTCTTGTTCTAGTTCAATAAAACAAATAAGGAGTGCGAGCTCAAGTGCTGATTCAACAAGAGTATATAAACTTTCATTTGTCAGATTTTCAACTTTCATTTTATTATACCAGTCCCAACAGGTTTCCCAGTTTTTGTTTTTGAAATAGGTAAAGCAAATGAAAACATAGCAATTTGAGAAAAGAAACGAATGAATGGTGATGTGATTTTTATGATATTTATTCCGGAATTTAAGAAAATCAAGAGCATCAGCAGTCGGGTCGATCTTCTTTCTTGAGTTAAGTAAGTATATAAATTTAGAGGCATATTTGAACAATTGACTATCCGTATAAATATTATTTCCTGAGGACTTTAATCGTTCATAGTGTTTTAAATGACCAGGAATCTCTTCTGTGCGATCTAAAACCACTAAACTGATACTAACATTATAGATAATCGCAAGGAACAATCGTGGATCACTCTCAACAAGGATAGGGTTCTCCAGCATAAAGTCAAACGCTATAAATTCAGTTTCATTTCTTTTTTGATGTTCATTCAGTCGCTTATAGTCTAATATTTTTTTAGCTAAATCAATTGACTTAATTTTTTTTCCCATTGGAGTATACTGAAATTTTAAAGATTGATTTAACAATAGTTTATCGTTTTCAGTGCCGTATACGCGAATATAAACGGAGTCGGTTTTAGTATTCGATTGAACAAATTCGTGATAATCTTCCAGTTGTTTTTTCCACTTGAAGTGAATGTTCAACAACTCTTTTGCCGGTGCGTCTGTAGGTTTATAATGTCTGTTATACAGGATTTTCAAATGATTTATTTCAAACAACTCAGTGAATTGTTCGTATTGCGCTGCAATTTTTTCAGCTTTGTTCAACTGCTTGTAGGCTTCTGTCCAAAACCCCCTATGCATTAGCATTTTAGCGTTCGTTATGAGTACAGTAGTCTTTGCTGGTTTTTGTTGCTTGAGGAATTGATTATTCAAAAAGGAAATCAACTTTTGGGTCAATCGGCTTTTGAGATCTGCTTGTTCTTTTTTAGACAAATTATTTAGCGTATCAGATAATTGTTGACCCACTTTTGATGAGGAATACACTTTGAATAACTTCAAGAAGAGGTCTTTCCGTTTAGAATTAGCTAAACTCAATACAAAAAGACGCTTTTCCCCTTGATTCATAGAGGCTATTAACTTTGAAATAAATTCCGACATAACTTTTATTTTGGAGTAAATTGCTAATTTAAATTGCGATGAATACTAAGGTGACAATAGCTTTATTCTACTGAATATACAAGCTATTCCTTAAAATTGCATAAAATTTAATCTGCGAAAATATGAAAAAAATGATTTGTGATGTCACATTCATAACCATAGCTTTGTTATATGCGAAATTCTTTAAATAACAAATTAGATATCTGTTTATAAAGCTAAAATAAATTATGAAAAACATTTTTATTATTCCCTTGATGATTTGCTCTTTTGGATTAGGTGCGCAAGGAGTCATTACTGAGTTTGAGGAAACAGAAATCATGATGGAAGAATTACCAGATCCGCCTGTTCTCAATACTGGAGAGATTACAGAAGTTCGAAGGATTGGAGAAAACAAACTGATTAAATTGGACGGTTTCTTCGGTCTTTATTCGAAAGACGATAAAGTACTAGTCCCGGCAGTATATAATAAGCTAATGCCCAATTATAACAATGAATATCTGGAAGCTACGAAAGGGTATAAAATCGGTGCCATCGATTTAACAACTTACCAACTAGTCGTCCCATGCGAATATGATCGAGTTGTTAAGGTTAACTTCAACGGGCAGTTCTTTTATCAAACGCGTGACGGAAGAAAAATCTATTGGTTGGATACTGATGGGAACCAAGTTTTTAAGAAGCCATATAAAAACATTCTTATGGACGGTCCTTACGTGTTTAGAGTCAACAAAGAGGACATTTCGATCCTTGATAAGGATTTTAATATTTTATATGAAAGCAATGAGTTTTCTTCTATCACTCCCTTAAGAAGTCCTAGAGGATGGATTGTCCATAAATCAAATA
>Ga0209186_1003813_pt1 | contig 10263 bp, 11 predicted proteins | sample SidtaG_FD_187426 | JGI IMG/M metagenome (GOLD analysis project Ga0209186, IMG submission 187426) | Marine algal microbial communities from Sidmouth, United Kingdom - Sidmouth_Male2 metaG (SPAdes) (version 2) | ecosystem: Host-associated > Algae > Red algae > Unclassified | place: Sidmouth...
GAATAAGTTTTCACAAAACGTCTCCCGCCAGCCCCCGCCCTACACACAAGTGACAGTCCCGCCTGGTACCCAATTCTGGCATCTGCTTGCAGCGTCGTGCCCTAGGTAGTTCGATGCCCCTCATGGATCCCAGCATCCGTCGGAAGTGAAGAAAACGTGTCTAAAGCCAGTGAAATAACGAGCCATTCTGTCGTGCGACGGAAAAAGAGAAACCGGTAGCCACCTTTTGGGCCAAAGACCAACACCACACAGCGGCGACAACTCATCAGAAGCGTAAATCACAGTGGACAACACAAAGACCATGGTGACCCTCGGAGAACTATGCTCACAGGAGCCAAAAGAAAAACCTTTCGCGAGCGGCAGAAACCAAGGCCGTGGGCATAGCACTAAAATATCATGAACCCACACGCACGAGCAACAACAGAATGAATGAGATCTGCCCACACAAGCGGAAAACAATGAGACACAAAAACCATGAAACGGCAAGGAGACGGTTCAACCACGCAGACAGAGAGAGCGGCTCAGTCGCCCTGGGCCCACCTGCAACGAGCTCTTGCGGACAGTCAACAGACTTCATCGCCCCCTCTAACACCTGCGCTCCGCGACATGCGGAGTTCCACGCTTGAATCAGAAGAACGCACATACCGCCGGAAGATTCTTCACAAAGCACAAACCGTCTGACGTAGCAATACGAGCAGACGCACGTACAGGCAAGCCCGCGTCGGAGTCTGTGCGCTGCTGCTTCCGGGAACAGCAATGGTGTCCACGGCGCTATGACCAGCGTGCTGTGCATGTGTACGCTTCTACCACTACCGAAGCCATACCTCATAGACCCTATACGGCTTACATACTATCGAAGAAGGCCCGCAACACAGCGACAAAAGCAGGAGCAACCACACACCCACCACGTACTTGTCAGACCACCGCGCACAGGACGGCCGGCTACGCCGCTGCCCACACCCTGCCCCACACCAACACGCCCAGTACCAGGGGCATCTCAGCCGCTACGGGGCGTCCCGATTTGACATGTAGTGGAACATCGACGGACCACGTCACGGCCTATAATCCCAGCGCTTGGATGTACGGGGAGTTCACTGCCTGTATCAAAACATCTTGCACGCGGCACCAGAAGACACAGACAAAAACAGACTTCCCGACGTAGCAATTGAAGAACACTCAGGCCCTGGCAAACGCGCGTCAGAGGCTCTTCGCTGCTGCATCCTGGAAAAAAAAAGGTGTGCAGTGTGCTGGACCGCCCGCATGATGTGCCTGTGAAGACTTCTCCAAGCACGCAAGCTGTACTTCTTAGACCCTCTGCGGAATACAATAGAAAGAGGACTGGAGCGCATAAAGAAACGCAGAGACGATCACGTACCCACCGAGTAAGTGTCTGTCCACTCAGCGCCGGAAATGTGGCCACAAAGCCGCTCACACCCCTTCAAACACGAGCACGCCCAGAAGCCGTGTCAGCGCCGCCGATTCCGGACATTCCTGCACGACATGCTGCCTACGATCGACTGACATCGTCGCGGACTCAGACACCGGCGCTTTTCGGCACGGAGATTTCACTGCTTGGGTAAGATAAATGCGCACAGGGCACTGGAACTCACAAAAAGACCACAAAACGTGGGATGCAGCAATCACAGCACGAACAGGCACAAACAAGCGCGCATCAGTGTCTGCTTGTCAAAAGAAGAGAGGCAGCAACCCCTTGGAAAGGTGCGGTCCAGTTGTTGAGAACTTTTGTGCGCTCTGGAGTACCGCTTTCGTCACATGTCTAGACAGCAGTTCTCGCGCGTGTACTTGCCTCGTTTCCCAACAGGTCTCTTCCAAACTAGTACACCAGCAAAGATTCGCGTTTTAAGATGTGCGTGTACTGTGACACTGGCCAATGAGGCTTCTGGAAGGGGGGCTGGCTATCAAACACTCCCCCCTCATGGGCTCCGAGGGGGCCCTGTCCTGGTGGACGGCAAATTCAAAGGACTGGAAGCGTTTTTTACCATTCCATTGGAGCGTACAGCGCACCGACATCGGTACGTGCCTCGAAGAGAAGCGTCATGCCAAAAATATGGGCGCCACGTTTCGGCCCTGTCGGCCGTCGTTCTAGGGGATTTCTGACTCTACGTCGGGGGTTTATTTCTCATGAACTTAAACGGAAATATAGCATACGACCACAGGAACGGCTACGCCAGAACTCTTGAAGGTATGCATTCACCCATGCAGCACCCAAGATGCGAAGAAGGCGGAAAAACAGCATAAAACACACAGAAGCCAACCAGGACTCAGAGAAGAAAGCAGAAACAAATCACAAAGACGACAAGCAGGCCACCAGAGACTCCACCTGAACGAAAAAGAGTGAAGCCAGGCAAAAAGTCAGAATGACACAAGACGAGCAGCAAAGCGAGCAATAAAGTCATCCAAACCAGACACTGGAGGAGCGGGAAAGCACAGGGTCGGTCAGCACTCGGCCTCTTGGAAGTGCGCGGCAAGGAATAGAGGGAAACCGCGCGTGCGCACGGAGTAAATAGCACTCTCTTCATCACCGGAGCATAAAGAAGGGGAGAGCAAACGAGCGAGGCGCAATGCATAGGCCCAGGAGGAGACATCGCCACCGGTCCCGCGAGACGCGGACCCTGAGCTGGGGGATGTGCGGGGGAAACCCCCTGTCACGGGTGACACGACCCCCCGGCATTAGCCGGGGACGGGTCTTGATCAGTCACGCAACACCCCCCAAGGGGGGTAGCGTGCGTCAGCCCCCTTAAGCGGTTGTCCAAAGAGCCTGCGGGCCACACTCGAAAAGACTCCTCTGGAGGGGCGCGGGGCGAGGAACACCCGATCGGGTCCCCCTGGAGGGGTCTGACACAGCCGAGGGGGACACACGTCTTCCCGAATCCGCGCCCTCTGGATTGACCGGGAAACTTAAGGATGCTTCCGCAATCCGTGCCTAAGACGGACCGAGATATGATGTCGACTAGGGATTCAGTTCCACCGAAACTCTATCCGGGATAATTGAAAGATCTTGGGACAAGTCCCGAGGTACTGATTCTGGGTAAATCGTGAAATCTAGGAAGTCTTGGTGACTTTCTTGCTTCCGACAGGGACGGGGGGGGGTCCTCTTCCAGTGAAACGGTAGTCGAGCATGCTGGGCAGGGGCCACTAGAGGCCCGGACCTGGGACCGTGGCCGGTTGGGCACCGGTCGCCCCGTGGTAGCGCCCGGGGGTCAGGATTGTGCACGTCCTGCGTCTTGTTTCTGCGGCTATACGATTGTATGCTTTGGGGTTATCGTGCGTATTCGAAAAACTCATCGTTGCGTTTGCGTTACTTCCATCGTTTTGGTGCGCTTCGAGGCCGCTGAGCCCGGCGCTCGTGTTGTTTCAGTGATGTTTCGCTCCGCATCCTGTGCTTGGTTTTCCGACGGAATCATACCCCGTCGGCTGTGAGGGCACGATCAACTACATTTGGTGGATCAGCCGGGGACAGGGTCAAGCCCTTCCTGAACAGTCGGGCCGTCCCTCCGTCGTTTTCTTACTGTGGACTTGCTCTCTTTGTCTTACCTTTAGGTGTGACTGGTTGATTGTCTGACTGGATTCTCCCACGGGGGAGTAGAGCGCCCATCGTTATGGACAGCTTGAAGGGTATTTTGTCCCGCGCGAAAGGCGCGGGCTCCTCTTCACGCGGCGTCCGTGACGGAGCTATTGAGGTCTCAGTTCCGGGTGACCTTTTGGGGGACACTCCTCCTGTGGAGGGTCGCGCGCACGTGTCCACGAGAGTGCGTGGCACCGCGAGCGACGGAGGCGGAAGCGTGGACGGATTTCCGTTCCCCTCTTCTGTTGAGACCGCGACAAGGGGTCGAGAGCGAGTCTCCCCCAGAGTGCCAGGACTCCTGTGGGGAGGAGGACAAGAGGTCCCACCCCAAGAACAGGGGCAGTATGACGGTCGGGCTCGGCGGGCTAGGCCGTGGGCCTACTCCATACACCCCCACAAGTAAGTGGGGTTGGGGTTCCGCAAGGGGCCCTGGAAGGGGACGCCTTTTCGGAGGCACTACGGGATTCACTGGATGCGTTGATTAGCCTGCTACATGAACGGCTGTCCTTCGTGGAGACCTCACCGGGCGCCTCCCGACGGTCAAGGCGCCGCCGTCGCCGACTGAGCTCCTCCTCCTCGGATGGGGAGTACTCCGGCGGACAAGGGGGACATCATGTCCCCCGACGGGCGGTAGCACGCGCCCTAGGGCGCACTTTCTAGGGATCCCCTCATCGTCGACTCCCCGAGAAGATCATTCGTGCGGATGATCAGTATGCACGGATTTTGGATTGTGTATCGTACGCCCTGGCGAATACGGACGTCCAGTATGACCGGACGATGGCACACGGCCTAGGCCGTTTGCGTAGGGATGTCTCAGCCACCTTTCGTCGGGACGCAGAGTGGAAAGGGACGCCAGCCTGAAGCGTCTTAGAGTTTCTGAACCGCTTTTTCAAAGCGGGGAATGCCAATGATGTGTCAAAGGGCAGAGCCCTCTACCTCCTCCCGGTGTTCACAAAGGATGACCTCAAACGGGAGTTGTACACGATCATGCCGTTACTCCAAAAAGGGAGGAGTGGAGGGGTCAGTTCTCTTATGGAACTGGTCAACTGGCTCCTCCGCAAATATGCGGACGAGCAGTCGCTAAGCGACCAGGACGCTCTGTTCCACGGAGTCTCCCAGGAGGATGCTGAAACAGAGAATGATTTCTACGTACGCCTTCGGGGGTTACGTCGCCTCTGTGGGTATATCCACCCAGAGGGGCAGATGAAGAGCCGCTATATGCAGAGGCTCGGTTGGGAGTTTCGTGCAAACGTGCGCGAACACAACACCGGCAATATGCCGATGGACCTCCTGGTGCAATATGCCCAGAGGAAGGGTGACGTCTGTCGCAGACGTCACGAGGAGCAACAGGCCGAATAGTCCCGACCGGCCGAGGCCCGTCAAGATCTTCGAGCCGCACGGCCGACACAACGCAAGTATGATACCGCGGCGGTGACAGCCCGATCCAACGTAGGAGAAGTCCTGTCGGGTCCTACGCCAAGGGGTAAAAGGGCGCTTTTGCCAACCGAGGAACTACAATTGCCTTGCATGTAACTATCGAGAAGATTCCTTCCGTGAGTGTCCCCGCCTCGAAGCAGCGCCCAAGGCCCTGCTGAACAGAGCCTATGAGGAGCGTATGGCAGAACGTCCTCAAGAGGGTCAGCGCCGTCCAAAACAGACGGTGGCTGCCGTGGGCACAAGCCTAGGGCCGCCGTGGTCATCATCGGATGACACTCCACCCCCAAGGGTGGAGGCCGAGGAATTGCTCCAGGAGGACAAGTCCTCTTTGGAACACGAGTAGCGGGTGCGGTGTTCGCGCCTCCCTCGACAACTCTTAGGGCAACGAGTAGGAACGGGTCTTCCCGTCGAGCCGGTAAGAACTGGCCTGAGCAGCCACCGGGGTTTCCGATGGGAAAGCCTCTCAGGGCACGGCATGTGTATTCATGCCCTCTTCTATCAATAAGCTTGTCTTCAGGATATTCCTGACGGACGTTTTCGACCTTACCACACGGGCCATCCTGGATACATGGAGTGGCCCCACGCTTATAAGCCAGCAGTTACTGCCGGACGACACGCAGCTACAACCGCTGGGTGAGTTGGCCTCTATGTTCCATGTTGTCAACGGGGGTTGGCTCCCAAATGTTGGTTCAGTGTGTCTCGGTGTGGCCCTTGGGGGCCAGACCTCCTACATCTCTTTTGAAGTCGTCGACAGTATCAGGGTCTCGGCTATACTGGTCGCCTTCTTTATGGATATCGCGACAAAGAATATTGCGAAACAGGAGCAACATGTGGAGCTCCTCAATGGTACCAAGGTACCTATCCGAAGAGACGGTGCCCGCAAGGGGCACCCGATCGCGTCAGTCAGCGCGGAATGTGCGTGCCCCCAAGGTGATTCAGCAAAGCTGAGGCCGGCACAGAAGACCTGGGTACAACCCGGGACTATCGCACACCCCCCCGTGAAGAGTACCTACACGGAACATGGCTTCATTACGGGGCGACCCCCGTTGTATCACAACCATGGGATACAGGTCGCTCAGAGACCCGCCATTCATGGTGGCGGGCAAGCCAGTAACCGTCCAAGTGATGCATTTGGGGGCTACGCCCTTGCGGCTGACGACCGATATGACCGTGGGTTATAAAGACCCCTACAAGGGGCCGACCTATGATGGGTGTCCCCGGACGAGCTTTAGGAGCGCGACGGGGCCTCCGAGGAGGAGAAGGATTCCCCACTGCCAGTAGTGGACGTGTCGTCGGAACTCGACGAATGGACAGGGGCCCTTTGGGCCCTCTTGAAGAAGCATGCACTCCTCTGGGGAAGTAATTTGGGGTTGATACGCGGTGCAGAACACCGCATTCGTCTGAAACCCGGGGCTGTCCGCGTGAGGCAACAACCCTACAAGGCCGGGTCTTTGCCCAGGAGAGATAGAAAGCTGAAGTCGAGCGCATGCGCTCGATGGGGGTTATAGAACGCGCCACTGGGGAATGGGCCATCCCAGTCGTTATGGTGCCAATGCCTGATGGCTCGGTACGCTTCTGTGTTGATTACAGAAAGCTGACATTGATGACAGTCAAGGACGCGTGCCCCATATCTGGAATGGATGAGTGCGTAAATTCCCTAGGGGATGCCAGGGTGTTCTCCACCCTGGACTGCTTCGCAGGCTACTGGCAGACACCAGTAGCCGAGGAGGATGGGCACCCAGCGGCATTCACGGGCCCTTCGGGCGCGTGCCATGTGTGCGCCTCCCCTTTGGGTTTTGCAATGCCCTCGCCACGTTTCAAATGGCTATGGATATGATCTTAGCAGGGGTCAAGTGGCAGTTATGTTTAATTTATTGGGATGACGTTATCGTCGTCTCTTGTTCCCCAGAGGAGCACTTAAAACATCTCGATGAGTTGTTGACACGCCTAGGAAAGACAGGGGTCACCTTCAAGGCGGCCACATGCCATTTCATTAACGAAGAAGTGGAATACCTCGGCCATGATATCAAGCCGGGACGAGTACATGTCCGGCAGAATAATCTCCGGCCACTGAGGGGCCTCCGGTATCCTGAGATCCAGAACCAGATGAAGAGTCTCCTGGGTATGTGCGGTGAATATCGCCGCTTCGTGGCCGACATCGTCAAGATAGCAAAGCCCCCCCTTACAGCCTTGAACAGCACCAAGCTCCCCAAGAGGTTACCTCCTCCTATGGAGGAGGAGTCGAAGGCTTTCGATGAACTACGATGACGGCTTTTAGCCGCCTCGATCCTCGCTCTCCCCAGGAGAGATGCGCACTATATCGCTGATGTAGAAGCCAGCTATGAACAGCTCGGTTATTGCCTACAGCACCAACAACTCGATGGGGAGCATCACCCCATCGGCTAATATAGCCTCTCTTTTCTCCCTGTGGAAAAGAACTACTTCGCCACCGAGATAGACGCGCTCGGCGTCGTCTGAATGGTGACCTACTTGAGGTCATACCTCGAAGGGGCAGAGGTTTTGGTCCGGTGTGACGACGGGGCCATACTATCGGTACTCACAAACAGGAGTCCGATCGCGCGTATAAACCGCTGGCGACTCCGATTATCGGAGTACGCCTACGAGATCCGGCATAAGCCGGGTAAAGACCATAAGGTCGCAGACGCGCTATCGCGTCTGCCCACGGAGGGACTCGACTCGTCTCCCTTGGAAGAGGATATCCCCGTCCTGGCCATCGAGACCCGGGTGAGTGACGCCTTAGAGGCCGCATCGCCAGCCGACGCCCCCATGAGGGCGCTAACGGCCCAAGAGATCATCCTCGGGCAAGCCGAGGATGCGTTCTTTAAAGAACGACTGAAAAAACTGGACATTCGTTCACCGCCCGACCCCAAGTGGAGTTGGCAAGCCTTCTTGTTTCGGGAGAAGAACGGGCTCCTATGCCGACAATTGGTATATGGGAGGGAGACCCAAGTGGTCATTCCCGAGGCGCTGAAACAGCGCCTCTTTCTCCATCAACACCAGTTGGTGTTGGCCGGACACCCCGGCTCACGGAGGATGCATGGCACCCTCCGCCGGTATGTCTATTGGCCTACCAAGGTGGTAGACGTCTACAAGCACGTGGAGCAATGCCCCGCGTGCGCGAAGACTCGCCTCTCCGAGAGGAGGCATACCTCCACCCTGAAGCTGTTTCTAGCTCTTGAGCCCTCCTGGAGGCCCGCAATGGGCCTTCCAGGCCCACTGACCACCTCTAGGGGTGGTCACAACCATGTGCTGGTCATTTGTGACCGGTTTACGCAGTTGACGCGGGCCATCTCGTTACGGGATGCGACAGCGCTGACGGTATCGTCAGCGTTCTTTGATACTTTGGTGGCCGCCTATGGCATCCCCGACTCTGTCCTTATGGAGAACGGACCTCAGTTGGCCTTGGTATATTTTCAGGGCATCCTAGGTTTTCTGGGTATAGCCTCGAGCTATACCTCTCACTACCACACCCAGACTAGTGGGTAGGTGGAGCGATAGAACCGCACCTTGGTGCGGCAGCTCTGATGCTGCATGGCGGAGCATCAGAGACAATGGGACAGTCATCTGTCCCTTCATACTCCTGCGTATAATACGCAGGTGCACGCGAGCGCTGGGGAAATCCCCTTTGCCTTCGTGAGCCCTAGACGGCTCCAGCGTATGGGCATGGAGCGCATACGTCGGCTTAGACAAGCCGAGGAGAGAAGTGAGGACGCCTCCACTGCGGCGGAGCAGTTCGTTGAGGACCTTAAGGCCCTCATCTCGGCGGTTCGCTGGCATCTGGGCAGAGCCCAGGTCACGTCTAAGCCGGAGTTTGACGCCCGCACTAAGAAAAGGAACACCTCGGTCAAGGCCGGGGAATGGGTTTGTCTAGATGCGCACTCACGTTCTCCAAAGAAGCTTTGGTTGAAGACTCAAGGACCCTACATGGTGCTACAAACCGATGGACATCGGTTTCTGGTGGAGAGCCCTGAGGGTCTCCGTACGGTGAGCAGTGACAATGTCACGGGGGCCCCCGCACCACCGGCGCGAGATGCTAGGTGGAAACGGGCCCTCAGGGCCTAAGCCCTCTTTGAGGTGGGCTCTCAAAATACAGAGGGCCCGAAATTCGTTTTCGAACGATTTCTCAACCACGGTTCGGATGATGAAGGACAATTGAAGGTCTTGGTCAATTGTTTCGGATTTCCTGAACAGGAAGCCACGTGGAAATTGGCTTCTTCCATCCCTAGTGAGGCAACTCGCAAATGTTGCTTGCGCAAGCGTTTCAAGCTTTCCGCCTTGACGCGAGAGGGTGTTTTCTTTTCTGACTAAGTCAGAAGGCGGTCCTTAGGGAACCCTGAGACTTCAAGTCACAAGCAAAGAAAGGAGCACAAGAAGAGAGGCTAAGCTTTTTGTTCGCTACGGGGCTCAAGACCAGTCGATAGTAAAAAAGAAGGCGCCCACCCGCTTACGGGGGGAGTGACAGCGGGCGACAAACAAAGAAGAAGGGGGGACACCGGGAACACCTTGTCACCCTAGGGTGACCAAGACACAAACCCCCGGCACGGGTCCCATCGCCGGGATCTTAGTCCTGGCTACGGTCCTCCTCCAGCTCATAGTAATTCCACTACGCGTACGTCCACGGGTACGCCGAAGGGCCCGTCTCAGACACATACAAGGCTTGGGACGAAAAACCGGCGCCCGCCCCATAGTGGGGCGGAGGAGGAGACGGCGGACGTCGAGGCGCCGCTGGAAAACCGCCCCTCGGGCCGGAGCCGACGAGCCGGCCAAGTGCCGGGGTGACCATCCGGCCACGACCTTACTAAAGGTCGATTCCACGCATTAAGGCGCATGGGCGCGACCCATATTGCGGCCCCCAGAACTCAGCAATGGCTCAAGAGTTTTTGCTTGTCATGGACGCATCCTGGAGCCTACTTCATCAGCTTTTTTATGACACACTTTCAGGCGGCTACGACAATCGGCTGGTGAGATAGAGGTTTTTTCTTGCATCCCACCGTTGTAATAAACAGCATTTTCTGCAATAAGGTGCCCGCTTGTGACGCTGCAGGCCGTAACTCGACGTGGCCTGGCGACAAAATGCGTGTCATAGGTACTGCGGGGATATGTGGACGGCATTCGTGGCCGTTGGAGCGCATGGGCCGTGGTGGTGGGGGGCTGGTGATGCTCGTAGCCAGCCGAGAAAAAGCGCATTTCCATGCGATGCCAGATCGGATTAATCGGAA
>Ga0209186_1003814_pt1 | contig 10253 bp, 8 predicted proteins | sample SidtaG_FD_187426 | JGI IMG/M metagenome (GOLD analysis project Ga0209186, IMG submission 187426) | Marine algal microbial communities from Sidmouth, United Kingdom - Sidmouth_Male2 metaG (SPAdes) (version 2) | ecosystem: Host-associated > Algae > Red algae > Unclassified | place: Sidmouth, United...
GACTCCAGCCTCGCGGATCTGCCGATCGCCATCAAGATCAAGCCGAATGAGAAAGGGATTGCCCCACGGATCATAGAGCCCAGGAGGAGCATCGCCTTCTTCGGAGGTGTAGAATCCGTTGGTCGGCTTAGTGGCGTAGCGGGGTTCATAAAAAGCGATCGCTTCTGGAATCATCGTCAGTTCCTCGGTCATCCCCATCAGATGAGTAAGAAGTGCCCAACCTTCAGGAGAGTTCTTGGTCAACGCTATCCATTCCGTATCAACAACGCCCAAGCGATCCGTTAACGGAAATTGCCCGTGCTCAAGTTGGTGAGCCTTGAAGGCGGTAAGTATACTTGCAATCTCTTGATTCGCCTGCGCACGGCGGGCAGCGACGTGGTGCCCAGGGCCCCAGCCTCCTGGGACGAATATCGCCAAGAGGAAACACAGAACAGAAACCGCAACCAGAATGCGCAAAGGCCTGATCCTTCGGTCTTTGCGATCTTCGGTTTCAGGTGCACTCACCTCTTCACCTTAACAGAAGCGCTGCGATCTCCGAAAGTTCTTTTCGAGACGTCCCTACCGGATAATCCCGCGCTCGCTGTTGCCGACAAAGTCGATCAGTGCCGCGACCTGCTCAAACTGGCAGAGGTCGGTGCGCCCTTGCAGTTCCTCGACAGCTTGGGTGGTATTCTTGCCGGATCGGAAAAGAATTTTGTGGGTTTCAGAGATCGCCCGAATGGATTCCTTACTGACGCCACGACGCTCAAGACCGACTTTATTGATGCCCCGAATCTCTGCTGGATTTCCGTCGGCAATCATGAATGGCGCGATGTCCTGAACAATTTTCGAGCAGCCGCCCGTGATCGCGTGATCTCCGAGACGGCAGAATTGATGAACGGCAGTGAGGCCACCGAGAATCACGTAGTCGCCGACGGTGACGTGGCCAGCCAGCGTTCCGTTGTTCGAGAAGATCACGTGGTCACCGACTTGGCAGTCGTGAGCGATGTGTGAATAGGCGAGGAAATTGCCATGCGATCCGATCCGAGTGAGTTCGTCGGCCTTGTCAGATCGGTTCACGGTCACGAACTCTCGGAACACGTTGTCGTCGCCGATTTCTAGGTAGGTCGGCTCGCCCGCGTACTTGAGGTCTTGGGTCTGACCACCGACACAGGCATGCGGGTAGAAGACGTTCCTCTCTCCGATCTGGGCTGGTCCGGACAAGACGGCGTGGGAATGGACAACACAACCAGACCCGAGCTGGACACCGGCGTTAATCACGGCATACGGGCCGATGGTGACGTCTTCAGCCAGTTCAGCACCGGGGTCGATGACAGCGGTCGGATGGATCTCAGACATCGTCTTGTCGGCTAGCAATGCGAACGACTCGTAGCCCCTTCTTAGAGGTCGTCCATCAGGGCGAACTTGAGCTCGGCCTCTGACACCACCTCGCCGTTGACGATACAGCGCGCTACGGAGTGGCCGATGTTCCGACGAATCTTGAGGATCTCGGCTTCAATAAATAGCGTGTCGCCGGGCATCACTGGCTTACGCCATTTGACCTTATCGGCACTGAGGAAGTAGCCGATTTTGCCCTGATTTTCTTCCGGGCGAAGAAGCAGGATGCTGGAGACTTGCGCCATGGCTTCGAGCTGTAGCACACCCGGCATCACAGGGTGTCCGGGGAAGTGCCCTGGGAAAAACGGCTCGTTGATCGTCACCGACTTCACGCCTGTACATTTGTTGTCGCCCTCGAACCCAACAATCCGGTCGACCAGCAGGAACGGATAGCGATGCGGGAGAACGCGCATCACCTCGTTAATGTCCATGACGGCCTCACCCTTCGGGATCGAGACCCCGGGAACCATCGAGCGCATCCGCTTGTATTCTTTCGACAAGACGCGAGCCATTTCCGTGTTCGGGCCGTGACCAGGCCGAACTGCGATGACGTGACCCATGATCCGCTTTCCGCAGAGAAGAAGATCCCCGATGACATCGAGAATTTTATGCCGGGCAAATTCGTCAGGGAATCGAAGAGGCTCTTTGCTCATCACCGAATCGCCCCGAACGACGACGGCATTTTCGAGCGAGCCACCTTTGATCAAGCCCTTATCCATGAGCGGCTGGACATCCTCGTAGAAGACAAACGTCCGAGCTGGAGCGATCTCCTTTTCGTAGATCTCTGGGGTAACCTCCGTCGAGTAGAACTGGGTAAATTTTCCGTCTGGCCCGGCTTGAGTGCAGGAGACGCGGAACTTGTTATCGGGGACGATGGTAATCAGCGATCCCGACTTGGTCTCCAAGTGAATCGGCTCACGGATTTCGAACACCTGCCGATGGACATCCTGGACGGCAATCCCAGCTGCCTTAATACACTCAACAAATGGAGCTGAACTGCCGTCCCCGATTGGCGGCTCGTTGGCATCCATCTCAACAATCGCATTATCGATCCCCATTCCAGTCAGCGCAGAGATGACGTGCTCAACGGTGTGCACTTTGACACTGCCCTCGGCCAGAGTCGTGGCGCGCTCGACTTGTTGCACCTTGTCGACATGAGCCGGAATGAACGGCTTATCCTCCAGGTCAATTCGACGAAAATTAATCCCTGTATTCGGCTCAGCCGGTAACAGGGTGAGAGTCACCTTTTCCCCAGTGTGGAGGGAGGTGCCAGCGAGCGAAGATGGCTTCGCTAGCGTCTTTTGAAAATTGTCTTCTGACATAGCCGGTTGAAAATCGGGGTATCAGGTAGGCAAGGACAGGGTAGGCGTCAAGGAGCGAGCTTCCGCACGGGGCATTGCGCATACGCCTTGTATCGACAATTCGGCTGGCCGATGCCGAACTGCTGCGCGAGGTCGAATTTCTGGCGGAGCACATTGATTGCGAGTCAACACGAGCTTGCCACGAATAGTGTTGTGCTAAAGCCATCGAAGTGGTTACCTCCTATATAGGCTGTCCTCACCTTCAGACCTAGAACTCGTCTTCAGACAAAGTTCAGTCTGTCCTAAACCCTACTCTCAAATGAAAAGCAAACGCTGCACCCCACGTATCTTAAAGATTTCACACGCTATTACAGCTGCGGCGGCTTTCTCTCTAGTGCCAGCTCTCCATGCAGCTGACCACTTGGACGCACCAGGGGTGACGGGCAACCCCGCGCTCGACATTAACGACCTCTATTTGTTTCAGTCAGCGACCGCAAATCGCTCGGTCTTCATTATGACGGTGAACCCCTTCGCGGGCGGAGCCGACTTTGCGGGACCTGGATCAAGTTATCAGTTCCAGATCGACAACGATGGCGATGCAGTGGCCGACGTTGTCTACGAGACGAGCTTTGCACCATCGGTCGGAGGCACTCAGGCTTACACCATCACCCGGAACGGAATGATGATCACGAATGCCACAACTGGATCGTCCGTTGCTTCATTCGCAAACGGCCAAGCTCAAGTTGGTGTGTTTGACGATCCCTTCTTTTTCGACCTAAACGGGTTCAATGCAACGCTTGGTGGTACCGGTGGTTTCACGGGTGATGACACCTTCGCTGGAGCGAATGTTTCCGCTATTGTGTTCGAAATCGACAACTCAGACTTTTTAGGTGCCGGTACTAATATCGGGGCTCAGGCGAGGACGCTGTTCGGCGTTAGCCAGATTGATCGGATGGGTCGTCCAGCTATCAATACGGCGCTCATCAACAGCGGGGACAAGGACGCCTTCAATGCGGGAGATCCAGTGAACGATTTCGCTACTTTCGGTGCAGATGTGGAGGCCAACATCGACGCTCTCGGAGGCAACGGAGCCGCTTTGACTCCCATTCTTCTTCCAGATTTACTCACTTACGATACCGCCGCCACTGGTGGATTTCTCAACGGTCGTCGGCTGGATGATGACGTTATCGACGCTACTCTCGGTTTAGTCACCGGAGGAGGAATAACAACGGACGGTGTCGACGCCAACGACAATCCCTTCCTTAGCGTTTTTCCCTACCTCGCCGCTCCCAATATTGTGCCAGAGCCATCACGCGGTATGATGATTCTGTTCGCATGTGTGGTTGGAATCTTGCGGAGGCGCCGCTAGCGTCGCCACGCTAAGTTCGGGTTCGCTGAGCTACGGATAAAAAAGACCGGCCATCTCCCCACAGCATCGCGTTGTTCTTTAGGCATCCACCTCATCCATCCTCGCGACTAAGACGCGAACCACATGAGGATCCGATCCGCAACGAGCAGCGGCCCTCTTTCGCTTCCCTGCTGGGTCACCATTCGTCCGTGCGTTGGGGTTTCATGAATGCCAGCCTGTTGGTCGCGATCCAATTCGGCACGAGTCTAATTTTCTTACTGTCGGCGATATCTGTTGCCACTGCGGGTGACCTTTCTCCGTACGAGCCTAAGAACGATTCGGTGGTCTTGGAGCGCTTACCTACCATCCCTTACAGCAGAGATCAGTTGGTAGCAGTTCGGAAGGAACTGACTCGGAACCCAAAGAACGTTCAACTGGCGGCAACAGCCGCAAGTAGCTACATTAACGTCGCAAAGTCGACCGGCGATCCTCGCTTCTTGGGTTATGCGCGAGCAGCAATCGAAGGTTGGTGGGATGACCCAGATCCTCCTGCTACCATTCTAGAGTTTCGAGCGAAGCTAAAAGAGCGTGATCACGATTTCAAAGGCGCAATTGGAGATCTGCAGCTATTCTCCAAGAAGGAGCCAGAGAACGCGCAGGCTTTGGTAGACCTCGCTAATATCTATCGGGTAATTGGGGACTATGAGCAAGCGAACGAGGCGGTCGAACAGCTTTCCGCTTTCGGGACGGAGTTTCAAACCGCCGTTTGCCGGATTCCTATCATGGCAGTGACGGGCTTTGCCCATGAAGCTTACGACCTCACCGGCGCGCAGCTGCCTTTCGCACGTCAATCCATTCCTGATTCGGTTTCGTGGCTACTGGTCATGCAGGCCGACCTTGCTCGGATTCTCGGAGATTTCGATCTCGCAGACCGGCATTATCAGGAGTGCCTGAAAGATTCGCCTAGCAACCGTTACGCTCGGCGCGCCTATGGTGAATTTCTGCTAAAGCGAGGACGAGCGAAGGAAGCTCTCAAAATGCTCGGGGAACCCGACTCCGATAACGGGGCTTTGGTTCTTGCGACAATTGCCGCAAGTCGATCTGGGAGGACTAGCTTGGCAGAAAATTGGAAATTCATGGTCGAACGGCGTTTCGAGGAACTCCGTCTCCGAGGAGGCAAGCCCCATGGGCGTTTTGAATCGCAGTTTCTGTTAGAAATCCATGGAGTTCCAGAAGAAGCACTCGCCGTAGCGCTCACCACTTGGAGCCACCAAAAAGAAGCCACTGATAGTTACAATGTGCTCGCTGCTGCTCTGGCAGCCGGCGATGCCGATGCAGCAATACCAGTCATTGATTTTTTGCGTGAATCTGGAACCGAAGATTCTGAACTCCTGACTCTCGTAAAAAGACTTCGGAAGTGATATGTCCGTTCACTCGCATTGGCCTTTACTTTTCTTAGTCTGGCTGTTCGCCCTTCTTCCGTGCATCGAAGTCGAAGCTCACAAGCCAAGTGATAGCTATCTGCGGATTCAAATGGACGAGGAAGGGGAGGCCTTGCATGTTCAGTGGGAAATAGCTCTCAAGGACTTAGAGCTTCTCATCGGAATCGATTCAGACGGCGATCGAAACATTACATGGGGGGAACTCAAAGGAAGGCGTGACGCCATTGCTGCCCATGCGCTCAATAGGCTGGAGATGAAGAACGGTATTCAAAAGGTCGAATTGGCAGTAGAAGATCTACTCTTTACCGAACACAGCGACGGCGGTTACGCGGTTCTCGTGTTAACTCCAGAATTGTCCGGTTCGACTGAGTCGCTCTCTGTCCGCTACGATTTGCTTTTCGATATCGACCCGACCCATCGTGGCCTCGTCGTCTACGACAACGGCGACATCTCCAACACCTATTTGCTAAGTCCCAGCAATGACACGATCGAGCTCAGTTCGGCTCCAGTCTCTCTGTGGACGAAATTTCTCAAATTCATTTGGGAAGGTATCTGGCATATTTGGATCGGGTTCGATCACATTTTGTTTCTGATTGCGCTCCTCCTACCGGCAGTTTTATATCGGGAAAAAGGTGAGTGGCGGCCTGTGCCTGGCTTTTTGCCGGCATGCCTGACGACCTTAAAAATTGTTTCGGTTTTCACCCTAGCCCACTCGATAACCTTGTGGCTGGCCGTAATGGACTACGTATCGCTTCCATCTCGGTTTATCGAGGCGACGATCGCGGCGTCGATCATTGTTGTCGTAGTGAATAACTTTCATTCAATCCTGAAGCTTTCAGGTTGGATGATCGCCTTCATATTCGGTCTTATTCACGGCTTTGGTTTCGCGAATGTCCTTGTGGATCTTGGGCTCTCAGCCAGCGGGCTAGCAATCTCGTTGTTTGGATTCAACGTCGGGGTTGAACTTGGCCAACTCGCGATCGTATTTGTTCTTCTTCCCATCATATTCCTCGCTCGGGGCACCACCTTTTACCGGCGATACGTCTATTTTGGTGGGTCTATCCTGATCGGAATTATTGCTCTTATTTGGTTTCTTGAGCGAGCGTTCAATTTAAACCTGACGGGTGGCTAAAAAAATGGCGGATTTCCCACATTGAACCCGTCCCGCAGCGTCTGCACGGTCTGCACGCCATGGCAAATGGGGCGTGGCGGCTTGGCAAAAGGGACGGAATGGTCCCGCGCCCTGTGCATGGTGCGGCAATAATGGTGCCGGTGTCTGCGCGTGCGGAGCCATCTTCTGCGTCTCTTCTCCCATGCCGTCTCAGATCACTTGTCCGAGGTGCAGCAAGGTTCTGAACGCAAATCCTGGTGGCGGCGGCAGCTTCGATATCAGCCAAAGTGCGGGTTAGTGCTGGATCTAATGGGTTCGAAGGCCAGAACTAGCGCTAACCTCGCTAATGACGAGATTAACCAATCAATGATCAAGTTTTCTCTAGGATGACGTTAACGGTTTATGGACATATTTGACCCCATTTTATAATCTATTGAGTAATGCCCAAAGATACTTTAGGGCCTTTGCGCCCCACCCTCCCCTTGCCGCCGAAGGCTGTGAGGGAACGAAAAAAGCAGATTATTTTACAATCTCCAATCACAATCTGGTTTGGAGGACTGTTAGTAGCTTTCGTTGTATTAGGAACGATGACCGGCTTGCCATTGTTTGCCATAGGAATTACAACCCTCGTAGGAGTTGCTGCTATGGGATCCTACTGGAGAAGGCAGCTAGCTAAACTGGAACGACAGATTGAACTGAACTTGGTAGACGAGTCGAACGAGGCTCAAAATCAAGAGTTCCTTAGAAGGATTAAGTCCCTACAAGACCGTGGCTACGCGTCTTTCGCGAAGACACTAGGAAACTTCGTTAGCGTAAAGGCTTCCATCGAAAAGGAACTTCATTCTAGTGGGGATCTAGACGAATCAAAAGCCCGTGTCGAATATCTAGTAGACTCCTTGATGGCAGATGTAGCGAATCAATATGAAACTCTGGTCGCCCTAGACCAGAGGGAAAAAAAAATTCTTGGACTACCGGCAAACCAGCACAATCCAGAGCGTCTAGCAGAGATTAGCACTGCGAAAAAAAACCTAGGATCGCAGTTGGAGCGAGCCTATCTAGCACTCCGTGACATCGGGACTTCTGTGGCAGACATAGTCAATCCAATGCCTACCTCGACGCAAGATTTGTCGAGCCGACTAGAGGATACCATCTCGGATATGCACGCTGAGGCCGAGATCGCAGAAAGGGTGAGCCTCAGGCTGGCGGGTGACCTGTGATCTGGACACTTCTTCGCTTCCGACACTGGGCTCCATTTCCGATGCTGAACCAGTTAGCGTGGCTTCGAAAGCCACGGCCCCCGGGCCGCTGATTCTACCAGATAATTTTTCCAATTCCTCCGCCATTGACGCAACCACCCGCCCATCTTCGGGTTCCATCTCAATGAAGTCTCCCACTCTAGCTCTCGCAGCGCTTATTCTTACGGTCAATACCCTCCATGCCGGGGATTGGCCGCGCCATTTAGGCCCGACCGGAAATTCAACTGCGGCGACCGATGATGTTTCCGGGGTGCCGCTCATCTGGTCAGACACCGAAAACCTGCTGTGGAAAGTGGCGCTTCCCGGTGCGGGTTCCTCAAGTCCGATCGTGGTCGGCGGGCGGATTTTCATGACGAGCTACACGGGAACACCCGGCGATGATCTAACGCGACATGTCAGTTGCCATCGCTTAGACAGTGGCGAGGAGATCTGGAAGAACTCGATTCCTGCAATCGCCGCCGAGGATCCATATTCTGGGTATCTCACCGAACACGGCTACGCATCCAACTCACCAACTTCGGACGGAGAATCGGTGTTCGTCTTCCTCGGGAAGAGCGGCGTTCGAGCTTATTCGGCTGCGGATGGAAAGGAACTCTGGCAGGCTGAAGTCGGCACCGGATCGAATCCAAAACGCTGGGGTTCGGCGTCCAGCCCGATCCTCTACAAGAACGCTCTGATCGTCATCGCGTCCGACGAGGCGCGGACGATTTTTGCCTTCGATAAAGCGACTGGCGACGTGATCTGGAAAGAAGAAGCCGAATTGCTGACTCAGAACTACACGACGCCAATCATTTTACGCCGCAAGGATGGCCGGGATGATCTGGTCATCAATGCAGTCAAAGAGATGTGGGGGCTTAATCCGATGACTGGAAAAATCCACTGGTGGGCGACGCATGGTCTTCCTGGTAACATCTCACCGAGCCCGGTCGTCTTGGCTGGTGGAGACGATCCGATCGTCATGATCAACGGTGGCTATCCGCGCAACGGTCGACTGGCAATTCGCCCAGCAATGAAAGGCGAAACTCCGACCGAGAATATCCTCTGGGACGAGAACAATGGCTCCTACGTTCCGACGCCTGTTGTCTATGAAGGTCACGTCTATTGGATGAGTGACCAAGGCTTCGCGCTGTGCTCCAACGCCGAAACCGGCGAGCTGGTTTACAAGGAACGAGTCGAGGCCATTAAGGGAGCTGGAGGGCGAAACCGTCCGGTCTACGCTTCGCCGATTCTGGTTGGCGATCGGGTCATCTGCGTCAGCCGCCATGGTGGAGCGGTGGTCATCGCGGCTAAACCAGAATTCGAGGTTCTGGCTCACAACAAGCTGACCGACGAAGCCCAATTCAATGGCACACCAGCGGTTGCCCAGAAGTCCCTGCTCATCCGGTCAGACTCGACGCTGTATCGCATTGGGCTGAAGTAGTTCGCTACTTCGCTCGGGCCGGATACTCAGCCGCGACGCGGAGCACTTCGATCACCGACGGCACACTCTTCAATCGCTCGCGCTCGCCTGCCGGGAGTTCCGTAGCGTCGATGACCGCGTTCTTTAGAGGGACGCGAAGGTGGTCGAATTGGCGGTGATGATAGACGTCTGATGGACGCTCTCGAGCGGCGAGCCGGAGAAGTTCACGGCGCTTTTCGTCGCTCAGATGCGGTGCACTGAGGATTTGAGACAGGACTATCTTATTCACGCTTGTCGTTGTTGATCTACGGCCCGAACGCCGCCCGGGGATGATGTCTTGATGATGGCTGAGAAGGACGATCGGGAGCGGTTCACCGCCCGATTCGAACAGTGACTTGAGCTCGTCTTCCCGCCAAGGCTTCCCCGGCTGGGTATCGACACCACCCCAAAATCCGCGGCGTATTTCCGTCCGCTGACCCGTCGTGAGATCGAGTTCGATTCGCGTTTCGATTCCACGCATGTTCGCCGCAATCGCCAGAACACAGACCACGACAATAACCAAGGCTGACCGCAACCGGGTCTGTCGGCTCCGCGCGAGGGCAGCCTCGTCAATCCGATCGGTCACCGGCGCCCCAATCACTTCCGCAATGGCCGTGCCGATCTCCCGAGCCACGGTAGGATTGCCGTGATACCCGATGCTCGGCTCTCCGTCCTCAGTCGCGATCGCAACGTGCGCGACTTCATACCGTCTTTGAAGCGGACTCGGACTGTTTTCGACCACCACCGCTTCCACAGAATCCCACTCGCGTATCGTCCGATGGGGTCGGATCAAACCTAACCTTTTCTCGGCCGACGTGCGCGAGATCTTGATTCCCGAAATCCGTCTCGATGCCAAGTATGCGAGCACCAAAAACAACACGCTCAGCACTGAGGTCATGAAAAGAGGCACCGTGGGCAGGAAAAATACCGCAGTCGCACAACCTAGGAACCCGAACACCAAAGCCAGAGAGCCATCCTTG
>Ga0209186_1003816_pt1 | contig 10249 bp, 13 predicted proteins | sample SidtaG_FD_187426 | JGI IMG/M metagenome (GOLD analysis project Ga0209186, IMG submission 187426) | Marine algal microbial communities from Sidmouth, United Kingdom - Sidmouth_Male2 metaG (SPAdes) (version 2) | ecosystem: Host-associated > Algae > Red algae > Unclassified | place: Sidmouth...
TGACGCTTTGTCGGGCAACGAGGAGGACCCCCGAAAGGGGGGACACCGCACGGCACCGGGAAAGGGACGCCCCTCTTCCACGCGCTCCCCTGAAAAGGATCGACGCTGCACGCCCGAAAGGGTCTACACCGCGCGGTACCTGGAAAGGGGCGCCTCGCTTCCAAGAGCTCCCCTGAAAAGGGTCGACACTGCACGGTTCCCCGAAAGGGTCTACCAACTGTTCATGCCTTTGTGCTGTACAACCGACCGGCGTTGTGATCCCCCGAAAGGGCGGACCGTACACTGCACCCCGGAAGGGACGGCCACATGTGTCATCGTCGATGTTTGGTCTTCTTGCACGTCTGACTATCGGCTTTGCGGTCCCCTGAAAAGGCGGACCACCCATGGTATCCTGAAAGGGAAGACCTATTGCCGTCGTCGGTGCTTGACAGCTGCTGAAGCGGATCACCATTGGCGTGTCGGTCCCCCGTGAGGGCGGAGCGCACACAGAACCCCGAAAGGGAAGGCCAACTATCCCGAAAGGGACGGCCAACTGTGACATCTATGGTGCTTGGTGCTCGCTACGCGGCTAACAGCGTGCCCTGCGGCCTCCCGCAAGAGTTGGCTGAGAGTCTCCTCCCGAAAGGGACCGGGCACCCTCGAAAGGGATTGCCGAATCGCGGAGCTACCCGCTGATACGGTTAACAATCCATCTCTGGGAAGCCGCGCGCCGCTTATGGATGGGGATAGGGACACGAGCTGGTGTCGTGGCAGCGATGGTGGCCGGAGCTCGTCTGACGACGCTCCATCTGAAAACGGGCCCAGCAAGCGGCAGCGCAATCAGTCCTGGGCCGCGCAGCCGGAGCTGTCGTAGGCGCAGGTGCTCCAGGCAGAAGCCGCGCAGGCGCAGCGTGTCGCTTCTCAGATGCTTGTGGCGGCCCGTGCAGCCCAACGCGCAGAGAATCTCGCGCGGCGGTCTGCTGTGAGCTCACCGAAATGTGATGCGGGCCTATCGAGCGGCAATGGCGGTGGCGTCGGCTGCGGTCGTGCTCGCGGCCGTGGAAAATCTACGAGGCGAAGTCGAGGGGCCGGCTCTCACGTGGGCGGCGACGCACCCTCAGAGACCGTCGCACGCCAAGGTCGCGGCAGACAAGCACCAGACCGTGATCTGGGAGCGTCCTCACGGACCGGATAGGCGCCGGAGCGCGGGGCGGCGATATCTGCGAACGCCCCGCACCGCGCGATGAGGTGCCTGCATCTGCAGAAACGTGCAGGTGTGGCCCCAGATGCTCCTGGAAACGCGGGCGCCAATCGCTGGCGTAACCGAGCAGCAGTAGTGTCGGATCGCGCCTCGGTGCACGCAGCCGACGCGTCTGGCGACGACGAGCCTCGGCCGTCGGCTGCGGCACTAGTGGGAGTGCTGCACGACGCGCGGCGGCCGCTGATTGGGAAATCCACAGGGGGACTGTCAACGGCCCAGTTGCGGATGGTTCGGAGCGCACTTGATATTGCCGGTCGACAATTTGTTCCCAGCGCAGATCAATTGTGGACCAAGTGCAGCTGCTCCGGTTGTTGCGGCGACGCCGCCGCCCCGGATTCGCTATTGTCGTCGGCTGTAAGGGCCTTGGAAGATGACGTCAGCCGCTCCGCACCCAATGCCGCCGACGCTGCCTGTGTGTTTGTGCAGCGTTCCTTTCAGTGGCACGCGTGCAATGGCGGTTGTGCAAGTGGGTTGCGAGCGGGCACGATGCGACACCCACTGCCCCAGGGCCAGTTCGGCTAGCTGCTCCCAATAGCTCTGAAGAGGTTGTCAGAGAGGGCCGCCCGCATTTTTCCGCACAGCAGCGCGATCACGCAGACGTCGTCGACGACCATGACATGACGATTGCCACGGAGAGCGAGGGACGGCATCGAAGTCGATGTCAATGGCATGCTACAGCCGCAAAGGTGGGCGCATGCCTGCAGCTCCCCCCCCCGCCACGGGTTCAACATGAGCCTCCGTTCCTGTTTCCCTTCCTGGACCTTCGGCGTGTGAGGCTGTTCCCGGTTGACAGGAGTCCTCTTGCAGAGGGCACTTCACTCTCTCGGCGCGTGGTGGATGGTTTCTTCCTTTGGTCCCTGACGAATTTTGGCCGCGACGGCGGCTACGGCGGTCTCCGTGTGCTGACCTCTCTGAGCGCTGATGACATGGCAGCCTGAGTAGCCCGCGATCATCGCCTTGTTGGCCGAGTCCGTGACGCGATCGTGGAGCGGCTGGTGTTCAGCGCCGGCACGACGGTCGTGCCCGTGCGCACGGGTGGGACCTGGTGGGCCATCGTTGTGACCGGTGTGCGGGAGACCGTCGTACGGGTGGTCACAGCGGGGCTCCCAGGCGCGGCGCTCTCGGATGACGGAGTTCCAGAGGCGGCGCTGGCTGTGATTGACACCTCTTCTGTTGGTAAAGGTGAGGGAGCGTGGGACGAGCACGTTGTGACAGGCCTCTTCCGCGCATTGACGGTGGCCATATGCACAACCTTCCTGCGCACCTGCGACAATTCGCGGAAGAAGACGCTTGTTGAGGATGGCTTGCGAGCCTTGCTGCCTATTTTGGTGCTCAAGACGCGGGCGGGGGGGCGAGAGACGACAGCGAACAACCTGATTGCGTTCGTGGCGATGTTGCTGTCGTCTAAGCAGCGACACGCAGCCCGCATTCTTTGTGGTAATTGCACGAGCCAGAGGGAGAAGGCCTGCGCCCCGCGGCGTATGCGTAGCCTTGTCCGCCACATAAACGACGCCCATCGACCAGGCGGCTTCAAGGACTCTGAGGAGGAGCCTGCAGAGGAATACCTCAACGGTCGTGACGTTTCTGACGACGAGCAAGCAGACTCAGATGCAGTCATGCAAGACTCGGACGATGACTACCATGACAGTAGGTCTGGTCACGGCGGCGGCGGTGTTTCCCACAGAGGTGGTGACGGTCGAGGACGCGGTGAGCAACGACTTGGTCATGGCGGTGGAGGTGGCGAATATGGAGGCAATTTTGGAGGAGGAGGTTTCGACGGCCGACGAACAGATGGCGCTGATGATTGGGGCGTTCGTGGTGTTCGTGGTGCTGCAGGACTTTGTGCTGATCAAGGGCATCTGGACGGAGGCGTACGAGATGCCCGCCGCGAATGCGTTGCACGTGACCAACGAGTGCATGGTGACCTGGTTGGCGATGATGATCGAAATGATGCTGCCGCTTGTCGTGGTGACGCTTACGGTGGATGTGATGCATCCGTCGACCGTGCGCAGGGAGCACGGACCCGCCGAGTGGCAGATGGTGATCAAGGAGGTGGACACTACGAACGAGGTGGTTCACGTGGAGGTGGTGATGGTCGAGGACGCGGTTAGCAGCGAAGGGGTCATGGTGGTGGAGGAGGCGACAACGGAGGCGACTATGGACGAGGACGTGTCGAAGCCCAACGAGCCGATGGCGCTGATATCCGGCACACTCGGGGTGTTCGTTGTGCTTCAGAACTTGGTGCTGATCACGGGCATCTGGATGGAGGCTTACGAGACGCCCGCTTCCAACGCGTTGCAAGTGACCAACGAGTGCTCGATGCCCTAGTTGGTCATGGTGATCGAGATGATGCTGGCGCTCGTCGCGGCGACGCTGATTGTGCATGTCCTGTATCCGTCGGCGGTGCAGCGGGCCGCCGAGTGGCAGATTACGATCAAGGATGTGGAGACGACGATCGAGCTGGTGCACGTGGAGGTGGTGATGGTCGAGGACGCGGTGAGCATCGTCGTGGTCACGTTGTTGGAGGTGCGGTCAATGGAGGCATCTGTGGCGGAGGTGACGATGCCGAATACGCTTCTGCCATCAACAGCAGGCGCGCCCGTGGTGATCGCGGTGTTGCTCGAGTCGGTCCTGATCAACAGCATCTAGAAGAAGATGGACGCGACGCCCGCCGCCAATGCGTCGCACGTGCCCAACGAGCACCCGATGCCCGAGTCGTTGATTGTGCTCCATAGGATGCTGCCGCTCGGCGTAGCGGCACATATGGTGCATGCGTTGAGGGCAGTGCTGGCTCGCAGGGAGCTGGGCATGGAGGTGGTGACGGTCCCGGACGTGGGGAGCACCAAGGAAGCGGTGGTCGGAGTGTAAGTGTCCGACGGCGTTGGCGGTCGAGGAGGCGGAGGCCCACCAGATGGGGATCGTGAGGGTGGTGATGATCACAGTGATGGCGGCGCGGGGTCACCGCATGCGTCCACGTTCGAGGCGGGGCCTGGCGCGGCCAGGTCCACAAAGGGCGCCGTGGGAGCCGTGGACCTGTTGGAAGAGCGGTTGGATATGGCTGGGTTTGGGCTTGACTTCCTGAGTTTGGGTCGCTTGTCTCGTTGTCGTGACGCGTTGAATAGCTTGGACTCTGCAGACCTCAACGTCCTCGCCGGCTTTGCTCCTGTGCCACCTCGTCCTAAATTTAATGCTGCAGAAGACTGCGGCGGTGCCTCAGCGGAGACGCGCACGAACGGTCCTAGCCCTGGAACTGTGGTTGATGGCGACGCAGAATCGGGCGCCGCTCGTGTCGCAGCCATTCGTGCAGTACCACGCCCGGCGGCCATTGCAGGCGACCCCGCTGGCGACATTTGCGCTGAGAGGGAAGCAACGCTACATAGAGAACCTGACCGTACCGACAGAGATTCCTGTGGCTCACTTGAGGCATTGCGTCCACGCGAGGTACGGCCAAATGTAGAGACGGGCACTTTACAGCGGCGTCCGATAGACTTTCGCACAATTCCAATTACTTGTACAAGTACCGTTCCGGAGCTTGGGTTGCATCTGATTCGCTCCAAGTTTGCATCGATGCGGACTTCCGGTGCGCACGTGTTCCGAGTGGTTGCACCCGTGTTGCGCCCAGTTCCTGGCAGGGCTCCCAAGCGACTCGTCAGGGACAAAGTCAAGGTGCGCATTCAAAGCCTCCCAAAGTTACCGACTATCGTCAGCGACACGTTCCGTCCTCGCCGTGCTATGGACCGCAGCGTGAAGGGCAGGGAGCTACAGAAACAGCTGCCAGCTGAAGGCCAGAAGTGGATGTCAGCAAGCCGGCTGAGTGCCAGGATCGAGGAGAGTACAAACGCCATGATATCCCAGTACAAGGACCTCACTGCTTCGAGGTTCCTGAGGAACGTGAACGACGCCAATGTGACCTGGGTCCGAGAGGTGACCTCTGCTGGCCACGAGAAAGCGGTATTGGGTCCTGGGAAGCCTTACCCAATTGATGTGTACTATTTTTTGGACTTTTCGCCTGACAATGAGGACGAATGCAGCAGGAGTCTGGGAGATTCCGCTTGCAAGGCCGCAGTGGACCAGTCCTTCCCCACCGACCGACTGCAGAACCCGCGTACCCTGAACCATCACAGTATGCTCGGAGCGGGGTCAACATGTGAAGGCGTCAATACCAACTAGCAGTACATGGGAACCATGCCATCCTTCTTCAGCTGGCTCGTGCAGGACAGCCTGCTCTCTTCCGTGTCGTACTTGCAGACCGGGGCGAGTAAATACTGGTTCTTTGTGCCCAGATCTGAACTCCCCCTGATGGTGCGCGTCCTGGATGAAAACATGGACCCAGACGTGCTGAAAGCTGCTGGAGGAGATGTGTGGGCGGTTCTCGCGAAGAAGGCCGTGTTCTGGCCAGCTACTTTGTTCCTTTCTCACGGAGTGAGAGTTGGGTTTCACGCAATGGAGGTCCTGGACTATGTCTTTACTGGCTACTGGGTGCCCCACAGTGGCTTTAACGGAGGTAAAAACGTGGCGTCGGCTGTGAACCTGGCGAGCACTGGCTGGATTTCCTATGCAATCGATCACGCGGCGCAGTGGCGAGGAAAGTTGGCGATCCTCATCCCATTTGAGAAGCTGTTGGTGTCGGCCGCTATGAAGCTCGTTGATGGAGAATTGTGGGTCGGCGATGCGAAAACCTATGAAGCTTGCGACCCAGCCGAGTTCCGACGGGACCTCCGCGTGATGGTGGCCTACGTCATCGGGTACCTCGACGGCGTCCTGGCTTACATAAAAATGGATGCGCACCGTACTTGCGTTGGCAAGACGCCAACTGTCGTGGCACTCGATCGCGCTCCACAGCTTGTGCAGAAGTCCATTGCTGACAATGCTGTCCGCACCAATGAAGACCCCCTGGTGATTCCAGGTGAGGATGCCGCAAAGCTGACTGACTGCTCAGTAGACGGTGCGTCATTTCCCCACTGCGGGAAAGTGGCTTGGCTCTTCTTTGTTGTCTGCCAGACGTGCATTGAGGAGCTGGGAGATGAAGCGGCTAAGTTTGCGCCTTTTTGCTGCTTGGAGTGCGCACCAGATGTCTACGATGGCGAGCACGATCGACTACGAAAGAGTCCTCTACCACGCACTCAACCCGTGGATTCTCATGTCCCTCTCGTGGTGCGAAGTCTAGCTAATGGTCATGCGTCCTCGGTGGTAGAGCACCTGCGGAGTATGGGAGCTGTTGATGGGAAAGATGCGAGGTCGTGATGGGGCTAAATATAGCTTTTCTGTAGTTTTATAATGTCGTTATTTGGGACCTTACGTCTTCTTTGCAGTGGGCGGAGGGCCATTCAGTGGCCTTCTAGTGCGCAGAGTGTTTTCTGCATTCCATTTTCACGGCAATCCTATGGCACTTTATTCATTGCCCACAGATCGCACGAGCGATGAACGAAACAGAAACCATCTACACCCTGAGTCCCATCGACTAGTGGTAAGCTGTGCAACAAACTAGCCACTTTTGAAGTGAAATCCCGACCTCTTGGAGAAGAGGACGTCGTTCTGACCACAAGGCAGCACGAAGGCAATCTGCCGCACACTGCCAGCTCGAGCAATCGCGACCCCAGCTGCTACGACGATTGCTACCAGCGCGGGCTGTCCGAGGACAGAGAGCGCCATCGGTCGTAACTTCCACTCATCTATGGCGACGCGTAGCTCTCCGTCAATTGTTCCAGTGGAATGCACACGAGCTGTTGAATTGGATTTAGCAACTCCCCAGGACCAGTCACACCGGTCTTGTGGCGTAGTTGGTTTTTCGACCTCAACACGTTCTGGGCCCAGTTGTCGCTGGTGGTCATCATCGTTATCGTCTACGGTCGCAAGGAGCACGACGTTGCGCGGGTTGCGGTGCGTTCCGGCGTTGGTTTGGCGGGTACAGCCGCCAGCGTCGACAGGGTTGTACCGGTCGGTGCCACGGTCGTCAACATGTCGGACCACGGCCGCTTTGGCGGCCCGCGGTTCGCACAGCTGGCCGACGACTACAAAGTGTGGGCGGCGTACCAACGTGCGCAGCTCAAGAAGGAGAAGCTGTGGAAGGCGGTCGTGACGGACCATCCTGCTTCTGGCTCGGACGAAAAGAAGGCCGACCCCGTTGTTGAAGAGTGGGACGCCATGAATGAGGCAGTTCTTGCGACCATCCAGATGTCGGTCAAGCCCGTGCATCTTAACACGGTGACGTCGGTCGACACGGCCAAGGAGGTGTGGGACGCGCTCAAGGTCATGATTGAGGCGCGCGATAACGCTCAGCTGCTTCGGCTCATGGACGAGCTGACCAGCTTAAAAAAGGACGACGACGAGAACATCATCGAGTTCGCGTCGCGCGCCAAGATGATGCAGGACGAGCTGGCCATGCTCGGAAACCCGGTGGACGACAACACGCTCGCGCTGCGTGTATTGTCGGGGCTCCCGTCCGAGTACGGGATGCTCAGGACGGTCTTGGAGAACGAGGACGTCAAGCTGGTCATGTCTGACGTAACAGCGAAGCTGCTTCAAGTCGAGCAGCGGAAAATTGCTGGGGGCTTGTCGAAGCCAGCTTGTGGTGTCAAGTCGCAAGCGTTCACGGTGGCGGCGCCAAAGAAGCCTTTTGACAAGAAGTCGGTCGTGTGCTACTACTGCGACAAGAAGGGGCACATGAAGCGTGACTGCGACAAGTGGAAGGCTGACGAGGCCAAGTGAAAGAACAAGCCCGGTGGCGGCCGCCGTGACGGTTGCCATGGGGGCGGGCCCCAGGCGGGTGCCGCTCTGGCATACACTGCTGCGGCTGGTCAACCCGGCTCCATCAAGGCCCACGGGAGCACAAGCGGGTCGTCGACCTGGGTGCTCGACTCCGGTGTGACCAACCACATGGCCGCTGGTGACACGGGCTTCACCGTCCGGGCGGCGGGGAGCGGGGCCAAGGTCACCTTGGACAATGGAGACAAAGTCCCCATCAAGGGGCACGGACACGTCTTTATCAACGTTGGCAAGGGCAACACCAAGGCGCGCATGGTCCTAGCAGAAGCCATGCTCGTGCCCGACCTGACTAGAAACCTGCTGTCAGTTAGGGCCGTTGACCGCAACAGCGGTTCCGTGGTGCTTGTCGGGGACGCCTGCTACATCCTCAGCGACGGGGACGCCGTTCGTGCGAGCGGAGCTCTCGACAAGGCGTTGGTAGTTGGAAAGGTCAACGTCCAGGAGCAGTATGTGCTCAAGGTGACGCCGGTTCAGGCGTCGGCGAACGCGGCGTCCACGCGCATCGCAGGGGAAGCAGAGCTTTGGCGTCGCCGGTTCAACCACTTGGGGACTGAGAACCTCAAGCGGGCGGCCAAGATGGTCGATGGGATGCCGTCGTCTGTGGCAGACGCAGAACGTGTGGTCGGCACTGTGTGTGTGCCGTGCGTGGATGGGAAGATGGTGCAGGCGCCGCATCCGCGGTCTTCCACCCAGACCACCAAGTTCGAGTTGGTCCACACCGACGTGGGTGGACCTCTCACGGAGTCACTGGGTGGCTCCATCTACTTCATCACGGCCCTTGAGGACAGCGCTGGTTTCATCACGGCGACGCCCATCAAGACAAAAGGGATGGCGTCGAAAGTCCTTAAGACGCGCATCAAGCAGCTCGAGACGTTGATTGGTGTCCACGTCAAGCGCGTCCGTCACGACGGTTCCAAGGAGTACCTCACCAATGACCTGAAGGCATGGTACGAGGACTATGGCATCACGTCTAACATGACGGCGCCGTACAAGGCGCAGCAGAACGGAAAGGCAGAGAGAGTCAACCGCACGCTGATGGAACGCGTACGTGCTGCACTTCTTTATGCCGGGGCGGAAGAGGAGCCGTGGGCTGAGGCCCTGGCTTCCGTCTTCCATGTCCGGAACCGGTCGCCCAAGGCGGGGCTGGACGTGACGCCGTTGGAAACGCTGACGGGGCGACGCCCTAACGTGTTGGGCTTCCGCGTCTGGGGGAGCCGCGCTTGAGCGCTCAAGCCCAAGAAGCAGCAGCGCAAGCTGGAGCCGAGGACCGACGTGGGCCGCTTTGTCGGATACACGGTTGGTGGAAAGGCCTACAGCATTCTCGAGTACGGGACAAACAAAGTCTTCGAGCGTCGCGACGTCCTGATGGAAGAGAAGCCGGCCAAGGCTGACTCTTCGGGCGACAATTAAAGCGCTGGTCCCCAGCTGACGATGACCGACGACAGCGACAACAACGGCGGCATGGACGAGTCAATGGACATGCTGGATGCCGAAAGAGAAGGCGGAGAGAAGCATCTTCCTGAAGAGGACTCCGAGCGCGACAGCGACGGCGATCCTGACGACCTTGAAGACGACAACGACGACGAGGAACGTCAGGGTCAGAATGACTCCTTGCTTCCGGTCGGTACCTCTACCTCGGATGTTCACAATGCTGCTCCGGGGCCGCGTCGCTCTACACGTAGGCCAGCCCCCAAGGTAACCTGGTGGGAGAAGGACCCGGAGGCGTACCTGCCCACCGGGTACGAGTCGGCGGCCAAAGATGGCTGCGACTTAACCAAGCCCCCTGCAAACGAGAAAGAGGTCCGCTCTCGTCCGGACTGGCCCCTGTGGAAGCAGGCCATCAAAGAAGAAGTGGCCGCGCACAAGAAGCTCGGACGTGGTCCACGACCAAAGGCAGCAACATGCAGCACAAGGCTGTCAAGACACGTTTCGTGTTCGACATTAAGCAAGACGCGGAAGGACAGAAGACGAGCTACAAAGCGCGGCTGGTGGCCCAAGGCTTCAACCAAGTTCCTGGGCGGGATTTCGACGAGACGTGGGCGCCTGTAACCAACACGGCGACGTCACGGGCCCTGTTCGCCGTGGCAGCAGCCAACGGGTGGAAGGTCCACCACGTTAACGTAAAGACAGCCTTCCTCAACGCTAAGATGGACAAAGAGATGTACATCAAGCTCCCTGAAGGTGTCGAGTCGGGGGAGCTTGCGGATGTGCGCCGGCTCAACCTGGCCCTGTATGGGACGAAGC
>Ga0209186_1003823_pt1:5000-10240 | contig 10240 bp, 8 predicted proteins | sample SidtaG_FD_187426 | JGI IMG/M metagenome (GOLD analysis project Ga0209186, IMG submission 187426) | Marine algal microbial communities from Sidmouth, United Kingdom - Sidmouth_Male2 metaG (SPAdes) (version 2) | ecosystem: Host-associated > Algae > Red algae > Unclassified | place...
CAGTTTGGCCCATTTTTTATGGTGAGCCTCGGGTTCGTCGGGCGCGCGCCGGCTGGGGCGCGAGCGACGCTCGGTCATGTACTTGAGGCCGCGGATCGCTGCGACGAGTCAACGTCGAGCTGCCCGGACGGCCCAGGGCGCCGGTGCACTGGCGAGCGCCGTTAGACGAGTCAACGTCGGCGGCTTGGGCGCTCGTACGGCTACTGGCGGTTGTCAGCGAATGACGACCCTCAGACGGGCGCGGCCTCCGGCTGACCGGAGGCCACAATGTGCGTTCAAAGTGTCGATGATCGATGTGTCCTGCAGTTCACATTACATATCGGAGCTGGCTCCGTTCTTCATCGACGGCGGACCCGAGTGATCCACTGCTGTGAATTGTCATGTTGAGCGTGCGGGGACGCTCTGTGTTTTGCCAACGGCTCGTGCCGCGCCGACAGACAGAGTCGGCGTCGCGGCGGTCGAGCCCTAGCCCGGTCCTGGCTGCGGTCGTGTGTGTTTGGTACGGTGCCAGCTGCAGAGCGCTGGTCTTTGGCGTCGAGCCTAGGGCGGGGCTGCCGAACCGATATTCGATCCCGTCGCCTCCCTCTTTAAGCGCTAACCCGTTTGGTGTACGCGAGAGCGACGCCTGCCTTTCCGTCATTTCAAGCGTGCCGCGATCGATCCTGGTGGCCGTCCACAGGTGGAGGCCGTCATTGGTAGCTCGATCGCCGCGGTGCTTTCCGTCCGGTTCCTTGTAAGGCAAGGTCGTCTCGCGCCGGGCTTTACCGTCCTCGCTACATCGGAGTTGAACCCGTAGCAAAGTCGATACGCACCCCCTCCGCCCGCCGCCGGACGACGTACCCACCGCGGTACGTCGGAGCCGGCGGCCGGTCTGCGCGGGCAGAGTCGGCTCTGAGCTCGAGTGCATCGAGGTCGAGGTACACGGTCATGTATTTGAGGCCGCGGATCGCTGCGCCGCGTACGGCGAGCTGCCCGGACGGCCCAGGGCGCCGGTGCACTGGCGAGCGCCGTTAGACGAGTCAACGTCGGCGGCTTGGGCGCTCGTACGGCTACTGGCGGTTTCCGTCCGCTTTTGACGGCGGACGGCGGTGTGTGTACTCTGCGGCTGTTGCGCCTCGTGAGCGATTTGCACTCGGGCTCTCGGTCATGTACTTGAGGCCGCGGACAGCCGCGATCCCCGCGCAACCGGGGACGCGGCCGTCCGGACGGCCCAGGGCGCCTGTGCACTGGCGAGCGCCGTTAGACGAGTCAACGTCGGCGGCTTGGGCGCTCGTACGGCTACTGGCGGTTGTCTGTCGACCGACGCGCTTCGCTGCCACTGGTTTCGACTTGTGTTCACATTTGTTCGACCGGTTCCGGGCTGCGAAGGCTTCGGGCTGTTGGTGTGAGTTTGTGCGCGCCTATCTATCGATCAGGCAGTTGACAGTCAGCCTCGGTCGCGACGCGCGCGACGACCGAGCTCGTGCATGCGTTCGGAATACGCTTTGTAGCACGTATAGGCACCGGCCGCGGAGCTCAGCTTGCTAGGCTCGGCTCGCGCGGCCAGGATTCACGGCACACGGCAATGATCCTTACGCAGGTTCACCTACGAAAACCTTGTTACGACTTTTACTTCCTAGAAGTGATCAAGTTCGTCTCACTTTCCGCTCGCGACGCGACGCCGAAGCGCCGGGTGCCGCGCGCAGTCCGTGGGCCTCACTAAACCACTCAATCGGTAGTAGCGACGGGCGGTGTGTACAAAGGGCAGGGACAGATTCCCCGCGAGCTGATGACTCGCAAGTACAAGGAATTCCTCGTTGACGGAGAATAATTGCAATCTCCGATCCCTAGCACGCTTGCGGTTCAACGGATTGCCCACGCCAGCCGGCGAGGGTGACACACGCTGATGCAAGCAGTGTAGCGCGCGTGCGGCCCCGAACATCTGAGGGCATCACTGACCTGTTATTGCTCTCCGCTTCACGCGACTAAAAGCCGCTTGTCCCTCTAAGAAGCATGCGGTCGCCGACCTGAGTCGACGCCGGCGTATTTAGCAGGCAAGAGTCTCGTTCGTTATCGGAATTAACCAGACAGATCGCTCCACGAACTAAGAACGGCCATGCACCACCAACCACTGAATCGAGAAAGAGCTCTCAACCTGTCTGTCATCACAGTGTTCGGGCCGGGTGAGGTTTCCCGTGTTGAGTCAAATTAAGCCGCAGGCTCCACTCCTGGTGGTGCCCTTCCGTCAATTCCTTTAAGTTTCAGCTTTGCAACCATACTCCCCCCGGAGTCCAATCACTTTGGTTTCCCGGGCGAATACTGCTGGCGGCAACTTCGGCAGAAGTGCGCCCAATCGCCAGTCGACATCGTTTACGGTCAGAACTACGGCGGTATCTGATCGCCTTCGCACCTCTGACTTTCGTTCTTGATTAATGAAAACATTCTTGGCAAATGCTTTCGCAGTAGGACGTCTTCGAGCGATCCTTGAATTTCACCTCTCACGCTCGAGTACGAATGCCCCCGGCAGTCCCTGTTAATCATTGGCTCGCGAACTCCAAAACCAACAAAATGAGTACGAGCCCATGTTCCATCATACCATGCTGAGCTGTACAAGCTGCTCGCCCCCTCTAAGCGGTTCAATTTCTTCAAGGTGAACGTGCAGCGACGCCGCGATCACACGGTGAAGTGCAACCGACGGACGCCCTCTGCGCCTGGCTCGGTCGGACGAGAAGCGACCAGTGCGGCCGTCCGTCCTCCCGCGTCTGACGCTTCAACTACGAGCTTTTTAAACGCAGCAATATAAATATACGCTGCTGGAGCTGGAATTACCGCGGCTGCTGGCACCAGGCTTGCCCTCCAGTGGATCCTCGTTAAAGGATTTGAAGTGTACTCATTCCGATTACGGCGACACGTAAGTGCACCGCATCGGTATTGTTCGTCACTACCTCTCGGTGTCCGAAGTGGGTAATTTGCGTGCCTGCTGCCTTCCTTGGAAGTGGTCGCCGTTTCTCATGCGGCCTCTCCAGAATCGAACCCAGATTCTCTGTTATCCGTTAACGCCACGGTTGGCATAGCACCAACCGTCGACAGCATGATAGATCAGAAACTCAGTGGAGGCGTCGCCGGCTCGAGGCCGTGCGATCGGCGGCAATTACTCGGGTGTCGTCCACCAACGGCCGAAGCCGATTGGTTTTCGCCTAATAAGTGCGCCCTTCCCGCGGCCGAAGCCGCGGTCGGAGCCTTGTTGCATGTATTAGCACCGGAGTTACCGCACGTTATCCACGTGGAGAGTCGGGCCCCAGTGGAGTCATAACCGATTTAATGAGCCGTCCGCAGTCTCGCCGCTAAAGCGGCTTGTACTTAGACATGCATGGCTTAATCTTTGAGACAAGCATATGATTACTGGCAGGATCAACCAGATAGCGCCTTGGCCGCTTGATCCGACGAAGCGCTCGCGAGCGAGCGTCGCCGGGCGGGGGCGTACAGTGTGTGCTGCGCCTTGGCCGCCGAGGCGGGGGCGCACAGTTTGCTGTTGGTGGGTCGGGCGTCGACTGTCGGTCGCCGGGGCCCGCTGTCCCCGACTCCTGCGCGACGCACCGTCCCGCGACGATTCTCACTCCGGCTGATCGGCAAGCTGTGTTTGACGTTGTTCCCATGATGGCCATGGTAGGATTCAGCTCCAAATCGACTGACAACCCTCGTCCGCCTCCCGTAGGTTCTTCCACGGAACCGGCATGCATCACGGAGGACGCGCGTACGCACTCTGCTCGTTGACCCTCTTGCTCCGCAGCCTAGAACGTGCGAATAGGGCGGGTACTGAGTCAGCTTCGGAGCCGGGCGCGAGGCCGTTTAGAGCCTCGCAACCGTAGCCTTGTCGCTGCCCGCCTTCTCGTCGAGGGGAGTGCCATCGCGTGCCTTTGACCCGTCGTGCGCGTCAAAGCTTTGTGATCGGTGAGCCTGATCGTCTGGCAAGCGAGCGCGACCGTCGGTAACCAGCCGACGGTCGCGCGGTTTTCCGCGCTTGAGACCTCAACGGTGGAGCGCCGACGCGCGAGCGACGGCGCCCCGGTATCTCGGTACTCGGGCTTTGGCAACGTCTGCGAATGTCCGGACCCTCCGGTTCGGCCGAGTCGGTGGACAAGGCGCGCGCGCCGCGCAAACTCTCGACTTTGACTCCGTTGTCGTCAAGTTCGTTTCGATCGCCGATCGTCAGATTCCTTTTTTCGTCTAAGTTCGGTGGCGATCTGAGCCGCGGTCGAGAGAGAGAGCGAGCGCGCGCCGAGTCGCGGTGACAAGGCCCCGCGCGCCGGCGTGGCTGCCGGCGGTGCGGCGGGTCGCTTCGAAGGGCGGCGCACCAGGTGCTACTCCGCGTCTCCGATAGGCGGCCGCTAAGGCAGTCTGGGATGGCGCGCCCCCGTCGTGGCGCGCTCCGTCCGGTGTTTTCAGGCGCAGGTCGTATCGAATGCGAGTCGCGCCTCTTGCACGGTTTCTCGACTTAGGTTTGGCGGCGCGCTCGGCATTCGACACTCGCTGGCTTTCGAGGACACGTGCAATGCCGGAATACGTGCTACTTGCGAGAGCGTTGCGTGACATTTAAGTCCGCCGGCGCTTCGCGTTCGCATAATCCAGCTGTGCCCCCACCAAGGTAGCAGCGACTCCGTTCTGGCCGGCCCGCCGCGCGTCTTCGGCGGCTTCGCCGGCGCCTGAATAGAGGCGTCTGCATAAGGTAGGATCGAATCCGTTCTGGCCGGCCCGCCGCCCGTCTTCGGCGGCTTCGCCTGTGCCTGAATAGAGGCATCTACCTATAGTAGTATAGGATAAGTTCTGGCCGGCGCCCTCTCGATTTTCGGCACCTTCGGTGGCTGGATCCATTTTTCGAGACCCCCATCTATAGTAGTCTAGGAGAAGTTCTGGCCGGCGTCCTCGCGAGAGCTATCTCGAGAACCGCTGGTCGTACAGACTTTTCCATAGTACCATTCGATCGGGCTCGGCGAGCTGATTCCAAAAATGTCCTCGAAAAGTTTCTAGCTCCATCGGGAAAGAAATTAAAAATTATTTTCAATTTCGGTACCCCCCAAAATCCTAGAAGGGTCGACTCTGGACTCCGGCTGACACTGCCAAAGCGAAGAGCACGACCAACAATGCCAAAACCACCCTTAAGTTTAACCGTGAGACTGTCGGAAAAAAATTTGTCGATAAAAAAAGACGCGTTTTGATTTTCGTTTTTCGATGAAAATTCTCTAAGTCCAAACTTGCCGCTG
>Ga0209186_1003826_pt1 | contig 10235 bp, 14 predicted proteins | sample SidtaG_FD_187426 | JGI IMG/M metagenome (GOLD analysis project Ga0209186, IMG submission 187426) | Marine algal microbial communities from Sidmouth, United Kingdom - Sidmouth_Male2 metaG (SPAdes) (version 2) | ecosystem: Host-associated > Algae > Red algae > Unclassified | place: Sidmouth...
CGACGGGGGCGATGTGTCGGTTTTCCCCAAGCCCCCGTCATTGACAGGTGACACGCCCTTCGTTTGTGGGCGGCAGGTGCGGTTGGGGGAGGCCTGTGGCGCCGCCGCCGATGGCGCAGTGTGCGCTACACCTTTTGAGCTGTGCGTGGCGGGCGTATGCACGTCACTCTCTCCAGGCAACCTCACCATCGGGGAGGCCTGTGGCCCCGACATCGGCTTGTGTATCGAGCGCGGCGATGGCGCCGGCACTCGCTGTGTGAACGGGGTGTGTGCGGCGCGGGCGCCGCTCGGCGCCGCTTGCACCCGTAATGACGATTGCGCCAACGACGGGCTGCCAGACGGGGTGTTTCAGACCTACTGTGGGGGCGATCCTAGGACGGGGACACGGTTGTGTCGCGGGCAGTCGCTTGCGGGAGGGGCTTGCGGGACCGACACATTGGGGTGTGGGCTGGTTGGCGACCTGACGTGCAACGCGGAGACGCGCACGTGTGTGGCACGGGCTCGGGGGGGTGGCAGCGGGCTTTGACGTCCAGCTGTTGGTTGTTTGGCATAGCGAGCGGCGCTCTGTCTACGGAGGGAGTCCTCTTGGCGACGGGCGGGGTCTCGGTCGGACAGCGTGCGCAGCCTGTGGTGGCAAGGGGCGGCGACGCCTTCGGCCAGGGCAGCGTAAAGACGACCCGTTGTTGAAGACGCTCGTATGAAAAAATGTATCAAAGCTCGCTCAGAAGGCATCTGTCGGCGAGGCCGAGCATCGCCCTCACCCCACCCCCCGGTCCAAAACCCCCGTATACGTCAATTTGGACTTGCAACAGCCACAGCATTAGCCCCGTATACTCGTCTTGTTCGACGTGCGGAGGTTGTCCAAACCTGTTGTTTCTGCTCAGGGACACCTCTGTGTCTAATCGAAAGAGTACATGGAGTCTTTTGGGGCCAGAAACCCCATTCCGAGCCGTGCTTTGTATGGGGGGGGTAGGGGGGGGGGGGGGGGGGGGGGGGGCACGACGGGATGCCCTACGGGAAACTTTTGGCTCTCCGTGTGAACTGTGGTGACTCGCGGCCGCATCTTTGTTCCTCGCTGCGGCGTGTTCATGTCTTCCCCAGAGAGTCATTTGACACTTCGGGAGGGTATACCCGCTCCCGGAAGGAGCCGCGTTCCTGTGACTCACGGCAGCGTCACTGTGACTCCTGGGAGAGTCCCGCACACTCGCAGTAGCGTCACTGTGACTCCCGGGAGAGTCACTCATACTCGCAGTAGCGTCACTGTAACTGCTGGGTCAGGCGCGGTCACTCCCGGTGCGTTCGGTGTGACTCCCGGTCGAGTTGAGACAACCGCAGGGCGAGCAAGATTCACTCCATTGTTGACACTAAAGGTGGATCTCACGCATTAAAACCTCTGATGGCGGCACATATTCTGGCCCACGTGAGAGGGACGCTGACTCATGCAAAGCGAAAAACGTCACAATGGAACGAAAGAGTTTCTCACGAGCTTCTTCGTGATGACTTCGTTTTTGGTGTCGGGACCATTCTTCATCTCGTTATACGCCGTGCAAAAATCTTAGAGTGCCAATATCGGGGTACTTTTTACGCAGGTGTTGGCTCCTTGTTCGTGCAGTGGTCTTGTGCGGTGTGCTTGACCTGGGAGAATTGTAAGTATGACTATGATGAGCCTTTCAGCCAGTCGCAAGTTCAAATGGGGCATTGTGGAAGCGGTGGTGGCCGGGGCAACACGTGAAGCGCCGGTCTCTTCTGGATGCTGCATCGTTGCACGTACTCAAATCATAAAACGGGGGTCACTGTTCAAATTGGACGTGCCCGTCTTTTTTTGCGTCAAGCGACTGAGCGCGCGTGATCTGGCATCGTTGCCTGCCCGCGATTAAATCAGCTGTTTTTGCAGCGGCAATGTGTGATGCAGCAGCTGTCGCAGAACAGTGAATCCGACCGTGCGCTTCATGGGAGACACGCGACCCGGCCTTACTCAGGCGTTGCTGACGTCCGAAGCTCGATATTTGCTGAGCATCACCGGAACCCCAATGGCTATCATCTGTTATGGTGCTTTGCTAAGTTCTGTCCAGGTTCAGTTTCGCATAGTTTGCAGGAACGTAATGTGGACCGATTGGCGGCAGACAACACCCAAGAGGATCTCTGCCAATTGGAAGCGTGTGTAGTCGGGATGATGGTCTCTGCGTCTCGGGAGGGCCGTCTCGTTGTCGGCCCTGTCGCCAACCGCTCTTCTCCCCTCTCTACGCCCCTCTGGACGCGCTTTCCAGGCGAGTGTCACAGCTGCTGACCCCGGTACCGGCCAGATGAGCCGCAGCCAGACGTGAAACATGCTCACACGTTGGCCTGTGCTTCAAGACTGTCCACGGGCACTAGGAAGTGGGGTGGTTGATCTCGCGCTTGGCCCTCTCCAATGAGATCCGTTGTGGTGATTGCCGTCGTCGTGCCCACTCCTTCGTCCGCCGCCCGAGGACGTGTTTTGTGTCGCTGTTCTTTGACAAAAGTCGTGCGTGTGCGGAAGGCTTTCAATCTGCTCTCGACCGTCACCGAAAGGCCTTCTTCACCAACGGCCGCGACGAGCCCGGACAAAACGCGGCGGATCAAGCTCTCGTGCCTTTCGACCCTCTCCCCCCGCCACGCGCCCCCTACCACCCGTCCCACGATGGGGCGCTGCGGCGTTTGCCACTACCTGAGCCCCGTGGGGGTCAAGGGTCACACTGCCCGCACATGTCCGATCAACCAAGTCGAGTGTCGCCACGGTCTACCCGTCGGCCACCCCTTTAAGAAGGTGGGCCAATGCGTGCTTGGCAGCTGCATCCACAAGGAGACGTGCACGTCGTGTGGTGACACTGGGCATCTGTTGGGCACCCAGAAGCTGACGGAGGCGCGCTACAGGTTCAATGACAAGGGCAAAATCGTGCGCAAGCAGAACAAGAAGGCGCTGACCACAGCCGACTTTGTCTGTACCAAGATGACGCAAGCGGCCACCAACACCCTCGTCGCCAATTCCAACAACGCCTCCACGGCGTCCGACCACACCAAGATCAAGCGTCGCGAGTCCGTCTCGCGCCTCAGGGGCAACGTCAACGCCGCGCGCATCGACGTGGACGGGACGATTGAGCTGATGGAGGAGATGGGCAGCGACGCCGCTCTCCTGAGTTCGGTCAACAAGCCGGTGTTCAAGTCGCTGGTGAACCACGCCCACCTGGGAGCGGTCGAAGCGGGAAAGAAGGCCGCGGAAGCCGCAGAGCGCGACGTTGACGACGAGGCGTCCTGCGGCGACTCGGCGGAGCTGTCTGTGATAGTTGAAGAGAATAAAGGTGAGGATGGAAGCACCGAGGAGAAGGGGAAGGGAAAGGCAGTGTTCCGCGGCCCTTCTGCGCGCCGCATCAACAAGTACGCGGAAGTGGTCATCAAGGGGCGCCGCTTTTCGAAGTCGAAGCCACCGCGCAAGCTGACCAAGTGCTCGGAGATGTAGACCCAAGAGGTGCGCAAGTCCCGCACAGCATCACCACATGGGAATCATGCCTCTGGTGCATGCGGTTCGGTCGTGTCCGCGCCCGTGCTATGGAATGATAGCAGCGCCGATGTCTCCACACGCTGGCCGTCTGGCACGCGCTCACTCTACTCGGATATGATCCCAATGTTTTCCTCACCAGTGTTTGGGGCATACACGCCGCTGCAGGTTGCGCACCTCGTGCTCGAGAAGGTGACGCAGAGCCCCATGGCGCAGATTGAGATGGAGCTGGCTGGCTGTGTGGTCAAAACGGCCGTCGACCGGCACGTACACGGATACACGCTCCCGTCAGGCGCTCTGAGTGCCGCGCACGTCTCCGAGTGGCTGTGCTCGATTATGCCGGGTCCCATCCAGTCGGCAATGCTGACCGGCGTGGCGCAGGCCATCCGCAGCAATGTCATTGAGTTCAAGGCGCAGTCTGAGGCACAGGACGTTCCCGCGGCGCGCTCTTAGAGCGCTCCAGCGAACAAGAATAGCGCTGCTGGCTAGCCTCTTTTCGCATGACGGCGTCCCGGTTCCCGTTGGCCCGGAATGTCGTACAGGGGCCCCGGTAGGTTGTGTAGGTAGGTCAACATGCCGCCCTTGCGCGACACCCCGTGCGTGTTGCTGACGTAAAAGTGCCTCACTGCTCGTCAAGTGGTGCAAAGTTGCGGAGACGAGCATGGCCGGTCAGGGGAAAACAGAGGGGCGGGGACCGTGCGATCTCAACTCATCGTATGGTGCCTGCAGGTCACAAGTCCATGCTTCTGCGGTAACGCTGCCAATACCGCGGTGTCTTGATAAATATCTGAGCTCACGGCCACTGTGTGGCGCTCAGTCTCACGACTGGCACCTGCCATGACTCCTGCTAGGGCACTCTGCCACCCAGATGTCGTGAAAACTCGTTGTGCCGAAAGCAATGGCAACGGAGGCCATGGATCTCACCTTTTTTCAAGCCGTCGCCGCACAATCGTTCAGCTCCCCACCTTCCAGTGTGGCCTGCCACCGTGCTTCTGCCGCTGTACCCCACGATTAGTCAGCTCGCCTGCCGCTGTTGTGACTCTTTCTTGACTTTTGCCGCCCCCGCCTACCAAAGGAACATCAACCTTGAGTGCCTCCGTCGGACGTCTGCGTAGGAGCTCCTCGCGGTTTCCCCCACCGTTCGCTACGACGCGCCTGTTGCTGCTGTGAGAACAAATGAGCTCTTCAGGGTCTTATGCAGCCCCCGTCGATGGCGGTGGCCAGTATTCTGGGCCGCCCGCGACCAACGACGAGCGTGTTGCCTGCCACAGTCACTGCCGCTGCCATACAGCTGGCGCTGCAGCTCAAGCTGGCCATCATGGCCCTCCTGCCGCCTCCAAAGGCCCTGGAGAGGGTGGCACAACCTCCAAAGCCGCTGCTGCTCCTGTCGCCGTCCTCTTCCCTGTCGTAGCGGCCATCCCTCAAGCTCAAGGTATCCGGGGCCCCGTGACCAGCGGCGGTATGGTCGGCCCTGCCACAGAGCGACCCCATGTCGTTGGCGGAGCCGAAGAGCCGCCAGAGGCACACAATGATGAAGATGAGATTCAGTTTGTAGGGCGGGTGGGGCACGCGCCGGTCGCCGATGACAATAACCTGTCCGACGACGGTGGAAATAAAGAGAACAAGTCCTCGTCTGACGGCGAGCAGACTATCAAGTGCAGCCTCTGCCCCGTCCCCAAACCCGGCTCCGGTCGGTTCTTGCCCTCCCACACTATTGCCCCCTTTGAAAGCACTACTGGGCTCTCCCAGGTCTACGTTCACCACGCTTGCGCCATGTGGGCGCCGGAGGTGTACTGGGACCGCAAGGCGATGGAGCTGAAAAGCTTCTACAGGTCGTTACTCCGTGGTCGTCGACAGTCGTGCGCCGCCTGCAACGAGCGGGGCGCCACCGTCGCGTGCTGCATTGAGTCATGTACCGAGGCCTTCCACTTCCTGTCTTTGGCGTCTGCGCAGTGTACCGTCCGCGTGTCAGCCCGCATGGACTTTTGCCCGTCGCATCACAAGTTGGCGGCGGCAATGCCCGGGGAGCCGCTCGTGGCGGCGGGCCCTATCGGTTTGATCATGGCACGCCAGGTGGTGCGCTTCCCGCCGGACTCGGACGACGATTCTTCCATTTCCGACTCCGTCGACCTGTGTGACACACCCCATGCGTCACACACGCGGCTCCGTCGGTATGAGACAGAAAGAATCTGTTCTCGGTTGTGGCTGGTGGGGCCCGTCGTACCAGAGCCTGCCGACGTCCTTGTTTCCCTCCGACAGGGCCGCTTGATGAAAGGAGGGGAGCAGATGGCCGTGCGCATCGGGCTGCGTCTCGTTACAAAGTCGGTTGCGGACTTCGTCATTGCGCGACATGCTCGTGCAGAGGAAGCAGAGGCCGATGTGGACCCCAATGTACCGGCATCTCGGTGCAGTAGAGCGCCTCTGTTTCTCCTCCGCAACGTTCGACATGCGCCCATCTTCCCTGCGGGTAGCATCCGCCAAGTTTTTCCTATGCTACCATCGTCCCGAGATTGGAGCCCAAGGGCTCAGAGCAAGATTCGTGGCGCAGCCTCGGGCGCGCGTACTCCCGCTATGGGAGAGGCTGTACGTGAGCGCAAGCGTGCCAACGTAGATTCCCTATGGCATAGGCTAGGGCAGCAGAACGCCAAGCGACAGAAGATGTTGGCCAACGCTGCCGATGGCACCATGGTCAATGGCGTTGGCTCGCTGCCTAAGGTGAGTCGCAACGCGGTGGCGGTAGATGCGGCCGCCACGCACGTGGTCTACCCGATGAACCTATCGGCACCCGACGCGCATGTCATCGGCGAAACGGCTGCGGCGGCTCACGAGGAGGGCGTGGCGCACGTGGCGGTGCCCGTCGAGGTGGGCGTAGCCGCGCCCGACGGGCACCTCGCCATCAGCATGGCGCCGGATGACGCGGCGAGAGCCGGGCGCGTTGAGTCACCCGTAGAGGTGGGCGTCGCGGCGGAGGACGTGAACCTCCTAGGAGACACGGCGGCGGCGCTTGAAGCAGCGGCCACGGGACGCGTAGAGGCGTTAGTCGAGGGGGGGGTGCTATTGGCGGACGCGCACATCCGCACCTCCACGGCGGCGGCGGTGCACGCGGCGCCCGTGGCGCACGTGGCGGAGCCCGTCGAGGTCGGCGCGGCGGCGCCCGCCGCACATCTGGTCGGACAAACGGCAGGACCGGATCACACAGCAGACGGCGGGGGCGTGGAGGCGCCCATCCACGAGGGCGTGGCGGCGGTGGACCAGGAAGTCCTCTTGAACACGGTGGCGGCACTTGACACAGCGGGCGCGAGACGCGTAGAGGCGTTCGTCGTGAGGGGGTTGGCAGTGGCGGACGCGCAAGTCCGCACCTTCATGGAGACGGCGGTGCACGCGGCGCGCGTGGCGCACGTGGCGGTGCCCGTCGAGGTCGGCGCGGCAGCGCCCGCCGCACACCTCTTCGTCGAAACGGAAGGAGCGGCTCACACAGCAGACAGCCCGCGCGTGGAGTCACCCGTGGAGCTGGGCGCTGTGGCGCCTGTGACGCCGGTCACCGGCCTTACTTCGGCGGCTGCTGCATCGCCTCCGCCCATTAAGGACAACGGTATGTCAGAGACCGCATCGGGCACTGGAGCCGCGGCATCGACACGCGAGAGGAGCGCGAGCGCCGAGGCGCGCGTGGTAGACATTGCGGGGACAACCATGCACCGGAACGCACTCAACGCCGCTGTAGCGGCCACGGGGGCGGCGAGATTGGCAGCAAAGAAGGCGGCACCAGCAGACGGTGCCGGCGCTCTCTACAACAACGGAATGCCACCCGGGGTTCGCGTGAAGCGGCCATCTGTTGGGTACGCTCGAGTCAAGAAAGAGGGCGGTGCAAGTAATGGGGCTGTCGTAGCAGTCGATGATGAAGCAGTCATCATCATCAGTGACTCTGACTGGATGACTCGGGTGCATATAGTGTTCATTTCTGTCAGTATTGGTCTCTTGCGGTGCGCGTCTTTCAACTGCGAGCCCATGACAAAGGCCAAGACACTGCGACCACACCCAGAGCCAAGTGGAAGAGGCGCACACATGGACAACCCCCTTGAAACGTGGAGGAGGAGCCCAGATTCGAGAAAGGGCCAGTGGAGTCATCACAGTGAATACGGAGGATGGAAGCCCCCCATCGGTTCTGGGAGGGCTCGAAGACGCGATTCAAATGAGTGCAGAGACCAAAGTACGCTGATGCCAACTTCAGCGTACTTTTCGCACTTGGTCAAGGGCCGTGGCTCTCCGCGACCGGCCAAAACGTGATTCCCTTCCTGAGCTTCCGCGCCATGACATCCTGCCCAATTCCAAAACAAAGAACGGACTCGGTACCTCCCTTGGCAGCAACTCATTCAGTTGGGAAATACTATGGAGACACGACTGCGGAAAAAACTGTGCGCCATCAAAGTAGCAGATGCTAGGTCGTATGCGCGCATTCGGGCGTGGGTGTGGTGAAACAGAGAGATGGCGCTGTAGCAGAAGCGATGGAAATTCGCACTCCAGGCACTGATGCCTCGCGTTCCATCCCTCGCTTGCTGCATCATGAAATTGAGATCTCTGATAGGCGAAGGGAATTCACGTGAAGGTCCACTACCAGGTGGAGTGCCAGTGTTTTCGCTTGTTCTGTATTCTGAGTGCGCGGCAGTGGACTCCGTAGATAGGGTGGTGCCGGTGATGAATGTGGCGGACTGACACCACTGTGCGGGGCAGGCTACTTGCGAGCGTCACGTTTGGCGGAAGTCATGATCACGGTCAAACGACACTGAGTGGTGGTCGTTGGCAAATACGTCCGTTCCTATCGGAATAACGCATGAGAATGACCGCGATCGAGCCTGTGCGGTCGACATTTCGTTTCGCATTCGTCCACGAGTAAGCCTGAAACCTTCCCTGGACGATTACCAGCTGAATACACAGGTGATGTCACAGATCTCATCGTCCTCGCCGATGCCGCAACCGCCACAGTAATCCACCACCGGCGGCATCTCTCCCCCGACAGCTCTGGTGTCCTCCTGCGGCATCGCGCACGCCGCCACACTCGCCGGCACCTTCCCTGGCACTCGAAGGTAAGCGTATATGCGTGTGTGATGTGGCCATAGAGCTGGACTACTTGTGCTTGTCTGTTGTCACCGTGTGCAGCACAAGGCGAGCCAGTGTCTTGTAGAGCGCACATGGGTTCAGGGCATCAACTGACCATGAGAGAGGTACTGGCCACGACATTTTGTGCGTCCTTCTCATGCACCTGCTGCTCCTGCCTTCGATCTTGGCGGTGTGTGTAATTCAGCCACGACATGGAGTACAGATACGATGAGGTCTGAAGAGAAGCACGCGTTCGTCATGTACCATTAACACCGTTTGTTCGCGGTTTTACCGCTGAGCCCGTCGTGTGGAGCTCCTGCATCGAACGGCTTGAAGCTCCACATTGGTGGTTTAAGTAGCATGAGACCTATTTAGGACAGAAAGGTATTGAGAACGACAGTCTATTGTGACCGCTGGTCCCGGGAAGCGAGTATGTGGCCTATTATTGTATGATGTCTCTGAATCCCGCTACTCCTTTTGGCAGTACGCACAGTGTTCGTGAACGCCATGCGCGTAGCGACTGGAAGCCGACGTGCGTATGCAATCCCCGTTTTTTTATTTGTCCTTTCAACACTCTGTCAGAGGCCTTCATTTTCTGCAAGTGTGCTATCCCCTATCCCAGTCCGCAGCGTCATGAAATGCCGCCACTCAGCGTCGTCGTGGACGTCCAGTCTCTTTGATCTCCCGGGCCGTTTCATTGCTCTCCATCTTTCTGTACGCGCGCACAATTGGGGAGCAATCAGAGACGTCGTCTCCTGTCCTCACGAGCGGCCTGCCGCTCCCGGCGGCAGCAGTCGGATGGCCGGCCGCCGTCGTCTATCGCCTCGCAGGATGCGCTTCCCTCCCCGCTTCTTCTCCAGAATTCAACATGGAGTGGCTGAAGCCACAAGTCGTGGCCGCTGCTCGCGGACTTCCTTTGTGCCGATGGGGTGGGACGACCACCACGACGCAGCGTGGGACCGAGAGGCTGAGACGATATCACCACATCCCGCGGTCTTCTTCAAGCCCAGTGGCGATGGCGAGGACGCTGTCTCCGCTGCCCTGTCGCTCCGGCGGCGCCGATTCACTGGCGAAACGCCAGATCAGACCGATGCAATGGGATCCCTGGGGCCCCCAAATGGAGCATCCTCCTGGCCAGCTGCTTGCGCGTCACGCGCAAGGCAAGTCAAGTCACGAGCAGACATGGCCCGTGTGATTGCCGCAGCGGGCGAGGCCAAAGCAACGGTGGTGCTGATGTGTCCCGTGTGTGAATTATTTGGTGCCGGGGGCGGCGCGCCCACTCGGCGGCAAGCATGGAGGCGTCCATTGCCTTGGGACGGTGGACGCAAGGGCGAGGCCGCCAAGATGCTGGGCGGTTGCAAGTGCTCTCCCCCCATGAAAAGGGGTGGGGGGGGCAGACGCCTGCCTGGTGAGCTGACGTGGCGGTGCGAGGGGGCACGCCGACGCGGCCGCTCCTCAGCGAACGCACGGCCACTGCCCGCGCGCGAGGTGGAGAAGCAGGCGTGCCTTTGGGCGCGGCCTGCTGACAGGCGCCGTGCGTGACGGCGGTGCCGCGTGGGTGCGCAAGGAGTGGAGGAGCAGGCGTCTCTGTAGTCGGGGGGCGAGGAGGCCCGCCTGCGTATACAAG
>Ga0209186_1003827_pt1 | contig 10235 bp, 6 predicted proteins | sample SidtaG_FD_187426 | JGI IMG/M metagenome (GOLD analysis project Ga0209186, IMG submission 187426) | Marine algal microbial communities from Sidmouth, United Kingdom - Sidmouth_Male2 metaG (SPAdes) (version 2) | ecosystem: Host-associated > Algae > Red algae > Unclassified | place: Sidmouth, United...
GTCAAGCTAATGCGGCACGGGCTGGAAGCACCGTGCTACGGACACGGGCTGGAAGCACCGTGCTACGGACACGGGCTGGAAGCACCGTGCTACGGACACGGGCTGGAAGTGCCGTGCTACGGAAGCGGGCTGGAAGTGCCGTGCTACGGAAGCGGGCTGGAAGCACCATGCTACGGACACGGGCTGGAAGTGCCGTGCTACGGACACGTGCTGGAAGTGCCGTGCTACGGACGCGGGCTGGAAGCACCATGCTACGGACACGGGCTGGAAGCACCATGCTACGGACACGGGCTGGAAGCACCGTTCTACGGACACGGGCTGGAAGCACCGTGCTACGGACGCGGACTGGAAGTGCCGCGCTACTTTGCCTTATTCTTTAATTATTTTCCCAGCCTTAGTCACTATGTCATCCTGAATGACACTATACATATACATGCCTTTAGGAATATTTCGCAAGTCAATTTTCTCTAACGATTTTGAAATAGCATAGCCTTGAATTTGCTTACCTACAATATCGTACAACTGTAATTGAGCGTTTTTAAAATTAGTATTTTCTAATTCTATAAACAAATAATTATCAACGGGATTTGGGTAAATATTTAGATTTGGTGTTGGCGAAATATTATCATTAGAAACAAAAAAATCGCAATTACCGATAGTATTAGCGTCCATCCAATCGAGGCGTTGGGTGAGCCAATTTTTCAAGAAATCAATCTCTTCTTCATAGGTTTGACCAACAAAATTATTGGGCCAAACATAATTCCCAAGCACCTGCCAACGCTCAAAATTTCTCACCTGTGCATTGCTCAATGTTTCGACATTTTCATCTATAAATTGCATCAAAGTATCTGTATGCCATGCGCCCGTTCGCATTTCTGCCCACCTACAATCAATTTGGTGGCGAACTTGTGGTATTTCCATCAATTTTTCGACCCAAAAAGGGTGATAAGGTTCGCAAAAATCACGAAACTGATATGCCCATCCTTGCGGCTGTGGCGGACAAGCAAAATCAAAATTTCCGAAACCAAGATTAAAATCCCAAATCGGTCCGAAATGCAATTTACCGCCATTACTATCTTTCTTTTTATACATAAAAAAAGACAATTTGTAGGCATCAATATGCTTACCAATTTCCGTCACTAAAAAATAATCCACCCACGAATCAACATCAACATAATCGCGATAATTTTCTTCATAATCGGAAGCGTTCATCATTTGTTCAAAATTATTAATATAATTTCTAATATAATTGCGTTGTTCCGGCTGAATCACGTCATAATCTGGCGCATCAAAAGCATAAAATTTCCAATCGGGAAAACTCGAATACCAACCATCATCGGATATATTTTCATTGTCCCTATCTATCTGCAAAATATATCCGCCCGTCAACTCATCTCCTGCAATATCTTCGGGTTTCAAATTGGCAATATCGACGCGATTTTCGTCTCGTTTGATGCGCTCTGTGAGGATATAAACGCCGCGATAATCATTATTGAGTATCAGCTCACATAGACGAATTCGTGGTGCGTAATATCCTGTATTTCTGGCGAGATGATAAGCAACCACATTCCTCAACAGACTTTTATCAGGGTAAGGTCCATGCAAAATCCAATCGTTTTCTTTGGGCATCCCGAGCAAGCTGACGTTATTGTTTTCACCATCCTCAAATTGTGTTTCAAAGCCGTAATTTTTCTTCGGAAAAGACTGCGAAGAAGCCCCACGAATTTCTATTAATATACGTCCATTATAACCATTAAAATCGTCAAAAATGCTATTAATTTGCCCCTGCCCGTTGTCAATAACTCCCATTTGGGCGGGGACTCTGGGTTCGTCATATACCTCGTCGGTTTCCGTAGTATTGATGATGATTAATGGCAAATTTGAAGTAATCGCGATGGGTGTATAAAACCAAAATGGCGTATTACCGTAGTTCATCGAAGCATCCGAAATGCCCAGAGAAAAGAAAAAATTAGAAGACATATCAGAGGAATTGGCATCCTGATTATGCACCTGAATGGCGAGTGTATTCGCGCCTTCTTTTATCAGATTTTTCAGCGATGCGCCATAAAAAGAAAATGCTTCCGGAGTGCCGCCCTGATACAATTCAGCTTCGCGATAATCGTCCGAAGTAGCATCAAATTCGGGCGGAATGCCCACGCTGCCTATATTTCGACGAGCAATCTCAACGCCATTTAGATAAGCCACAAAAGCATCGTCATAATCGCCATGCAAAATCGCCATCTCAATCGCAGCCGTATCAACGAGTTGAAAAACACGGCGCATATATACGGAAATTGTGCTACTTATTTGGGTATTATCATCGCCATCGCCATAACCAAATCCGCCGACACCTATCGCCCATTGTGCAGCATTAAAATCCGCTTGCATCCAGTCGCTTGGTGGCTCGCTATTGCCTATTTTGTATCGCCAGATATCGTTATTATACACCGCCGTTTCCCAATGGTCAATGGGTTGGGCGGAAAGCGCGAGATTGGCGATAAGTAGTAGTATAATCGTGATGAGTTTCATGAGTTGTAAAATTATTGAGTCGTTTTATTGCGTAAATATAAGGACAATATTTGATGTCAATGTTTTTGTTGAATGGTAAATAATATATTGTAAAATTTAAATGTGTTTAAAGCGGAAATGTCAATGATGAAGCTTGTAAATAAATCCAATATCGTACAACCATTTCCCCTAAAAATTATTTAACAATAGAAACAAGACTAATTTTTTTTGATAAAAGCAGTTTTAAGTTTGGTTTTAAATTCATATAAATATAATAATCTGATTATTGGGCTATTAAATGATTTCAAACTTAAGCTTAGACTTAAACTCAAACTTATAATGTCCTATTTGCACGATAAAGTCAACCCTTACGATACCGACACGGAAAAGAAAAAGCAAGTCACCGGAATGTTCAACAACATTGCACCTTATTATGACTTTCTCAACCGTTTTCTCTCCTTGGGTATCGACCAAAGCTGGCGCAAAAAAGCCATTGCAAAACTCGAATCGTCGCAGCCTCAGCATATCCTCGACGTGGCTACGGGCACGGCAGATGTAGCCATTATGATGGCAAAACATCTAAAGCCCGAACGCATCGTGGGCTTGGATATCTCGAGTGAAATGTTGGTGGTAGGACAAAAGAAAATAGAGGAAAAAAACCTTGATAAGTGCATTGAACTTCAGCAAGGCGATTCAGAAAATTTACCCTTCGTGGACAATACTTTTGATGCCATTACCGTTGCATTTGGTGTAAGAAATTTTGGAAACTTAGAACAAGGGTTGAGCGAGATGCGGCGTGTCTTAAAACCGGAGGGGCAATTGGTTGTTTTGGAATTTTCGCAGCCGCGAATGTTTCCGTTCAAGCAGTTGTTTAATTTTTATTTCAAATACATCCTTCCGACTATCGGACGCCTAACTTCCAAAGACCCAAAGGCGTATAAGTATTTGTATGAATCGGTGCAGGCTTTTCCCGACGGTCAGCACTTTATTGACGTATTAGAAAAAACGGGATTTAAATCGAACCAATGCACAGCACTCAGTCTTGGAATATGTTCCATTTATCATGGAAAAAAATGATACTGCCCGTCTTTGGGCTGCTTATGGCTATGAATGCCAACGCCCAAATCAAAGGCACGTACAATTACCTTGATTTTGCCAACAAGCCCTATTATTTTGGCATTACACTTTCCTATAATACTTCTGATTTTCGCGTTTCTCCGAGTTCGGATTTCATCTTGAATGACAGTGTACGCACCGTGCTTTCGCCACGCGGACCGGGCTTCAACCTCGGTATCGTCGGCAATCTAAAAGTCGGTAAATATTTCGATTTCCGTTTTCTACCGACCTTATCTTTTTCAGATAGGAAATTGGAATACGATTATGTACGCAGCGATTTCCAACAACGCGAACAAATCGAAGCGGTATTTATCGAAGCCCCTTTTTTAGTACGCTATAAATCAGAACCTTATAAAGATATTCGGGCTTTTGTCATTGCGGGTGTCAAATACTCTTTCGATGTAGCGAGTAATTCGCGGACACGGCAAAAAGACTCTCTACTAAAAGTCGCGCCATCAGATTTTGCGGTCGAATTTGGCGCAGGCGTGCAGATATTCTTTCCCTATTTTATCTTTTCTCCCGAAATAAAAGTCTCACAAGGCTTAAGCAATATCATGATTTTTGATGACAATTTGATCTACTCATCTGTACTCGATAAGTTGTTTTCCCGAACATTCACCGTTTCTTTCCACTTTGAGGGATAGGTTTTTTAATGTATAATGATTAACGTATAAGGTCGCACTGAAATATAGCCATTTTTTAATTAATTAAAATTATTTTGTAATTTATTTATTATTAAAAATGAATTATTTATAAATATTTTTTATTATAAAATTATTTAAAAATATTCTTATTTCAGCAGAACCGTGGTAGCGGTAAAAAGTATAAGAAGTGCTGCGGGTAGTGGCAGCTTGGCATATTGTGCTGAAAATATGGTGATTACCATACCAAAAGGCATCATCCCACCTAATGAAATTCAAGACTTCTTGGATTATTTACGATATAGAGAACTCGTCTCTCAAAGTAAGGCTACGGAGACGGAGATTGAGGAACTGTGTGAGGAGATTAATGACGGAATCGCAAAAAGAAATACTGAAAGAAACCCAAAATGAACATTGTAAGTAGTGTCTGACCGAAAACTCATTACTAACTGACAATCAGTTATTTGTGGCGTTTTTTGACTGCGAATAATTTTTGAACATTCATAAATAATCGCACCATAATATCTTTTACGATACGTAAAGGTGGTTATAACCACGATTTAGTCTAATTCCACGATTCACTCTATATCCAAAATCAAGTTGCTTGCTTTTTTTATATTATTGATAGAGCGCGTCCATTTTTTATAGATTTCTACCGGGAGCGGATACTGGAGCGCATTTGCTTCTTTGAGTTGAGTAGGAGAAAGTAACCAAGGCGCGAGTGCTGCTGCATCATCAATATTCGCCAATTCCGGTAGCCAAGCGCGTATGTATTCTGCTTTTTTATCATATTTTAATCCCTGATGTACCGGGTTCGTATACCATATTTCGGTGGCTTGTGTGTTCCAATTTAGCCAATTGCTACACACGTCGTAATCCAATAGTTGCTGTTCAAACCAAGCTGCTCCCCACCGCCAATCTATCTTATAATCTCGTGTGAGAAAACTGGCACAATTGACCCGTCCTCTATTAGACATAAAGCCTGTCGCGTTGAGTTCTCGCATGTGTGCATCTACGAACGGGATGCCTGTTTTGCCCTCTGTCCAGCGTTGAAAAAGTATTTTATCATACTGCCATTCTACCTCACGATGCTTAATGCCCCCTTCGGCAAACATGCTATTGCCTACACGCAAAGCGGTATATTTGAAATAATCTCGCCAAACGATTTCGAATATCAGCCACCAAGTGCTGGCGTTTTTCTTGACGAGTTTTTCGTACTTCTTTACTTCTTCGTAAATAAGACGAGGCGAGAGACAACCCAGTGCCATCCACGGGGAAAATTTGGAACTATACTCCATACCCATCGAACGGTTGCGAGTCCAACGATAAGCGGTAAGTTGCTCGGTATCAAAGGTATAGGTTTGCAGGCGTTGTAAGCCATAAGTTTCGCCGCCCTTGTAATTTTCGGAGCTATGTTTTGTAGCAATTTCTTGTGCATCGAAACCCAATATTTCGGGCGTAGGGATGGTTCCCCACTCTCGTAAAGTGACTGAATTGGGTATTTTTTCGGGCGTATCGAATACCGGACGAACTTCGGCTTGTTTGGTCAGTTGAAGTCGAAATGCTTTCGATGTTATTGGTGTATCCTGCGGCTTGAATGGTGCATCATTTATGTGGTAGAGTGTCTTGCCCCAAATGGCTTCAAGTTGGCAAGCCGAAGATGCAAGCGCCTCTTGCAAGGCTTTTTCTACATCTATTTCTTCCTGTGCTATTTCTTTCTGAAAAATTATTTTTGATGCCTTGTATTGCTCTGCTAAGGTAGGCAAAACCTGTTCCGGTAAACCCATTGTCAGGTAAATATTACTACCTTTTTGAATAAGGGATTGGCGCAAATCAAGTAAGCTTTCGCACAAAAAACGATAACGCAAGTAGCCCGTTTTGCGAAATCCGACAGGGAGTTGCTCAAACTGACGCGGATCGAAGCAATAAACCATCAGCACTTGTTTTTTGCCTTCGATTGCTTTGGTAAGACACTCATTATCATGTAGGCGTAGGTCGTTGCGCAACCAGTATATTGTAATCATTTATTAGCGTGTATTTTATTAGATAATTTTAGTTCTTTGACAAATCCGGTGAAATGAATAATAATTTGGGCGTATCCCCCTCCTTATCAGTCGGGGGTCGGGCTATCCGGCACTCTCTCCACTCCACTATCGCTACGTTACGTTCAAACAACACCTACTATCCCTTACGCAAGAGACGAACAATCGCAAGGCAGAAAAACCAACAACCACGGGATTTGTCAAAGAACCGTAATTTTTTCTTCTAAAGAAGAAAAAAAAATCGTTGCATAGCCATAGCTACGGAACTATTTTTTGTGTTTTTTAGAAGGGAAAAGAACAAGCATAATGAGGCAAGTTATTTATTTTCTTTCACTTAAAACAAAAAATATCACAATATAATTTTAATTAATTAAAAAATGCCTATATTTTAATGCAACTAAGCATTAATTGCCGACCATTCCTCCTTCTAAGTCCGCCATAATATCTTCCACATCCTCAATCCCGATTGAAATACGAATCAAGCCATCTGTGATGCCGTTTCGCTCACGTACTTCGCGCGCGATATTGACATGGGACATAGAAGCCGGATGCAAGATGATGGTGTCCACATCGCCAAGTGTAGGTGCGAGCGTACAGAAGCGAATTTTGTTCATAAAATCAATACCCGCTTGCAAACCACCTTTCAATTCAAAGCTCAACATCGCGCCAAATTGTGACATCTGTTTTTTCGCAATTTTGTGGTCGACATGGGAAGGTAAACCGTTGTAATTAACGCGCTCAATGGCAGGGTGCGCTTCGAGCATTTCGGCGACTGCCATTGCGTTTTGGCTGTGTCTATCCATACGAACGCCGAGCGTTTTGATGCCCGTCCATGTGAGCCATGCGTCAAATGGATTGCAGTTTGTACCGATTAATTTCATGGCTTTCCATACTTTTTTCTCCATCATTTCCACATTGCTCCCTACAATGACACCTGCTATGGAGTTGCCGTGTCCGTTCAAAAATTTGGTGGTAGAATGTATGATAAAATCAATTCCAAATTTGAACGGCTGCTGCAAATATGGCGTACAAAACGTATTGTCAATCGTCGTCAATCGTCCGTATTGTTTCGCAATTTGTGACAGTGATTCCAAGTCCACACAAGCAAGCGTAGGGTTGGCGGGCGTCTCGAAATAGAGCATTTTTATCGACTCATCACTTTTCACCAACTCCTCTACTCTACTCAAATCCTGCAAATCGACAAAGATGGTTTCTACGCCAAATTGCCCCAGTGTATCGGTCAACAATTCGGTCGTACCGCCGTAGATATTACCTTGCGTGAGTACTTTGTCTCCGGCTTTTAAGGTTGCCATTAACAGGGTAGAAATAGCCGACATGCCCGAACTGGTCATTATCGCTTTCGCCTGAATATCAAGCCCGTAAGTTTCCAAACTGGCGATTTTATCGGCTACGGCCTCGATGGTCGGATTGCCGTATCGCCCGTAAACATGACCTTTTTCTTTTCCCAAAAAAATATTTATACCTTGTTCGATATTATCAAAAGAAAAAGACGATGTTGGGTAAATAGGCAGAATGTGTGAGCGAACTTCTTGTTTCGTGCGAATTTCTTTAGCGCAGATTGAATTAAATTTCATTTTCATGTGCTGATGTGCTGACGTACTCATGTGCTGACGTGCTGATGTATTAGACTTTATTTAGAAATATTTTGTATGCAGCTAACATTGTCTTTTTCCGATACTCTTCACCTATTTTTCGCTCCGTACCGTAGGGTATGCAGCTCAAAATGAGGCTCGATTATCGAAAAAATACAAAATTCCATGCATACAAAATATTCCTAAATAAAGTCTATTATAAATTAATTATTTATTCAAAATTACTCATTCAAAATTAATTCCTGTTCCTAAATTATTTAAATTTTTAAAAATACTACACAAAATACATTAATTATTGAAAAAAATTATGGCTAAAAAAATAGGTTTACTATTAGGTCCGTTGCTCTTTTTGATTTTTTACAATTTGCCCTTTGAAATGCTCAATGCGGAGGCGGATAAAGTCATTGCAGTGGCGATATGGATGGTTACTTGGTGGATTACCGAAGCGGTGTCTATTTCTGTGACTGCCTTGATTCCACTGACGATATATCCCTTGCTCAATATCATGAGTATGAAAGCGGTATCTGCCAATTATGGGAGTCCGATTGTGTTTTTATTTTTCGGTGGATTTGTGATGGCATTGGCACTCGAAAAGGTGGATTTGCATAAGCGTATCGCGCTTAATATCATCAAAATCACAGGCACGAGTCCCAATAAAGTCATTTTAGGCTTTATGTTTGCTACGGCGTTTTTGAGTATGTGGATTAGCAATACTGCGACTACGGTGGTGATGTTGCCTATCGCTTTGTCGGTCATTTCGCTACTCATCAATGACGAAGACGGCTTTACGAAAGGCGATAAAAATTTCGCGCTTTCCATCATGCTCGGCATCGCATATGCTGCCAATGTGGGCGGTATTTCGACTATCATCGGTACGCCGCCAAATACGGTTATGGTTGGTTTTTTGGAGCAGGAATACGGTATGGATATTTCGTTTTTGAAATGGATGATGATTGGTGTGCCGTTTAGTATGCTGATGATTGGACTGGTATATTTTATATTGGTGAAAATGATTTACCCTAACAAGCTCGGTCATTTAAGTCATTCGGAAAATATCATAGATGAAGAACTCGAAAAACTCGGACCTATTCGCCCTACGGAAATGCGTGTGTTAATTATTTTTCTCATTACGATGACCCTCTGGATTACAAGGGTTTATGTGAATGACTTAGTACCGTTTATCAAATTATCCGATGCAGGAATTAGTATGTTGGCGGCGTTTGCCTTATTTACGATACCCTTCAAATTTAATACGGGCGAGTTTATCCTCGAATGGAAAGATACCGTAAAACTTCCTTGGGGCATCCTCATTTTATTTGGCGGAGGGCTTGCCTTAGCGAGTGGTTTGTCTGGTACAGGTGTGATTGATTTTATCGGCGAATTGGTATCGAGTAATAAGGCTTTGAGTGCTTTTGTTGTTGGTGCTATTTTGATTGCGGTGATGTTATTTATGACCGAATTGATGAGCAATGTGGCTTTGGTCGCCATTTTTGCACCAGTTGTTGCGGGTATCGCTTTGGGGCTTGACCAAAAAATTGTCTATATGCTCATTCCTGTTGCGATGGCTTCGAGTTGTGCCTTTATGCTGCCGATGGCTACCCCGCCAAATGCCATCGTTTTCGCGAGTGGCTATATCAAAGTACATGAAATGGTAAAAGCAGGTATTTGGCTCAATCTTATTTCTATTCTCATTCTAATCGTGTTTATGGCTTTGGTCATTCCGCGTGTTTTTTGATGCGATATGCAAATAGTGAAAGAAATTAAATAACATGTGCCATTATACTCGTCTTTTTTCTGTCTAAGAATCCCTTGAAATCCTTATCCCGAATCGGGGTTCGGGACAGGCTGTGCTAAGGCTATGTGCGGCTTTCAAAAAATCCTAGACAAAAAAAATACTTCGCATTATGGGACATCTTATTTAATTTCTTTCACATATCGAAATTTACGTATGCAAAAATATAATTAATAACAATGAATAGCTATCTTTGCGTTTAACGAGTTACGAATCCACGAATAACGAATCCACGAATAACGAATAACGAATAACGAGTTAACGAATCCACGAATAACGAATAACGAGTTAACGAGTTAACGAATCTACGAATAACGAATAACGAATCCACGAATAACGAATAACGAGTTAACGAATAACGAGTTAACGAATAACGAGTTAACGAATCCACGAATAACGAATAACGAATCCACGACAATATGAGTAAGGAAATAGCCAAATCGCCGGAAGTTCTTCAGAAAGAAGCTGAAATAGCAGCATTGGGTAAGGCGTTGAAAAAGAAAAAAACGACTTTGAAGAGCCT